>Ga0163163_10006460_pt1 | contig 10254 bp, 9 predicted proteins | sample S65metaG_FD_119766 | JGI IMG/M metagenome (GOLD analysis project Ga0163163, IMG submission 119766) | Switchgrass rhizosphere microbial communities from Kellogg Biological Station, Michigan, USA - S6-5 metaG | ecosystem: Host-associated > Plants > Roots > Rhizosphere > Soil | place: USA: Michigan... | reverse complement strand
TCGACCGCCGACGACCGGACGATCCGGACGCCGCGCCTGGCGGCAGACGAAGCAGGACGAACGCCCCAAGTCCGGTCAGGACGACGAGCGGGCCGTACACGAGGAACATCCCGCCCGCGCCGGCGACGCCGAGCACGACACCGGTCGCGAACGCGACGACAACGAACGCCGCCGAGCCGGGCGCGCGGGCGAGGCCGAACCGGTCGCGCTGGCCGACCAGCCGCACCGCCTGGCTGTCGATCATCGGGATCACGCCGCCGAAGGCCGCCGCGAGGAGGGCGATCGCGACCGCGATCGCGAACGGCCCGACGGCGACGGACAGCAGCACGACCGACGCGCCCGACAGGAAGCCGGCCACGACGACGGGGCCGCGGACGTCGCCGATCCCGTCGGCCAGGGCACCCCAGCTCGGCGCGGCGACGAGGCTGATCGCCGCGGCCAGCGCGATCAGCGCGCCGACCGTCCCGAGATCGAGCCCGGTCGAGGCGAGGTACAGCGGGATGTACGGCAGGAAGGCACCCTGGGCCCCGAACAGGAGGGCGTAGACGATCGCCGGACGGACGACCGATGCGGGCGCGGTCGATCCGGGTCGGGCGGTTTCCATGCCGACCAGCGTGCCCGATCCCGTGGCGGGGCGTCGGCCGCGCCGGTCCCCGGCCGTCAGGCGGGATCGTCCGCCAGCAGGTCGAGCAGGCCCGCGTCGGACTCGACGTCGCTCCCCGCCGGGGCCGGGGCGGCCGCGGCGATGATCGCGAGGATGTCCGTCCCGTACTTGTCGAGCTTGGACGGGCCGATTCCCTTGACCCGCTCGAGGGCCGCGAGGCTCGTCGGTCGGGCGGCCGCGATCGAGGCCAGCGTCTCGTCATACGCGACGACGTAGGCCGGCATCTTCTCCTCGCGGGCGCGCTCGGTCCGCCAGGCGCGGAGCGCGTCGAAGAGCGGATCGGCCCCGGCCACAGGCCGCGCCCGGACGCGGGTCGTCGACGGGAGCCCTCCGCGGCTCGACCCGGTGACGCGCGGCGCGGCGGGGGCGAGTCCGGCCAGGAAGCGGCTCCGGGTCCGCCGGGTCTCGCGGCCGCGCGTCTCCCGCCGATCGGCCCACGAAAGGTGGAGTCGGCGACGCGCCCGGGTGATCCCGACGTACAGCAGCCGTCGCTCCTCCGCGATCGCCATGTCGTCGTCGAGGGCCTGCCGGATCGGGAGCGTCCCGTCCTCGAGCATCGGCAGGAACACGACGTCCCACTCGAGGCCCTTTGCCCGGTGGTAGGTGAGCAGGTTGACCCCGTCCTTCCCGCCGTCCCGCTCATGGGCGGCCCGACGATCGAGCTCGGCGCCGATCGCCGACCGATCCGCGGCCGGATCGGCGCGGACGACCTCGTCGACGATCGCGAGGATCGTGTCGAGCGCCGCCGTGCGCTCGCGGGCCTCGTCGCCGCGGGGGCCGTCGGGGACATCCGCCGACTGGCCGGGATCGTGGCCGAGCTCCTCGCGGAACTCGGCCTGGATCGCCGTCGCGAGCCGCCGGCCGGTGACGTCCGCGGCGAGCCGGCGGATCAGGGCGAGCGCGGCCGCGACCTCGGGTCGCTCGTAGAACCGGATGCCGCGCACCTGGTAGGCAATCCCCGCCCGGGTCAGCGCCTCCTCGATCGGCGCCAGCTGGGCGTTCATCCGGACGAGGATCGCGATCTCCGCCGGCGCGGTCCGGTCCGCTGCGCTCCCTGCCAGCAGCCCCCGGATCGCCCGGGTGAGGGCGGCCAGCTCCATCGTCCCGTCGGGATAGCCCTCGATCGTCGGCGGCGTTCCATCCGGACGGGTCGCGGTCAGGGTCTTCGATCGGCCCTCGGCCGCGATGAGCCGGTTGGCAAGGCCGAGGATCTGCGGCGTCGAGCGGTAGTTCTCGGTCAGGGCGATCAGCCGCGCCCCGGCGTGGCGGTCGGCGAAGCCGGTCAGGTACGACGAGGTCGCGCCGGTGAATGTGTAGATCGTCTGGTCTTCGTCGCCGACCACGCAGATGTCGTCGCGGTCACCGGCCCACAGCTCCAGCAGGCGCTGCTGGTACGGGTTCGTGTCCTGGTATTCGTCGACGCTGAACCACGACTTCCGCGCGCGAATGATCTCGGCCGCCTCGGCGTCGGTCTCGAGGAGCGCGATCGTCTCGGCGAGGAGGTCGTCGAAGTCGATCCGCCCGCCTCGGGTCTTGGCCCGCTCGTAGTCGGCAAAGACGCGGGCCATCAGGTCGGGCCGGATGGGGGCCTCGCGCGTCCCGAGCGCGGCCTCATAGCCGCTCGGGTCGATCCCGCGCGACTTGGCCCACTCGATCTCGGTCGCGAGATCGCGGATCGGGGTGAACTTGAACGGTGGCGGCAGCTCGCGCGCGGCGCGGACGAGGAGCGGGATCTTCGAGTCGAGGATGGCCGGCAGCGGCGCACCCTCGTGGCGCGACGGCCAGAAGAACCGAAGCTGCGAAAGGGCGTGGGCGTGGAACGTCCGGGCGACCACGCCATGGAGACCGAGATCGGCCAGCCGGCCGACCATCTCCCCGGCCGCCTTGTCGGTGAAGGTCACGATGAGCGCTCGGTCGGCCGGAACGACCTCCGTCGCAATCGCGTAGGCGGTGCGCCGGCTGATCACCCGGGTCTTGCCGGTCCCGGCGCCGGCCAGGATCGCGACCGGGCCCGTGGTTGCGCGGACGGCCTCGCGCTGGGCCGCGTTCAGGTCATCGAGCAGGCGGTCGGCGTCGGCCCGCGATGCGATCGCCACGTCCGACCCCCGATCAGCCCTCGCTGGGCTCTGGTCCGTCGCCGGGCTCTGGCTCGGCCGATGCGGCGGGCGCGGCCAGGGCCGGTTGCGCCGCGGGAGCCGGCGGAGCCGCCACCGCGGTCGGCGTCGTCGCCGCGGGTTCGAGGTCGATCGTTCGCACCTGGCGCGTCCGGCCCGCCTCGGTCCGGACGACGGCCGACGGGATCGGGCCCGTGGTCAGCTTCTCGATCGTCGCGAACTCGCCCGAGTACAGGCCGGTGCCGTTGATCCTCACCCGGTCGCCGATCTTGAGGCCGGCCCGGCCCGTGCTCGCCGACAGGTTGATCGACGCGACCGTGGGCCGGACGTAGGGCTCGCCTACCGGTGGTCCGCCGGGCCCTCCGGGCTCACCCGGCCGTGGCGGGCGGGTCGCATTGCGGGGCGGTGGGTAGACGGTCCGGCGCTTGCGTGGCGGCACTGGCTGAGCGGTCCTCCTGGTTCGATGACGGGCGACGATCGGCGGTGCCCTTGGAGGCACGGCCGTCGATCCGTTCTGGTGCAGCATGCCACACCGCGCTTACCCGACCGTCATCGCGGGTCGCGCCCGTGCTCGGGCGCTGACGCGGGTGCCTCCGCGGCGGCCACGAACCACGGCAGGAGCGTCGCCCAGCCGCCGTGGTTGCGATCGCGCCACGTCTCGGCCTCGGCGCCGAGCACCTCCCAGCCGCGATGCTCGATCTCGACCCGGGTCGTCCCGTCGCTCGCGGCGACGAACCGGATCTCGACCTCGGTCGCATCCGCGCGATCCCGGCGGAGGTGCCACAGGTAGCCGAGCCGGGCCGGCGGCTCCCAGATCGTCACCTCGCCCCAGTCGTGCTCGATCCCGCCCGGGGTTCGCTCGAAGATCCGGCCGCCGGCCCGCGGCTCGAGGACCACGAGCAGGTCGTCGGCCCCCGTGACCGTGTGATCGGGCGGCCACCAGCGATCGATGCCGGCCGTCCACACCTCGAAGGCGTGCTCGGGCGGGCAGGCGACATCGAATGCGAGGCGGATCGGCTCGACCATCAGCGATCCCGGTGGTCGGGCGGACCTCCGGCGCCGGCTCGGCGCGGCGCGATCGCGGTGTTCTCCGCGGTCAGCCGGAAGCGGGCGGCCGCGTCGCCCCAGACTCGGTCGAGATAGGCCCGGACGGCCGCCAGGCCCTCGTCATGGAGGCGATACAGGCGGCGCGTGCCCCGCGGCTCCTCGACGACGAGTCCCGCTGCCTTCAGGAGCCGGAGATGACGCGACACGGCGGGCCGGCTGATCGGGAGCAAGGCGGCCAGCTCGCCGACCGAGCGACCCTCCGGCGCGCCCGCTCCGAGCAGCTCGACGATCGCCCGCCGGTTCGGGTCGCCGAGGGCCTCGAACGGATCGCCGGCCCGCCGGCCCGCCTGGGGACCGCCAGATCCCCGGGCCGCCGCGGCCGCAGCCCGTCCGGCGGGCATCGTCAGCGCCCGCCCAGGCGGGTCGTCACTTCGCCCGGACCTGGTTGTTCTTCGCGTCGTGGGTCAGCTCGACGAGCCCGAGCGCCTCGAGCAACGGCGGCATGTACACCCCGAACCGGCCGCGATAGCCCTTCTTCAGCCCATACCAGCCGCCGCGCGGGTTGGTTTCCGAGCGACCCCATGCCTCGACAGACCCCTCCGGCGCGGGCTTCTGCTCATCGGCCCCGCCGAGCGGGACCCAGCCGCCGTGTGCCTTGAGCATCGCGTGCAGCTCGTCGATCGCCCGGGCGTCATAGGTCAGCTTCGTCGAGCCGACCATGCAGACGATCTGGGGCGGGTCCGCGGCGTCGTCACGGAACATCGTGTACTCCGAGGTTCCCGGGGCCGTCTTCAGGACCCACGGGTCGGCCTTCGTCCCGGTGCCGGTCGCCATCGTGCATCTCCCTCGCGGATGGGATGGGTCGTCGGATCGCGGTCCGGCGCTGATCGGTAATCAGATGGTTACCGTAACGGACGGGTGACCGAGCACGCAAGGCCGGCGGGCTCAGAACCCAGTCGATTGCCCGACGGTCTAGGATGCCCGGATGACGGAGCCAACCGCCCTCGCCACCGAGCTCGTCGTCGAGGACAACCGCGACGAATCGCGCTACGAGGCGTGGCTCGGCGAGCGGATGGTCGGGATCGCCGAATACGAGCTGCCCGACGAGTCGGGCCCGATCGTCTTCGTCCACACGGAGGTCCTGCCGGGCGCCGAGGGCATGGGTGTCGGTCGCGGGCTCGCCCGGGCCGCGCTCGACGACGTCCGGCGGCGCGGCCTGAAGCTCGTCGCCGAGTGCGAGTTCATCGCCGGATTCCTCAAGCGTCACCCCGAGGATCGCGACCTCGTCGCCGACTGACGGCCGGGTCGCCGCCTCAGCCGCCGCGCGTCCGCCCGAGCCAGGCCACGAGGGGCAGCGCCAGCATCGGGATCTCCAGGGCCGAGTACAGCAGCCCCCCCCCGCGCGAGTTGAGGACCGACGCGACCCAGTCGCCCCACAGCCCGCCGAACGGCACGCCGAGCAGCACGAACGCGGCCAGGCCCGTCCACCACGACCGGTGGCGGACCCCGAACAGGGCGAACGGGGCAAGCGACGGCTTGAGCAGCACGAACGGGGCGGCGAAGCGCCAGCGGCCGATCACGGCCACGGCCAGTGCCGCCATCGACCAGATCACCGGGTTGCCGGTCCAGATCTTCAGGAGCGTCGTCGGGTTGGACAGGCACAGCGCGAGCAGCGGCCAGGCCCAGGGTCGCGGCCGGAGACGTCCGACGGCCGTCGCCGTGGCGGCGAGCGGGATCGCCCACCAGGCGACCGCCGCGACGAGGACGGGACCGGCCGCGAACGGGACGAACAGCCACAGGGCGACCGGCGGATAGAGGACGTCGCCCGCCCGGATCTCGTACGGACCGGCAACCTGGTACGGCTCGAAGAACGGACCGCCGGCCAGCCAGCGTGCCGTGACGTCGCGATAGAGCTGGAAGTCGACCCCGAGCGGCTGCTCCAGCGGATGCGGGACGACGAGGACGAACGCGATCGGGACGAGGAGGACGGCAAGCGACAGCACGATGGCGGTCCGCCGATCCATGCCCGCGACGCGACGGCCGAGCGCGGCCAGCCTGGCTCCGACGGCGGTCTGCACCGGCCCATGATGGGCCGTCCGGTCAGACGCCCGCGAGCGGTGCCTCCTTCGTCACGACGAGGCCGCGTTCGGACGCCCACGCGGCGACATCTCGCCGGCCGACGGCGGCAGCCATCAGGTCGGGGAACAGGTCCGGGGTGCACGCGAACGACGGCGCCCCGAGGGCCGACAGCTTCGCCGCCAGCCGCCGGTCGTACGACGCCGCGCCGGTGTCCGCCAACGCCAGGAGGACGACGACGATCACCCCGGCGCTGACGAGCGAGCCGATCCGCTTGAGAAGGTCGTTCTCCACGCCGCCCTCGTACAGGTCGGAGATGAGGACGAAGATCGTGTCGGTCGGCCGCTGGACGAGCGTCTGGCAGTAGCCGACCGCTCCGTTGATGTCGGTGCCGCCACCGAGCTGCGTGCCGAACAGGACCTCGACCGGGTCGTCCAGATCATCCGTCAGGTCGACGACGGCCGTGTCGAAGACGACGAGCCGGGTCCGGATCGAGCGGATCGTGGCCATGACCGCGGCGAAGACCGACGAGTAGACGACCGAGGCCGCCATCGACCCCGACTGGTCGACCGCGATGATCACCTCGCGCGCGGCCGACTGGCGTCGCCCATGGCCGATCAGCGTCTCGGGAATGATCGTCTTCTCGGCCGGCTGGTAGTGGCGCAGGTTCTTGCGGATCGTCCGATCCCAGTTGATGTCGCGGGGGCGCGGCCGGCGATTGACCTCGGCCCGGTTGAGCGCGCCGCTGATCGCCTGGCGAAGCGAATCCGCGAGCCGCTTCTCGACGTCCTCGACGACCTTCCGGATCACGACCCGGGCCGTCTCGCGGGTCTTCGACGGCATCGCCCTGCCAAGCGAGATCAGCGTCCCGACGAGGTTGATGTCGGGCTCGATCGTTGCGAGCAGCTCCGGCTCGAGGAGCATCTGCCGGAGGTTCAACCGCTCCATCGCGTCGTGCTGCATGACCTGGACGACGGACGTCGGGAAATACGTCCGGATGTCGCCGAGCCAGCGCGCGACCCCGGGTGCCGAGCTGCCGAGCCCGGCCGAGCGCTGGGTCGGGTCGCCGCCCGCGCCTGGATCCGTGTCGTACAACGCTCCCAGGGCCTGGTCGCGCGCGGCGTCGTCGCCGTGGAGCGCGACCCCGGTCGGCACCGCCGCCTCCCCACCGAGGACGAGGCGCCAGCGTCGGAGACGCTCGTCGTCGGTCATGCCGGTGTCTCCGTTCGGTCCAGGCCGAGGATCGTCGCGAGGATCGGCAGGACGATCGCCCCGCGCTCCGCGTCGAAGCCGCCCGCCGGGCCGGCCGAGGCCCGCCGCTCGCCGCCGGACGCGGCCTTCGCGCGCTCGCCGATCGCCCGCCGCTCCGGAGCGCTGAATGTCGATGTCGTGCGGCGGACGAGCGGGAGCACGGCCTCGAAGGCGTCCGGCCCGAGCGCGGTGAGCCAGTCGTCGACCAGCCCGAACAGCCCGTCGTCGTGGACGAGGACGAGGCCGCTGCTCCGCAGGAAGCCGTCGATCCAGGCCGCGGCGACACGCGGCTCGGCGCCTCGCGACAGCGCCCGGCCGAGGCGCACGCGGGCGTCGTCCGCGTCGAGCACGTGACCGTCGACGAGGATCCGGCAGGCGCGTCCGGCGATCAGGCCATGGACGCCGTCCTGCTCGGCCAGCCCCGCCACGGCTGCCTGCCAGGTCGATCGGTGGTCTGGATCGTCGAGGAGGCCGATCGCCGCGTCGGTGGCCTCGACGAGTGGCAGCATCTCCTCCGCGGCGTCGTCGTCGAGCGACGCGCAGGCGGCGCCGAGCCCGACGCAGATCCGGGCGACGAGCCCGTCGACCACGATCCGGACGGCGCTCGCGTCGGTCCCCCGGACGTTGCCGTAGCGGCTGACCCGGGCGAGCGGCGGAAGCGCGGCCATCAGCGACGGGACGTCGGCCGCGACCGCCGCGACCGCTCCGATCCGGGCGACGACGGCCTCGATCGCGCCCGCGAGGTCGGCGAGGAGGACGGCCTCGGCGATCGTCGTCAGCTCGGCGAGCCGATCGGTGGCCTCGGCGTCCTCGATCGCCTTCGTTGCTGCAGCCTCGGCGACGGTCGTCCCGTAGCGCGACCCGGCCACGAGATCGACGACGAACTCGGGCTTCCAGGTCAGCGACCACAGCTCGTGGAAGGTGCCTGCCTTGCCGCCGACCCGTTGCGGCGTGCCCCACGGGACGTCGATCAGGCGGAGTCGGTGGAGGAGGTGGCTGCGCCCGAGATCGGTCTCGGTCCGCAGGTCGAGGTCGAGCGGCGTCTTGCCTTCCGCGGGCCGGAGCCGGAGTCGGCGCTGCTCGCGGGCGAGGTCGGCCGCGAGCGGCGCGATCGGCGCGTCGGCCGGGACCTTGCCCATGACCCGCCCGACGACGAGTCGATCGCGAACGACGGCGAGCGGCACGTCCGAGCCGAACGCGGCCACCGAGCGGACGGCCTCGGTCAGCTCGTCGAGCGACGGGATCGCCCGGCCACGCAGCGCGGCCAGCGTCTCGGCGAGGCGGGCGGCCTCGATCAGGTGGGCCGACGAGATGTCGAGGTCCTCGGCCCGGAAGACCCGGGCGACGCGGGCCATCCAGCTGATCGTGAGCGGCTCGCGCCCGGACCAGAGGTGCTCGTACCAGCCGGGCGAGAGCACGCCGGCGCCGTAACCGGACTCGGCGGCGAGCCGCGAGTAGGTCCACGGCACCCAGGCGGCGGCGGTCTTCACCGGCCGAGGTAACGCCTTCAGGAGCTTGTCGTCGGCGGCCGCGGACGGCCGGTCGACGAGGGCGGGCACGTGCCACGCCCCGCAGACGACGGCGATCCGCTCGTGGCCGGCCCTCTCGGCGGTGCGAATCTCACGACGCATCGCCGCCTCGCGGAGCATCGTGGTCGGGTCCTCGTCGGGGAGCTCGGTCCGAACCGCCGTCATCGCCTCGCGGATCGCCTCGAACACGTCGGCAGCCGAGCGGCGCGACTCGACGAGCCGGTCCCACCAGCGCTCACCATCCGGGTCGCCGGCGGCTCGAGCGAGCTCGCCGAGCGGGTCGCCTCGGAAGTCCGCGAGCGGTGGCTCCACGGCCGGTTCGACCCCGGTGTCGTGGGTCGCGGGCTCGGCATCGGGTTCGACCGGGACGTCGGGTTCGACATCGCGCTTCGGTTCGGCGTCGCTGTCGCTCGCCTCCCCGTCCGCATCGGCCTCGGCGAGCTTCGCCTCGATCGCCCGCCGGATCGCGAGCTGGGCCCCGACCCGGAGATCGATGAACCGGACCGGGACGCCCGCCTTCAACGCGTGGCGGATCGCCTGCCACTCGGGGCTGAAGACGGCGAACGGATAGAACGCCGCATCGCGTGGCGCGTCCGGGTCATAGACCAGCAGCGCGACGGGCGGCTTCATCCCATCGGCGGCCGCCAGCGGGATCAGCGCGTCCGCGTCCGGCGGGCCCTCGATCAGGACGCAGTCCGGCGCCAGGCGGTCGAGGTCCTCGACCAGGCTGCGCGCCGAGCCCGGGCCGTGATGGCGGATCCCGAAGACCTCGACCGTCACGCGCCGGCCACCCCGACCAGGTTCCGAGCAGAGGCCGCCGTCATCAGCCCGCCGCCTCGCGACACGCCTTGTAGAGCTCCTTCCAGCCGTCACGCTCCTTCATCACGGTCTCGAGGTACTCGCGCCAGACGACCGCGTCCTGGATCGGATCGCGGACGACGGCCCCGGTCAGGCCCGCGGCGACGTCCCGCGCCGACAGCTTCCCGTTCCCGAAATGGGCGGCCAGTGACAGGCCCTGGTTGACGACCGCGATCGCCTCGGCGGTCGACAGCGTCGCCGTCGGCATCTTGAGCTTGGCCTTGCCGTCCTCGGTCGCGCCCGAGCGGAGCTCGCGGAAGATCGTGACGACCCGCCGGATCTCGTCGAGGGCGGGCGCCTCGGCCGGCAGCTCGAGGGCGCGACCCATCTGCTCGACCCGCTGGCGGACGATCTCGATCTCCTCGTCGATCCGTGACGGGACCGGCAGGATCACGGTGTTGAACCGGCGCTTCAGGGCCGACGACAGCTCGTTGACGCCGCGGTCGCGATTGTTGGCGGTCGCGATGATGTTGAAGCCGCGCGTCGCCTGGACCTCCTCGCCGAGCTCCGGGATCGGCAGGGCCTTCTCGGACAGGACGGTGATCAGGGCGTCCTGGACGTCGGACGGGATCCGGGTCAGCTCCTCGACCCGGACGATGCTGCCGCGCTCCATCCCGACCATCACCGGGCTCGGGACGAGGGCGTTGCGGCTCGGCCCCTCGGACAGGAGCCGGGCGTAGTTCCAGCCGTAGCGGATCGCATCCTCGCCGGTGCC
>Ga0163163_10006458_pt1 | contig 10255 bp, 6 predicted proteins | sample S65metaG_FD_119766 | JGI IMG/M metagenome (GOLD analysis project Ga0163163, IMG submission 119766) | Switchgrass rhizosphere microbial communities from Kellogg Biological Station, Michigan, USA - S6-5 metaG | ecosystem: Host-associated > Plants > Roots > Rhizosphere > Soil | place: USA: Michigan... | reverse complement strand
CGGCTGCCGTCGATGTACCACCAGTTCAAGGAGCTGGCCGACGTCGACATCACGAAGGAGCCGATGGAGGTCGGCCCGACCTGCCACTACGTGATGGGCGGGATCAAGGTCGACCCCGAGTCCCAGGCGACGACGTTTCCGGGCCTGTTCGCCGCCGGTGAGTGTGCTGCCGGCCTGCACGGATCCAACCGACTGGGTGGCAACTCTCTGTCAGACCTCGTCGTGTTCGGTCGCCGTGCGGGCGCCGCCGCCGCCACCTACGCGGCCGCGATCCCGACCGACGCCCGGCCCGCGGCGGACGAGGCGCAGATCGCCGAGGCGAGCACGCAGGCGCTGGCCCCGTTCGAGCGGTTCGGCACCGCGGGTGCCGAGAACCCGTACACGCTGCAGCAGGACCTGCAGGCGGTGATGCAGCCGCTGGTTGGGATCATCCGGACCGAGCACGAGCTCACCCAGGCCCTCAAGGAGATCACCGAGCTGCGCCAGCGGGCCGAGCGGGTCGCCGTCGAGGGCCACCGGCAGTACAACCCGGGCTGGCACCTGGCGCTCGACCTGCGCTCGATGCTGCTGGTCGCCGAGTGCGTCGCGACCGCGGCGCTCGCCCGCCGGGAAAGCCGCGGCGGCCACACCCGCGACGACTTCCCGGGCACGGACCCGGTGTTCGCCAGGCTCAACCACGTGCTGCGGCTGCGCGGCGGCGCCCTCGAGCTCGTCGCCGAGCCATTGCCCGAGATGCCGTCCGACCTCGCGGCGCTGTTCGACCCGCCGCCAGCGGCGACAGCGCCGGCCGGCGGCTCCGGTCCGGCCGGCGAGCCCGCGGCGGCCGGCGACCCCGCGGCTGAGAGCAACGGGTCCACGGCGTCGGGAGTGCCCGCGCAGCCTGCCGACCCGGGCCCCGGCCAGACCCCACCCGAGACGCCCCCGGTCGCCGGGACGAACAACGAGAGGAACGGCTGACGATGGGCTACGACCTGGCGATGCGGGTGTGGCGCGGCGACGCCGAGGGCGGCGAGCTGCTGGACTTCATCGTGGAGGTCGAGGAGGGCATGGTCGTCCTCGACGCGGTACACCGGCTGCAGGCCTCCCAGGCGAACGACCTGGCCGTCCGGTGGAACTGCAAGGCAGGCAAGTGCGGCTCGTGCTCGGCGGAGGTCAACGGGAAGCCGCGGCTGATGTGCATGACCCGCCTCAACCTCTTCGCCCCCGGCGAGACGGTGACCATCACCCCGCTGCGCACGTTCCCGGTGGTGCGCGACCTCGTCACCGACGTGACCTTCAACTACGAGAAGGCCGAGGAGGTGCCCACCTTCGCGCCGGGCACGCCGACCGGCGAGGACGGGCATCACCGGATGCAGCAGGTGGACGTGGACCGCGTCCAGGAGTTCCGCAAGTGCATCGAGTGCTTCATGTGCCAGAACGTCTGCCACGTCATCCGCGACCATGAGGACAACAAGCAGGTGTTCGCCGGGCCGCGGCTGATGATCCGCTACGCGGAGCTGGAGATGCACCCGCTGGACACGAACGACCGGCGCGAGCTGCTGCGCGCGCAGGCCGGCGTCGGCTACTGCAACATCACCAAGTGCTGCACCGACGTCTGCCCGGAACACATCAAGATCACGGACAACGGCATCATCCCGCTCAAGGAGCGGGTGGTCGACGCCTCCTACGACCCGATCGCCGCGCTCGGCCGCCGTCTACGCCGCTCCCCGGCCACCGACGCGAGCAACGGCGCCTGACCGCGAGTTCACCGGAAACGCCGGCAGGGCCGTCTCCACGACCCCGCCGGACCGGTTCGCCGGCACTCCCGTCGGGGGTGCTCCGCGACGTCGGGGCTCACCGGAACGAGGAATGACGCGGAACGGGCCGCTCCCCCAGTGCTCGGGAGCGGCCCGTTCTGTCCTACGGGTGACTCTCACGGGTGGCCGTCACTAGTGACGGCCACCCGTCGTGGTGTCAGCCCTCGGTGTGGTCGCCGAGGGTGTTGCGCCGCCGACGAGCCGCGACCCTCAGCAGCAGACCGCCGCCGAGCAGGGCGAAGGCGATCGACGCCATCGCGCCGGTCTCGACACCGGTGAACGGCAGGGCACCGCCGGCCGGGGTCGCGCCGCCAGGGCCGCCGGGGCCGCCGCCCCCGACACCGACGCCTACGACACCGACGCCGACACCGCCGAAGCCGTCACGGCACCGGTCCTTGTCGTTGAACAGGCCGTCGTCCTTGCGGTCCCGGCCGTCCTTGCCGTCGATGCCGTCCTTGCGGTCCCGGCCGTCGATGCCGTCCGCGAGCGTGGTCCGGCCGTCCTTGCGGTCCTTGTTGAAGCCGTCCTTGAAGCAGTCCTTGTCCCTGCCCCAGTCGCCGATCGGGATCGGGATCGGGATCGGGATTCCGTTGATCGTGGTGATGTTGCCATGGCCGTCAGTGATGACGCCATCCCAGGGGCCTTCAGGGCCGCCCGGTCCCCAGGGGCCTTCAGGGCCGCCCGGTCCCCAGGGTCCACCAGGACCATCCGGGCCACCAGGACCACCAGGACCACCAGGACCGACGACGATGACCGTGGCCGTCAGGGTCCGGTTGATCGGCGCGGCGGCGAGCACGTCCTTCTGGTCCTTGAAGATCGGGTCGAGCTCCTCGTCACCGAGGATGCCGGCCGCCGCGAAACCGGGCCCGGTCGCGGTGATCGTGTTGCGGCCCAGGGCGGTCAGGGTCAGCTGACCGGAGATGTAACCGCTACCGTCCGCGACCACGGTCGAAGCCGCGAGGCCACTCGGGCCGGAAACGGCCGCGTCGTGGCCTCCGCTGGTGTTGAGCGCGACGGACGCGCCGGGCACGAAGCCACAGCCCGCGAACCACAGCGAGTGGCCGGACTCGATCACGGTCTGGCTCACCTGAAGCGGGCCGAAGAGGCCGCCGCACCTCTTGGAGGGGGGGTAAGGGTTGTGCCGCTTGTCGTCGAACAGCTTGTCATCGAACAGCTTGTCGCCGAACAGCGGCTGGATGTCAGTCCCCGGAGGGGGGGTCGAAGGGTCGCTGGTGACCGGCGCCTCACCGCCGACCTGTGGCGCGTCGTCGACCGCCAGGGCGGCGGTCGCCGGTAGAGCGGCGATCGCGAGCCCGCAGCTTGCGAGCAGCGCGACGCCTAGCGAGCGGAGTTTCATTGAGGCACTCCCCAAGGGGTTGATCAGTGCAAGCAGTCGGACGATTGACTACGCGGAGGTTACTTAGGGTAACTGTTGGTGTCCAGAACCCTGAGGAGTCAGTTCCCTGCACTGAGTGACCATGGGGCGCGAACAGGCAGCCCGACGACGGTGAAGGCCGGCGGCGTCACCAGCGGCTGAGCACGCACCGTAAGCGCGGGCCCGGCGACCGGCTCCCAGACCCGCAGCACGAGCGTCCGCGGCCGGCCCCGGTCCAGCGGCAGAAACACCGACGCGACAGAGTGACCGTGCTCGGTGTCGCCGGTGAGCAGCGCCCGCTTGCCATCCAGCGCGGCGCCCAGCAGGCGGCTGCCCACCCCGGTGTAGACCGACAGCCAGACTTGGTTCTGCGCGTCCGGGTTTCCGCCGGGCCCGCCGCGGTCGAGCCGGTAGCGCACGTACTCGGGCAGGCCGTCCGGAGCGGCGTTCAGCAGCTGGACGACGATCGTCGCGACCCCGCCGCCGCCCGGTGCCGGGTCCATCCGGTAACCGACGGTGCGGCGCATCCAGTAGTCGAGCTTGCTCGCCGCCGCGTTCTGAGTGATCACCGCGAGAAACGGCCCCGGCGTGCTCGACAGCGCCCCACCGAGCGGAATGGTGGAAAGAACACGCTGTTCTTCGGCGTGGCTGCTTGACACCAGCAGTCGACCCTCATTCACTGAGCGGCCGAGCGCCTCGAGCAGCTGGGGCGTGCTGCCAGCGCCAGACGTGACCGCACCATAGACGGCCTTGCCCACGTCGGCGAAGAACTGGTCGCGCTCGTCGACGTCGCTGATGAGCGCATACGCGTCTGACTCCACGAGCTTGACCAGGTCACCCGACTTGATCACCCGGCCGTCCGGCATGACGGCCGGCTCGCTCGCCGCGAGCAGGTAGGACAGCGCGGTCGGGTCGACGCTGATGGTGCCGTCGACATCGACGCCCGTGCCGGCCTGGTAGAGGCCGGAGTAGAAACGCCCAACCGTCGGGTAGTCGGGCGTGAGGTTGGCGTTCCCCCAGGTCCGGGTCGGCTCGTAGGGCCCGTATCTCGCGGCCATGTCGGCCGGGAGCTGGAGGCGCCGCAGGCGCGGCGAGTCGGCGGCTGCCTGCGGCAGCTTGCCGTTCCCGGCAATGTCGTCAAGGCTCAGCTTGCCGTCACGCACCGTGAGAAGACCGAACCCGCCGATGACGCCGCCGACCGCCCGCGACTCGGCGGGGTTCTGCACGATCAGCAGGTAACGGCGGGCCTCTCCGCTCGCACCCAGCATCGGCGGCCCCAGCTCGGTCGCCAGCTTCAATCCGGTGAGTGAGCTCGAAAGCCGGGTGGCCTGGCTCAGGGCTGTGGCGCGCGCGGGCGCGAGCCCCAGGCGCCGGCCCAGCCAGCCGCAGTCCGGGACGTCGGCGAGCGCGGCGCGGAACCGCTGGACGGCCGCCGAGGCGGCCGTGACTGGCGCCTTCCCGCGACCGAGTGCCGCGAGGTTGACCGTCAGACCGGAGCGCAGCGACGCAGGGTTGAGCGTGTCGGCAGCCTGGGCGACCGCCGGCAGCCCGTCGGCCGCCACACCGTCGACGGCGACGGCCAGCGCATGCGCCGACCGTAGCGAGCAGCCCACGCCGGGGAGATGCGTGGCGGCCGACCATACCGGGTCGCCGGTGAGGCCGGCCGCCGCGTGCGTCCGTCCGCCGATCCGGCGCACCTGTTCGGCGAGGTCGGCGGACGTCGGAATGTCGCCGGCGAGCAGCCGCTGCTGCAGCAGCGCGATGTCCGTCCGGGCGCCGTCGAGCCGCTGATGGGCGAGCAGGCCACGGACACCGACCCAGCAGGCCAGGGCCACCAGCAACCCGACGACACCCGCGCCGGCCAGCAGCGCACGCCGGCTCGGCCGGCGCACGAACCGCCGCGGCCACTGCGACCATCGCGACCGCTGCGACGCCGGCCGGGGGACGGCCAGCGGGCCCGTGTCGGTGGCCGGCGCAGGGGTGCCCGGATCGTCCTGGGCGTTCATGCGTCGGCGGCCGGAGTGAGGTGCTCGGGCACACCGGCTCCCCGCGGTCTGGTGATCGCGCCGAGGCTGACGGTCTCGTCGTCCACCCGCGCTGCGGCGGCCGCGCGGCCGACCGGCGCCGCGGCAGCCGGGCGGGCGACCGCCGCCGCGGCGGACCCGACCGGGCCGGCCGCGTCGTCGGTGGCTCCCGTCGAGACCGTCGAGCGGGTGGCGAGCGCGGAAAGAGCGGGCAGGGCGATGCAGGATCGCCAGTGGCGCCCAGCCAGGTAGCCGCGCGCACGGCCGCGACGCTCGCGGGCGGGTGTGCCCGCGCCGGCGGGGACCCTGGTCAGCACGGTGCCGAGCACACCGGCGCCGGCCGCCGCCAGGACCGCTGACGCGCTCCGTAGCTGGGAATGGCGGGTACACCCGGCGCGGGCGACCAGCAGCGCGCCGCCGACCCTGCTGGCGAGAACCGCCGTGCCGGGCACCGCCGGCAGCGGTGGCGCGTCGACGATCACGAGGTCGTAGCGCTCGACCAGCCGGTCCAGCAGGCTCGCCAGAGCCTGCGAGGCGAGCAGCGCGTTCGGGTCCGGTGGGACCGGCCCGCTCGGCAGCACGTCGAGCCACCCGTCGCCGACCCGGCCCGTGCCCCAGGGCCGGGTCGCCGCGTCCGGCTCCGCGGCGCCGATGAGCACGCGGGTGAGCCCCGGTGCCGGGTCGACGCCGAGGTAGCCGGCGAACGAGGGCTGGCACAGGTCGGCCTCGACCAGGCAGACCCGGGCTCCGCCGTACGCCGCCGTGATCGCCAGATTGCAGCAGGTGGTCGACCGGCCCTCGGCCGCCACCGCGCTGGTGACGACCAGGGCCCGCGGCGGTCCGTCCACCGCGAGGAAGGGCAGGACGGCGTGCAGCCGGCGAAACGCCTCGGCGCGCGGCGAACGCGGGCTTCCGTAGACGACCAGCGGACGCCGCACGGCGTCGGGCTCGGCGGCGATCGCCGCGATCACCGGAGCGCCGGTGATCGCGGCGACGTCCCGCGCGTCCACGGGCCGGCGCCCGCGCGCGACGTCGTACAGCCGGCGTCCCAGCAGTACCGCGCAGCCGCCGGCCAGGCCGAGCAGCACACCCAGCAGCACGACGCGCGCCGGCCGCCAGGCGACCGCCGCGGCGAGCAGTCCACCGAGCGCCGTGCAGGCAAGCGTGGAAAGCCACCCGTGGTGGTCGAGGCGCACCCAGCTCGGCAGCCGCGGGGGCAGCGGTCCCGAGCCCGCCGGCTCCCCGCCGCGCGTCAGGGCGCGCGCCAGGGCGGGCGGCTGCCGACCTCCGAGCTGGTGGTCTCCCAGCTGGGTCGCCTGTGCTTCCAGGCCGCCCGGCGGCGAGGCACGGAGCTTGAAGTCCCGCGATTCCAGGTCCGGTAGTTCCACGCGTCCGCTCACCTTCCGCGCCGTCTCGCTGTCGCGCCGAGCCGAGCTGGCCAGACGAGATCCGGGGCGATGACCGCCGGAGACCCAAGAAAGGTCATTCCCGCATGCCCGTTCGCTGACTGGCGGTCCGCGGGCACGCGCCGGCAGCGCGGCCCGGCCGCACCGGGCGACGCCGCAGGCCAGCCGCGCGGCTCGCCACGCCCACACCTGACCAGCCGATCCGTAGCACCGAATCGACCTTCGTATGCGCTTACTCTATGGCGTCATGTGGAGACGTAGAGTGGAAGGCGCGCGTGGCCGGTTGTGGACCGCCACCGCCGGACGACGCGTGTCGCGGCTCGTGTCGCGCCTCGAGCTGCGCCAGCGGGTCGGTCTCCAGATCACCTTCGACAGCCTCGCGCTCGTCGGAGGGCTCGCCGCGGCGCAGACCGGACGATTCACCTTCGACGTCAGCGAGCTGCGCGACCCAGGCTTCTGGGTGATCGTGCTGCTGGCCGTGTGCCTGCTGCACTTCGTCGGCACCGCGCTGCACCTCTATCTCGGCCGCTACCGGTTCGGCGGGTTCGAGGAGGTGCTGAGCATCCTCACCTCGGTCACGCTGACCGTGATCGGGGTGGAGATCACGGTACTCACGTTCGGCCAGCCCAGACCGCTGCCGCTGTCGGTACCGCCGCTCGGCGGCACGGTCACCCTCTCGATCATGTTCGGGGTCCGGTACCTCTACCGGCTCACCGAGGAACGGCTGCTGCGACCCGCCCCCGAGGGCGCCCAGGCCCTGATCGTCTTCGGTGCCGGCGAGGGCGCCGAACAGGTGCTCGCCGCGATGCTGCGCACTCCCGACAGCCCCTACTTCCCGGTGGCACTCCTGGACGACGACCCGCGCTGCTGGAACCTGCAGCTACACGGAGTGCGGGTGCGCGGCGGGCGCGACCAGATCGAGACGGTCGCCAGGGCGACGGGCGCCTCGACGCTGCTCGTCGCCATTCCCAGCGCGGACGCCGCGCTGCTGCGAGAGGTCGCCGGGCTCGCGGAGGCCGCCGGCCTCGCGGTCAAGGTGCTCCCCCGCGTCGCCGACCTGCTCGACGGCAACGTCGACGTCAGCGACATCCGCGAGATCGACATCGCCGACCTGCTCGGCCGCCGTCAGATCCGTACCGACGTCGCCGTCGCCGCCAGCTATCTGGCAGGGCGGCGGGTGCTGGTCACCGGCGCCGGCGGATCGATCGGCTCGGAGCTGTGCCACCAGCTCCACGACTACCAGCCGACAGAGCTGATCATGCTGGACCGCGACGAGTCGGCGCTGCGCGCCGTCCAGCTCTCGCTCTACGGCCACACCGGCATGGACGACGACTGTGTCGTCCTCGGCGACCTGCGCGACGTCGACATGATCACGGCACTGTTCACGGAGCGCCGGCCGGAGGTCGTCTTCCACGCGGCGGCGCTCAAGCACCTGCCGCTGCTGGAACGTTTTCCCGGCGAGTCCGTGAAGACCAACGTGTGGGGCACGCTGTCGGTGCTGGAGGCGGCGGTGGCCAGCGGGGTGGAACGGTTCGTCAACATCTCCACCGACAAGGCAGCCGACCCGAGCAGCGTGCTCGGCTACTCGAAGCGGATCACCGAGCGGTTGACCGCATACGTCGCCGCCGAGCACGGCGTTCCCTACGTAAGCGTACGGTTCGGCAACGTCCTGGGCAGCAACGGTTCGGTGCTCACGATCTTCGCCAGCCAGCTGGCTGCCGGCGGACCGCTCACCGTCACCGACCCCGACGTCACCCGGTACTTCATGACCGTCCAAGAGGCCGTGGAGCTGGTGCTGCAGGCAGGAGCGCTCGGCTCCGGCGGCGACGCGCTGGTGCTCGACATGGGCGAGCCCGTACGGATCGACGACGTCGCGCGGCGCCTCGCGGCGCGCGCCGAGGCCAAGCCCGGCAGCCAGAAGATCGACATCGTCTACACCGGGCTCGGCGTCGGCGAGAAGCTGCACGAGGCGCTGTTCGGCATCGCCGAGACCGACGACCGGCCACACCACCCGCTGATCTCCGAGGTCCCGGTGCCGCCACTCGACCCGCGCCTCGTCGTCGAGCTGGACCCGTGGGCCGACGACGAGAAGATCCGCACCGCGCTGCGCGAACTCGGCCGGGACGGCGACCTCGCCGCCCTCACCACGACCCTCGCCCACATCCCAGCCCAGCCCACCAGCCCCGACTCCACCGCCCCCCGCCGTTAGTTCTCAGGGCTGACGTCGGCAGTCCCCAGGGCCGGCGTCAGCCGGCCACGCGGACCCACTGAACCCGTAGGTCCGGTCGGCGCGGCCCGATCGGCGGGGCCCGGCCCGTCACCGGCCACGTCGGGTGGTCGCGTCGGGTGGTCACGCCCTGCCGCGGACCGGGGGCGGCGGTGTCTGGGGGGCGACCCGCTGACCGCCGCGGGCGGCGTACCAGGCGACGGTGGCGTCCAGCGCGGTCGCGAGGTCGACGCCGGACGCGTGCGGGAACAAGGCCCGGGCGGTCGTGACGTCGGCCTGCAGGTCCCGGACGTCGCCCGGGCGCGCCGGTCCGAAGGCGACCGGCAGCGTGTAGCCGACGATCTCCTCGAGCTGGGCGACCACGGTGAGCAGCTCGACCCGGTTGCCGAACGCGAGGTTCACGGGCCGCGGGTAGGCGAGCTGGCGAGTCGTCGCGTCGGCGAGCATCGCCGCGACCGGCTCGACGTAACCGATGTCCCTGGTCTGCCGGCCGTCGCCGAACACCGTCAGCGGACGGCCGGACAGCGCGGCGTCGATGAAGGACGGAATGACCGCCGAGTAGGCGTGTCCGACCGCCTGGAACGGGCCGAAGACGGTGAACAGCCGTGCCACCAGCACCGGCAGGCCGAAGCTCGCCTGATAACCGAGGGCGTAGGCCTCGGCGGCGAGCTTGCTCGCCGCGTACGGGCTGCGCGGGGCAACCGGGCCGTCCTCCCGGCAGGGCAGCGGGCTCGCGTCGCCGTAGACCGATCCGGCGGAGGTGACGATGACGTGCGCCTCCGCCCGCTGGGCGACGTCGAGCACGGTGAGCGTGCCGGTGACGTTCACGTCGTGGCTGGCCAGCGGATCCAGCAACGACCGCTCGACGGAGGGCCGCGCGGCGAGATGGACGATGCTGTCCGCGCCGGCGGCCGCCTCCTCGAGCAGGGCGCGGTCGGTGACGCTGCCGACCACGAGCTTCACCGGCAGTCCGGAGAGGTTGGACACCGCGCCGGTGCTCAGATCGTCCACGACGATCACATCGCAGCCGGCCGAGAGCAACGCCCTGGTCAGGTGGGATCCGAGGAACCCGGCTCCGCCGGTCACCACGACCTTCATCGGTACATCACACTCCGGAGTTGTATAGGTGCCAGCCGTAGTATGCGGGCCTACCTACCAATCTACGATCACCATCGCGAGTCGACACGACTCATCTAGTGACTGATCGCGCGGACCGGACGCCGGGTTAGCGGCCCAGAGAAGTGACACAGGCACAGAAGGTCACAGCACACCGACGCAGCACTACCCCGACCACCCACCCCCCCCAAACCCCCCCAGCCACCCCCGACCGCCCCAGCCCCCACCCCAGCGCCCCAACCCCCCGACCAGCCCGGGGGGCCCCCCCCGGCCCGACCAGGCCCCGCCCCACCGAAGGCGCGAAGCGTCCG
>Ga0163163_10006454_pt1 | contig 10257 bp, 10 predicted proteins | sample S65metaG_FD_119766 | JGI IMG/M metagenome (GOLD analysis project Ga0163163, IMG submission 119766) | Switchgrass rhizosphere microbial communities from Kellogg Biological Station, Michigan, USA - S6-5 metaG | ecosystem: Host-associated > Plants > Roots > Rhizosphere > Soil | place: USA... | reverse complement strand
GCCGTCTGCTGCAGCGCCTGGTTCGGCGTCTGTGGCTGGGGGCGGTGGCTCTGCGACCGGAGGTTCCGATTCAAAGTCGAGTTGAATGGTCGGGGGAACCGTCTCGTTCATGATGTTTTCTTCTCGTTCCGGCGCGTAAGCGACTGCGGTTGCGAGTGATGTTCGGGGTGCGCGAGTTTCAACCGAAGCGGTTTGGTGCGCGCGCTCAATACGTCTCAAGGCGGCGGCGACCAGGGGATTCATTGCGGGCGCTTCGGCTGGTGGTAATAGTTCGAGTTGCGGCGGGTTGCCGGCAGTTTCGACGCGTTGCTGCTCGGCTTCTGCTGCTTCGCGAGCAGCCTCGCGGGCTTTACGCTCCTGCACTTCACGCACTTTTTCGCTGAGTTCCTTGCGCCATAGGGGTACCGAACTGCGCTGGACGCCGGGAAATTCGATGAGTGTAGATTTTCGCGATGCGGCTGAAGTTGGGGATTCGCCAGTTGCGTTCATTTTCGGTTAAGTGGATAAACCGACAGGGAGCCAGGCTACTGCGCCGGCTCGTGATCGCTCCGCGCGATCGCGACGCATCCTATCAGGAATAACTTTAAGTGGTCAATGAGAAAATAATGCAGGCGTTGAAGTTGCCGCCAGGGGGGTAGGGTGTAGTGGCAGCAAACTACAGCGGCGTACGCCCGGCGAATCCAGCGTCGACGTCGTGCCACCATTCAACCTCGTTGCCTTCGCCCAGCTGCCAGCAAAGCAGAACGACACGGCCGTCGCGGAGGGACGGGAAGTCAATTAGGCCCCGCTCGAAGTCCTTCATTTGGACTCCCAATTTATCTAATTCAGCGAGATCGTTCGTAAATGAGGTCACTAACTCGGCGTAATGAACACCGTTTTGTACTCCGCCACCGCCTAGATCAGCGGCGGCGGCAGCTGTTTTGGCCTCGTCGCGGTAATATCCTAGATTTTTGTGTAGTTTTCGAATGTTCGAGACAATGGCTTTGACTATGGGGAGTAAGGCATTCGCCTCGTCAATTGTGAAGATTTTCATGACATCCAGTGGCGTTACACATCGTCTGTGACGCGAATAAACTCCGTCGTTGCTTCAAACTCTGCCGCGTCTTCGTCAAGTTCAGCCTCGAGCATCACTCGCATCGCCGTCTGAAACGCATCAGGAGGCGCTTCCTGCAGCGGGATCGCGTCATGTAGGTACTCGGAAGGAATATGTTCGTGGAGATCGCGCTCGTCGTAACGTCCATGCGAAACTTCCTTTCGAACCCTATCAGCAATTTCTCCGAGATCTATGAAGTAGTCTGCGACATCGATCAACTTAGGTGCGGTGTTAGATCTGAACCCGGCGATCTCTACGCGGCAACCTTTGTAAGCTACTGCGTTTACTGCATAGACGAAGTCTTCATCACCCGAAACCAGTACTGCAGTGTCGTAACGGCCCGCGAGCGACAACATGTCGACGGCAATCTCAACATCGAGATTTGCTTTTCGGGTGCCGTCATAAAACGTCTTCAGTTCTTTTTGAATGACGCGGAAACCATTACGACGCATCCAGAGAAGAAAACCTTGTTGACGTTCCGCTCCGACATCGACTCCGGTGTAGAAGAATGCTCTCAACAAGCGTCCGTCGCCAAGAAGCACTCGTAACAGTTTGTTGTAATCAATATCGATGTTGTGAAAGCGTGCCGCGTGAAAAAGATTATTGCCGTCAATAAATACTGCGACTCTACCGCGATGACCGAGCTGCCAGGAAACGTTAGTCGTGGGATCGTAGTTGTTCATAAACTGACTCCAAAATACCCTTTGTTCAAATTCTAGAATGCTGTTTTGCCTTTCGATGGTCAAGCATAAAGATCTTTCATGCAACTGCGATGATCTGTTCAGATATAGCATCCAGATAGATTGTCTTAATAGGCCCATTAGTCACATCTATCTCCCAAGCCAAATGGGTTTCAAGCACCAGCTTGTCTGATGAAAGAAGAACGTAGGCGACCAATTGGTGGACGCCGACTGCAGTATTAGGTGCTAATGTAAAAGTATGCTGCTGTCCCGCAGGGTCGAGTGCGGATATCTGACGTTGCTTCACCAGCGTAACAGCGTCGTCAGAAGTTATTTTGGGAGTCAAACTAGCCAACGCAGTTTGTAGCCGATCGGTGTTGGGCAAACATGTACTTGATACCCCAACTACCCTACGGTCCGCCTGGAACCTGATAACGAGTTTGCCAAAGTTTCCCCGCAACGGATACCGAAAGGTTCTTTGTTCATATCGCGCAGTCTTCACCCCCGATGCATCGTCGATCCTCTCTACGAGTGTTAGTTGGCCTAAGTTCGCGCCGAGCAGGTTATGCCATTCCGCTAGAAAGCGTCGCAGAGATTCCCGCGTTTCTTCCTCTGATTGATTGGGATTGCTTCCTACCTTCGGGAGGAAGACTGAAGTGTTAGAGTTCAGTGGAATAGTGTTTAGCGTTCCGGTCAGAGGCTGCAGGTCGACTGAGCTGTTGGCCGGCAGGCCGTACGTTTGAGAAAGTTTTTGCCACGCCAACATGGATCGTTCAACGCCGGCTGGTTCGTTTGCGACGATGGGATAAGACGAAAGGTTCGCGCGGGGGCCGTTGGTGTCTGTTGGTTGCAGCGCAGCACACCCATTGGTAAATAGGGCAACTGCGATCAGAATAAGCGCTAACAAGTCCCTGGAAATTAGCTTTGAAGCCATTATGTTCGCCCGCTTGTTTTCGACAGGACGTATAATTAAAACAATTGGAGGAGCTGTTGCCTAAAGATAACGAAACAATTCATCTGCCGCTAGATGGCCCATTGCTCCCTGCTGAACCAGAGGGTTTCGCTCCTGTGCAGATGATTCGTTGCGACGAATGTCTAAGGGCCAATCCACCAACCCGCGTTAATTGCTTGTACTGTAGCGCAACGTTACCCATTACTGAATCCTCGAACAAATTGCGTAAGCCTTTGCTGAAACAGCCCGGCAAACATGAGCCTGGATTTAACTGTATTCTTGCCTCTTATGAAGACATTCAGCTTTCCAACGAAACACTCGAAAAAGGCGCGCATCTTCTGAAGCTGTCGAAAGAGAATTTGCAAAGTCTTGTGAGTGCTGGAGCACCTTTGCCCCTGGCGCGAACTGCCAGTCGTGAAGAAGCAGAGCTGGTGGTTGAGAGGCTCAGCGATTTAGGCGTGGAAACTCTTTCACTCTCTGACGAAGAACTAGGTCTGCATCAGGAAAACCTGGTGCGTCCCCGATCGTTTCAAATTGACGAGCAAGGATTAGTACTGGCTTACTCCGGCGGGACAAACGTTGTTCGCATCGCCTGGTCAGATTTGCAATTGATTGTCACTGGACGTCTTCTGGAAAAGAGACTCGAAGTCAAAGAGCGCATGTCCCGCCGGTCTGAAAACGAACTGATCGACGCCAGTCAATTCTTTTTCGATGAACCGGTTTTTGATCTCTACTCTTTCTCAGAGCCACAGACTTGGCGAGTTGGTGCAAACAGTTTTGACTTCTCCTGTCTTCACGATGAAAAGACTCTGGTTGCCGGTGACAATCTTAAGACATTACACAAATTAGTGGTTTCGAAGAGTAGCCGTCTGAAAGTCGACGACTCCTTTAACACACTTAGAAATCAGCTCGAACTCGTGTGGTCCACCGAACAGGAAACGCAGTCGACTGGCTGGCGCTGGGAGCGTCCGGGGAGACTAAGTGTTGGAGCGACTATGCTCAATAGTAACGAAGCTCAATTCACGCGTTATTCGAGGTTGCGTAGATATCTCTTGCTAAAGGATTGAAGGATGTCTCCACGCAAATCGAACAATGTGGATCGCTTGATTGATTCCACGGATCACTCTCAGGCTTACGAACGGAGTAGTTCGCAGAATCTTGTCTACGGATTGAATTCAGTATTGGAGGCGGTTCGTGCAGGTCGGCGGCCAATCGACTCAATAACAATACTTGAGAGTGCTCGTCCCGATCGGCTCAGGGAATTAGTCGAACTTGCTCGACAAAAGCGAATACCTGTTCATCGAGTGCCCCGGTTTGATCTGGATCGTAATCTGGGAGAGGCACGACACCAGGGTGTTGTTGCGCGAATTGCTGCAGCTCGTTATGCGGATGCAGACGAGCTCCTCGATGAGTTGGGGCACAAAATTGGGACTTCGGATCCTCCGTTTGCCATTGGATTGGACGGGATTGAGGACCCGCGCAATATGGGATCGATCCTTAGAACAGCAGAGTGTGCGGGCGTGCATGGTGTTTTTGTTCCGGAGCGCAGAGCCACCGGATTAACAGACGTGGTGGCGAAGGTTGCTGCCGGCGCTCTCGAGTACGTGCCGGTTGCTCGAGTTACCAATCTCGTTCGATTGATAGAGCAGTTGAAAGAACGTAACATTTGGGTTGTCGGCACAACTGGAGACGCCAAACAGTTGCACACGGAATGGGATTGGAATCAACCGTCGGCAATTGTGTTAGGAAACGAAGGGCAGGGATTACATCGGCTCGTTCGTGAAACATGCGACACCCTGGTTCGTATCCCGCTTGTCGGCCATCTTCAGTCGTTGAATGTTTCAGTGGCGGCAGGAGTGTTAATGTACGAAGCACTTAGGCAGCGAACTCAGCTGCGGTCCAACGCCAGAGAGGACGGCAAATAATGTTTTGTCCGAAATGCGCGACGCAAAACCTCGACGGTGCAAGTTTCTGCAGATCGTGTGGAGCGAATATCAGTCTTATTCCTCAGGCGCTTGCTGGTCAGCCATTGCAACCCACGTATGACGATAGCCGCGCCGGTCGGCGAGCTCGGAGGCGTGGCAGAGAGCCGAGTCTTGATCACGCTTTCAAGAACATCTTCATGGGACTCGCATTCCTGATCGTAGCGATCGCGTTGTCACGATCGATTGGGGAAGGATGGTGGTTCTGGCTGTTGCTGCCAGCATTCTCGATGATGGGCACCGGAATCGCTCAGTACATTCGACTAAAGGAACAAGAGAAGAAAAATCTTCTCGTGAATCCACCAGGCAGCCAATCGTTTCCGGATCGTTATGCTCCTCCAGCGAGAAATCTCTCGGCCCCGCAGACAGGTGAGATGAGGCCTCCTATTACAAGCGTTACGGAAGGAACGACAAGGCACCTGGGAGTTGAGCCGCCAACACGCCACCCTGATGCCGAACCAAAGTGAATTAATAGAACACCAATAGCGAGGCGATGCGCCGCAGCCAGTGACGCATCGCCTCGAGGTCTTTTATCTTGTCCTTTAATAACGACACGCGTCTTTGTGTTCCTCTCAATGAGAAGACATTGAGTGAACTCAGCGCAGCAATCATGAAGGTGGCCGACACAGCTGACCTTATTGAGCTGCGCGTGGATGGGTTGCTGCCGCAGGAACTGCCACAGTTCTCAGCGAAACTGGAGAACCTCATCAACGGCATTTCTCGTCCGCTCATTCTCACTTTTCGCTCCTCGGAAGAGGGCGGTTACAGGCCCCTGACCAAAACGCAACGGCGAGAGTTTTGGTATGAATACGTCAAATCAAATGCTGCGTTGTTCGATATTGAAATGGATCTGGTAGCGGAACTGACAAACTCTGAAGGTAACGATCAACCAGACTGGTCGCGCGTGATCTGTTCGCGACACTATTTCGATGAGAGTCCCAAGAGCCTTGAGGATGTCTACGAACAAATGGCTTTCACGCCAGCGCGTATATTGAAATTGGCAGTCAAGGCTAACGACATCCTTGATTGCCTCGACATCTTCAAGCTATTGGAGCGTGCAGGTCGTGACAAGCGCGACTTGATCGCAATTGCGATGGGCAGTGCAGGTGTAATAACAAGAATACTCGGTCCGTCGCGCGGCTCTTTTTTGACTTACGGTGCAGCGGCGGTTGAAAGAGGTACTGCACCAGGTCAAATGTTGGCTTCTGAATTGAGATCAGTTTATCGAATCGACAAGATTGACTCTGACACAACGATAACAGGTTTGGTTGGTTTGCCTGTCATGCATTCAGTTTCCCCAAACATGCACAATGCGGCTTTTCAATCGTCTGGTTTGAATGGTGTCTATTTGCCGCTGGAGGTTCATGATCTGGCGGGTTTCTTCAAACGCATGGTGGTTCCGCGTTCAAGGGAGTTCGATTGGAATTTGTGTGGCTTGAGCATAACGGCGCCGCACAAGGTCGAAGTTATGAAATTTCTGGATTGGGTTGACCCGATCGCAGAGGAGATCGGAGCAGTCAATACAGTTGTTTTGCAGAATGAACGATTACTTGGATACAACACCGATGCGCAAGGATTGATCGAACCACTAATCCAACGAATAGGATCTTTGTCGGGTGTTCGGGCTGCAGTGATTGGATCTGGAGGTGCTGCAAGTGCCGCGGTATTTGCACTGCAACAGCATAATGTTGATGTTCGTCTCTACGCGCGCGACCCTCAAAAAGCAGAAAGAGTTTCACGACGATTCAATATTTCGTGCGAGTCTCTCGATAACGAAAGTTTTGCTGGAAAGGACATTGTGATCAATGCCACACCACTTGGAAGCATCGGCGAAAACGAAAACGAAACTCCGGCCAGTATGAAGCAGTTGCAAGGAAGCCGTCTGGTCTATGATTTAGTTTACAACCCAATCGAAACTCGTTTCATGAGAGAAGGACGTGAGGCTGGTTGTGACGTGCTGGGTGGACTTGAAATGCTTGTGGCCCAGGCTCGTCACCAATTCAAATTAATGACAAATACTGACATTTCATCCAAGTTAATGTACGCCGCTGGATTGTCTGCACTCATTGGAAATTTTTCCTCATCGTAGTAAGAGACAACTCACCAAGTTTCGGAGCCGTTCCATCACAAGCGCTCACCCTTCCATCACAAAGCTCGGTCCTATTCGTAATCGCTCTCGTAATCTCCACATCGTTGCTCACTAATTGTTTGAATCGAAGGCACGTCCTTCGAAGTAACAATGGGAGGCGCAACCGTGAGAAGAACAAAGAGTCTGCAATTCACTTCAGCCGTTCTACTAGTAACTCACTTCACCTTGATCAACTCGGCGGCGCAGTCGGCGCTGGTTAAGTCGGCGGGCTCCGATCGTTATAACGCAATCAAAGAGACCGCGCCGGAAACGAATACGCCTGGAGTAGTGTCCGCACCTTTGCCGGAAGAATCCACGAAGCATTCAGCTCCGGTGATGTTTCATCCGTCTCCCACCGCACTGAAGTCACGCGATCCTGAGAAGCTTGGAGTCATTGATAGGGCCTACCTTGATGCCTTCACGATTTTGAACGACGAAAATTCGTGCAGTCTCTTCTTCGGAGGGAGGTACGCGATAAATGCGCTTACCGAACTCATCCGGGAACTCAAACCAAGATATATGGACCGAAACATCGCGATAAAAATGAGCGGTGAAACAACGATTTTTCAGAGTCAGGCCACCGGCTTTTCATTCCGTTTATTCGAAAAGGCTGAGGTCAATCTGAGTGGTTCCTTCTATCAAAACACCCTACACTCCGCGGTAAGTTCACTTTTCCGACCAAACACTCGGGAGACGAGAGTCCTAGTTTTGCTACATGAACTAGGGCATATGGTGAAGGGACCGGGAAATCGATGGGTCCTACCTGACGATGGCGGAGATTTGTCGCAGAGTTTAAAAAACACGGCACAGGTTATCTCGGTCTGCAAACAACAAATTGACTCATTATCAAAATTTACCGCGTCGCAACAGCTGGCTATGGCTGACGAAGTGTCAGACACTAATCAGCCGTCGGTTCAAACGCCGTGAAGAAGCGGTGAAGTATTCAGTTACCACCTACGCCTGTTCATACCTGTCCCAGTCCTTTTGGTCACAAACTCTTACCCGTTGGTGTTAATTAAGGGATAAGGCTGTCGATATGCTTCAGCTTGTCGTTTGGTTTCGGCAACGGGCACGTTACTTTGCCTGTGGAATCTCTTTGACTCAGCAATCCTATCGGACAAGAATGTGTCAGACAATAAGATGATGAATGACCTGTCCGAAGTGAGCGAAGGGAAGTCTCGGTTGGATCGATGGCTCCAAAAACGCCGCACACGTATCGCGTTGATTTGGGGCATTTGGACAATCGTAGCCCTGTTCTTTAGTACACAGGTCTACATGATGTACTACTCGGGGAATCAGGAGATTCCCTACGCCAAGGCCTTCTTTGTCCAGGCCACGGCTTGTTATCTCTGGGCCCTCGTCACCCCACTTGTCCTCTGGCTCGCGCGTAACCATAGAATCGATCGAAACAATTGGCAGAAGAAAGTGCTGATGCACGTAGGGCTCAGTGTGGTTTTGAGTAGCACGTTAATCGTGATCCACTTTGTTCTTTACATGATCATTGTTGGTCGCGTTAACCGCATCACTCCTTACTGGGCATTTGACTATCTTTACCCGAACCTTGATAGGTGGCTTCTGGTTTACTGGTTTATTTTCCTGATGAGCCACGCATCGAATTATTACAAGAGTTATCGTGAAGGAGAATTGAAGGCTTCACGGTTACGTACCCAATTGGCTCAATCTCAATTGGAAGCCCTCAAGATGCAGGTGCATCCTCACTTTCTTTTCAACACACTTCACTCGATTTCAGCCCTACTTAGTAAAGACACTGAATCTGCACGGAAGATGATTACTCGACTCGGGGACTTCTTGCGACTAACTCTCGAGAGTGGCGGCGCAATGGAGGTCACTCTCCAACAGGAACTGGAGTTTCTTAACGGGTATCTTGAAATTGAACGCATTCGTTTTCAGGATCGACTTACCACAACGATTGATGTCGATCCTGAAGTATTGAATGTTCTGGTACCTAATTTGATTCTTCAGCCCATTGTTGAGAATGCAATGCGTCATGCGGTTGCTCGGACAAGAGCCGGGATAGTTGAGATCACGGCTGTCCCAAGAAACGGTGCAGTGCACATAGAAGTAAAAGATAACGGACCGGGGCTGTTGGTCGACGCTCGTTCGGTCTCGCGCGCCTCGTGGGGAGTCGGCCTGGCAAACACTCAAGCTCGTCTTGATTGCCTGTATGGCTCGGAGGCCAAGTTTGAATTGAGAAACCGACCGTCAGGTGGATTGACGGTTGTCCTTGAAGTACCGCGTTCACGAACCAATAGCACTGCTTGATAAATTGTTCGGCTTCATCTACTCCCTCCTATTAAATCAAAAAAAAGCAAAGCAGATCAAAAACAAAAAAGTGTATGTCCGATAAGCTTTAGCTTGTCGACGATGAATAACAAGCTCAAAGCTGATCGGACACCGAACGAGAAGTTGAATCGAAATTCATAATCTCGTTGGCTTCTCTAATTGATCTTCATTTCTGCGAAACCTTGGTGAAGCGACTGACGTATCGAGTATGACCTTCGTCGTTTAGTTTCCGCCACAAGATATTCCATGGCGGTGTTCATTTTTATAGAGTGACCTCACGCACTACAGCAGTTTGAACTGAAGTACAAAGACAGGGAGGCAAGGTGACGGACGCAACCCGTATTAGAGCGTTAGTCATCGATGACGAACCACTAGCACGCGACATGATTCGCGAAATGCTCGGAGGCGATTCCGACGTAGAGATCGTAGCGGAATGCGCCAATGGCCGAGAAGCCGTTGAGGCGATTAGATCACTGTCTCCCGATCTAATCTTCCTCGATATCCAGATGCCCGAACTCGGCGGCTTCGAGGTACTCGAATCGTTTGAAGCGAATCAGGCAGCGCCGTACGTCATCTTTGCGACCGCGTATGATCAATATGCCGTGCGGGCCTTTGAGGTGCACGCCTTTGATTATTTGCTTAAGCCTTTTGATGAAGAGCGTTTCAACATCGCCTGGCAAAGAGCGAAAGCACAGATTAAGCTCGATCGCACAGGTGAAAGAGATCGGCACATCCTGGCCCTGTTGGAAGAACTAAAGGCTGGACCACGCTATCTTGAAAGGTTAGTTGTCAAAACCGGGGGCCGGGTCTTCTTCCTCGATGTTTCTGAAATTCTATGTATCGAGGCTGAAGGCAACTATGTTCGTGTTTATGATCAGGCCAAACACTATCTGCTCCGCGAAACGATCAGCGGTCTTGAGGAGCAGTTGGACCCCAAGCAGTTCCTGCGCATTCACCGCTCCGCAATTGTCAAGATAGACAAGATCAAAGAGTTGCAGCCATGGTTCCATGGCGAGTATCGAATCATCCTCGAAAACGGCAAGCAGTTGACCCTGAGTCGGAACTATCGCGCCAACCTTCAAGATGTTGTTGGCAATGCTCTTTAACAGCTTTGTCCT
>Ga0163163_10006452_pt1 | contig 10260 bp, 8 predicted proteins | sample S65metaG_FD_119766 | JGI IMG/M metagenome (GOLD analysis project Ga0163163, IMG submission 119766) | Switchgrass rhizosphere microbial communities from Kellogg Biological Station, Michigan, USA - S6-5 metaG | ecosystem: Host-associated > Plants > Roots > Rhizosphere > Soil | place: USA: Michigan... | reverse complement strand
GTCGATCTGCACCTCGTCCATCAGTTCGATGCGCGCCACCGGGATGCCGAACTGAATCGTCTGGATCACGGCCGCGACGGCGCCTTCGATGGAGTCGAACGCACATACCGCTGCCGACACCGCTTCGGGCCGGCCGAACAGCCGCACGGTGATTTCGGTGATGACACCGAGCGTGCCCTCCGATCCCACGAACAGCCGCGTGAGGTCGTAGCCCGCCGACGACTTGCGCGCGCGGCCTCCGGTGCGAATGACGCGGCCGTCGGGGAGCACGACGGTGAGACCGAGCACCACCTCGCGCATGGTGCCGTAGCGCACCGCGGTCGTCCCGGACGCACGCGTGGCGGTCATCCCGCCGATCGTCGCGTCGGCACCTGGATCCACCCAGAACGCCGTTCCGGTGTTGGCCAGCGCCTTGTTCAATTGCCGGTGCGTCACGCCGGCTTCGACGGTCGCGTCGAGGTCCTCGGCGCTCACGCGCAGCACGCGGTTCATCCGGGACAGATCGAGGGAGACGCCGCCGCGGATCGGGTTGACGTGCCCCTCGAGCGAGCTGCCGGCACCAAACGGCACTATCGGCGCCTGGTGCCGCGCCGCGATCCGCACGATCGCGCTCACCTCCTCGGTCGTGAGCGGGAACACCACGGCGTCGGGCTGTCCCGGTGCGTGCCACGACTCGCCGTGCCCGTGATGCTCGAGCTGCGTGGCGTTGGTGCTGCAACGGTCGCCGAGCGTTTCCGTGAGGTCGCGCACGAGCGCCGCGCGGCGCTCGCCGGTGAGAACTGAGGCCATGGTCCGGATTGTATATAGTCGGGTGAAAGTCCATGTCATCGCCGTTCACGCCCAAGACCCTGTCGTTCCTGCGCTCGCTCAAACGCAACAACGATCGCGAGTGGTTCCGTGCCCGCAAGGACCAGTACGAGCGCCACGTCCGCGGCCCGATGACGCAGTTGATCACCCGCCTGGCCGTGGACCTCGCGCCGTTCGCGCCGGAGGTGGTGGCCGATCCCAAGCGATCGCTCTACCGGATCTACCGGGACACACGCTTCAGCGACGACAAGACGCCGCTCAAGACCAATGCGGCAGCCGTGTTTCCGCCGCGCGGGTTTCCGCGTCACGAAGGAGCGGGGTTCTACGTCGAGATCGCGCCGGGCTGGGTGTGGATGGGGGGGGGACTCTACATGCCTCCGGCACCATCGCTCTACGCGATCCGCGAACGGATCGCCGGTTCGCACCCGAAGCTCCACCGCATCGTCACGACGCGGGAGTTCCGCACGGTCCTCGGTGAGCTCCAGGGTGAACAGCTCACGCGCGTCCCGCGCGGGTACTTGAAGGATCACCCGGCCGCCGACTATCTGCGTTACAAGCAGTTCCTCGGATTCCGGGAATTCGAACCGGGCTTCGCCACGAGCGACCGCTTCTACCCGGAGCTCGTGCGCACGTTCAAAGCGCTCACGCCGCTGGTGCGATTCCTCAACACGGCCATACGCGAGGGTGTCGCTCCGGGGCCGGTGCTGTCCGGCACGAATGCCCGTTGATCCCTCAGCCGAGTATCACGCCCGGCTTGCGCGCTGGCGCGAACGGGTTGCGGCGCTGTCGGCGCTCGACGCCAGGCTCGCCGCGGCGCGGCTGATCGTCTTCGGCGCCGCGGCGGCGCTGGCGCTCGCCTACCTCGCATGGCGGACGCCGTGGAGCGCGCGGCTGCTGCTGGCGCCCGTGGTCGGATTCGTCGCGCTGGCGGTGCGGCACGATCGCGTGATTCGCGACCGCGATCGCAGCGCGGCTCTCGTGGGCTTCTACGAGCGCGGCCTCGCGCGCATCGACGATCGCTGGGCCGGCACCGGATCGACGGGCGATCGCTACCGCAGCGACCATCATCCCTACGCCAACGATCTCGATCTCTTCGGTGCCGGCTCGCTGTTCGAGCTGCTGTCGCTGGCGCGCACGCGCACGGGCGAAGACACGCTGGCCGCCTGGCTGACCGGCGCCGCCCCACTGCCGGCGATCGTCGACCGGCAGGCGGCCGTGCAGGAGCTGAGAGCCGCCCTCGACATGCGCGAGGAGCTGTCGCTCGCGATCGGTCGCTCCGCCGCGAGTGTGGACGCGGGCGCACTGTCGGCGTGGGCGGAGGCGCCGCCCCGCCTCTCGCCGGAGTGGTTCCGCTACGTCGCGCTGGCGCTCACGGCCTTCACGATCGCGTCGGCGGTGTACGTATGGCGCGGCGGTTACGAAGCGGTCTTGTTCTTCGCGCTCGCGGCGCACTTCGGTTTCGGCTGGCCATACTTCCGCAAAGTCGAGCCGATGCTTCACGCGGCCGACGGCCCGACGCGCGATCTCACCGCGCTGTCGCAGGCGGTGGTGCTGCTCGAGCGCGGCCACTTCACGTCGCCGCGCCTGGCTCACCTGCAGCGGGAGCTCCAGGAAACCGGGCCGCAGGCATCCACGGCCATCGCGCGGCTGCGGCGCATTCTCGAGATGCACGACTGGCAGCACAACATGGTCTTCGGGCCGATCGCCGCCGTGCTGATGTGGGGCATCCACCTGGCGTGGGCGCTCGAGGGATGGCGACGGAAACACGGCGCACACGTCCGTGTGTGGGTGCGTATCATCGGCGAGTTCGAGGCGCTGGCCTCGCTGTCGGCGTACGCCTTCGAGCACCCGGCCGATCCGTTTCCCACCTTCAGCACGGAGGCACAGGCGGGCCCCCGCTTCGAGGGCGCCGGGCTGGGCCATCCGCTCGTGCCCGCGGCGCGGATGCAGGCCAACGACGTCAGCCTGACGCCGGAGCGTCAGCTGCTCGTGGTCAGCGGTTCGAACATGTCGGGAAAGAGCACGTTCCTCCGCACGATCGGGATCAACGCGGTGCTGGCGCAGGCGGGCGCACCGGTCCGGGCCACGTCGCTCCACATGAGCGCACTGGCGGTCGGCGCCACGCTGCGCATTCAGGACTCTTTGCAAGAGGGGCGCTCGCGGTTCTTTGCCGAGATCACGCGCATCCGCGAGCTCACCGGCCTCACCAGCGGTCCGGTGCCCCTGCTCTTCCTGCTCGACGAGCTCTTTCACGGCACCAACTCACACGACCGCCTGGTGGGTGCGTCGGGAGTGCTGCGCAGCCTGATCGATCGCGGCGCCATCGGCCTGGTCACGACGCACGACCTGTCGCTCACTGCCATCGTCGACGCGCTGGGCCCGCGCGCCGCCAACGTGCACTTCGAAGACTCGTTCGACGGCCGGGAGATGCTCTTCGACTACCGCGTCAAGCCGGGCCCGGTCACCAAGAGCAACGCGCTGGCGCTGATGCGCGCCGTCGGCCTGGACGTGAAGGACTAAAGGGACCGCAACCAGCGCCCGGCAACGTCGCGGAATTCATCGGTCCATTCATGGCCGCCGTCGAAGCCGACGATCTCGTACCGAACGGCGCGCGATGTCAGATAGCGCTCATCGGCCGCAGCCTTCTCGGCCGAGTACCACGTGTCTCGAGTTCCGGCGCCGAGCAACACGGGCGGCCAGGCACGTGCTGTCTCCTGCTGCGCGTCAGGGGGAATGTCGCCACCCAGAGCGATGATGCCGGCGGCGGGATGCCGGCCCTGCAGCGCCGCGCGGTACGCCATGGCCGCGCCCTGCGAGAACCCGAGGAACACGATGACGCGTGCCTCGCGGCCGCCGGCGACGTCGACCGCTCGATCCAGGTAGGCGATGTTGTCGGCGATCGCGAGCTCGCGATCCTCGCGTGTCATCCAGCTGGCCACCACCGACTGGTCGGCACGGGCGTAGAAGCGATGCAGCGCCTGAACCGATACGACGCGCCACCCTTCCTTCACACCAGGAATCCGGCGGGCATCGTCCAGCATGATCTCGGCGTTCTGCGCGTAGCCGTGACAGGCGACGAGCACACGCCCGGAGTAGGGATCCTGCGGCTCGTCCACGAGGACGAGGCCGTGCGTCGCCGTCTCGACATGGTGCGATGTCATTCCAGAAGCTTACTCGTGCAAGGATCGTGATGTGACCGAAGCCGAAGTCGAAGAGATCAATGCGCAGGCGTCCGTACTGATGAAGCGCGGCATCGCCTTCCTGGAGGAACAGCGGCGCGAGGCGCCCATCGATGCGCTGCACTGCTTCGATGAAGCGCTCGAGCTGCGACGGCGCATCCCGGCCGACCACTCGCCCTTTCAGGTCTACCTGCTGGCCGCGTGCCTTTTCAACCGCGCCGATGCGCTGGCCCGGATGGGCGACGTCGGACCGACTGCAGCGGCACTCGCGTCGTACGACGAGGGCATCGCGGCGTTGCAAAGGATCCCGCTCGGCGAGAATCCGTTGTTTCCGCGCCGGCTGGCGCTGGGTCTTCAGAATCGCGGGCTCGCCCTGCAGGCGCGCGGACGCGAGGGCGACGCCGACCTGGCCGAGGCATCGTTCGGCGACGCGCTCGCGGTGCTCGACGAGGAGTACGCGGGTCGGATCGAGGACCTGGCGTACCTGCGCGGCGTGATGTGGCTGAACCTGGCCAACCTGCGTGCGATGCGGGAATCTGACGGCGCGTACGAGTCGGCCCGCGACGCCGCGATGCGGGCGCTCGAATCGGTCTCCGGACTCGAGGAGCAGGACCCGAACGTGGCCGCGGCCGGCCTGCAGGCGCGGCATGTGCTGTGCCGGATCTGCGCGCAGGGGCTGTCGCGCGCGTCCGACGACGAGATGCCCGACGACGTGCACGAGGCGACCGATGCAGTGGACGACGGGCTGGAGATCGTGCGCAGCTGGGAGCAGCGCGGCGTGCCGTTCTTCCGGCCGCTGGCGTTCGATCTCTTCCGCTTCGGCGCGCGCGTCTACGCGCGGTATCAGCCGCAGTTCCTCGACGAGTTCATCGCCGACAACATGAACGCGGAGACGTCGTCGCAGGACTACGTGGGGAGCCCGGAGATGGTGATGGCCGCGCACGAAGCGCGGCTGCTGATTTCCAGGGACAACGTGTAGAGGGCGGTCTTCAGACCGCCCTTCAGGGCCGTCTAAAGACGGCCCTCTACATCAGCCCATGTCCGCCCAGCGGCGGAGCAGGTTGTGGTACACCGACGTGAGCTGGACCACCGAGGGATGCTCGGGCACGTCGGCGCCGAGCCGTTGAATCGCCATGTCGAGATCGAAGAGCAGCGACCGGGTGCCATCGTCGCGCACCATGCTCTGAATCCAGAAGAACGACGCCACGCGCGCGCCGCGCGTCACCGGCCGCACGTGGTGCAGGCTGGTGGCCGGATAGAGAATCAGGTGACCGGCGGGCAGCTTGACGCTGTGAACGCCGTAGGTGTCCTCCACCATCAGCTCGCCGCCCTCGTACTCGTCGGGCTGGGCCAGGAAGAGCGTGGCTGAAAGATCGGTGCGGATCCGCAGCGGCGTTCCAGTGATCTGACGGATCGCGTTGTCTACGTGGCTGCCGAAGGAGTGCCCGCCCTGATAGCGGTTGAAGAGCGGCGGGAAGACGCGCAGCGGCAGCGCCGCGGACACGAACAGCCCGTTGCCCTGCAGCGCCGTGACGATCATCTCGCCGAGCTCCCTCCCCACCGGGTGGTTTTCGGGAAGCTGCTCGTTGGCTTTGACCTTGGCGGACTGGCTGCCCGCCGTCACGCGTCCGTCGACCCAGTCGGCGGACTCGAGCAGGCGGCGCGCATGCGCCACCTGATCGGCCGAAAGGACGTCCGGAACCTGAATCAGCATCCGGACGCTAGAACGAAAACACCGGGCTGAAGAGAATCTGTCGCGTGGGACCCGGCAGGAAATGCCGGTCGTAGGCGCGATCGGAATACTTCTCGTTCCCGATGTTGTTCAGGTTCACCTGCAGCGTCAGGTGCCGGTTGACCGGGTAGCTCGCCATCGCGTTGAAGAGCCAGTACTTGGTCAGCGCCTGAATCGCCGCCGCGTTCTCCGCGTACTTCGGCTGCGGCGTGGTACCGCCGGCCACGAAGTTGAACGTGCCGGTCTGATTGAAGAAGTGGCCGTTGCTGTAGTTCACTCCTCCGCCGAGGGTGATCTTCTTGGGCAACTGATAGGTCGACCACAGGTTCAGCATCGCTTTCGGCACATACGGGAGCTGCGCGCCGACCTCGGTGAGAATCCCGGACGCCCTGACCTCGCCGTTCATCAGCGAGACGCCTCCGAACGCGCTCCACCGCTCGGTGATCGCGCCGCTGAGATCGAACTCGACGCCGTTGATCTTCTGGTCGCCGAGCAGCACCGTGGCGCCGGTAAGGTCGGTCGTCTTGGCGTTCGTCTTCTCCATGCTGAAGACGGCAGCACTGAACTGCACCGAATCGGCCAGATCCCATTTGGTGCCGGCCTCCACGTTACGGGTCTTCTCGGGCGGTAGGGCCTGACTGTTGCCGCCGGTGGCCGCCTGCGTCAAGCCGTGCGCGCCGTCGTACGACGGCGCAAACGCGGTGCTGAACGCGCCGTAGATGCTGCCCTTCTCGATCGGCTTGTAGACCAGTCCGGCGCGGCCGGTGGTGGCGTCGTCGGTGCGCCCGAAGTTGGTGGCGACGCCGGTGGTAGCGACGTTGGTGTAGTCGACGTTCACGTGGTCGAACCGCAACCCGAGGTCCGCCTGCCAGTGACTGTCGAATTTCACCGTGTCGAACGCGTAGACCGCGGTCGAATTCGCCACCGCGTTCGTGCTGGCCCCGTTCTTCTGGATGTCAGGACGATAGGTCACGTACGGATCCGGGTTGAAGAGATCGACCACGGGCGGGCGGCCGTAGGTGAAGAGGTCGGTGAGCCCGACCGCGGGCTGACGATCGAACGCAAACTCGAGGCCCACGTCGGCGCTGTGCGAGACGCGGCCGGTGCGGAAGGCGGAGCTGACGTCGGTCTGGTTGGTCGTGACCTTGTCGTGACGGTACTGGTACTTGGTGTCCGTCCGCCGCATCTGGAAGGCGTTCGGGTTGTAGCCCGGATCAGTACTTCCCTGGCCAGCGGCGGCCGTCACCGGACGCGGCGGCGTGTCGACGGCGTCGCGGAAGTTGCTGCCGTAGCGCGTGAGGTTGCGCAGCGTGAACATCGAGTTGAAGCGATGCTGGACGGTCGTCGTGAAGATGTCCGACGTCGTCTTCTCGTAGTCGCGCGACGCGATGCCGTAGTAGTTGTGGAAATCGAGGTTGTCGACCGTGATACCGGCCGCAATCGCGTTGTCCGGCAGCAGGGTCGGAATGCCGAGGTCCGGAATGTTGTCCTGCTGGAGCCGCGAGTACGACACCGTCACCTGCGTCGGCGTCCCCAGCCCGATGCCGAGCGTCGGCGCGAAGCCCCACTGCTTGTTCTGCTGCACGTCACGACCCGGATAGCCCGCATCCTGCCACATGCCGTTGAGGCGGAACGCCATCGTGTCGCTGAGGCGGCGGTTGACATCGAACGTGCCGCGCTTGTGCTCGGCGTTGCCGAAGGTGAGGCGCCCGCTCGCCGAATCGGTCAAGGTCGCGCTCTTGGTCACCAGGTTGATGGAGCCGCCCGTGGAGCCGCGGCCGCCGGTGACCGACGTCGGGCCCTTCGCCACTTCGACGGCTTCGACGTTGAAAGTATCGCGGCTGATCTCACCAGAATCGCGGGCGCCGTCGATATAGATGTCGTTGCGGACGTTGAAGCCGCGCATGTTGACGCTGTCGCCGAAACTGTAGCCGGTGTTGCCTTCGCCGATGCCCATGGTGATGCCCGGCGTGTTGCGCAGCACGTCGCGCAGCGACGTCGCGTTCTGCTCGGCGAAGACCTCCTGCGGGATGACCACGATCTCCTGCGGCGTGTCGCGCACTCCCTCGCGGTACTTTGGCGACTGCAGGGTGCGCGACACGGTGCCCGCCACTTCGACGAACTCGTTTACACCGCGCACGCCGAGGGTCACGCTGGAGCCTTCGAACGTCGCGCGAACCGAAAGGCCCGCGAGCAACTGCTGCATCGCCTGCTCGGCGGTGAGATTGCCCGACACGCCGAGCGACTGCAGCGTGCGCAGGCCGGAGTCGTTAAGCACCGCCCGGACCTGCGTGACCCGCTCGAACGCCGCGAGCACGGTTTCGAGCGGGCCGGCGGGAATGTCGAAGCGCATGACGCCAGCGCGCGCCGCCGTGCCGGCCACCACGGGGCCTTGATCAGCGTCGGCCGCGAGCGCGGGAGAAACGGTGGCGAGAGGCGCAAGGCAGGCCGCGCCGAGAACGAACAGACGGGGCCGGCCGCCGCGGCGGCGCCGCGGGCTGCGAGGCAGACGGGTCCGGTTCTTCATTTGAAGGCTCTCCCTTGCGAGCAGCTGTTTTCAGGTCCTGGTTGCCGGGTCGATCGAGGCAGACAACGCCGCCGCAGCGTTCAGCAAACGACGCGCCACGGCTGAGTGTTCTCGCTCGAGAGCCCGCGGCGCCCGCCCGGGTCTGCGCTGTACAGCGCGTGACCACGTGGTGCGAGTACACGGGCCGATTGTGCGAGCGCGATCCACGGCGAGCTGTTCAAAGAGTGATCGCCCGCTGTTCACGCCGCGGTCAACGCGCGGCCCGACCGGCGTGAGAGAGCCGGTCTCAAAAAGCCCGAGGCGCGCAGACCTTTGTCGCGCCGCTCGATTTGGTGCCCAAATCACGCGCCCGTCTACAATGCGCCCATGACTTCACGGGTTGCCGCGGCCATCTGCGCCGCGCTGTTCATGGCCATCGACACCCCCAACGCGCAGCCGCAGACCGGCCGCCAGTTCCAGCTCACGGCCGACGGCAAGGGCTACAAGCTCGAACTGAAGACCGTCGCGCGCCCGACACCGGGTCCGAAGCAGGTCCTGGTGCGCGTGCGGGCCGTGTCGCTGAACCAGCGCGACCTCTCGGTGACACGGGCGCAATACGCGGGCAGCGGCGGTGGCGCGATGGTTGGCAAGGTGCCGCTCTCGGACGGCGCGGGCGAGGTGGTGGCGGTCGGCAGCGGCGCCACGCGCTTCCGCGTCGGCGACCGCGTGGCCGGCATCTTCTTCGCCCGCTGGATCGACGGTCACCGGACGGCGGACACGATGGCGTCAGCGCGCGGCGGCGCCGGCATGGACGGCATGCTGTCGGAGTTCGTGGCCGGCGACGAGAACGGCTTCGTGAAGATCCCCGACTACCTCAGTTTCGAAGAGGCGGCCACGCTACCGTGCGCAGGCGTCACCGCGTATCGCGCGCTGTTCGTCGAGGGCCGCTTGAAGAAGGGCGAGTTCGTCCTGCTCGAGGGCACCGGCGGCGTGTCGACCTTCGGGCTGCAGTTCGCGGCCGCTGCCGGGGCTCGCCCGATCATCACGAGCTCGAGCGACGACAAGATCGTCAAGGTCAAGATGATGGGCGCCTTCGGCACCGTCAACTACCGCACCAATCCCGACTGGCAGAAGGAGGTGCGCAAGCTGACCGGCGATGCGGGCGTCAATCACGTGCTCGAGGTCGGCGGGCGCGACACGCTGCCGCGCGCGCTCGAGGCGCTCGCGTACGACGGTCACATCGCGCTCATCGGTGGCCTGACCGGGTTTGCGAGCGACGTGCCGGCGGGGCGCCTGCTCGGCATGGGCGCGCGGGTGACCGGCATCTACGTCGGCTCGCGCGCGGACTTCGAAGCGATGAACCGCTTCATGACCGAGCACAAAGTGCGCCCGCTCATCGACAAGGTGTTCCCGTTCGAAGAGTCGCCGCAGGCGTTCGAGCTGATGGACAACGGCAGCTACCTGGGCAAGATCGTCATCAAACTGTGAACGCTCGTATTCGACCGACACCGGCCGCGCTCCTCGCGGCTGGCGCGGCGCTGGCGGTCGCTGTCGCTCTCTCCTCGAGCGCGCCGCGCGCCGCCGCGCCCGGCGACGAACTGCCCGACGCGCCCGCCAAGAAAGTGCTGCTGCGCGCCTGCACGATGTGCCACGACCTCGACGAGGTCACGAAGTTCAAGGGCTACTACACGCGCGCGCAGTGGAAGGACATCGTGGTGACGATGAAGGAGTACGGCGCCACCGTCGACGACGCGGAGGTGGAAGCGCTCGCTGCCTACTTGTTCGAGGCGCTCGGTAAAAAGGAGTAGCCGGGAGCCGGGAGCCCGAAGCCGGGCCTATTTCATCACCAGCGTGATGTTGCGCTTGGGCGAGTCGCCGACGGCGATCGTCGCCACCTTCTTGCGCGACGCCACGTCCACGGCTATCACCGAATCGGTGTTCTCGGTGGCGATGTAGACGGTCTTGCTATCGGGGGTGAACGTCACCCAGTCCGGGCGCCCGCCCAGATCCTCGTGACCGAGCAGCGTCAGGTCCGG
>Ga0163163_10006450_pt1 | contig 10261 bp, 8 predicted proteins | sample S65metaG_FD_119766 | JGI IMG/M metagenome (GOLD analysis project Ga0163163, IMG submission 119766) | Switchgrass rhizosphere microbial communities from Kellogg Biological Station, Michigan, USA - S6-5 metaG | ecosystem: Host-associated > Plants > Roots > Rhizosphere > Soil | place: USA: Michigan... | reverse complement strand
GAAGGCGATTTCGAAGCCGTACGCCGCGTATCGGCGGAGGTACGCACGCCGACCATTGCGGGGTTGGCGCGGTCGGTAAAAAAAGACATCGACCGGTGCGCCAAAGCCCTCGAACACGCCAACAAATCCCGCATTCATGTTTTCCTCGCGACCAGTGACATCCACCTCAAGTACAAACTGAACAAGTCCCGAGAAGAAGCTCTGGCGGCGGCCGTCGAAGGCGTCCGATATGCGCGCACCATGTGCGACGATGTCGAGTTTTCCGCGGAGGACGCCGGCCGTACGGATCTGGATTTTCTCGTTCAGGTTACCGAAGCCGTTATTGATGCGGGAGCGCGCACGGTGAATCTTCCCGATACCGTTGGCTACTGTCTCCCGGAAGACTATGGCGCCCTGATTCGAAATCTTCGCAGCCGAGTGAAGAATGTCGATCGCGCTATCATCAGCACGCATTGCCACAATGATCTGGGCCTGGCTGTTGCAAACTCTCTGGCCGGAATTCAAAACGGAATTCGCCAGGTCGAGTGCACGATCAATGGTATCGGCGAACGCGCCGGTAACGCCGCCCTGGAAGAAGTCGTGATGGCGCTGCAGGTGCGTCAGCAGTTCTTTGGGGTGACGACTAACATCAACGCAAAGGAACTCTACGCTTCGAGCCAGATGCTCTGCGAAGTCACGAGCATGCCGGTTCAGGCCAACAAGGCCATTGTCGGTGACAATGCATTCGCGCACGAGGCGGGTATCCACCAGGATGGAATGCTCAAGAACGCTATCACCTACGAAATCATGACACCGGAATCGGTTGGGCTGCCGAAAGGGAAGATCGTTCTGGGGAAACATTCTGGCCGGCACGCACTGATCGCGCGATGCCGTTCGCTTGGCTTCCAGCTGTCACCGGAGGAACTGGAACACGCATACAGTCTTCTGACTGCCGTTGCGGATAAGAAGAAGACCATCGAAGATGCCGATCTTCAGGAAATTATCCAGACAGCCCGAACCGGCAAAGGATCGCTTACGCCGCTGCACACGGCCTCACCTGCATGAAGGCACAAATCGCGTTTCTTCCGGGCGATGGTGTTGGTCCCGAAGTTTTGGCCGAAGCCCGGCGAGTGCTGGTAACCATCGGCCGCAGGTTCGATCACACATTTGAGATCGTTGAGGGGGATATCGGAGGCATCGCCATCGAGAAGTACGATGTGCCGTTGCCCCAACCGACGATTGATCTTTGCCGGAAGTCCGATGCGGTGCTTCTCGGCGCAGTCGGTGACAAGAAATACGATTCGCTGCCCGCAGCGAAGAAACCCGAGCGCGGCCTGCTCGAACTCCGAACGCTGTTGGGTAATTTTGCAAACCTGCGGCCGGTATTTGTTTTCGATCCGCTGGCGGATTCATCGAACGTGCGCCCCGAAGTGGTTCGTGGCGTGGATATCCTGTTCGTCAGGGAGTTGCTGGGTGGGATCTATTTCGGTACGCCGAGATTTCGAGAAGGCGATCGCGCCGTGGATACCGAAGTCTACACGGTCGAGGAAGTGCGGCGTGTGGCTCGTGTTGCATTCGAGCTTGCCCGCACTCGAAAAAAGCATGTGACTTCGGTGGATAAGGCCAATGTGCTCGAGACATCGATACTCTGGCGGCAGACTGTCGCCGAAGTTGCGAAGGAATTTCCCGATGTTCTCCTGGACAACCTCTACGTCGACAATTGCGCCATGCAGCTCATCCTCCGGCCGAAGCAGTTTGACGTCGTTGTGACGAATAATCTGTTTGGCGATATTCTGAGCGATGAAGGCGGAGTGCTCGCCGGGAGCCTTGGCATGTTGCCGTCTGCAAGCGTTGGAGGACCCGCAGGATTTTATGAACCCGTTCACGGTTCGGCGCCCGACATTGCCGGAACTGGAAAAGCAAATCCGATTGGTGCGATAGCATCGGCAGGAATGATGCTGGAATACTCATTCAAACTTCCGGAGCTCGCGGCTCGGGTACATCGTGCCATTGCTGCCGTGATTGACAAGGGATACCGCACGGCGGATATCGTATCTCCGGGGAAATCGTTACTGACCACAACTCAGATGGGCGAGATCATCTGCAAGGCGATTGAAGCCGGCGACTGACACCGTAGAATTAAGACATGCAACCTAAAACGCTTTACGACAAAATCTGGGAGTCTCACATCGTAGTTCCCGAAACCGATGCTCCCGCGATCATCTTCATCGATCTCCATCTGATTCACGAAGTGACGACGCCTCAGGCCTTCGATGAACTTCGAGCGCGCAAGCTGCGTGTGCGAAGGCCGGACCTGACGCTTGGTACAGCGGATCATTCCATTCCGACGACGACCAGGGTCCTTGTCGCTTCCGACGACCAGCTGGCGTACGACCAGGTGAAGAAGCTGGATACGAACTGTGAGGAGTTCGGAATCGAACTGTTTGGTATCGGCAGTGACAAGCAGGGAATCGTTCATGTCATCGGTCCGGAAATTGGTGCGACACAACCGGGAAAAACCATTGTGTGCGGCGACAGCCATACGTCGACTCACGGGGCCTTTGGAGCGCTCGCCTTCGGGATCGGAACCACGGAAGTGGGTCACGTGCTCGCCAGTCAGTGCCTGCTGCAGCGGAAGGCGAAGAATTTCGAGATTCGCATCGATGGGAATCTGCGCGAAGGCATCACTTCAAAAGACGTCATTCTTTATGTGATCTCCCAGATTGGAACGGCGGGTGGGACGGGATCCGTGCTCGAGTATACGGGATCCGCAGTACGCGACATGAACATGGACGCAAGGATGACGCTATGCAATATGTCTATTGAGGCCGGTGCACGAGCCGGGCTGGTTGCGCCGGATGAGACGACGTTTGAATATTTGAAAGGCCGCCCCAAGGCGCCTCAGGGGGCGGAGTGGGATAAGGCTGTCGCCCGGTGGCGTAATCTGAAATCCGATGTGGGCGCAGTATTCGATCGTCAGATTGTGATCGATGCTGCAACCATCGAACCCATGATCAGCTTCGGAACCAATCCGGGCATGAGCATGCCGATCGGCGCGAAAGTTCCGCTTTCCGATAACGAGGAGATGAGGCGCGCGCTGCAGTACATGGATCTGAAGCCGGGAGAACCGTTGCTCGATCATCCGATTGATGTGGTGTTTATCGGTAGTTGTACAAACTCCCGGATGACGGATCTGCGCGCCGCGGCGTCCATACTCAAGGGGCGTCATGTGGCCCCGAATGTGCGTGCGGTCATCGTACCGGGATCGTACCAGATCAAGCAGATGGCCGAGGCCGAAGGTCTCGACAAGATTTTCAAGGATGCCGGAGCCGAATGGCGTGAGGCCGGATGCAGCATGTGCATCGCGATGAACGCCGATAAGCTCGAGCCCGGACAATATTCCATCAGCACCAGCAATCGCAATTTTGAAGGTCGTCAGGGACCGGGAGGCCGGACGATGCTGGCATCCCCGCTGACCGCTGCGGCCTCTGCGGTAACTGGACGCGTGACGGATTTGCGTAGGATGTTGAACTCATGACGAAAATGGATCGCGTCACTTCAAGGGTGGTGTGTTTCACCGCCGAAAACATCAATACCGACCAGATCATTCCAGCCCGCTTTCTTAAACGTATCGACAAGACGGGTTTCGGCAACGACCTCTTTGCCGACATGAAGCCGCCCGAGGTTTTCGGTTTGTCCGGCGCGCGTCAGCGTCAGATCATGCTCTGCGGTCCAAACTTCGGATGCGGCAGTTCGCGCGAACACGCGGTGTGGGCGCTCCGGGACTTCGGCTTTCGCGTGCTGATCTCCACTTCGTTTGCCGATATTTTCAGTGAGAACTCGCTGAAGAATGGTGTGCTCATCATCACGCTGGACGCGGCCTCACATGGGCAGCTGGTGGCGGCCTGGCAAGACGCGCCGCAGACGGAAATGACCGTGGACCTGGAGAAACAAATCATCTCCTTTGCCGGATTGAGCATTCCATTCACGGGTAACAGCTTCAGCCGGACGTGTCTGCTCGAAGGCCTCGACGAACTCGGGTACATCCTTCGCCACGAAAAACAAATCGCCGCATTCGAAGCAGCCCGATAAAAAAGGGGCCTGACGGGTCTGGCCCCTTTTTCGATGACAAGTGAGAATTGATTAATGAGAAATCCCCTACTCCTTGAAGAGGAACGGGATTTTACATTTTATTTCTTGCCTTTCCATCTCCTGTCTACTAAGTTCTTAGGACATGAAACCCAGAAAAGCAGGCCTCACCGATCAGGAACTCGAAATCATGAAGGTGGTGTGGAAGCTCGGCACTGCGACGGTGCGCGAGGTCTACGAAGATCTTCTTCAAAATCGAAAGATCGCCTATACAACGGTTCAAACCATGATGGGCGTTCTCGAAAACAAGGGACGCCTGAAGAAGGCGACTGCGGATAAGGCGTACGTCTACCGCCCGGCCCAGCCCCAGAGCGAAGTGGTGGGCGGCATGGTGGGGGATTTCGTGAAGCGCGTGTTTAATGGTTCCGCGAAACCTTTGCTTGTCCATCTCGTCGAAAGCAAGCGCATCAGCCAGGCTCATCTGGATGAAATCAACGAACTCTTGAAAGCACAGCGAGGCCGGAAGTGAATTCATTCTCCATTCTCTCTGACAATCTGATTTCCTGGTGGATACAGGTTACGGTTATTGCGGCACTCGGTACGGCATTGCCAATGCTTTTTCGGATTCGGCACCCGAAAACGCAAGTTGCCTTCTACCATTTCGTTCTGCTGCTCTGCATTGCTCTTCCAATGGTTGAGCCATGGCATCATCGACTGCTGATCGCAAATGGCGACTTGCGGAGTGGAGTGAATCTCCTGCCGAAAACTTCCTGGCTGATCTACCTGGGGTGGATCTTCGCTGCCGGTATGCTTGTGAAACTGTGCTGGCTGGCTAGCGGATACCTGCAGATCCGCAGGTATCGCGCATCGGCGACTCGAATATTCCCAATTCCTGAATCCATTCGGCAGGCGCGCGCTCTCACATGCGCGGATGCGCGACTGGGCTTCTCACGAAATGTCGATGGTCCGGTCACGCTCGGGCATGTGGATCCGATCATATTGCTTCCCGAATCGTTCCTGTCCCTGGATCACGACGCGCAGCTCAGCATTGTCTGCCATGAGCTCATCCATGTGAGGCGAAACGACTGGCTGGTCACCCTCTTTGAAGAAATCGTCGCAACCCTGTTCTGGTGCAACCCTGCAGTGTGGATGCTGCAATCCCATACAAAACTCAGCCGTGAACAACTCGTGGATTCCGAGGTAGTGGCGCTAACTGCAGCTCCCGCCTCCTATGTTCAGGCGCTTCTTGTCATGGCGGGAGCTCCGCGAAAATTGAAAACAGTTCCTGCGGCATTGTTCTTGAACGACGGGCATTTACCGCACCGTGTTCGTTCGCTGCTGACGCAACGCAATGGCTCGATCGGCCGGCTCGCTGTTTCCTATTCTTTGATTGCCTGTCTGCTCGTGATTTTCACGACGGCGACAACACTATGGTTTCCGTTAGTCGGCGAAGCTCAGATAGTTGAAACCACCGCGCAGAACCACCTTCTTCCTCCAAAACTGGTTGCCCGGGCAAAACCGCACATCTTCGTGGAAACACCACCTTCAACATTCAACGTGCATGTTCCAGCCCCGCCGGAACCATACAAAGATCGCGTGTATTACTCGGGCGAGGTCGCTTCAGCCGGCGTTGAGCAACATTTCAGGGAGTTGCCGGCCCCACCCCTCCCACCTCCAATGTTTCAGCCATTCGAAAGGCTGGAATCGCAAGGCGTTCGAATGGTCCGTCCGGGCGACAAACTGACGCCCGAAGATTTAGTCCGGATGCAGTCGGCACTCGGTAAACGAACTCTAATTGAAGTGATTCGGGCCGAAGACGGCACGGTTCAACGAATCACAATTCAGCGCAGGAGATCCCCAGATGAGATCAGTGTTGGTCCTTTTAGGCTTGGTATTGGCCCAGGTGGCGTCGTCCCAGCAGTCCCAGCAGGTGCCGCCGACGGCGTCCATTGAAGGTTCTGTCGTACGTTCCGGAACGACGGATGGGATATCCCGAGTAAAAGTCACTCTGACTCCATCCCAGTCTTCAGTGGCGGGCCAGGCGCTCATCGTCGATGGCGACGGGAAGTTTGCATTTCGCAGTCTCCCTGCGGGCCAGTACCGACTCAATGCAACCAAGGATGGCTATGTATCGGCGGAATACGGTCAGCGAGGTCCGAACGGATCCGGTGTCGCGATAACGCTCACGGCGCAACAGCACGCAACGGACATCCGGATCGGGATGACTTTAACGGGAGCGATCGGTGGGCGCATCGTCAATCGCTACGGCGAGCCCGTCGGCAATGCCAACGTTCAGGCGCTTCGTTACACCTATCAGGACGGACGGCGAGTATTGAACAGCGTTCAGGCGGTGCGTACCAACGATCGGGGAGAATACCGCCTGTTCTGGATGACACCCGGACAGTACATCGTCAGTGCGCAGCCACAGGAGCAACTCGCCGTCGATGCCGGCGGAACGATTTTTTTCCAGGGGCCTCGCGGAGGAGGTGGTCCCGGAGGTTTGCTCGGACCAAATGGCCCGCAGTTGGGTGTCGGAGGCGTTACTCGAATCACGATCGATGGAGGCCCTGGAGCTTTCATCGGACCGACAGGACCGGGCGGAGGCCCGCCGCCACCACCTCCCCCGCCGCCTGTGCCTGTCGACAATCCGGAGACTTATCTTCCGGTCTACTTTCCTGGAACGACGGACGTCGCTTCTGCCACGCCGATCGATCTTCGGGCCGGAGGAAATATCGACGGCGTCAACCTTACCGTTGTGGATGTGAAGCCGGTTCGTATTCGAGGACAGGTTACTAGTGGCGGCCGTCCCGCTGCCGGAGCGCAGGTGTCGTTTTATCAGCGCAACAATTCGAATGGCAATCTTACTGTTCGAGGAGTCACGGCCAGTGATACAGGAGCATTTGAATTCCGTAATGTCGCTCCGGGATCTTACGAAATCGCGGCAACCGTAAATGCTGCAGGTCCTGGTGTGGTGCTCCTGGGAACACCATTGGGTGCAGCCGCCGGACTGACGACAGCGAACGTCGTCGGAGGGCGAGGCGGTCGAAACCCAGGCCAGCCAGTCATGGGAGTTCGCGTACCAGTCGACGTCAACAGTGCCGATATCGATGGGATCTCACTGGTTCTTGAAAACGGATATAACGTTGCGGGCCGGACCACCGTAGAGGGAGTTGTGTCCAACGATGCTCTCTCTTCCGTGACGGGTATGCGCATCCTGCTTCAATCGGACCCGGTCATTCCCCCTCTTGCCATCGCTCCCGCATTCCCGGAAGCCGACGGAACTTTCTCATTTACCGGCGTGACACCCGGAACGTATCGTCTGTCCATTGCCGGGCTGCCTCGCAACATGTACGTCAAGACAGCCCGCTTTGCCGGTGACGATGTTTATAACAGCGGTCTTCGCATCGAAGGTGATCCTCGCGGACAGCTCGAGATTGTTTTGGGAGCCACACCCGGTTCATTGGATGTCGTGACCATGGATGAAAAGCAAATGCCGGAAGGCGGCGTGGGAGTTGCGCTGGTTCCCGATCCGTCGCAGGTGAAACGAATCGATATGTATCGCAATGCGACCAGCGACGCTTCCGGCAAGGTTCATTGGGACGGAGTGATACCCGGCGATTACAAGATTTTCGCCTGGGAAGACATTGAGAACGGTGCATGGGCCGATCCGGAGTTCATGCGCAACTTCGACGGCCGCGGTACTTCCGTTCACATCGACGATCGAGGCCGAGCCACCGCAAGTGTCAAAGTGATCCCCTACAAAGCCAACTAACTGGTGTCAGGCACCTCGTTTCCCCATTTCGAGAAATGGGGAAACGAGGTGCCTGACACCAATTCCTACTTCACGCTCATGAGTTCTTTGACGCGGGGAAGTGTGGCGTCTGCCCAGATCTGATATCCCTTCGTTGTGGGATGGAGTCCGTCCATCATGATTTCGGCGGTCAATGTTCCATCGGCCGTCAGAAACTTATCGCCGATGTCCATATAGAAGACCTGCTTGTTGTCTGCAATTTTAGCGAGCTTGCTATTGATTTCCTTGATCGTCGGGCGAAATGGGCTGTCCGGTGCTACGGCACGCGGGAAGATACCCAGAATCAAGACCTTTGCCTGTGGCTGGCGTTTTTTGAACTCTTCAACGATGAGCCGATCGCCTTCGACGATGTCATCGTTCGGGTTTCGGTTGATGTTGTTGGTCCCCAGCATCAGAACGATAAGCCTGGCTTTGAATCCCTCCAGTTCGCCATTCTGCATGCGCCACAGCACGCCCTGCGTCGTGTCGCCGGCAATACCGAAGTTTGCGGCGTTCAGTGTGCCAAAAGTTTCGTTCCAAACTGGCTGGCCGACCATTGGCTGGGATCCCGTCGCATCTCCACGTGCGCCATTTCTCCAGAAATCCGTGATGGAGTCGCCGACAAACAGCAGATCGATGTTGCCCTTCATGGCGATCTCGACAAATCCCTTGTGACGGGCGTCATCTCGCGGTAACGGCACTGTCGCCGGAGCTGCTGGCCCGCGCGCTCCACCACCACGCCCGGCACCTGCAGCAGGTGCTCCGGCGCCCGCCCCGCCTTGTTGAGCGGCAGTGAGGAATGAGGTTGTTATAGAAAGAGCAAGGATCGTTGTGGCCGCAAGAAACCCGAGAATCGATCGTCGCATAGACAGCCTCCTTACGAAATCCAACGAGCAGACGATATGCCAGTCGCGACGAAGCATGCAATTAAATATGCGGAGAGAGGGGTCTGTCCCCTCTGTCGTCCCTGCATTCTAAAACAGGCGGCCAATGAGACAGGCGATGACCGTTTCCACACGAAGGATTCGCGGTCCCAGACTCACTTCCGTGAAACCGATTTCCTGAAATGTTTCCAATTCTCGTTCGATGAATCCCCCCTCGGGGCCAATGGCGAGAACGACCGGTTGCTCCACATTGCGCGGTGCTTCTGTGGCCCCTCGTGGATGCGCGAGCAACGCCAGCTTACCGGCGATTTCGCCAGACAGCTCGTTGCGGACAAAAGGCACGAACAAGCGGTGCAATCGTATCGTCGGGAGCATGGTGTCCCCGGACTGTTCCAATCCAAGAATGGACTGCATTCGAAGATTCTCCGCAGTCAGGCGGGGGCTCTTCCAGTACGACTTCTCCACGCGCCAGGAATTGATCAGATCGATTTCTCGAATCCCCATGGAAGCCGCCGCGGCGATTGTCCGATTGAGAACTTTGGGGCGCGGAAGTGCGAGGATCAATCGCAAAGGGAGAGGCTCCAGAGGCTCATTCTCCAGATGCACATCCATCACGAGGGCATCACCACCGACATGTTCCACCCGGCCCCAGCCGGTTCTTCCACCGATGACGCCGACGCGCAGTTCATCGCCGGAAGTGCTGCCCAGAACTTCAAGAACATGCCGTAACCTGCGGCCCTCAAGACGTACACGGTTTTCGCCGACGAAGTCTTCGCGTCCGAGAAGTACGTAATTCAAATTGTTACCGAATGGTGACCACGGCCGGGATGCTGGTGACGCGGCCGGAGCTGTTCGTCGCCGTCACGGTATAACTTCCCGCATCGCTGGTACGTGGGCTGTTCAGACTCAGCATCGCGCCAGTCGCACCAGGAATTGGGGCGCCATTCCTGGACCATTGAAAGGTCGGCGCGGGAATGGCGGCCACCCGTACATTCAGGGTTACGGTTTGGCCTGCGGCGGCTGTCACACTGGCCGGTGGTGTCAGGACAAGCGGTGCCATCGTGGGAGTCCATCCGAGAACGTAAGCGGGGTCACTATAATTGGCGATGATCTCCGCATCCTTAGGCATCGTCAGTTGTCTCGATCCCTGCTTCCTCTGGCTGACGTCCACGGGCTTGCCGTCGCTGGCATTCGTGCTGTTGTATTCCCAGTAATGCATGTTGGTGGTGTCCCCGCCCATCGCCCCCCATCCTACGGGACTGATGCCGCCGAGTATGCAATGGATCAGCACCGCTTCCGCATGCGGATAATTCTTGCCGTTATTCGTCGGCGCTCTGGCGATCTCCGTCATGCCATTTCCCGGAGTCAGGAATTTGGTGTTCACGAAAACATTCCCGTGATTGGCGTCCGTATTGCGGATCCACATGTAAACGCCGCGGGAATGCAGTTCACAGTGATCGAAGAACTCCGGGCCGCGGCCCAGAATCGAATCGCCGGCGCCTTCGAGCAGACAGTCGTT
>Ga0163163_10006449_pt1 | contig 10261 bp, 10 predicted proteins | sample S65metaG_FD_119766 | JGI IMG/M metagenome (GOLD analysis project Ga0163163, IMG submission 119766) | Switchgrass rhizosphere microbial communities from Kellogg Biological Station, Michigan, USA - S6-5 metaG | ecosystem: Host-associated > Plants > Roots > Rhizosphere > Soil | place: USA... | reverse complement strand
GGGGACAACACGCCGGCCGGCAACGCAGTCTACGCCAAGCTCGACGGCGACCCGCGCCTCTTCACCATGGGGACGTACTCCAAGACTGCCTTCGATAAGCAGGCCAAGGACCTTCGCGATAAACGCCTGCTCCCGTTTACGCAGGCAAAATTGAGCCGCATCGAGATTACAGCTCAGAAACGGACTTACGAGTTTGTCAAGAAGGGCGAAAGCGAATGGCAGATCGTAAAGCCCAAGCCCATGCGCGCGGACAGCACGCAGACCGACGACCTCGTCCGGCAATTAAGCAGCGCTCAAATGGATCTAAATGGCGTCCAGGACGACAAGAAGAACGCGGCGGCGTTCAACTCGGCGCAGGTGCTGGCGACTGCCAAAGTGACGGATCAGGACGGCACCAAAACGCTTGAAATCCGCAAGGCCAAAGACGATTACTACGCGAAATCGAGCGCAGTCGAAGGCGTCTACAAAGTGGCCAAGACGGTTGGCGACAGCTTGGATAAGCCGGTCGACACCTATCGCAACAAGAAGATTTTCGATTTCGGGTTCAGCGATCCGACACATATTGAAGTTATTGACGGCAGCAAGTCGTCGATCTTCGATAAGAGCGGAGAGAACTGGATGTCCGGCGGAAAAAAGATGGACTCTACGAGCATGCAGGCATTTACCGACCGTCTGCGTGATCTCTCGGCCTCGAAGTTTGCAGACTCGGGATTCACGACGGCCGCTATCACGGTGACGGTGGTCTCGAATCAAGGTAAGCTTCGCGAGAAAGTGAAGATCGCGCCCGCGGCCTCCGGCGGTAACTTCCTGGCGCGGCGGGATGGCGATGCGTCATTCTATGAGTTGGAGGCTGGTGTGGTGAAAGATTTGCGGCAGGCAGTGGGCGATGTTCGCGAAGCGCAGCCGGAAACGAAGAAGAAGTAGTGGGCCTCGGCCTTAACACCGATCTTTACCAGCTCACCATGGCTGCCGGCTATTTCGAAGCCGGGAAAGCGCACGATCGCGCGACCTTCGAACTCTCCATGCGGCGTCTGCCGCACAATCGTAATTTCATTCTGGCGGCCGGGCTCCAGCAAGCCGTCGACTACCTGCTCAACTTCCGAATCACCGCGGAGGAAATCGCCTACCTGCGCAAGATTCCGCAATTCAAGTATGCAAGCGGCGAGTTTTTCGAAATGCTGGCTGGGCTGCGCTTCACCGGCGATGCGTTCGCCGTACCGGAAGGCACCCCGGTCTTTGCGGGCGAACCGTTCATGACGGTCCGCGCGCCTATTATTGAGGCGCAGATCCCGGAGACGTACTTGCTGGCGATGATCGGTTTCCAATCGTCCATTGCAACCAAGGCCGCGCGGGTGGTGAAAGCGGCGCTGGGCTGCGATGTGGTGGAATTCGGCACACGGCGTGCTCATTCACCCGAAGCGGGTGTGCTCGCGGCACGTGCCTCATACATTGGCGGCTGCGTCGGCTCCAGCAACGCAGAGGCCGGGTTCCGTTACAAGGTGCACGTGTTCGGGACCGCTGCGCATTCCTGGGTGATGTCGTTCCCCACCGAGCGCGCAGCGTTCGAGCAGCTTCAAAAGTTGCTAGGGGAACGCACGACATATCTCATTGATACCTACGATACGATCGAGGGCGCAAAGCTGGCCGTGTCGCTAGGCCGGCCCTTATGGGGCGTCCGCCTAGACAGCGGCAATTTGATCGAACTGACTCCGGCTGTGCGCAAGATTTTGGATGATGCGGGCCTGAGGGACGCCAAAATCATGGCCACGGGCGACCTAAACGAGTTCAAGATTCACGAATTGGTGGCGGCGCGGGCGCCGATCGACGTATTCGGAGTCGGAACCGACCTCGCGACTTCGTCCGACGCGCCATCGCTGGGCGTGATCTATAAAATGGTCGAAATGGAAACCCCAGGGGAACACCGCTACACCGCCAAGTTCAGTCACGAAAAACACACGCTGCCGGGAGCCAAACAGATTTTTCGTTTTGCAGATCATGACGTGCTGGGCCGCTCCACTGAGTGCATTGCGTGCGGAAGCGGCGAGATCGAGGCGCTGCAGCGCCCCGTGATCCTGGCCGGCAAATTGGTTGAGCCACTGCCTCCAACCGCCGACGTGCGGCGTCACGCGGTGGAGCGCCTGGCGCGGTTGCCCGCACCATGCCACAGTTTGTTTCAGGCCAAAGATGCCTGGCGCGTCGACTTGAGTCAAGAACTTCAGGAATTGACCGAGCAAGTGCGGAAGGAGCACGGCGGGTGAAGACGGTATTTTTCGACGTAGACACGCAACTGGATTTTATGTATCCGGCCGGGGGCTTGTACGTGCCGGGAGCGGAGACGATTGTAGACAAAATAGCGGCGCTAAACCGGTACGCCGGCCGGAATGGCATCGTGGTGATCTCGGACGTGGACGCTCATGCCGAAGATGATCCTGAATTCCAAACCTGGCCGCCACACTGCGTGGCCGGGTGCCTGGGCCAGCAGAAGCCAGCGGCGACGCTACTGGAAAAGCGAATTGTGATTCCCAACGTGCCGACCGACTTGCCGCTCGACGGCGTGCAGCAAGTCTTGCTGGAAAAGCAGACGCTCGATTGCTTCTCAGATGTAAATCTACCGGGGCTGCTCGAACGCCTGGGAGCGGAGCGATATGTCGTATATGGTGTCGTCACGGAAATCTGCGTGAAGCTCGCAGCCTTCGGACTGCTCAAGACCGGCAAGCGCGTGGAACTGGTCACGGACGCGGTGCGCAGCCTGAACCATGCGGCCGCTGCCGACATGATCGATGCGTTTCTCGCGGCGGGTGGGATCCTGACAACCGTCAGCGTGGCGACACACACCCTCTAAAGTCAGACGAGTCGGCATTTTTTATGAGATTTTTCCGCGCATCCGCGCACTCATGAATCAGCACGTACTCCTCCGATTCGTGCCCTGGGCGTTCCTTCCGTGAGCCGCGTGACCAACCGCAGCCTAAGGGGGAACGCCTATTCTTGGCAATAACTGACAAGTGGTTGCAGAGACCGCCATTTGCCTACAGCCTTGCCAGTAATGACGATGACATTCAGGGCGAGTAGAGGTAATAGTACTTTGATGATGAGCGAAGACATTTAAGGGAGGGTTAGACCTTTGGTATAGCCTCCGGGAGGAATTAGGCATGATACAAAAGCAGACAATCTGCGCTCTTGCGGGGCTGGTGCTTACTGGGGTTTTCGGTCACGCGTCGGTGATCTGCACATTTGTCGGGACTGGCATTGACACACCTGATGAGCCTGTCGCCTTCGAGTTGACGGTCTCGACCTTTATCACCCTAACCCCTGCTGGCGCAGCGGTGTCTTTTACTTGCGCTCAATTGGATTCGAGCACGAATTGTTCCGACGCCCCATTGACTGGGGTTGGCTTTAGTCTCGGTCCATCTCTCCTACTAAACCCATTCGCTGCCTTGGTGCAATTCGATGCGACTAACGGCACCCTTTACAATTTCAATTTCGCAAATGATGCTTTTGCGACTCCGGGTATCTATAATGCACACGGATATGAGTCAGTCACGCTCACAGTCGCATCCCCATCCGTGCCCGAACCCAAAACGCTCTCACTGGTAGCAACGGGATTACTGGGCGGCTTCTGTGCGGCGCACGCTATACGGCGGAAACGAAAGGACGTGAAGAGTAACGCATCTTAGCCTCGAAGCCCAAAAAATCCCCGCATTTTCCAATTCCGTGAACGGGCTCGTTTAGTCAAGTTAGTTGTTGCCTAAAATTACGCTCTTCCGTGAGACCATCCGCAAGCGCTATTATGCAGCCGATGAGAGCAACCGAGCCCGCGCCCATTACGATCCCTCCCGGGATTGCCGCCAAGTGTGACGCTCCGAACCAAGCCCCAAACTTCGACCGTGGCACCCGGGCCTTCGCCGTCCCAAAGTCAGCCATCCTGAAGGAAGAGGCAAAAGCGAAGTGGGCGCAAAAAAGAAACGTAGCGGGCCAAAATAATCAGTAATGAAAGGTTCCCTAATGCACAGATACTTACTCATGTTCATTTGTTCGGCAGCTCTGTTCGCGCAAGCGCCCGGCGGTTACACAAACTCCCCGTTGCAGGCCAGCGGCATCGTTCTTGACGGGCTGGGGCAACCCGTGTCTGACGCAATCGTCACCTGTCATCTCTTGCATAAGCCGGTGGCCGCAGCGATGCCGTGGGCATTAACAGATACAGCAGGACGCTTCTCGGTCCATGTCGGCTGGGAGGGCGAGTATGCAATTACGGCCGGGAAGGAAGAGGATGGTTACCCCGCTAAATTCTGGGGGATCTATAGGGATAAAACACCCACGCGCGTTACTCTGGATTCGGCTGTGCCGCGTGTTGACAATCTGGTGGTCAACATCGGGCCAAAGGCTGGAATAGTCACCGGGTCGGTATCGGACGCGATTAACAACAAGCCCCTGAAGCCCAATTTCCACATGTGGCGAGCCGATTTTAACGCCACATGGACGGATGCCTCCGAACCGTCTGAATTCCGAGCCTTAATACCCTCTGGAATACCGATGGGCTTTTCCATTGGAGCTGATGGATACGAGGACTGGAATTTCCAGGGAGAACTTTTACTCAGCCCTGGCGAGATCAAGCGCCTCGACATAAAACTCATCCCGAAAAAGCCGTAGGCTTAGTCAAGTTAGTTATTTGCCCTATTTTTTAGCCATTGACCGGATGGCATACTGGTTTGGTGCGCGTTAAAGAAGTGGCGGCCTTCCTGCAAGCTCCCTTTGAGGGGGATGGCGAACGCCTGCTGCGCAAAGTGGCGGCGCTTGAATTCGCCGGCCCGGAGGATCTTTCGTTCGTCTCCGGCGGCCGGGCGCTCAAGCTTGCCGAGGCCTCGGCCGCGGGCTGCCTGCTGGTCCCGGCTGACTTTGAAAACACCGAACAGCGCACCGTGGTGCGCACGCCCCATCCCAGGGCGGCGGTGGCCCGGGTGATTCCTCGGTTTTATCCAACGATTGAGCATCCTCCCGGAGTTCATCCTTCCGCCGTAATCGGGCCGGGGACCATTGTCGAGCCGGGGGCGCACATCGGTCCCCTAGTTTCGATTGGCGCGGGGGTGCGCGTAGGCGTGGGCACTTCCATCGGAGCGGGAAGCGTGATCAGCGATTACGTGGTGATCGGCGAAAAATGCACGCTGCACCCCAATGTCACGCTCTATCGCGACGTGACACTGGGTGACGGTGTAGTGCTGCATTCCGGCTGCGTGATTGGCGCCGATGGCTTCGGCTATGTGCTTACAGACGGGATCTATGAAAACTTCCCACAAGTTGGGCGTGTCGAAATTGGCGACCGCGTGGAGATCGGTGCGAATTCCTGTGTCGATCGCGCGGCGCTGGGTGTGACGTCGATCGGTGATGGGACCAAGCTCGACAACCTGGTGCATGTCGGCCATAATTGCCGCATCGGGCGCAACGTAGTTGTGGCGGCCCAGACCGGATTCTCGGGCGGCGTGGTGGTGGAAGACTACGCGGTGATCGGCGGGCAGGTAGGGGTCGGCGACAAGGCGCGGATCGAATCGGGAGCGATCGTGGGTTCGGGAAGCGGCGTGCTGACGTCGAAGATCGTGCGCGCGGGCCAGCCTGTGTGGGGCACTCCGGCCCGTCCGCTGAAGGAATACTTGGATCAGTTGGCGGTTCTGAGCCGGCTAGCCAAGCAGCGCAGAAAAGAGAAGGCGCCGTAAGCTGCGCCGCGAGCGCTTCCTACCGTTTCCACTCCAGCGTCTCGACCACGCTGACACGCGCCTGGGGAAACACGGTCATGCGGAAGCGCACCGAATCCGAAACGCTGCGGTAGATCAGGCTGCCGTTTTGCAGTTGGGCCGCATCGAGCGTAACCGGCCTGGTGTAGCCGCCGTCGTCGATTTCGAGCAAGCCTCGCTGCGCGTAGCGCACGGCGGGCGACACGCGGCTCCAACTCACCCGCAGGTTGTCGCCACTCTTATTGACCGACAAGGAGAGCGAGAGATCCTCGACGGCAACCGCAGCCGCACGGGCTCCCACGGTAAGAGCCAACTCGTATCCCAACCCCACGCCCAGAAGCATGAAGAGCAAAATGAGCGGAAGCCACACCCAGCCGCGGGGCATGCGTGACCTGGGGGGCGCAAGTTCGGTGTCCGGCGGCTGCGCGGGCTCATGGCTGGCAAATCTAAATGCTGACTGTGGCGGATCCTCGGGACTCAGTGTCACAGGGTCTGCGGGGCGCTGCCCTGCCCCAAGTGGACGGCGCGGCGCAGGTTCCTCTCCCAGCAACTCGCGGCGCCGCAAGGGAAACTCTAGGGGAGTGGATTCGGGGAACTCCCCGTGCTCGCGAACGAAGAATCCGCCGACACTGACTTTGGTGGCGTAGGGCTTGATGAGGAGCGCGACATGGGCTGGGCCGGGTAAAAGGCGATCGAGCAGTTCCAAGTCTTCCGGCGCGAGCGAGAATCCGTCGCGGGTATGGCTGCGAAAATATCCGACCGTGTATGCCGAGGGCGAAGCGCTGGGCTGGAGCCGCTGCCATGTCTCCTCCAGAGCGACGCCGTCTTCTTCCGTGAACTGATAGGAAGGGCCGCGGCGGTATTCGCAGGCAACCGGCTCGAAGTCGTCGATCCGTACAATCGCGGGAACACCTGGGCGAATAGTGCCGATGAGAAAGCCGCCGACCTCAGCGCCGCGTTTGGGAACCGAACCGAAGCCCCGCATGACTTCCGCGGCTAGACGATCGACGACGTCGAGTCGCAGGTGAACTACCACGGATTGCCCGGGCACTTCCCAGACGTAGTAACCGGCGGGATCTTGTGTCCGAGTCTCCATTTCAGTTACCGTTTCATCGTACTACGGTGATTGGAATTCTCTACATTGTCGCGACGCCCATCGGCAACCTGGAAGACATCACGCTGCGCGCGCTGCGCGTGCTGCGCGAGGTGGATTGGATTGCTTGCGAAGACACCAGGCAGACCCGCAAACTGCTGGAACATTTTGGGGTCTCAAAGCCCATGATGAGCTACTACGACCACAATGAGTCAGCGCGAGCGGCGGAATTGGTAGAGCGGCTGCAAACTGGAGTTAGTGTTGCGCTGGTCTCCGACGCCGGGACGCCGCTGATTTCAGACCCGGGGTATCGCTTGGTGCAAGCGGCAATCGCCGCTGCGATACCGGTAGTGCCGATTCCCGGAGCTTCGGCAGCCATAAGCGCGCTGAGCGCCGCCGGCCTCCCTACCGATGCCTTTCGCTTTTGTGGATTCCTGCCTCCGAAGTCGACACAGCGAAGAAAAGTTTTGGAACAATTCAAGTCCGAAACCGCCACCCTGATCTTTTACGAAACTCCGCATCGGATTCTGGAGGCGCTGGAGGATGTCGAGGCGGTGATGGGCGTACGGCCAGTCGTGGTCGCCCGCGAGCTTACAAAATTGCACGAGGAGTTCTTGCGCGGTCCAGCGGCCGAAGTGCGCGCGAACCTCGGCTCGCGCCCTTCTGTGAAAGGCGAAATCACGCTGCTCATAGGCAAGACAGACGAGGTGCAGGCGGACGACACTCCGCTGGAGGATGCTGTACGCGCGGCCGAACAGCAGGGAATGCCACGTATGGAAGCCATTAAGCACGTAGCCAAGCAGCGTGGACTCGCGAAGCGCGAAGTTTATCGGCTGATTGCCGGCGATGGCGGCCGCTGAGGCGCCGGACAGCAAGTCGCGGCGCACGGCTCCGGCTCGCGCTCGATCAGCTCGGCGATCATACGAATGATGGCGGGATGGGTCCCGACCGTGCCCGCGCGCACCAGGCGAATGCCCAGTTCCTCGCAGACGGCGCGCGCTTCGGTGTCCAGGTCATACATCACCTCCATGTGATCCGACAGGAAGCCGATGGGAGCGATGATCGTGTCGACGGGAGATTCCCGCAGATAGTCGCAAATGTCGGGACCCAGCCACGGTTGGGTGGGCGGTCCGCTGCGGCTCTGGTAGACCAGCTTCCACTCGCGCACACCAAGGTTTTCGGCGACGCGCCGCGAGGTGCCTTCCAGCTGCTGCACATAGGGACTGCTTTCCGCCATCGAAACCGGAACACTGTGTGCGGTGAAAACCACCCGCGCACCCGGCAATTCAGCCAAAGCGGCGCGGACGCGATCCGTCATAGCTTCCAGAAACAGAGGGTGTGCGGAAAACGGCGGAATCTTTACGATTTCCGGTGCGTTCTCGCCTACTTCCGCGCGTGCGCGCTGGATGTCCTCCAAGTACTGGCGGCATCCGGAATAGGAACCAAAGGCCGACGTGGTAAACGCGATGGCGCGGCGGATGCCGTCCTGTTGCATCTGGCGAACGGTATCGGCCAGCAGGGGGTGCCAGTTGCGGTTCCCCCAATAGATCGGGATTTCCACAACCTCCCGTAGAGCCTCGATCAAAGCCCGGTTTTGGTCATTTATAGGGCTCCGGCCGTCAAAATGGTAGTAATGGGCCGCCACTGCCAAAAGGCGCTCACGGGGCACATTACGCCCGCGTAAGACATTCTCCAAAAAGGGGATAACGTCCTCGCGCTTCTCCGGCCCACCGAAGGAAACGATCAGCAGGGCGTCGAAGGAGCGCGGCATCCTTCCTATTGTAGCGGGGTATAATTGAGGTCTTGGCGCGCAAAGGCGTGGCACACAAGCCTATTCATGCTCGCACTCAAAATCGCAGCTACCGTCCATATCAGTGTCCTCGGGTCATTCCACCCGGTCCAATTCGAACTGCAACCGGCCACAGGACAGACCCTGATAGTCGAATCGCAGGGGCGCACTGAGTTCGTTCAGGGTGACCGCACCGTGCCGCTTACCGGTCCAGCCAAGGTTGCGGGGCGCAACGATGCGATGGTGCGTTTCCGCCTGGCGGCACCGGGTGTGGCGCCTCGGGAATATATCGGACGCCTGGAAGTGCGGCGTTCCGGCTTGGAACTCCTAGCCATTGTGGAGATGGATCGCGAAACCGCCGTCGCGGCCATTGTCGAAGCGGAGGGCGCCCCCGGGCTTCCCTTTGAGGCGCGGAAAGCGCAGGCGGTGGTGACGCGCTCCTACCTGGCCGGCGCGCATAACCGGCATCAGGGTTTCGATTTTTGCGATAACGAGCACTGCCAGCTCTTGAAGGGACTTGCTCACCCCACCGGCGCTGGGAGCCGGGCGTCCTTGGCGACGCGCGGGCAGGTGCTGGTTTACAAAGGCGACGTCATACCGGCCATGTACTCGGCCAACTGCGGCGGACACACCAAGTCACTAGCGCAGACCAAGTGGGAAGGCGCTGCCATCCCGCAGCCGGGCTATCCGTACTTTTCGGTGGCTTGCCCGCTGCGTGGCAAGGCCTCCGGGCACGGAGTCGGCATGTGCCAGATGGGCGCGATCAAAATCGCCAAGCATGGATATCCAGCACAAATCATACTGGGGCATTATTTCCCAGGTACAACCATCGAGGCAGTGGTGGCCGGTGCGCCCCAGCCGGCGCCAGGCCGAACCCAGATCAGTGCGGCGTCCGGTGTTCACCCGGCGCAGGTGCTTCGCTCAGCCCACACGTCTGGCACAATGCACGGCGCGGCGCTCACGGCTAGCGCGGGTACGGGTGCCCGCGTAGCGCAGTAAACGCGCGGTAAATCTGCTCGGCCAACACTACGCGAGCCAGTTCGTGCGGCATAGTCATCGGCGATAGTCCCAGAAGTAAATCCGCGCGCGGCTTCCACTCTGCGGGCAGTCCCTCGGCGCCTCCGATGAGAAAAACCATGTCGCGTCCGTCGCGCTCAGCTTTTTCTACCAGCGAAATGAACCCGGCGGAATCGAGCGCGCGGCCTGCTGGATCCAGCAGAATCTTCGCCGCCGTCGGATGCTTGGCCCACGGATCGAAGCGCAGTGGGTGAATCTCACGCATCTCGCATTTGGCGAAACGCGTCGAGCGCTTGATGTATTCCTCGGCCATGGCGTTGGCGTGCGTGTCGCGCGCCTTGCCGATGTAGTAGAGGAGGAGCTTCACGCTTTGCGAAAAAACGCTATGCCGTTGCGGTCTTCAAGGAAATCCACGCGATCACCAATGACTACACGTTCACCGTCAATACGAGCCGTCAGGCGTCCGCCTTTCCCGAGCGACACGATCGCCAGTTGATATGGAGCGTCCGCGACGATCTGCTCCGGCGCGGCGTGAACCACGGTTTCGGTGTAAACCACTCCGCTCGTCATGCGACCCCCAGAATCGTGACGACGGCAGTTGCTCCGGAGCCGCCCAAGTTCTGCGCCAAGCCCAACGAG
>Ga0163163_10006448_pt1 | contig 10262 bp, 9 predicted proteins | sample S65metaG_FD_119766 | JGI IMG/M metagenome (GOLD analysis project Ga0163163, IMG submission 119766) | Switchgrass rhizosphere microbial communities from Kellogg Biological Station, Michigan, USA - S6-5 metaG | ecosystem: Host-associated > Plants > Roots > Rhizosphere > Soil | place: USA: Michigan... | reverse complement strand
AGCGCCTTCAACCTTTCCTTGCTTGCCGACCGAAGCGCAGTTGTTGTCGAGGAAGGCCAGCCCGCGGTGTGGGAACGCCGGCATGAGAGCGGCCGCGTGATTGATTGCGTCATTTGCGCAAAGTGCGGCAGCCGGCTGTTTCACGAACCGCGCGCCAATACCAAGATTACCATTGTGAAAGCGGGCAATCTCGACGACACCAGCTGGCTCTTTCCGGTCGGACATATCTGGACCCGCAGCGCCCAGCCCTGGGTTGCCATTCCGCCTGATGGAGCGAACTGCGACGTGCAGCCGCCGAACTTCGGCAACATTATCGAGGCTTGGCGCCGGCACAGCGCCACTTGACCGCCAAAAAAGAAACAGGCGGCACAAGCGCCGCCTGTTCGAGAAAATCGTTGGCCCTCGCTACTTGATCATGCGCTCGGCGACCGGTGGCAGGAATTTGTCGTTGTAGACGTCCTCGGGCTTCGGCGGATTGGCAAGGCCGTAAGCGGCCGCCACCGAGTCGATCGTGAACTTGACCCGCTGGGGTTGTGCGACGCTCAGTCCGTGCTCCTTGACCCACTTGGTGTTGGTGACGCTGAGCGCGAGGTCGAGCCGCACCTTCTCGATATCTTCCTTCATCATTGCGTCAACGGCCTTCATGATCTTGAGGGCCGCTGCCGGGTCCTTGATGGTATCGATGGTGCCGCGGTTGAGCGCTTTAACCATCGCGCGCACGGTCTGCGGATTTTTCTCGATGAAGGCCTTGGTCGTCGCGAGGGTGAGGCCGTACATATTGGCGCCGAAATCGGCATATTTCACTACGTAAATATCATCAAGCTTGATACCGACATCCAGCAGCGCCGGAACGTTGGAGTTGATGAAGCCGCCTGTGCCGTCGGCCTCGCCACGCAGGACCATCGGGCCGAACAATTGCGGCTGTACCGGTAGCCAGTTGACCTTCACGCTTTCCGCATTCGCAGCCTTGAACAGGATTGACGCCGTGTCGTGCACAGCCGTGCCAGGACCGCCGGCGATGCGCGCGCCGTTCAGATCGGCGGGCTTGCGGATATTTTTGGATTTGAGCGTGATGAAGGCGAGGGGAGAGTCGTCGAAGCTGATGTAGACCGCGATGAGCGGTGAACTCGGATTCTGCGCGTTGAACTTGATCATCGATGGCATGTCGACCCAGCCAAAATCGTACACACCGCCGGCAACGCTGACCGCGACGTTGGTGGCGCCCTTGCCCGCGTCAATCTGAACGTTCAGGCCGCCATCTTTGTAGTAGCCTTTCGACTGCGCGACGAAGAACGGCGCGTGCGTGCCCTGGATGATCCAGTCCATCATAACCTTGATGTCTTTTTTCTCAGGCGCCTGTGCGCGCGCGTAAGGCGCGGAAAGCGCGAGCAAAAGAACCGCGGTCAATGCGACGGCACGTCGGACATGCAAGCAGACTAGAGACATCACACAAACTCCCCTTGTGACCGGCGTGCTGCCGTGGCTCGGACCCGTTTCATAAACGGTAACTTTCCCGCTGGGAAAGTCAATTGAATGTCCGCCGGAACGCGACTATCGTGAGTTCTCGCGGGACGAACGGAAGAAAAATGTCGAAACCCAGAAACAAGACGGCGCCGACTTCAGGGCGCGCTCAATTGCCTGCTCGCGCAAAAGGCAATGGCAGGAACCAGCGCCAACCTGCACGCGAAAGCGCCCAGGTTTTGGATCTTGCGCGCTACGCCATAGGCACGCGCCTGCGGCACGCGCGGCTGATGCGAGGCTCGCGCCTGAAGGATGTCGCGGACGCTGCGGGTTGCTCGGAAAGTCTCGTGTCCAAGATCGAAAACAACAAGATCGAGCCGTCTTTGCAGGTGCTGCACAAGCTGTGCACCGTGCTGAGAATAGGGCTCGGAGAGCTTTTCACGCAGCAGGAAGAGGATGCTCCGGTTGTAACGCGGGCGGGACAACGATCGAAGATTGAGATGGATCCGGTCCGGCGCGGGCACGGAATCCTGATGGAGCGCGTCATTCCCTATGCGAAAGGGCACATGCTCCAGAGCAACATCCACATTATTGCGCCTGGCGGCTCGAGCTTCGGCCTTATCTCGCACGAGGGCGAGGAAGTCGGCTACGTCATTACCGGTGAGATCGAGCTGTTTCTCGGCGACAAGGCCTACCGGCTTTCGGCCGGCGACACGTTTTGTTTCCGCTCGGAGATCGGTCACGGCTACAGGAACCGGAGCAAGAGCGAAGCGCGCATCCTGTTCGTTAACACGCCGCCGACGTTCTAGAATTTCCCGTTGCTCAAGTGACTTGAACTAGTCTAGCGTGCCGTCCGCCAAAAACGGACGCGCGTCGGGGGAAGTAACGCATGCTCAAGCTGCCTCACCACAAACGATACGATTTCTTGCCGATCACGAAGCGCAAGCACTATTCGTGGCCGGGCGGCAAACGGCTCGCGTTCTACGTCGCGCTCAATATCGAGCATTTTGCCTTTCAGGCGGGGCAGGGCATCGATCCGCATAACCGCACGGGTCCGCAGACCTCGCGCAACTATGCGTGGCGCGACTACGGCAATCGTGTCGGCAACTGGCGGTTTTTCGAGATTCTCGACGAGCTCAAGTTGCCTGCTTCGATCCTGCTGAACTCGGCGGTCTGCTACGAGTATCCGGACATCGTGGAGAAGATCAAGCAACGGGGCGACGATGTGCTCGGCCACGGCCGCACCAATGCGGAGGTGCTGCGTGGGATGTGGGAAGATGACGAGCGTCGCGTTATTCAGGAATGCGTCGACGTCATCACGAAGCATGTCGGCGTAAGGCCGACAGGCTGGATGGGAGCGGGCGCCGCCGAGACGAGTGTTACGCCTGACCTCCTCAAGGAATGCGGCTTCACGCATCTGCTCGACTGGCCGGTCGATGACCAGCCGATCTGGATGCGCACGCGCTCGGGTCCGTTGCTCTCGGTACCTTATCCGATGGAGCTCAATGACGCCGGGACGTTGGCGCTACGCGACCACACGGGACGGCAGTTCGCCGACATGATCGTCGACCAGTTCGAAGAGCTGCTCGAAGCGTCGGAAAAACAACCGCTTGTCTTCGCTCTGTCGCTGCACGGCTTCATTCTCGGACAGCCGTTCCGCCTGCGTCCGATGCGCCAGGCGCTCAAGCATTGCGTCCAGCACAAACACGCCGACCAGATCTGGTTCACGCGGGCCGGCGAGATCTCGAAGTACTGTTACAGTATGGAGCCTGGGATCATCCCCGGCAGTTGAGGATTGCCATGAATGTGAGCGCCACGGCCAACGCGACCACCAAGCTTCTGCGGGCAACACCCGAGACGGTGCATTGGGGCTATCTCGATGCAACCATCAAGCCCGCACTCACCATCGATTCGGGCGAGCGGGTGACAATCGAGTGCGCCACTTGCAACCCCGAATGGATGCCGGCGAAGGACAGCGGCTTCGACATTCTCCCCGACATCGTCGAGATCCATCAAAAGGTGAAAAAGGGATCCGGAAATCACATCTTTACCGGGCCTGTTTACGTCCGCGATGCCGCGGTCGGAGATGTGCTCGAGGTCAAGATCCTCGACATTAAGCTCCGGCAGAATTGGGGCTGGAATCTTTTCCGCGGTTATATGGGCACGATCCCGGAGGACTTTCCCTACACAAAGATCATTCACGTTCCGCTCGATCTGAAAGCCAACGTCGCGACCACGGCGTCGGGCTACAAGATTCCGATGGCGCCGTTCTTTGGCCAGCTTGCTGTGGCGCCTGCTGCAGTGTTCGGGCGGCAGAACAGCAAGGAGCCGCGCGAATTCGGGGGCAACCTCGACTGCAAGGAGCTGACAGCAGGCAGCACGATCTATCTGCCGGTGTGGAACGAGGGCGCGCTGTTCTCGACCGGCGACGGGCATGCGGCGCAGGGCGATGGCGAGGTTGACGGGACCGCGATCGAGACCGCGCTCACGGGCACATTCGAGTTTAATGTAAAAAAGAAGCTCGGCTGGAAGATGCCGCGTGCGGAGACCCCGACCCACTACATCACGTTTGGTCTCGACACCGACCTCGACGATGCGGCCCGTCAGGCGCTTAAGGAGATGATTGCCTGGATCGTCAGCATGACCGGCATCCACAAGGACGAAGCCTATGCCATGTGCAGCTTCGCGGGCGATCTGCACGTGACGCAGACGGTGAACAACGTCAAAGGGGTGCATGCGATGCTTCTGAAGAGCATATTGAAGAAGTAGCATGCGCGGCGGCGTCAGCCCGCTACTGCATTGACCGGACCGGGTCCCGTCTGCTGTTTCGCGTGAGTGGGGAAAGTTCGTGCCAGGCTTCGTTCGACTTCAGGACGTCTCGCTTCGTTACAATGACGAAGAGACAGCGCTCGCGCTGCACAGGACAAGCTTCGAAGTCGAGCAAGGCGAATTCGTCGCCGTCGTCGGGCCGTCCGGTTGCGGAAAATCGACACTGATGAAAGTGGTGACAGGCCTTTGGCCTGCGACGGTTGGCCATGTCAGCGTCTCGAACAAGCCGGTGGTCGGCCCGCTCAACATCGTCGGCATGGCGTTTCAGAACTCCTCCTTGCTGCCGTGGCGCACGATTCTGAAAAACGTGATGCTGCCGCTCGAAATCGTGGAGCCGCATGCGAGCCGGCTGCGCAAGGACCGGAGCGCCTACGAAGCAAAGGCGCGCGATCTCCTCGCACTTGTCGGACTGAAGGGTTACGAGGATAAGCAGCCGTGGCAATTGTCCGGCGGAATGCAGCAGCGCACGCAACTGTGCCGCGCGCTCATTCATGAGCCATCGCTGCTGATGCTTGACGAACCCTTCGGTGCCCTCGACATGTTCACGCGCGAGGAACTATGGCTGGCGCTACAGGAACTGTGGTTGGCCCGCCGTCCGACGGTGATCCTTGTCACCCACGATTTGCGTGAAGCGGTGTTCCTCGCGGACCGCGTTCTGGTCATGAGCGCGCGGCCGGGCCGGATCATTCTTGATCGGAAGGTGAATGCACCGCGTCCGCGCGCGCTCAACACCACCTACGAGCCCGAGTCGGTGAACCTTGTGCATGAATTGCGGGAGCACATCAGTGCCGCACGCGCAAATGCAGCCTGATATCGAAAACACGCGGGCGCCGATCCCCGAAATCGACGATCTTCCGGTCATCATACGGAGGACAACGTTCTTCGAGCGCAAGCTCGTGCGTCAGGTTCTGCCCTGGGCCGTGATCGCAGGCATGTTCATCCTGTGGGAGCTGGCTGTCCGTATTTTTCAGATTCAGCAGTTTGTATTGCCTGCACCGACGGCGATCTTCGAAGAGCTGTGGCGCTGGCGCGTGCCGATTCTCGAGAATTCATGGCAGACACTAATGACCACGCTGATCGGCTTTGCGTTCGCCATCGTTATCGGTGCGATCGGCGGCGTCGCGCTCGGATCGTCGCGGGTGATCTACGACGGATTTTATCCGGCGCTGATCGCATTCAACTCCGTGCCGAAGGTTGCGGTCATTCCGGTGCTGGTCATCTGGTTCGGTATCGGCACGATTCCCGCCGTAATCACCGCATTTCTTCTCTCGTTCTTCCCTATTCTTGTGAATGTGGCGACCGGGATCGCGACGGTCGAACCGGAATTGCGCGACGTGTTGCGGGCGCTCGGAGCGAGCAAGCGCCAGGTGATCATGAAAGTCGGCCTGCCGCGCGCGATGCCTTATTTCTTTGCCTCGCTGAAGATTGCGATGACGGTCGCCTTTGTCGGTTCGATCGTAGCCGAAACAGTGGCCGCCAATGCCGGCATCGGCCATCTGATGCTCGTCGCATCCTCGCGCTTCGAGGTGCCGCTGGCGTTCGCGGGCCTGATCGTCACCGGCCTGATGGGCGTCGGAATGTACGTGATCTGTGTCGCCATCGAGCAGCGTATGACTGGATGGGCGACCCGGGGCTCGGAAGGGGTCACATTCGGGAACTGATGGAAAGGGAGCGTGAGCCGTGCAACTCCAACTCGACAAGTATAAAGATCTGAAGCTTCACCTCGACGGCTTTCTCAAGCCAGGTGAACAGCACAGGCGCAATGTGCTGCTTGATTCCGTCTATGCTTCGCTACCGCGCGATCCTGAAGCCAAGGTGCTGGTCTTCAGCGCCGAGATTGTACCGGGCGGTTACACCAATTGGCACTGTCACAACGGCGCGACATTCTTCGTCTGCACGCAAGGTCTGTTCGAGGCACACTTCCAGGAGGGCACGCTGGTCAAGGCGAAGGCGGGCGACGTCTATTCCGAGCCGATTGGGAAATTTCACCGCGGCTACAACCCGCATCCCGAGCTAGTCTATTCTTGCATCGGGCTTTGCCTTACGCCGCCCGACCGCGATCACATTACAAGCGCGAAAGAGCAGCCGTGGTGAGCGCTCGGCGAACAGCAACAACGGCGGCCGAGCCGGTCACGCTGCCTATTGTTGGTGATGACGCGCGATTTCACGTGCGGCGGGTCTACTGTGTGGGCCGCAACTATCTCGATCACATCCGCGAGATGAAAGAAGCGGACGAGCGCGACCCGCCATTCTTCTTCCAGAAGCCCACCGATGCGATCGTCCAGAACAAGGCGGTGGTACCTTATCCGGCGGCCACCGGAGATTTCCAGTTCGAGGTTGAGTTGGTAGCGGCCATCGGCCATGGCGGCACCGACATTTCCGTCGAGTCTGCTGAGTCGCACATCTTCGGCTATGCCATCGGCCTCGACCTCACGCGCCGCGATCTGCAGCGTGCTGCCGCAAAACGCGGTCTGCCTTGGGAGATGGGAAAATCATTCGATCATTCGGCCCCGTGCGGGCCCATTCACCGGATCGAGACGACCGGGGCCATCCGCGAGGGAGCCATTAGCCTGTCGGTCAACGGGACAGTTCGGCAGAACGGCGATATCGGCCAGATGATCTGGAATGTGCCGGAAATCATCGCCCAGCTCTCGAGTCAGTACGAATTGTGCCCAGGTGACATCATTCTTACCGGCACGCCTGCCGGCGTAGGCCCGGTGGCGCCTGGTGATGCGATCGAATGCGCGATCGATAGGCTGGGAACTTTCACAATCCGGATCGGGCCTAAAGCAAAACAGCGCCCATAATTTGCCTCGCTGCAGAATTGCTTTCAGGCCACTGGCTGACCGATGCCAATTCGGTATTCTTAGATCGGCGTTTTGGATGATGGGGGCATCAATCGCTTCAATTCACGAGGTTCGAGTATACAGACCATTTATTGACGGCCTGCGGGCGGTTGCAATTCTTACGGTTGTTGGCTCTCACATCAGCCTGCCCGGGTTTAGCGGCGGATTCATCGGCGTCGATATCTTTTTTGTCATCTCGGGTTATCTGATTATCAATCAGATCGCGGAAGACATCGAGAACAAGCGGTTCAGCATTCTCGACTTCGCTACGCGCAGGACTTTCCGTATCTTGCCGGCGTTTCTGCTGGTCATGGTCGTGTGCCTTGCGCTCTCCACGACGATATTCATGCAAGCCGAGCCGAAAGATTTCGCGGAATCCTTTTTCCTGTCCGCGATCATGTTCGCGAACCATCATTTTTTATCGCACACGGGCTATTTCGACATTGCCGCGGTCACAAAGCCGCTGCTGCACATGTGGTCGCTCGCGGTCGAAGAGCAGTTCTATCTTCTGGCGCCGCTAACTTTGCTCGCGATGACGGCGACGACGGCGAAAATGAAGCCGGAAAACGGTCGGAGAGCCTGGATCGCGATTACTTTCGTGCTGGGCATCGTGTCGTTTGTCGCTTGCGTGATGTTCACTTACCCGTACACCAAACCAAACGTCTCGTTTTACATAATGCCCACGCGTGGATGGGAGTTCATCCTGGGCGGAGCGGTGCCGGTCTTCGCCACGGCTGTCCACCGTGTGCCCGCTGTCATCAATCAAGGATTGGCGATCGCCGGCGCCGCCGCCATCGTGCTTGCCGTTCTTTGCTTCGATGCTGACATGCTCTATCCGTATTACTGGGCGGCGGTGCCTGTTGTGGGCGCCACTTTAATCATCGTCGGTGGGCTGATTGAGCCGCGCAACGTCGTTGCGCGCGCTCTAGCAACGAGGCCAATGGTTTGGATCGGCCTCGTCTCATATCCTTGGTATCTGTGGCATTGGCCACTCATATCGTTCGTTCGCACGATGAACTTCGGCGAACACAGTTTCGCCGAAGAAATGGGCGCGGCGGCTCTGTCATTGGTGCTTGCGATTCTCACCTATCGTTTGCTCGAATTGCCGCTGCGACGGTTGCGGAAAAAACGCAATTTCCGCCCTGTGGCCGTTGTCGCACTGGGAACCGCGTCGTGCGTGTTGGTTGCCAGCCTGGGCTATCTGTGGTCGTTGCGCATTACTCCACTCATCCTTCCTCAACTGTCCGGCCTCGAGCCGTTTCAAATTGCCGGCCGTGACTATCCACCCGTTTCGCATCGCGGCGTTCTGATGGGAGATTCGCATGCGCTCGTCATTGAGCAGGCGTTCAAGGAATACGCCCGGCGGGCCGGCGCCAGCCTAACGCCAGTATTTGAAGTCGGATGTCCGCCGTTCAAGGCGGCGGTGAAAGATGGGCGGGGAAGGCCTGCCGCCGGATGCGACTCGTTTGATCCAAATGCATTTCAGGGGGCGGAATTTGCAATCATTACGGCACGATGGAATTTTTATCTCGGATTGCCCCAATCCGATCCGTTCCATCGCTCGTTCCTTCTAACCGATGATCAAGCGAAGAAAGACCCGTATGAAATATTGGCGACAGGTCTTGCTGCGACACTCTCGGATGCGAAACGCGCTGGTGTCCGGCGTATCCTGATCGTTGCTCCACTCCCTGAGTTTCCGTGGTACTCGCCGGCCTGCGTCGTGAAGGCAATTCGCGTCGGATCCGATACCTGCTCGGTCCTTCGGTCAAAGGTCGACGCGAGGCGAGAACGCACAATGACAGCACTCCGTCGCGCGGCGGCCTCGTACGACAACGTCAGACTTATTGATCCGATCAATCTGTTCTGTACGGAAACGGAATGCCGCCCGAACAAGGGGACCGAGCTTTTTTTCTTCGATACAAGCCACCTAAGCTCGGCAGGAGCGGAGCGCCTTTACCGGGGATATGAGCGCGATTTTTTGTGGGTGCTCACAGGCAGCGGTACCGGGAATAACTTTTCTAAAAGCTCGTCCCTTTAGGGGGAGAACCTACTCTTTATCCCGGAAAAACACCGCTGCGTCGGCGCTGAAAGCTTTACGGGACTCCGGGTCCAGATAAGGCATGTGCCCGCCCCGATAGAGCTTGAGCTGCACACGGCCGGGTGGATCAAAGGCAGGCATGTGATCGAGCACGTAGCGCGACATCGCGTAGGGCGTGATCATATCGGAATAGCCGTGCGCTATCAGGAGACGGAACGACGGGCCGAACGCGAGTAGGACGCGCAAGTCGTCTTCAGCGCTTGCCTGCACCCGGCCGCCCTGCCAGTCCCAGTGATTGGTGACGTCGCCGGCAAGAAGCGCATAGGTCATTTCGGTTTTGAAACCGAGTTCGTTTCGCGCATAGCTCGCCATGGCGCCACCATAGGCACGAGTGACCGCATCAAGAATCGGATCGGGCCCGCGCGACGACCGCGCCTCGGGATGAGGGTCGTCGACAGCAAAAGCGGCATCATAGCGACTCACGATCTTACTCTCCCCAGCGCGCAAGCCCTTCACATAGACTCGGGCCGCAAAGCCGCGTGCCTGGGTAACAGCATCAAGCGGCAAGCCGGTCATCTGCGCCACGCGGCTGTAGAACGCCTTTGCCGCATCACCTTTTGAGGGCGCTCCCGCCAGCGTCGTCAGGTAGTCCGTCATCGCAAATTGTTCCGCTACGGAAAGCGCGTCGGGCGTGAGCGCATTTTTACGCTCCAACTCAGCGGCAGCCAGGGACGGCAACTGCAAGGCGGCGTGCAGCGCGGAACTATCGTCGCCGAAGGTGAGCCAGCCTTCGAGCAAAGGTGAAAGCATCACGATGCCGTTGATCGTGATGCCTTGATCGCGTTGCAGCGCGCGTGCGGTCTTGGCGGCGCGGAAACCGCCATAACTTTCGCCGAACAGATATTTCGGCGAGCCTGCGCGATTGTTCTTGGCGACGTAAAGCGCAATCGCCTTGGCCATGGCGTCGGCGTCGCTCCGCACACTCCAGAAAGACTTGCCGCCGTCGCTTTTAACCGCCCGGCTCCAGCCAGTGCCGATCGGATCGATCAGCACCAGATCGGTGAAGGCAAGCCAGGTGTCGGGATTGT
>Ga0163163_10006445_pt1 | contig 10263 bp, 11 predicted proteins | sample S65metaG_FD_119766 | JGI IMG/M metagenome (GOLD analysis project Ga0163163, IMG submission 119766) | Switchgrass rhizosphere microbial communities from Kellogg Biological Station, Michigan, USA - S6-5 metaG | ecosystem: Host-associated > Plants > Roots > Rhizosphere > Soil | place: USA... | reverse complement strand
GCTCGTACCGCTCGGCCTGCTCAACGAACACCACGAGCCGACGCAGTATTACGGAGTGGAACGCAACTTCATCGAGACCGCGATCATCCCGAGCACGTGGCGTGAAGGCGGCGTGGCGATGTACGGCAGCACGGATTCCGGCCTGAGCTGGAACGCCGGCATCGGCACCGGGCCGGACCTCGGCAAATGGGATCCGGCATCCGACGAAGGCCGCGCTTCGCCGCTCGGCAGCATCCACCAGGAATTGCAGCTCGCGCGCGCACGCGACCCGGCGCTGTTCGCGGCGCTGAACTGGGCGGGTATCCCGGGACTCGGCGTCGGCGGCGGCGTGTTCGCCGGCAAGATCGGCCAGGGTGCGGATTTCTCTGGCAAGGACGCACGCCTGCTGCTCGGTGAGGTGCATACGCGCTGGCAGACCGGTCCGTTTGATCTGAGCGCGTTGTACGCACGCGGGACGATCAGCGACACGCAAGCGCTGAATCTGACGTTCCTCGGCCAGCCGACGCCGGTGCCGAAAGCGTTCTGGGGCGGCTATGCGCAAGGCGCCTGGCGCGCGCTGGCGTGGAACGAATCGAACCTGTCGCCGTTCGTGCGCTATGAGCAGTTCAATACCGGTGCCGCGTACGCGACGCAGCCGCTCGGGCTCGGCACGCCGGCGCTGCCCACTGAGAAAGTATGGACGGCTGGCATCAACTACTATCTGAATCCGAACGTCGTGTTCAAGTTCGACTTTCAGGATTTCAACCGTGATGACGCGACGCTTGGCTACTCTGACCGCTTCAATCTAGGAATCGGATACCAATTCTGATGCAGGTGCGCTGGCTCATTCCGGTCGGTGTGGGCGCGGCGAGTGTCGTGCAGGTCGCGCACGCGACGCAATATCTGACCGTCGAACAAGCGCAGCGCGCGGCGTATCCGCAGGCGACGGCGTTCGTGTCGGTGCGTGCCGATTTCGATCCCGCGACTGTGGGTGCGCCGGCCGCTTGGTCGCCGCACGTCTGGCAGGCGCGCAAGGGTGACGAATCGCTTGGCTGGTTCTTCGCCGACGCCGTGATCGGCAAGAGCGAACTGATCAACTATTCGCTCAGCGTCGATGTGCATTGTGCGGTGACCGCGCTCGAAGTGCTTGAGTACCGCGAAGCGCATGGCGGCGAAGTGCGTCTCGCGCCGTGGCGCAAGCAGTTCGTCGGCAAGACCAGCCACGATCCGGTGACGTTGAGTCAGGACATCAAGAACATCTCCGGGGCGACGCTGTCGTGCCGGCATCTCACGGAGGGCGTGCGGCGTTTGCTCAAACTGCATGAACGCGTTCTGGCGAAGGCTGCCGAATGAGCGTGCAACGCGCCCGGCCAGTGCTCGGCACGCTCGTGCAGATGCGCGTAGAGGGTCTCGGTGAAGCCGCGGCATTGCGCGCGATCGAGGTCGCGTTCGCTGAAGTGACGGCAGTGCACCGCTGCATGAGTTTTCACGAGCCGCTCAGTGATCTGTCGCGCTTGCACCGCGCGCCAGCGGGCACGAGCGTGCCCGTGGATGCGCGCACGCGCGACGTGCTCGTGTGCGCGCGCGAGGTTGCCGCTGCATCGGCTGGCGTGTTCGATCCGACCATTGCCGCGAGCCAGGTTGCGCGCGGCTGGCTGCCGCAACCGCGGTCAGCGTTCACGCCGGACCCGTGCGCGAACTGGCGCGATATCGAACTGCACGACGATGCACGAGTGCGTCTGCGCCGCCCGCTGTGGATCGATCTCGGCGGCATCGCCAAGGGTTATGCGGTCGATCGCGCTGTGGAAATCCTGCTCGAGGCGGGCGCGCCGCAAGGTTGCGTCAACGCCGGCGGCGACCTGCGCGTGTTCGGGCCGCGTGCCGAGCGCATCCATTTGCGCACTGCCGCGGGCTACCTGCCCACGCTCGAACTCGCCGATGCGGCGGTCGCCGGCAGCAACAGCGCCGGACATGTGCACGGTCGCACGCGCGCTGCCGCGCGTGCGGGTGCGAGCGTTGGCGTGGTCGCGCCAAGCTGCATGCTCGCCGATGCGCTGACCAAAGTCGTGCTCGCCGCGGGCGCGGCCGGCAGCGCCGCCGTGCTCGCGCGTTTCGGCGCGCAGGCCTGCGCCTTCGACGACGCATCGGGTTGGCGGGTGGCCGCATGAGTCCGCGCCGCCGCACGGCTGCGCCACGCCTGCATCTCTCGCGTCGCGGCAAGCTCGCGATCTACGCCATCCTCGGCGCGACCTGGGGCAGTGGTATACTTTGGATCGTTCTCCACTATTTCCTCGCGCGCCAGGGCGAGTTCGGCAGCGAACCGCATCCGCTGGAACGCTGGACGTTGGCGCTGCACGGCGCGGGGGCGTTCGCCGCGTTGCTGCTCGGCGGCTGGTTGTGGAAAGCACACGTCGCGCCGTGGTGGGACAGCCCAAACCGGCGCGCCAGCGGCATCGTGCTGGTTGCGCTCGGTGCGGTGCTGATCGTCAGCGGCTATCTGCTGTATTACGCCAGCGGCGACGCGCTGCGCGATTTCGTCGGCGCGCTGCACTGGACCATCGGAGTGCTGCTGGCGGTGCCGCTGCTCGTGCATGCGCTGCGCAGCGGGCGCTATCGCGCGAAGTAACCGACGCTGAACTCTGCTGGCCGCGATGTTCGCACGGCCCGGTCGCGCGCGTTAGGTTGGATACGACTGCCGACGAAGCGCCATGAAACCGATTGTTTTTGCGAGCTTGTGTTGCATCGCGCTGCTGCGCGCTGACTTTGCCAACGCCGTTGGCACGCCGCCGAAACTGTACGCGGCGGCGGCGGTGACCCAGGCGCTGCGCCTGCCCGATGGCTCGCTGATCATCGCCGGCAATTTTACGAGCGTGGGCGAAGTCGCGCGCCCAGGCCTGGCGAAACTCGATGCCAACGGCCAACTCGATCCGACGTGGAATCCCGCGGGCCTGGCGCCGAATACTGCGATCCAGATCGTCGCACTCGCCGCCAGTCCCGACGGCAGCCAGCTCTACATCGCCACGCCGGTCTCGGTGCAGAATGTCTACACCACCGGTGTCGGTGCGAATGTTGCCGGTTTCAGCGTCCTCGCCAGCGGTTCGGTCGACGGCGGCAACAGCGGTATCCGCGCGCTTGGCGTGGATGCGAACGGCCTGATCTACATCGCCGGAGCCTTCGCCTACATCAAAGGTCAGCCGCGCAACGCGCTCGCGCGCGTGGACAGCGGCGGCACGCTGGATGCGCTGTGGAAACCGTCGGCAAACAGCACGGTGAGCACGCTTGCGGTGGACTCGGCCAACGGCCTGATCTATCTCGGCGGCGCATTCGTCAACGTCGGCGGAGCCGCGCACTTGCGCATCGCGCGTGCGCAGCTCAGCGATGGCAGCGTCGATGCGACCTGGACGCCGACCGTCACCTCGATTAGCGATGGCGTTCATCATCTGGTGCGTTCGGCGGACGGCAACGACGTCATTTTTTCCGGGTACTTCACCGCCGTGAACGGCACGTCCCGCAGCGGCATCGCCAAAGTATCTGCTGCCACCGGCGCGACCGACATGAACTGGAATCCAGGCACTGGTGGCGACGCGTTTGCGCTTGCCGCCGCTAGCGATTTTGTATATCTCGGTGGCGACCTGTATTGCTGCAACCAGTGGCCGTTGGCGCGAGTGTCGGCAATCGGCACGGGTGCGGTCGACGCAACGTGGTCGCCGGCAGCCGATGGCGCAGTGCGCGCGCTGGTCCTCGACGGGGTGAGTTCCGTTCTCGCGTTCGGCAATTTTGCCTACATGAGCGACGTGCCGGCGCTCGCGGCGGCGCAGTTGTCGTCCAGCGCCGTGGCGAGTCATGCATTGCCGGATTTCGAGCGCGAGGGTTCGGTCATCGCGACGTATTCGGAAAGTACCGGTTCAGTGGTGATGGCTGGAGATTTTCAGAAAGTGGATCAGGACTACCGCGCGGGCCTGTTCCGGCTCGCCGCCGATGCGAGCATCGATGCCGGTTTCGTGCCGCCGCATTTCGAAGGCGGCGGATTGCATGAGGTACTCGCCGTGGCCAGTGATCCGGCAGCGAACAAAGTGTACGTCGGCGGCGCGTTTACCAAGGCCGGTGGGGCGACACACAATCTGGTCGCGCGGCTAGACGGCGTATCCGGCGCGCTCGACTCTGCGTGGACGCCTAGCATCGACGCATTGCCGGGAACGGGCAGCGTGCAGGCCATCGCCGTGGCCGCGGATGGCGTCTATTTCGGCGGCCAGTTCACGCATGTGAATGGTGCGTCGCGATCCAATATCACCAAGCTAACGGCAGCGGGAACACTCGATGCGCAATTCGCCGGAGCGACGAATGGGGCCGTGTCACGCATCGCGCTCGCCGGCAGCGGCGTGTACATCGGCGGCACGTTTCTCAATCCTCGTACGCGACTGGCAAGGCTGCAAGGGTCCGACGGATCACTGGACGCGGCATGGAATCCGACGTTTCCGTGGGTTGTCACGTGGCTGGACTTTTTCGACCTCAAGCGGGTCAACGCTGGTGTCGTCGTCAGCAATCAGGTCAGCGTGAGCGGCCTGGGCGGTGTGGTCATCATCGGCGAATTGGTACAGATCGACGATAACGGACAAGCCACGATTCTCGCCCGTTTTGATCAACCCGTGTTCGACGTGCTGGCTGCGCAGGATGGCGGCAGCGTGTATGCCGCCGGGACATTTCAAGTCCAATACGCGATCAATGATTTTTTCGCGCAGACTCCGCATCCGGGTGGCCTTGCCCAGATTTCGCTGCGCACTGGCACATTCGGCGTGGCCGAGGCGTGGTCGCCCATCGTGCCGACGAGGAGCGGTGTGCCGAGGCTGACGTCCATGGGCGAGGGCCTGCATGGGGCGCTGGTTGGCGAAATTACCAGTTCCTATCCGTTCCCACGCAGCGATATCGATCTGCTCGACCTGCCGCTGGGCGACTATTTGATGCAGGACGGTTTCGAATAGGGGCTATTTCGGCGTGAGCTTGACCAGCACGAGTTCGCCGCCGCCGTTGAGCACGACGCGTTCGCTGCCGCCGTCCGGTTCGAGCAGCAGCGATTCGCCTGGGCTGAGTTCCTGTGTCGTCCCGGCGAGTTTCACGTCGGCGCGGCCGCCGGCGAGATGGACGAACCACGTCGCGGTTTCCGGCAGGAATACCATCGGTCCGACCAGCGGTCGATGCAGCACCTCGGCGTGAAATGCGTCGCGGCGCACGATCACGTTGAAATCGCGCACGGGACCGGACAGCAGCTTCGCCGTTGTTTGCGCTTCGCCGGCGAATGGCGCGAAACGCAGGCGCTGGTCGAGGCGCAGCGGATCGGCGCCATCGATCGTCAGCTCCATGCCGATGCCATCGAGCAGCGCGATCCAGCGGTCGCAGCCGGCAAATGTGGAGAATGCGCCATCACTTTCGATTTCGGCGATGCTGATACGCCACTCGAACGCGACCGCATCACTGGCGGTTTGCGGGTGCGCCGCAAGTTCCGTCGTCCAGCCGCCGCCGTTTTTCCAGCGCATGCGCCGGTGATCCGCAGCACGCAACACCCGCGCGCGCATCAGGGGGCGCTCCATGCGCGCAGCGCGAGCACGGCGATGCCGTAACCGGCGATCGTCGCTGCGCAGCCGGCGCTCAGGGCGGTCCAGAAGCCGAACCCGGCGCGCAACATCACCGGCAGGACGATGAACAGGAGCAGCGATGGCAATACCAGCCACAGTATACTTGTGGAGAATTCCGCAATGCGCGCCGGCGGCACACCGTCGCGCCACATCCAGACCAGCGCCAGAATCGACGTCAGCGGCAGTGACGCGATCAGCGCGCCGAACCAGGCCTGGCGCCGCGCCAGCTCCGACGCCGCGGCCACGACCAGTGCGGAAATCAAGACCTTAAGCAGGAACTGGTTCATGCCTGTCGCTGCGTGCGAGCAGCGCCTGCAGTTGGGAGGTCGAATGGCTCAGCGATTCGGCCCATGACCAGCCGACGATTGCGGCGCCGCTATGCGCATCGCGAAAATCTTCCTCTTGTCCTGGCGCGAGCAGATGCCGGTAGTCGACCGTGAGCTCCGCGCCTGCGCCCAAGTCGGCCGCGGCGAAAATGAAGCCGAGATGCCACAGCCCGTTCGGCTCGAACGCATGGTTGACGTAGCATTCATCGGGCCAATCGGTGCTGATCGTGTAGCAGTCGCCGAACCAGCGCACGGTTGCCGCGAGCAGTTCGCCGGCATTCGGCAGCGCCTCGATTTCCTTCCATTTGTATACTTTGCGGATGTCGTCCGGTGCGACCAGGATCTGTCCCGCGCGCGCCGGCTCGTCGAGGAACAGGCCCTTGCCTGCACCGGGGATCAACGAGGCGGCAATGTGGTAGCGCGGCAGGATCATGCAAAGCACCGAAAAGGGGAGTGCCGACAGTGTAGGACGAAGCAACGCTTGCGCCAACGCGCTAAACTTCGCGTTTCGCCTATGAGCCTCGACATGGATTCCAGCCAGACGCGCGATTCAATTTCCGGCCTGTGGGACAGCCAGATCGTTCCCCAGCTCGTCGAATACATCAAGATTCCGAACAAGTCGCCGATGTTCGATGCGCAATGGGCCGAGCACGGCCATATGGATCGCGCCGTCGAGCAACTCGCCACCTGGGCGAAAGCGCAGCCGATCGCCGGCATGCAATTGGACGTCGTGCGCCTGCCCGGACGCACGCCGCTGATTTTCATCGACATCCCCGGCAGCGCCGAATCGACGGTGAAGGACGATTGTGTACTTTTATACGGACATCTCGACAAGCAGCCGGAGATGACCGGCTGGGCCGCGCACCTCGGCCCCTGGCAACCGGTGATCGAGGGCGACCGCCTGTACGGCCGCGGCGGCGCCGATGACGGCTATTCGCTGTTCGGTTCGCTCGCCGCGATTCTCGCGCTGCAGGAGCAAGGACTGCCGCACGCACGCTGCGTGGTGATAATCGAAGCGTGCGAAGAATCGGGCAGCTACGACCTGCCGTATTACGTGGATCATCTCGCCGCGCGCATCGGCAAGCCTTCGCTCGTCGTGTGCCTGGATTCGGGTTGCGGCAACTACGACCAGCTCTGGCTGACGACGTCGCTGCGCGGGCTTACCGGCGGCAATCTCACGGTCAAGGTGCTCGACGAAGGCGTGCACTCCGGCGATGCGTCAGGCATCGTCGCCTCCAGTTTCCGCATCCTGCGCCAGCTGCTGTCGCGCCTGGAAGATGAAGTCAGCGGCAGGATCAATCCGCCGGAGCTGTACGTCGAGATCCCCGCGCAGCGCCTCGCGCAGGCGCAGCGCACTGCGCAGGTGCTCGGCGACGCGGTGTACTCCAAATTCCCGTTTGTCGACGGCATGCGTCCGGTCGAAGCCGATTCGACCGAGCTCGTGCTCAACCGCACCTGGCGTCCGGCGCTATCGGTCACCGGCATCGGCGGCATGCCGCCGCTGGATTCCGCCGGCAACGTAATGCGGCCGTTCACGGCAGTGAAACTGTCACTGCGCCTGCCGCCGACGCTCGATGGCGATCGCGCCGGCGCGCTGGTCAAGGCGCTGCTCGAACGCGATCCGCCGTACGGCTGCAAAATCGAGTTCGCACTCGAGAAAGCGACGAGCGGCTGGAACGCGCCGCCGCTGGCGCCCTGGCTGGAAACCTCCATCGAGGCCGCCTCGCGCGAATTCTTCGGTCCGCCGCCCGCCTACAACGGCGAAGGCGGCAGCATTCCGTTCATGGGCATGCTCGGCGAGAAATTCCCTGGCGCGCAGTTCCTCATCACCGGCGTGCTCGGTCCGCAATCGAACGCGCACGGGCCGAACGAATTCCTGCACATACCCACCGGCAAGCGCGTGAGCATGTGCGTGGCACGCGTGATTGCCGATCACTACCGGGCAAGTGAGCAGGGTCTGACGACCGGCGTCGCGGTGAGTGCCGGGCACTCACATCATGGCGATAGCTGCTGTTGAAGCTTCAGTAACCGCCGGTCTTTGCCGGCGGCAGCGTCTGCAGAAATGCCCATAGCGCGTCGATCTCGGTATCCGTCATCGAGGCAAACGCTTTCCACGGCATGAACGTGTTGAGCATGCGGCCGTCGGGGCGTTTGCCGTGTTGAATTGCAGCCACGAAATCCGCCTTTGTCCATTTGCCGATGCCGCTCGGTGTGATGTTCGCCGCATCGGGGAAATCCGGCGGCGTGCCCGGTACGTGGCCACCGCTGAAATGTTCGCCGTGGCAGCCGGTGCAGCCGCGCGCCACATAATGGCCATATTCCGCCGTAGCGGCAGCCGCAACAACGCTCACGTGCGCGGCGTGATGATCGACTTTCAGCGCATACACGAGCGGCGCCTTGTCGAGCAGGAATAGCACCCGCAACAGCGGCCCGGCGACCGGAGGGAGCATCTCGCGATCCACCGCCGGCCGCGTGCCGACATAAGCCATCAGATCAGCGACATCGGCGTCGCTCAAGCTGGAGTAGTCCGTGGTCGGCATGTACAGCAGCAGGCGTCCGCCTTGCCCAAGTCCATGGCGGATCGCGCGTTCCATACGCACGGCATCCAGCGGCCCGACACCACCTTTGCCCTGGGTGAGGTTCGGCGCGGCAAGGCGTCCAATCGGGAATTTGTCGACCAGTACGCGGCCGCCCAGATCGGCGGCATGACACTCGGGGCAGCCACGCGTGATCGCGAGGTGCTCGCCACGCGCAATCGCCTCGGCGTCGGTCGGGATCGCCAGCGCGGGTTCGTCGACGTCGATGTGCTGTGCCAGTACGGTATTCGTACGCCAATAGACCAGCCCCAGTGCGATCGCGCCAACTACGGCCAGTACAAGCAGCAGTTTCCCCAGAATGCGAATGAATTTCACTGTTTCCCCCAGGGCAACTTAGCGTGATGCCGGAATTTTCAAGGTTCCAACGCGGCAGGTATTACGCACACGCCCGCCGCAAGCCTGCGGCGTGAGCGAATCCTTGTTCAGGCACACGCGCACTTCGGTCAGTTCGTAGCCGTCATGGCAGGTAACGCTGAGCATGTTCTCGTTCATGCCGGGATTGGCCTGGATGAACTCGCTCACGACTTGTTTCGCGCTGAGTGCCGCTGGCCGCAGTGGTGTCGCCAAATCCGTCGGCACCTTGACGCTGGCGAACGCGCGATCGGCGAGTTCGAAATAGGCATGCGGATCCAGGCCGGTGCAGGCGCCGTGTGTTTGCCATTCGTGTTCGATCAAGTGCCGGCTCGGCATGAACGCGAGCGTGTGCTGGATCGTCGCCGCGTCAGGCGCTGCCTCCGTACGGCAATGCTGCGGCCAGCTGCCGTCGCGGTTCTGCGGCCACAGGCCGTGCAGTATGAAGCCGTAACCCTGATGGTTGCATTGCGCGATTTCGTTCGGATGCGTCTCGCAGAAACTCGGCGACCAGGATAGCGACATCAGGTAATAGTCGAAGCGCCCGGCGACGTCGCCACCAGAACTGCTTTCACCGTGGTGACTGTGTCCGCGTGCCAGCGCACCGACACCAACGGTCAGTAAAAATATACAAAGCAGCGCGCGCAGGTGGTGCATGTCGAATCTCCGTGCCAGATGCACGAGTTTGCCAGATTCCGCCGGCGCGCTCCAAAACGCTGCGGACGCTATAATCGGCGACTCCGCTTCCGCCAGACCTCAGCATTATTATGACCAGACGCTTTGTCCGCCGCCGTTCGCCGATTCACGGTAGCGGCGTATTCGCCAAACAGGATCTGCCGGCCGGCGTCGAGTTGATCGAATACCGTGGTCGGCGCCTGACCCATGCGCAGGCGAATCACGCGTATGGCGGCGATACCGACAGCGGCCACACATTCCTGTTCACGCTCAACGAGCGTTACCTGATCGATGCAAACGTCGGTGGCAACGATGCGCGCTGGATCAATCACAGCTGCTCGCCGAACTGCCAGGCGTGGGTGATCGAGCACGCAAGCGGCGATCGGCGGCGCGATCGCGTGGTGATCGAAACCAGGCGCCGCATCCGCGCAGGCGAAGAACTCACCTACGATTACGGCATCACGCTCGAAGAGCGGCACACGCCGACCATAAAACGCATCTGGGCCTGCCGCTGCGGCTCGCGCAACTGCACCGGCACCATCCTGAAACGCAAACGCTGACGATCAGGTTTCGCTGCGTCCCATGCGCAAGTAGGTCGCGAACGCGAACGCGAGCAGCGCGCCGGCGATCGAGATGCCCGAGTAGAACGTGAATCCATCCGGCGCCTCGCCGCGACCGCCGCTGACAACCGGTGCCGTCACGCGT
>Ga0163163_10006443_pt1 | contig 10265 bp, 10 predicted proteins | sample S65metaG_FD_119766 | JGI IMG/M metagenome (GOLD analysis project Ga0163163, IMG submission 119766) | Switchgrass rhizosphere microbial communities from Kellogg Biological Station, Michigan, USA - S6-5 metaG | ecosystem: Host-associated > Plants > Roots > Rhizosphere > Soil | place: USA... | reverse complement strand
CTCCAGCGGGTGATCCAGTATTCCAGAGGTAGCAGTGATTGAACCGATAAGCCGCAGCGTACTGGATACCCGCTTTCGCGGGTATGACGACCTCAACTCGTGGCCCGTCACCTTGCGAGATAACCCTTGCTCTAACGCAGCACGATCCACGCCGGCGCGTGATCGCTGGCGCCTTCCTCGCCGCGGACGTTGCGGTCGACACCGGCCTTGATCATGCGCGGTGCGAGCGCGGGGCTCAGCAGCAGATGATCGAGCCGAAGTCCTGCGTCCCGCGGCCAGCGGTTGCGCTTGTAGTCCCAGAACGTAAACATGGGTTTCGACGGGTGCAGGGTACGAAGCGAGTCGGTCCAGCCTTGCGCGATCAGCGCCTTGTAGGCGGCGCGGCTCTTCGGCTGGATCAGCGCGTCCTTGTCCCACGATTTCGTCGGATAGATATCGAGCTCGGTCGGCGCAACGTTGTAGTCGCCAGCCAGCACGATGGGGATATCCTGCTTGAGCAATTTGGCGGCGTGCGTCCGCAGCCTTTTGAACCAGTCGAGCTTGTAGTCGAATTTCGGCCCGGGTTGCGGATTGCCGTTCGGCAGATAGATGCTGGTGACGATGATGCCGTTGACGGCGGCTTCGATATAGCGCGCCTCGCGGTCGTCGCGGCCGCCGGGCAATTCGGTGCGGGTCAACACCGGCTCGGTATTTCGCGCCAGAATGGCGACGCCGTTCCAGGTCTTTTGCCCGCGCCACACCGCGCCGTAACCGGCTTTCTCGATCGCGGGAAGCGGAAACTCGGCGTCGGCCGCTTTCAGTTCCTGCAACGAAACGACGTCGGGCTTTGCCGTGCGCAGCCATGCCAGCAGGTTCGGCAGCCGCCGGTTGATATTGTTGATGTTGAAGGTCGCGACCTTCACGGTTGTGTGTCAGGCCGGCGAGGGCGGCGGTGTCGATTCCACCGGCGGAGCGGGGTCGACCGGCTCACTCGGAGCTGGAGCCGCGCCGCCCTTGTAAATGCGCGCATAGCGCTTGCCGAGGCTGGTCAGCACTTCATAGCCGATGGTGCCAAAATGGTGGGCGAGTTCGTCGACCGTGATGCCTTCGCCGATCAGCGTCACCATATGGCCGCGCCGTACGGCATTCTTCTCGATATCGGTGATATCGACCGCCATCAGATCCATCGAGATCCGGCCTGCGATCGGGCAGCGCTTGCCGGCGACCACGACCTCGGCGCCGCGGGTGCCGTCATTGGCGCTGGCCGCACGGAAATAGCCGTCGGCATAGCCTGCGGAAACGATTGCGATCCTGGTCGACCGCCGGGCGGTCCAGGTGCCGCCATAGCCGACCGTTTCGCCGCGCTCGACATTGCGGATCTGCACGATGCGCGCCTTCAACTCAACGACCGGCTGCATCGGATTGTCGGCCTCCGGCGTCGGATTGACGCCGTAAAGTGCCGCTCCCGGCCGCACCATGTCGAACTGGAACTGAGCCCCCAAGAAGATGCCGGAGGAATTCGACAGCGAAGCCGGCACGCCGGTGAAATGGCTGGCGATCTCGCGAAAGGCCGTGAGCTGCTTGGCGTTGAGCGGATTGTTGAGCAGTTCGGCGGACGCAAGGTGGCTCATGACCAGCGTGATGCCGTGATCGCCGGCATTGATGCGCGGAACGATGCCCTGCGCCTCGGTCACGCTCAGCCCGAGCCGGTTCATGCCGGTGTCGATGTGAATGCCGGCGCCGCCGGACCAGCCGGAGCGGCGGCAAAACACGTCCCATTCGGCGAGCTCGTTGAGATCGCCGATCACCGGTTTACAGTCGATGCTGGCGTAGGCCTCGCCGGTGTTCTGGAAGAAACCACCGAGCGCATAGATCGTGGCTGCCGGCACCGCTGTTCGCACGACCTTTGCTTCGTCCAGCGTTGCGACAAGGAATGTCTTGCAGCCGGCATTGGCCAGCGCGCGCGAAACCTGTTCGGCGCCGCAGCCATAGGCGTCGGCCTTCACCACGCCGGCGCATTCGGCCGGTACCGCGGTCTTCTCGAGCTTGCGCCAGTTGGCGATGATGGCATCGAGATCGACCGTCAAAACGCCGGTCGCGCTCGCAAGGGCTGCGGCCTGGTTCGCCTCGGGCGAGAGCAGGGTGCTCGGCGGAATGGATTTCGGGTCGGATGCGATGTTCATGCCGCATTTTACGCGGGCGGCCGAAGTGGTTCAACCCGGACCCCGGTGTGGTCCTTAGATGCGGCCGGGCAAATGGCCATCGGGGGCAAGATCGCTGAAGCGCGTGAACTGGCCCTCGAACTGCAGTTCGACCGTTCCGGTCGGGCCGTGGCGCTGCTTGCCGATGATGACTTCGGCCTTGCCGTGCACCAGCGACATGTCGAGCTGCCATTTCTCGTATTCGGGGGTGCCGACGCGAGGCTCCTTGTTGGCGAGGTAATACTCCTCGCGATACACGAAGATCACGACGTCGGCGTCCTGTTCGATCGAGCCGGATTCACGCAAGTCCGACAATTGCGGACGTTTGTCGTCGCGGTTCTCGACCTGACGCGAAAGCTGCGACAGCGCGATGATGGGAACGTTGAGTTCCTTGGCGAGCGCCTTGAGGTTGGTGGTGATTTCCGTGACTTCCTGCACGCGGTTGTCGTTGCCGCGCTTGCCCGATCCCTGCAGCAGCTGGATGTAGTCGATCACGATGACGTCGAGGCCCTTTTGCCGCTTCAGCCGGCGCGCTCGCGCGGTGAGCTGCGAAATCGACAGACCGCCGGTTTCGTCGACATAGAGCGGCAGCGACTGCAGCTCGATCGAATAGTCGCGGATTTTCTCGAAATCGGTCTCGGTGATGCCGCCGCGGCGGATCATGCTCGAGGCGATGCTGGTCTGCTCGGCCAGAATACGCGTGGCGAGCTGTTCGGCCGACATTTCGCAGGAGAAGAAGCCGACGATACCGCCATTGACGGTTTTCATGGTGCCGTCGGCCTGAACCTCGGCGCGATGCGCCTTGGCGATATTGTAGGCGATGTTGGTGGCGAGGGCGGTCTTGCCCATGCCGGGACGCCCCGCCACGATGATCAAGTCGGATGCCTGCAAGCCGCCCATCTTGCTGTCGAGGTCGCGCAGGCCGGTGGCGACGCCCGACAATTTTCCGTCGCGCTGGAAGGCCTTGGCCGCCATGTCGACGGCAACGGTGAGCGCCTGCGCAAAACGCTGGAAACCGCCGTCATAGCGGCCGGTCTCCGCCAGTTCATAGAGCTGGCGTTCGGCATCCTCGATCTGCGCGCGCGGGGCAAAATCCACCGGCGCATCGAAGGCGACATTGACCATGTCCTCGCCGATCCGGATCAGGTCGCGGCGCAGCGCCATGTCGTAGATCGTGCGGCCGTAGTCCTGCGCATTGATGATCGTGGTCGCTTCGGCGGCGACGCGGGCAAGGTATTGGCCGACCGTCATGCCGCCGATATCGGTTTCGGACGGCAGGAAGGTTTTCAGCGTGACCGGGGTGGCGACCTTGCCCATCCGGATCAGGCTGCCGGCGGTCTCGAAAATGGTCTGGTGGATCGGTTCGAAGAAGTGTTTCGGTTCCAGAAAATCCGAAACCCGGTAGAACGCGTCATTGTTGACCAGGATCGCGCCCAGCAGGCTCTGTTCCGCCTCGATATTGTGCGGTGCGCTCCGATAGGCCGGGGTTCCGGCGTCCGGGGCGAGCTTGAGAACATTCGAATCAGTCAGGGCCATAGCTTGGGATGTTCTTGCTTTGTCAGGATGTCGGCAAGCGGGCAGCGATAAAGCGCCGGTCGCGGGCGATGCGAAAGTGCGAGGAAAGTGCGAGTAAGCCTTATGCCCGATTCACACAATGCTAAGTGTGAATCCCGGCTGGCGGCGCGCATCCCCCTTGACGGGGGTCAGCCGGGGATCGCGAGGCGGCACCGGCGGTTTTTCGGAAAAATGTCGTGCAAAATCTTAGGGGAGCCTGAACCTTATCGCGACTTGGGCATACCCATCCAGGGGCGAAGGGTGGTTTCGCGCTGCGATATTAAGCCTTGATCAAATCACGAGGAGATAGATCAAGGCGATCAAGGCGGCACCCACGCCGGTTACGATCAAGGCGTAGTCGGTCGTGAGGTCGGCTTTTTGATCGAGCGATGGTGGGTGCGTTTTCTGGGCCATTCCGGACAATTACGACAAGCCGCCGGGGGGCTTTGTGAAGCAGATCACATCTGCCGCATTTTATTCGCGGCATGGTGGATACGGAACGGGCGGACGGCATTCGGGTTGGTAATTGCAGGGTCAAGGACAGGCGATGGGTCAGCAACTCCAGATGTGGCGATCGGCGAACGGCCAACGAAAGTGGCTGTCGATGCTGATCGACGCCATGGAGGAAGTTTCGCGTCCGGAAGTACGTGCCGTGCCCTGCGACAGGCTCGTGTTGGCGGCGTTTCGCGCCCAGCTCGCCCGTCCGGCGTCGGCTAGCCTGCCTTATGCATCCCCCTACAGCCTGCGAAACTGATTTCCGCACCTATTCGCCGGCCAGCTGCAGCCTCGGCTGTTTGCCCTGCTCAATCCCGCGCAGCCGCGCTTCCTCGATCGTGATGTAGTCGCGCGTCATCGGTACGATGCCCTGGCGTTTGGTGAGCTGGATCTGGAAGTTCATCAGGTTCTGTTTGCGGAACGACATTTCCGAGGCTGCCAGATAGAATTCCCACATGCGGGCAAAGCGCTCGTCATAAAGACGCACGGCCTCTTCGCGCCGCGCCATGAAGCGTTCGCGCCAGGCTTTCAACGTCTCCGCATAGTGCAGCCTCAAGATCTCGACGTCACAGACCAGCAGGCCGGCACGCTCGATTGCTGGCATGACTTCCGAGATGGCGGGGATGTAGCCGCCCGGGAAGATATACTTCGTGATCCAGGGGCTCGTGACATCCGGGCCGGTGGAGCGGCCGATCGAATGCAGCACCATGACACCGTCATCGGCGAGGAGTTCCGCGCATCGCTTGAAGAATTTCTCGTAGAAGACGACCCCGACATGTTCGAACATGCCGACCGACACGATCCGGTCGAAGGTGCCCGGAATGTCGCGATAATCCTGCAGCAGGAATTTCGCCTTCCGCGTCAGGCTTTTCTCGGCAGTGCGCGCGTTCGCGACCCGCAATTGTTCTGATGACAGCGTGATGCCGGTAACGTCGGCGCCGGTCATTTCAGCCAGATAGAGGCCAAGCCCACCCCAGCCCGAGCCGATGTCGAGCACGCGGTCATCGCGCCCGATCAACAGCTTTGCCGCAAGGTGACGCTTCTTGGCGAGCTGGGCGTCATCGAGCGTGGCATCCGGCGTCTCGAAATAGGCGCAGCTATATTGCTTGTCGGCGTCGAGAAACAGCGAGTAGAGCCGCCCGTCGAGGTCGTAATGATGGGCTACATTGTTTCGCGACCGGCCGCGCCAATTGAACTGGATGATGTGCCTGGCGAAATAGCGCAGCCACCACTGCAGCCTTCCCCAGCGCGGTACCATTTCCGGCTGGTCGAACAGAATCGCCAACGTATCCGCCAGTGAACCGTCCTCGACCACGAACGTGCCGTCCATATAGGCTTCGCCCAGGGCAAGTTCGGGATGGAGGAGGATTCGGCGTTCGGCGCGCTCGGTCAGGAACCGGACTGAAACCGGCGGACCGGTCCCGTCGCCGCAGGCAAATTGCATCCCGCTCGCGGTCGTGAAAGTCATCGAGCCGCGACGAACGAACTGTTCCAGGAAATAACGCAACAAACGGTCCATCAAAGCACCAATGGAACGGCTGGCCGTTACGCCTGACGCACTATGGCAGAGAAGGTTCCAAAGTGCATCAACTGGAACATAGTTGTGATGAATTCGGCGTACTAGTGCATTGTTGTCACAGTAGATATTCCCGAATGTGACAATCACGCAAATGCCTCACAGGCGCCTTCCATTCGCGGGATAATCGGATAAAAGGTGACCGCCGCCAGCCGTGTGTTGTGTGACGCTGGAAGCGATTCCACATCTGGAGAAGCAGGAAATGTTGGGCCGAGCGCTCAGTTTAGCGACGGTGACGCTTCTGATCGCCTGCTTCACGGCGGGATCGGCGCTTGCGCAGGTGACCAACCTTGAGGCCGGCAAGAGCCCTTCCCAGATTTTCGCAGGCACCTGTTCGGCCTGCCATAAAAGTCCCCGTGGCCTGTTGAAGACCGTGCCGGCGTCATCGCTGCCCGCCTTCCTGCGCCAGCATTATACCACCTCCAGCGGTATGGCCTCGGTGCTGTCCTCCTTCCTGGTATCGAACGGGGCGAGCGATACAAGGTATCAAGCAAAGGATCAGCCCAAAGATCAGCAAAAGCAGCAGGCCAAGGACGCCAGGCCGGAGGCGAAGCCCGAAGGCAAGCCGGACCAGCTCGATCGCTTTGGCCGCAGGCTGCATCCCCCCGCACCCGTGCAAGAGGCGTTGACGCCGGACGCCGAGGGACGGACGCCGCAAGGACCGGGCCGCGATGCGAAACGGTTGGCACGGCCGGGGCAGGCGCCCGATGCGGCGACCGACGGCAGGCCGGGGGCCAGGCAGAAACTTGGCAAGCGCGGCAAGCCCGGCGCCGAGGAGCCTAAAGCTGATGAGGCGACGAAGCCTGACGAGGCGGCCAAGGCCGAGCCTGCGAAGGAGGATGCTTCCAAGGAAGTTTCCAAGGAAATTTCGAAGGATGCTTCGAAGGAAGGGTCCAAGAGCGAAACCGACAAGGTCGATGCTGCCAAAGCTGAGGGTGAAAAGCCCGATGCCGCCAAGCCGGCCGTCGAGGGCAAGTCCGAGGAAACTGCCAAAGAGACTGCCAAGGAAACTACAAAGGATATGGCCAGGGAAACGACGACCAAGGAAACTACGGCCAAGGTTGACGCTCCGAAGGAGACCGGTGGCGTCGAGCCGACGCCGCTGCGGCCCGATCCGGTTCCACCGGTCACGCCGGCGCCTGCGTCCACGGCAAGTCCCGGCGGTGCCGCCGAGCCTGCCGCGAGTTCCTCAGCAGCCGTGCCGCCGCCTCCAGTATCGGCGCCGCCTGCGGTGACGGCCTCAGCGCCGCCGTCGCCCCCAGTCGCGCCGGCGGGGCCACCGGCGCCGCCGATCTCCAAATAATTTTTCGACGCCATCACAGTCCATGGCGTCGCTTGACCAATTCTAGAGTGATACTCTAGAGTATTGATCCAACTTCAAATGCGAGCGGAAAAGGTGGCCACGGCGCGCGAGGATTTGCTGGCGGCGGGACTGGCGGTGTTCGACCGCGACGGTTTTGAGGGCGCAACGGTTGCCGCCATCAGAACCCGCGCGCGAGCGTCCAACGGTAGCTTTTTCCATTTCTTCGGATCGAAGAAGGAATTGGCCGGCACGTTGTTTCTGGAAATCCTCGCCCGCTATCACGCAGCCGTAATAGCGGCGATCGATGAATCCTGCGGCGCGCCGCAAGGCGTGACGCGGCTGATCCGGGCGCATCTGGATTGGGTCGCGAACAACCGCCGCGAAGCGCGCTACTTGTTCGAGATTTCGCGCAGCGAATGGACCGAAGAACTCCGCGGCGCGCAGCGTGCGCAGAATTCGCGGCTTGCCGAAGCCATCGAGCGATGGCGCGCGCCGCTGATTGCGCGCGGCGAATTGCTGCCGATGACGGCGACATTGTTCTTCAGCCAGATCATCGGTCCGGCGCAGATTTTCTGCCGCGCGTGGCTGTCGGGCCGCGACCGTAGCGATCCACGAGACCAAACGGACGTCTTGACCGCCTGCGCCATCCGCGCGGTGGTTGCACCAGACTACAAACCAGGAGAAATGGCATGACGGCCGATCCCGACTTCGCCTCCGTGGCGACGCGCATCCGCGACAATGTCGGCCGCCAGGGTTTTATGAGTCATATCGGTGCGGAACTGTCCGAACTGATGCGCGGTTCGTGCACGCTTGCCGTCGACCGGCGGCCCGAACTGCTGCAGCAGCACGGCCTGTTCCATGGCGGCGTCACCGCCTTTCTGGTCGACAATGCGACCACGATCGCGGCGGCGACCTCGCGCGGCCAGGCGGCGCTGACGGCTGAATACAAATTGAATCTGTTGTCGCCGGCGACCGGCGAGCGCCTGATCTGCCGCGCGCGCGTGATCAAGCCCGGTCGTCAGGTCGCTGTCATCGCGGCCGACGTGTTTTGCGTCACTGACGGTGTCGAGAAGCACACCGCAACGGCGCTGGCTTCGATCGCGATGCTCGATGAAAAGGCGGCCGCTAGAATCTCAAACCCGACCTGACGGCCGGGTTTGAATTCTTCGTGGCGTTGCGCGCGGCGTGACGGCCGCGACGACTTACTTCTCTTCAGCGGCCGGCGCCGGCGCGTCGTCCTGCTGGGCTTCCGGATCGAAGAATTCGCCGGCGGCGGCGAGCGCCTCGGCGGCGGCGTCCTGATCTTCCTGACGGGTCGAGATATCCTCGCCGCGGTTGATGCGTTCAGCTTCATCGGCGCTGCGCGCGACGGTGACGCTGACATTGACTTCGACTTCCGGATGCACGGCGATCGAGATCGTGTGCTTGCCGATGGTCTTGATCGGTGCGTCCAGCATGACCTGGCTGCGGCTGATGGTGACCTTGTCGGCTTCGAACGAGGCGATGATGTCGCGAACGCTCACCGATCCGAACAGCTGGCCGGTCTCCGAGGCCTGACGCAGCACGATCACGTTGCGTCCGTCGATCTTCTCCGCGACCTTGCTCGCTTCGCCCTTGGCCTTGAGGTTGTTGGCTTCGAGCTCGGCCTTCATGCCGTCGAACTTGGCGCGGTTGTCGGCGGTGGCGCGCAGCGCCTTGCCGCGCTTGAGCAGAAAGTTACGGGCAAACCCGTCCTTGACGCGGACGACTTCGCCCATCTGGCCGAGCTTGGCAACGCGTTCCAGCAAAATGACTTCCATATTCGTTCTCCTTTTGAAGTGTGAGTATCCGGTTTGAGGGGATGGGTGGAATTCCTAGGATGCGGGCAGGGGCGGTGGCTTCCCACGCAGATAGCGCGCGCGAAATCCAAAAATGGCATCCGCAAGGCCGAGCGCGACCATCGCCAGCACGGGCCAGCCGAACACCACGACAATGGCGTAGGTGCAGGACAGCCAGAGCCCGCGGCTTTTCAGCGCCAGCGTCAGCGTGTGCAGCACGGCAAAGCCGGTGACGGCGTAAGCCATCATCAGCGCCGTGCTCACGACCTGTGCGAACAGTGCGACAATCCCGCCGATGAAACAGAAAGCCAGCGCAACCGATAATGCCACGAGCGTCATCTGCGGCAACTCCGCGCTCTTCAGATCGGGCCAGGGCCGATGCAGCCGCCCCGAGGTTTTGGTGATTTTCGCGGCGAGCCAGAGGTTGAGCGTCAGCGTCATCATGGCGACGATCGTAGCCGCAGCCGGTGCGATGATGACCAGCGCATCGACCCATCGCTCGACATCGCCTGCCGCGGCCCCGTCGCGCGGACCGAGGATACGCAGCAAGCCGCGCCGCAGCGAGCCGGTGACGGCTTCGGCGTCGGTGCCGAGCGTCAGCAGCGCGGCGATTGTGGTCAGGATGGCAAAGCCCGCGATCCAGAGCAGGATGCGGCCGACCGGATACCATTCCATGGCGGGCGGCGCCGGTGCGGCGCCATTGCCCGAGCCGGCATTGGCGACCGGACGTCCCAACAGCGCGAGATGGCCGAGCCACCATGCGGGCAGCGCGACCGTGACGGCAAAGGCAATGCAATAGGGCAGGCCGAAGATCGCGCCGAGGCCGGAGGCCGCTACGATTCCGCCGATCGTCGCTGCGATCGGTCCCCATCCCAGCGCCGTCACCATCAGCGGCAGCGGCGCCAGATAGAACAGCACGAGCGAGATCAGCGCGCCCGATACGATCGAGGCGAACATCAGCGCCGACGCGCAGCCGGCCGCAAGGGCAATGAGTGTGATCGCGATCATCAGCTGTCCCGCTCCTTTCGAGCGGTTAGAGGTCTTTTGAACCCCAACCATCGGCAACCGGACGACCCGGAAGCCTTATGAAATTCGGTCCGCGACGCGAACGCCGCGGACCGAGGTATCCTATTTAGCGAATAACGTAGGGCAAGAGGCCGAGGAAACGCGAGCGCTTGATGGCGCGCGCGAGTTCACGCTGCTTCTTGGCCGAGACTGCGGTGATGCGGCTCGGCACGATCTTGCCGCGCTCGGAGACGTAACGCATCAACAGCTTGGAATCCTTGTAGTCGATCTTCGGCGCATTCGGACCCGTGAACGGGCAGGTCTTGCGGCGACGG
>Ga0163163_10006442_pt1 | contig 10265 bp, 8 predicted proteins | sample S65metaG_FD_119766 | JGI IMG/M metagenome (GOLD analysis project Ga0163163, IMG submission 119766) | Switchgrass rhizosphere microbial communities from Kellogg Biological Station, Michigan, USA - S6-5 metaG | ecosystem: Host-associated > Plants > Roots > Rhizosphere > Soil | place: USA: Michigan... | reverse complement strand
GTGGAAGGAGGAGCGTCACGGCGTCTTCCTCGACTACAACCAGAACGCGAAGGACCGCACGGTAGCCGCCGCCTACTCGGTGCGCCCCAAGCCCGACGCGCGAGTGTCGGCGCCGCTCGCGTGGGACGAAGTGGACGCCTGCGAGCCCGCTGATTTCACGCTGGCGACGATGCCGGCGCGGTTCGCCGAGGTGGGCGACCGCCATCGCGACATCGATGCGCATCCAGCCGCGCTCGAACCGCTGCTCGAACTGTCGGCCCGTCAGGAGAAGGAAGGGCTCGGTGACGCGCCGTGGCCGCCGCATTACCGCAAGCAGCCGGGCGAGGCGCCGCGCGTGGCACCGTCGAAGCGGCGTGTCTCGAAGCATCCGCTCATCGAGATCGGACGGGCCCGCGAGAAGGCCGACGCGCTAGCGGGACTCGAGCGATGGAAGGCGCGCCATCCCGACGCGGCCGCGCACCTCGAGCCGGCCGACGTCCTGGTGGATGCGATGCGCGGACGCTTTCGTACCTGGACGCGCATCCGCGTCAACTTGCAGCACGTGCCCGAGGCCGCGCGCCCCCCGCAGGAAGCGCTCGATCCCGACGAGGACGTGAACGATTGGTCGAAAGGCGAGGTGCCTGCCGAGGGCGCTAGCGGGCGCCGAAGACCTTCGCGAGCTCGTAAGGAGTCGTGACCTCGAGCTGGTCGTAGCGGCAGTCGCGCGGCTGTTTGTCGGGGCGCCAGCGCTCGAACACCGCAGCATGGCGAAAGCGGTCGCCCTGCATGTGGTCGTACTTCACCTCGCACACGCGTTCGAGCCGCAGCGGTTCCCACGACAGGTCCTTGCCGGCGCTCCAGCGGCTCTGGCCGCCGGGCATCCGCGTGCCGCTCATTGCGGCCTGCGCCTCCACCCACTCGCGCCACGGGTGCCCTTCGAGCGCCTGTTCGCGCAGCGGCGCCAGCTCCTGCGCCAGCGCCCGCCGCGTGGCCATGGTGAACGACGACGTCACGCCCACGTGGTGGAGGCGGTCCTTGTCGTCGTAGAGCCCGAGGAGCAGCGAGCCGACGAGCTCGCCGTGCCCGGTCTTGTGCCAGCGGAAGCCGGCCACCACGCAATCGGCGGTGCGCGAGTGCTTGATCTTGAGCATGGCGCGCTTACCCGGCTGATAGGTGCCGGCGACCGGCTTCGCCATCACGCCGTCGAGTCCGGCGCCCTCGAAGCGCTGCAGCCACTCGAGCGCTACCACGCGATCACGCGTCATCGGCGTGAGATGAATCGGTGCGCTCACATCCGCCAGCAGACGCTCGAGACGAGCCCGCCGTTCTTCCTGCGGCGTGTCGCGGAGATCCTCGCCGTCGGCCGCCAGCAGATCGAACGCGACGAACGCGGCCGGGCACTCGCGCGCCAGCTTGGCGACGCGCGACGCCGCCGGATGCAGCCGCATCTGCAGTGCGTTGAAGTCGAGGCCACCCGGTGAAGCGATGACGATCTCGCCGTCCACGACACAACCGTCTGGAAGCCTGGCCAGGAAGACGTCGTGCAGCTCGGGAAAGTACCGATCGAGGGGCCGCAGATCGCGGCTCTGAATGAAGACGTCGCCGCCGGCGCGGAAGATGATGGCGCGGAAGCCGTCCCACTTCGGCTCGAACAGGAACGTGCCGTCGCCGGCGGGCAGCTCCTCGGTGAGCTTGGCCAGCATCGGCTCGATTGGCGGTGTGACTGGAAATGATACCGACGCCATCCCTTCACGTATGCCACATCTTCCACTCCGGGTCGAGGTAGCGCGAGGAACGCACCTTGCAGCCATCCTCCCGATGATGCCCAAGCGCGACCGTGGGCCGAAGGGCGCAAACAGACAGGGAGGGGCGATGGCTTCACTGGCGCGAGACGTAATGACCACCGAACCGTCGTGTTGCATGGCAACGACGACGTTGGATCAGGTGGCGAAGTTGATGGTGCAGAACGACTGCGGCGAGATCCCGGTGGTGGATCGCAGCGAACGGCTGGTCGGTGTGATCACCGATCGCGACATCGTGTGCCGCGTGGTGGCCGACGGCAAGAACCCGATGGCGCACACCGCCGAGCAGTACATGTCGCAACCGGTGCTCTCGGTGACCGCCGAGACGCCGATCCCCGACGTCATGCACATGATGGAAACGCACCAGATCCGGCGTATCCCGGTGGTGGACGCGCAGGGCTGCTGCGTGGGCATCATCGCGCAGGCGGATCTGGCGTGGGCAGGGCGCGAGCGCGACGTCGCCGAACTGGTGCGCGAGGTCTCGCGCGAGAACGGGCGTTCGTCGAAATAGCGCGCTACGATCGGCGATGTGATCGAACCGCAGGCCGGCAAGCTCCGTCTGGGTGTGTCGGCCTGCCTGCTCGGCAACGAAGTCCGCTACGACGGCGGCCACAAGCGGCATCCGTTTCTCACCGACCTGCTCGGACCGTTCGTCGAGTGGGTGGCCGTGTGCCCCGAGGTCGAGGCCGGCTTCGGCACGCCGCGCGAGGCGATGCGGCTGGTGCGGGACGGCAGCGAGGTGCGGCTGCTGACCGTCCGCACGAAACGCGACGTCACCGGGCAGCTGCAGAAGACCGTCGCCGCCCGCGTGCGACAGCTGGCGTCGTTCGATCTGGATGGCTACGTCCTCAAGAAGGATTCGCCGTCGTGCGGTCTCTTTCGCGTGAAGGTCTACGGCGCTTCCGGCGCAGGGGAGCGGAATGGGCGCGGCCTGTTCGCGGCGGGGCTCGCCGACGCGCAACCGTTCCTGCCGCTCGAAGAAGAGGGGCGTCTGGCCGATCCCGTGCTGCGCGAAGCCTTCATCGAGCGCGTGTTTGCCTACCGGCGCCTGCGCGAGCTGGGCGCCGCGCCGCTCCGGGCCGGCGATCTGATGGGTTTTCATGCCCGGCACAAGCTGCTGCTGCTCGCGCACGCGCCAGCCGCCTACGCGCGCCTGGGCCGCCTCGTGGCCGGCGCGAAGGGGCGCGTTCCGCGTGCGCTGTTCGAGCAGTACGCCGCCGGCTTCATGGAGGCGCTGGCCGTGCCGGCCACGCGCGGACGCCACGTGAACGTGCTGCAGCACATGGCCGGGTACTTCGACGCGGCCGACGACGCGTCGCGGCGCGAGCTCGCCGCGACGATTGCCGACTACGGGCGCGGCCTCGTGCCGCTCGTGGTGCCGCTCACGCTCATCGCCCACCACGCCCGTCGCTACGACGTGGGCTACCTGCTCGAGCAGATCTATCTGCAGCCGCACCCCAAAGAGCTGATGCTCCGCAATCATGTTTGAGGCGCTCGAGCGCGATCCGCGGGTGCGCGTGCGCCGCTCCGGCCAACCCGATCCCGACGGCCGCTGCGTCGTGTATTGGATGCAGCGCGCGCAGCGCGCCGCCGACAACCCGGCGCTCGACGTCGCCATCGCGGCGGGCAACGCGCTGCGCAAGCCGGTGGTCGTCTTCTTCGGCCTGCACGCGTTCGTCGAGCGCGCCAACTTGCGGCACTACCGCTTTCTCGCCGAGGGGTTGGCAGAGCTGGCCGACGGTCTCGCGCGGCGCGGCGTCGGGTTCGTGCTGCGCCGGTCGCCGGATCATGCGCTGCAGCCGTTCCTCGCCAGCGTCAAACCGGCTCTCGTCGTCGGCGACGAGAACCCGCTGCGTCAGATCGACGGGTGGCACCAGACGATCGCGCGCACGCTGCGCGTGCCGCTCTGGACGGTCGACGCCGACGTCGTCGTGCCCTCGGCGCTGCTCCTCAAAGAGCAGTACGCCGCGCGCACCATCCGCCCACGCATTCACGCGCGACTGTCTGAGTTCCTGGTGAAGCCGAAGGCGGTGCGCGCCGCGGTCTCGTGGCGCCTGCCGCGAGGGCTCCAGCATCTACGCCCATCGCTCGACGTGCTCGACGGCTTTCCGTGCGATCGCTCCGTCGCCCCCGTGAGCGTGAAGGGTGGCCGCGCCGAAGGGCTTCGGCACCTGCGCGCCTTCGTGCGTCGTCGTCTCGCAGCCTACGACGAGGACCGCAATCATCCCGAGCACGAAGGGACGAGTCATCTCTCGCCGTATCTCCACTTCGGCCAACTCGGCCCGCGTGAGGTGGCGCGAGCGGTGCTCGAGGCCGGCGGCTCGCAGAGCGGAACCGACGCGTTCATCGAGCAGCTGATCGTCCGGCGCGAGCTGGCGGTGAACTTCGTCACCTTCAACCCGCGCTACGACAGCCTCGACGGCTGCGAGCCGTGGGCACTCGGCACGCTCCAGCGTCATGCGCGGGATCGCCGGCCGGTGCTGTACTCGGCCGACCAGTTCGAAGCGGGCGCTACGCACGACCCGCTGTGGAACGCAGCGCAGCGCCAGATGATCGAGAGCGGCTGGATGCACGGCTACGTCCGGATGTACTGGGCGAAGAAGATTCTCGAGTGGTCGCGGCGGCCCGACGAGGCGTACGACCTGGCGGTGGTGCTGAACGACCGCTATCTGCTCGACGGGCGCGACCCCAACGGCTACGCCAACATCGCGTGGGCGATCGGCGGCAAGCACGATCGGCCGTGGCCCGAGCGGCCGGTCACCGGCACCATCCGGTGGATGTCGTTTGCGAGCACGTCGAAGAAGTTCGACTCGAAGCGCTATATCGCGCGATGGGCAAGACTCATGTAAAGCCCTGCGACGACGAGGACGACGCCGCTGAAGCGGCCGCCCTGCAGCGCGGGCGGCATCAGCTTCTCGACCAGCAGGAACACGGTGAGGCCGGCGATGACGGTCAGGTTCATCACGCCGCCGGCGAAGAGCAGCAGCATCAGCGCCCAGCAGCAGCCCAGACAGTACCAGCCGTGCCGGAGCCCGATGCGAAAGGCGCCGGCGCGACCGGCGCGCCAGTACTTGACCAGGAACGCGGCCGGCGACTGGCACGCCTGCAGGCACGCGCGCTTGATCGGCGTCAGCTGATAGAGCCCGGCCGCGATCAGCATCGCCCCGCTCACGAGCGGGGCCCGGGCTTCCATCATCGGCGACAGGACGTCGGCGGCGGTGAAGGCGCGCTGGGTCAGCGTGGCGACGGCGCTGAACGCGGTCCAGGCCACTAGATATCCGCCGGCGAAGATGTGCACGCGCAGCGGCGCGTCTGCGGCATCGTCGCCGCGCCGCGCCACCATCCCGTAGACCAGCAAGGTGGGGGCAGCCGACGGCAGCATCATGCCGACCATCATTGCGGTCCACATGGCGAAGAGCAGTGCCACGTGCTCCGGCGTCGAGCTGCTGCTCATCATCCAGGCCGACGGGCCCGTCATGTCGCCGTACATGTCGCGCGCCATCGGCACAATCCAGGCCCAACAGGCGCCCGCGACGAGCAGCAGCGACCCGAGCACGAGCCAGCGGTCGCGGATGACCGCGCGTTCGAGGGAGGTGCGTCCAGTCACGGGCGTCGAGGCGGAGGCGCGCGGAAACGCTACCGAACCACGCCGTGCGTGGACCAGTGCACGCGCGCCAGATGCGCGTGGGTGGCCTTGAAGTCGAGCGGAATCTCACCCGTCGCCGTCGTCGTACCTGCCGCGAATTCGGCGTCGGTGAATTCGAAGCCCGCCGGCAGCGTCATGCGCGCCCGTTGCGGGGCGCCCGTCTTCTTGTTCCGGATGGGCGTCGCCGTGCTGTCACACACGCCCGGCACGCGCAGCGAGGCGGTGCGCTCGTCGATGTCGATCGACAGATCGATGCGGGCGAAGACCGTCGGCAGAAACTTTGTGACCGTGGTCGAGAAGACCTGCAGGACCAGCGTGCCCGGCTCGGTGTCGCGCCCGTGGGCAATCGCCTCGAGCGCGGCCCGCTGCCGGGCATCGGCGCGCTCGTCGATAACTGCCCGGAAGGTGCCGTTGCCCAGATGGATCGGCCCCGGCCAGGCGGCCAGAAAGCCCATCGACAGGCCGTCCAGCGACACGCCGCCGTAGCGGCCGCGATCGATGTGGACGAAGGTATGGGCGTGACAGTGGCCGTGCGTCGGCAACGAGTTGAACTGGCAGGGACAGCCGCAGTCGCAGCTGCAGTTCACGAACTCGACGCCTTCGATTTCCCACTCGGTGAAGCTCGCCATCCGGGGCTCCTTGCGGACGAGCTCTCAGTATCGCCGATTCATGCCTCGCGCGGCGTGACCTTGCGCTCGTGGGCGCGCCGCATCCAGTCGATCAGCCGGTGAGCCGCCTCCGCTGGCGACTCCCCGTAGAACGGCATCATCGCCGTGGGAACGCCGGGGCGCCGCCGCAACTGGGCGCGCCACCGGTTGCCGGCGTCGGTGACTTCGATCACGAAGGCACGCTCGCCGATGAATTCTTCGAAGCAGTGAACTGTCACGTCTGTGTGCTGGGTGAAACAGACCGAGCGCTGGATCCTACGCTCCCTGTGGGTGGGATCAAGCGAAGCGGGCCACGAAGGCGCCGTCCACATGCCGCCGGACGTCAGATCTCCGCCACGATCCGGCCACAAATATTTCTTCGTCGTCAGCTTCTCCACAGGATTTGCACGCGCCGTCCACAGCTTTTCCACACACGGCGGTGGACAGGGCTGGGGGAAGGCCGTTTCGAGGCCCCTATCCGGGGCCGGGCGAGGGGCCGAGAGTACAATGATGGGCCTTCAGGCCAATGCGCGTTAGGCTGTATTTCCTTGCCGCCCTGGTGATTTGGGCATGTGCCGTGCCGGCGCAGGCAGCCTCGGACGCCACGCTGTTCCGTCTGTTCTTGAAAGACGGCAGCACCATGGTCAGCTACGGCGAATTCACCAAGGTCGAGGACCGCGTCGTCTTCTCGATGCCGGTCGGAGGGTCTCTCGACGAACCCCGCCTGCAGGTCGTGTGGATTCCAGCCGCCTCGGTGGACTGGCCGCGCACCGATCGCTACTCCGAGTCTGCCCGCGTCCAGCACTACGCCGAGACCCAGGGTGAAGAAGACTTCGCCATCCTGAACAACGAGGTGGCCAGGGTGCTGAACGACATCGCGCTCAGCACCAACCGTACGCGCGCGCTGGAGCTCGCCCTGCTCGCGCGCGCCTCGCTCTCGGAGTGGCCGAAGCAGCATCACGGCTACCGCCAGGACGACGTCCGTGAGATCGTGTCGCTCATCGACGAGTCGATCGCCAACCTGCGCGACAGCGCGACGGGTCCCGTGAACTTCGACCTGGCGCTCGTGGCAACCGCGCCGTCGGTCGTGCTCGAGCCGGTGATCGGCATGCCGTCGCAGCGCGAGCAGCTGGACCAGCTCCTGCGGCTTGCGTCGATGGCCTCCAATCCGACCGATCGCGTGACGCTGCTGCAGAGCGCGTTGGCGATGGTGAACGAGAACGGCGCCGGCCTCGTGGGCACCGAGCTGGTGGCGACGCGCGCGTCCATCGAAACGCGGATCCGTGCGGATTTCGAGATCGACCGGAAGTATGCCCGCCTGGCGCAGCAGCTCACGCAACGCGCCTCGCGAGAGGCGGCACGCGCACGCATTTCCGGCGTAGAGAAGGCGATGAACCGGCTCGAGCGCGAGGATGCCAAGCTCGGCAAGCGCCGACCCGAGGTGGTGGCCTCGCTGCGCGCGTCGATCGAGGCCAGCCTGGGCGATGCCCGGCGCCTGCGCCTCCTGCGCGACCAGTGGGCGCTCCGTCAGGGGCTCTATCGCGACTATCAGCGTCTGGTGGGGGGCGAGCTGCTCAGCCTGGTCAAGGCGCAGCCCCAGCTCGAAGCGATCCGCCGGCTCGACGGCCCACCACTCGACACGTTGCAGTCGCTCCGGTCCCGTCTGACCGGTGGCGCCGAGCGGCTCGAGCGCATCGACGTGCCCGCTGACCTCAAAGGCACTCACGCCACGTTCGTGGAAGCGTGGCGCTTTGCCGAGAACGCCACGAAGGGGCGCGCCGAGGCGGTCTCGACCGGCAACGTGGCCCGTGCCTGGGAAGCGTCCTCGGCGGCGGCCGGCGCGTTGATGTTACTGTCGCAGGTGCAGAAGGGCATCGAGGATCTGCTGGAGCTGCCCCATCTGAAGTGATCACCCCGCGCACGACACGCCTGGTTCGCGTGCCGGACCTCCAGGCGTTCCGCCGTGCGATGGTCGGGCTGGCGACGGGCGGCTCGCCGCTCGACGCGCGCGACCGCCTCGTCGTCGTCCCCACGCGCGCCGCCGCCGCCCAGCTGGTCCGGACCATCGAGGGCACCGCTCTCACCGAGGGGCGCGAAGCCGTCATCCTCCCCGATTTCGTCACCGCCGACGAGCTGGTCTTCCGACTTGGCGAGCGTCTCGACATCAGTCAAGCCGTGCTGCGCGACACCGAGCGCGAGGCGCTCGCCATGGTGGCGTGCCGCGCCGCGCGCGCCGCCGGCTACGAACCGCCGTTCCGGCTGCGGCCGGGGCTGGTGGCCGAGGCGCTGCGCTTCTACGATGCGCTCGGGCGCCATCAGAAGGATGTCGCGACGTTCGAGCGGCTGGCGCTCGGAATGCTCGAGCCCGGCGCCGCCGACGATCGCGGGGCGGAGCGTCTGGTGCGGCAGACCCGGTTCCTCGCCGCCGCCTTCCGCGAGCTGGAAACACGGCAGGCCGAGGCGGGCGCCGACGAACACGTGCTGCGTGCGCGTCTCGTGGCGTCGCCAGCCCCCCGCCCGTATCGCCATGTGGTCGTGGCGGTCGGCGACCGGTCGAGCGATCGCTACGGCCTGTGGCCGGCCGACTGGGATCTGCTGGCGCGCCTGCCGGAGCTGACGCAGCTCGACGTCGTGGTGACGGACACGACGCTGGCGGGCGATCTGCACGAGCGGCTGCATCACCTGCTGCCCGGGCTCGACGAGGTGCGCGAAGGAGATGCTGCCGAAACCTCCGCGCCCGTGCTGCTTGTCCCGCCCGATGGAGCGCAGGTCCACCTCGCTCGCGACCGCGAGGAGGAAGTGGCCGGGTTTGCGCGCCGGGTCAAGGCAGCGGTACGGCGGGGGGCGCTCGATCGCCTCGACCGCGCGGCGCTGGTCGTCCGCACGCCGCTGCCCTACGTCTACGTCACGCGTGAGGTGCTGCGCGCTGCCGGCGTGCCGTGCCAGATGTTCGACGCGCTGCCGCTCGCGGCCGAATCGTGGGCGGCGGCCTTCGACCTCGTGTGTTCGGCGGTGGGCACCGGCTTTGCCCGCGGCCCTGCGATTGCGCTTCTGGGATCGCCGCACTTTCGTTTCGAAGACGACGGCGAACGGCTCGGCTCCAGCGATATCAGAGCGCTCGATCGGGCGTTGGCCGAGCAGGGCTACCTCGGGCAGCTCTCGTCGCTGCGGCCGCTGGTGGACGCGTGGACCAAGCGGGCCGCCTCCAGTGCGAAGACCGCGCCTGCTGCCAGAGCCGGGCGCGTGCTGGAGCGGCTGGCGTCGATGCTCGATCCACTCCGCACGGCGGCGCCGGTGGCGGAGCACCTCCGGCTGCTCATCGCGTTCCTCACCGGACACGAGGCGGCGCCCGGCCCCGACGATCCGCTGCGGGCGCGACAGCTGCGCGCCCGCGCTGCGCTCCTCGGGACGCTGACCGCGCTACGCGACGCCTACGCTCGCTTCGACGCCACCCCGGTGGAGTTCGACGACACGGCGGCGGTGTGCCGGCGCTGGATCGAAGCGCAGACCTTCGCGCCACGCAGCGGCGAGGCGGGGGTGCACCTGCTCGACAGCGCCAGCGCGCGCTTTGGCGAGTTCGACGAGGTGCAGCTGGCCGGTCTGGTCGAAGGGGAATGGCCCGACCTGGCGCGGCGCAGCATCTTCTATTCGCCGTCGGTCCTGCGCGACCTCGGCTGGCCGTCCGACACGCTGCGCCTCGACGGCGTGCGCGCCGAGTTCGCCGATCTGCTGCGGCTGCCGCGCCAGCGGCTGACCGTGTCGACCTTCTCGCTCGAATCGGACGCGCTCGTGAGCGCCTCCTCGCTCCTCGACGAGCTGTCGCGCGCGGCGCTCGACGCCGTGGAGGAACCGGTGGCCGCGGGGCGCGTCTTCGAGCACGAAGCGCTTGGGCTCGATCCGGTGGACCCTCGCGCCCTCGACGGCGGCGCACGGGCGTGGGCCGATCTCCGTCTGGCCTCGCGCGGCCAGCCCGAGCCGCGGTTCCGCGGTGCCACCGACGGTCATCACGCGCGGGTCTACTCGCTGACGTCGCTCGAGCGCTACCAGGATTGCCCGTTCAAGTTCTTCGCCGCCGACGTGTTGCGCGCCGAGGAGCCCCCCGACGATCAATCGGCCCCCTCGCCGCGCGCGCGCGGGCGATTCATCCACGACGTCATGCAGAAGTTCTTCGAGGCGTGGGATCGCACCGGC
>Ga0163163_10006440_pt1 | contig 10266 bp, 11 predicted proteins | sample S65metaG_FD_119766 | JGI IMG/M metagenome (GOLD analysis project Ga0163163, IMG submission 119766) | Switchgrass rhizosphere microbial communities from Kellogg Biological Station, Michigan, USA - S6-5 metaG | ecosystem: Host-associated > Plants > Roots > Rhizosphere > Soil | place: USA... | reverse complement strand
GGCGTTCGTTGAAACGGACCAGTAATACAGGTTCGGCGAGTTCATCGGATCGGGCTTGGTCGTTGCCTCAGTGGTCTTCGCCATGAACGCCGCTAATTGCCAGGCTTGATAGCGCGTCGTTTGACCGCCCCAATAACTCAACTGAGTCAGATGCCCTTTGCCGTTGTGGCACAGCAGGCAATTGGTGTGGGAGAGTCCAAGGAACGTAGTTGCGACGTTAACAGTCAGTTGGTCGTACGTGTCCTGAGCGGGACCGCTCGAGCGGCCGCCCACAATCCAGTTGATCGCGCCCTGCTCGTTCTCCCAACTGTTGGTGCCTTGCGAAGCGATCAGCTCACGGGCCACCTGATCGAAGGGCTTGTTCACGACGAGATTGTTCTTAATGTAGTTGTAGAAGGCGTCGCGGCCCTGGGGGAAACGCTGCACCCCGGAAGACGGAAGGTTCTGTGCGTTCTTGAAGCGATCACCGAAGTAAACGGTCCAGCGGTCGACGAATAACGGACTCGCCAGCAGCTCTTCGATGTACTTGGCACGTTTGTCGGGAGATTGATCGGCGATGAAGTTGTTAAGCCGGTCGATGGTCGGAGGGCGGCCTGTAAGATCGAGCGACACCCTGCGGATGAATTCGTAATCGGTGGTGCGGTCGGCCGGTTGAACGCCCGCCTGCTGCAATGCCTTAAAGATGTGTTGGTCGATCAGGTTCTTGCTGGTGGCGATGGGTGGCGTGGTACCGGCAGCCGCCACGATTGAGGCGTCTGCCGCGCGGGGAAGGCGCTGCGCGACATCCTCTGTCATCCTGCTCAGGCCGAATTGCGATCTGAAGCGAGGATCCCTTCGATTTGTGATCGCAGGGCGGAACCGTTCGCCGTCCTTTGTGAAGTACATGCATTCGGCATGACCGGTGAGCACGTCCGCGGAGACCGCCGCGGGTTGCTGCCGCTGCTCCGCCACACTGAGAGGAGCCTGAGCCGCCTCTTGAGCCATCAACACGGGAATTGCGGCTGCAAAGATCGCCGCCCCCAACCACGATCGGCTTGACATCATTTGATCTGTCCTCTTGTCCTGGCTTCGAACCGGATTGTCATCCCGCCCCTCGATGAGATCTTGCCAATCCGGCAATGAGTCATTAACCCGGGTCCGCATCGCATAGTTTCGTCCTGATGGAAGCTTAATCTGGGATCGAGGATCGCAGTGGAGTGGCGTGGGAAGACACGTAAGTCTAGTATTCACAGCAGCTTAACCGGAAACCGCGAGACTGGTCTGGATGCCGCACGGCCCGTCGGAGATGCTCGTCAATCTCTCTCATCGGCTTGTGGAATCAATAACTTGAGGAAAAGTTACCTAGATCACTTATTTTTGCAAGTACACCCTAGGCTCGCCCTGGTTAAACTATTTTTCGATTCGGAACGTCACATAGGAGTAGCCGTATGACGAAAGTTGTTTCCCTTCTCCTAACCTCGAGCCTGGCCCTCACTGCATGGGGCCAGGCTCCCACGGATATCTTTGAAAAAGCGCCTCCTGGAGTCGAGGATGCGCTGCGCGAGAGGGTCAACGGCTTCTACAAGACCTGGGTAGAGGGTAAGTTCCGCGCCGGCGAGAAATTCGTATCCGACGATGCCCAGGAGTTCTACTACTCCATGCAGAAGCAGAAATTCGGCGGCTGCGAGATCCTTCGGATTAAGTACGATCGCGACTTCAATGACGCCATGGTGACGGTCGTCTGCGAGGGAAAGTGGACGATTTCCGGCCAGGAGATGAACACAAAGCTTCCTCACACCGACTTCTGGAGCCTCGAAAAGGACCAGTGGGTTTGGACGATCAAACAGCCCAAAACGACGGAAACTCCCTTCGGAACGACCAAGAACTATGGGAACATCGAGGGCGTGGACAAACTGTTCAATGCGGAGACTGGCATACCGAAAGACTTCAAAGGAGTTGGTGAGGCCATCCTGAAGCAGGTGAGCGTCGACAAGCAGCGAGTCGAACTGAGCAGTTTTGAGAAGACGTCCGCCGTTGTAACCGTCAAAAACGGTATCAATGGTTACATCGATGTTCGCGCCGACGGCGACAACCTTCCTCCCGGGATGACCATGACCTTCGACCAGCCCAAGGTTCCAGGGAACGGTGAAGCGAAGCTTACCCTGACTTACGACCCCAAGGATAACAAAGCAGCCAAGCCCAGTGGCACTGTCCGGATCACTGTCGACCCCTTCAATAAAGTCTTTCCTGTCATCGTGACCTTCGCCCTCCCCGAAGAGGTGCAAAAAGTGATCGAAAAGTCCAAGACCGGTAAGTAGCGCTTTGGCACCCTGCCTGCCTTACCGGTAGCGGAGGAACGCTACATGGTTCTTGGATCCGCAGGCATTTTCGGTGGGAATGAGAAGACTCCCGTCGTCTCGACGGCGACTAAACCACTGCAAACAGATAAGAAAACGGTCTCACCCTTTTCTCCGCTCATGCACGACCTGATAAACAAGGCTGGGGCTCCGAGTCAAAATCGTGCCGTCAAAGCCAAACCAATGTCACAGAGTGACGGGAATACGGCGATCAATCTCGTGACTGGACTCCCGCCGGTCACTACCCCCATTACAGCGAACACCGATACGACCGATCAGCAGCCCTCGGCGATCGACCTGCTCAAGGCGGCCTTAGTTCAGAACGGGATGGACATCAGTGGGATGCAATTCAATGAGCACAAGGACATAGTCACCTATCCGGGGGGCGCCTACGTTAACGACCTGATATCATTCCAGGACGGAATACGCACCCACGAGTACATGGCCAACCTGGTGGCGATCAATCCTCAGGTGACGGTCAATGAGATCCAACAACTTCTGGCCGGCAACCGCGGCTAAGTCCGCTTAAGCTAGTTGTTGCTGCGCTTCCGCTCGTAAGGATTCTGCGAATACTTCCCGGCTTCCTCGAGCGCGCGGTACGTGTTGTCCTTCGTGCGAAGGGCAAGCTTGTATTCGTTCACGGCGCGATCCCGCTGACCGGAGATGTCGAAGATCTGTCCCAGTCTGATGCGGGACCATACCTCAGTCCACTTGGGCTCGAGGTCGCCGCCTAGCGCTTCCCGCAGCTCATTCGCGGCGGACTGGTAGTTATTCTGCGTGAAGAACAAGTCGCCGACGCGATAGTGGGCGAGCGAAGAATTGCGCGAGACTTCGAGCGCCTTCTGATACTCCTTGAGCGCGTCCGTGAACTCGCCGATCTCCTGGAACTGCTCGCCTTTGCGGATCGCGACCGCCACTCGCATCTGGTCCGAGAACCGCAGGACGCGGCCGAGCGGGTCGATCGTTATGGTTTTGGGTTTGCCAAACGTCTCGATTACGAATTCCGACGAAGTCCCGACCACTTCAATACGCTTCTCTTCCGGATTGCCTTCGGTTTCAATTCGGATGTCCACAGGCATGCGGAACGTATCGAGATCCTGATTCACCTTGCCCATGATGCGGAATCCGGTCTTGGTGCGGAATACGGTGTACTCGAGGCGGAACTCGGGCGCGCCGGACGATTCGATCCATTGAATAAAGAAGGAACGCAGGTCCTGCCCGGACACGGCCTCCGCGACTTTGCGGAAATCCTCGGTGTGGATGGACTTGTACGCGAACTGTTGCACTACTTTGCCCAGAATCGTCTTGAAGTTCTCGTCACCGACAACCCAGCGCAACATATGGATCACAGCCGCGCCTTTGCCCGCCGTGGCCGCCCAATATTCAGGCGAGTAATCCTCGAGCCGCGCCGATTGGATCAGCGGCGGATTGTCGACCGTGAGCGCCTCGACATACATGTCTTTCATGGAAGACTCGGCCGCTCCCGGCCCGTCGGCCTGCTCCTTATAAAGGATCTCGGAGTAGCGCGCCAATCCGTTGTCGATCCACAAATGGTTGCGGGTGATGGCCGACACCATATTTCCCCACCACTGTCGTGAAACCTGATTGGCTACGAGATTTTGCGCGACGGCATCGCCGATCGCTTTGGGGTTCAGGAAGAGGATCCCCGGCGCGGAGTAGCCGTTGGGCGCACCTTCTTCCGTCTCGACCACGTTCAGATTCGTCTGCGGAGGATTGCCGAAGATGCTGGTGAAGTACACGATCGCCTTCGCGATTTCCTCGCCGTAGGCCTGTGCCATGGCCTTCTTCGATCGCAAGTAGAAGCGCGTCGTAATGCCATTGGCGGAAACGGGTTGCGCCTCGCCCTGCACGATTGCGATGCTGCCGGGGAAGCCGGCCTTCGTATATTGAAATTTGAAGACAGTCCGCTCGGCTTGCTTCTCTTCGGTCATCGTGCCGCTGCCCACGACGCGATAGCCTGCGGGAACGCTGATTTTCATATCCGCGGTAAAGCGTCCGACCGAATAGTCGAGCACCGGGAACCAGCGCGCCGGATACAACAAGAATGACGAGGCTTCCTGCAAACTGATTAACTTGATCCCATAAATCGGCGATTCTTCCTGCCCAGTGAACTTGCCGTCATAGGTAAAGTTGAGAGTGACCGGCTTGCCCTTGCTCATCGTATAAGGGAACGAGAGCTTCAGAGTCGGCTCCTGCTGCGAGCGCGACACAGGGATTTGGCGATTCTCGCCATCGACTACGCGCGCAAGGCCCAGTGCATTGTTAAGCTCAAAGGTCGCGGTCGACTGATTGTCTTCCATCGGCGTCGCGCGCACCTGGACATTCGCGGCAAGCGTCTGCGCTTTCGGATTGATCTCGGCGTCAATCGTGTAGCTTTCGACCAGCATGCGGCCGGACCTGCGGTCGGCGGCCTGCCCAAAAATCGCATAGGGCAACGCGATGGCGGTAACAGCCAGCAATACGGGTCTATTCAGGCGATGGCGCAGCAACGGCATAATCCTTCTTCTTTATTAGCGTACCGAGAATAGTGAGTGCTTCGCACATGGGGTCGGCTGTATGCGCGAGTTTGACAGCGACTTTATGCAATTCTGCCTTCATCTCCGCGCGCGCGGACTCATCGTCAAGCAGGCGCGCCGCGGCGCTTGCCAGCTTCGGGCCCGTGCAGTCAAGCTGCATCAGTTCAGGGACGATCTGTTTTGCCGCTACCAAATTCACCATTGAATAATATGGAACTCGCACCAGCAGTTTGCCCATTGCCCAACTGGCGGCCGTCACCTTGTAGAACGTGACCATCGGACAGCCCAGGAGCGCCGCTTCCACTGTGACAGTACCGCTGGCAGCGAGGGCAAGGTCCGAGTGCGCCAGCAGATCCCAGGTCTCGCCTTCTATGACTTGGATGGACTTCCCGGAAATCGGTTTCCAAAAATCTGCCCCCGCGCGTTGAGAAAAACCGAGTGGAGCACCGGCGATGAACGTAATGGCCCGGTCGCGGCTCAGAATCTCCATCGCCTGGCCCAACGGGGGCAGGTGGCGGCGAGCCTCTCCTGCGCGGCTGCCCGGCAGAATGGCCACGATCGGATGGTCGCCTGAGATCTGATGCTTCGCGAGGAAATCCGCTCGGGAAAGCTTGGGCTTGATGACGGGTGCGAGCGGATGTCCTATATAGGTCGCGGCGACCCCGTTCGAGCGGAAGAACTCTTCCTCGAAGGGGAAGATGCAAAGAAGATGGTCGACGTAGGCTTTGAGCGTTTTCAGCCGGCCTTTGCGCCACGCCCAGACTTGCGGCGCGACCATGTAGACGACGGGGACCTTGTGTTTCTTCAAGTGCGGAAGCAGACGGAAGTGGAAATCCGGGCTGTCGGTGAGGATCGCAAGATCAGGCTTTTCGACGTTAACTGCAGTTTTGAGCTTGCGGAACTCGCCGTAGATCCGGGGGATGTGGCCGACGACTTCGACCAGTCCGACGACTGCGAGCGAGGAAGAATCCACTACGGCCCGCACTCCCGCATCGCGCATCCGCGGGCCCGCACAGCCGAAAAACACGGCATCTGGATGCGCCTTGCGGATCGCTTCCGTGAGCTGCGCGGCGTACCAGTCGCCTGAGGCTTCACCGGCCGAGATGAGGATCTTCAGGGGCAAGTTGGAGGTCTGAATTCGAGGATAACATCGGGCGCTTGCTACTCAGGACTTTGGCGCCGCATTGATCGGCGTTACTGCAGCGGCAGGATTGCTGCACGCGCCGAATCAACTCCTGGCGCGCGCGGAGCGTTTCGATCTGCCCTTCCAACTCTTCCAGTTTGCGAACAGCGACTCGGTTCCATTCCTGCGAGAGCGAGTCGGGCGATTGAACGATGATCCGGATCTCGTCGAGCGAGAAGCCGGCGTCCTGCGCCTGGCGGATAACGGCCAGAGCCCTCAGCACGCGAATGTCGTAGCTCCGCTGGCCGGCGCGGCGAGCAGGCGGCGCGAGCAGTCCGATGGACTCGTAATAGCGGATGGCCGAAGGCCGCAAGCCGGACTGCCTGGCGACGGCGGAGATGGTCATGCGTCCGATTGTAAGAAATCTCTTGCGTTAAAGCCAGCTTGAAGGTTTACGCTCTTGAGCATGAAGATATTGTTGTTGTGTTTGCTTGTGGGAACCTGCCTCGCCGGGGACTCGCCATTTGCTTGTGACCGCGCGGCGTTGAGCGCTTCGGTGCGTAAGCACCATTTCGACGAGGTCACTCCAGCGGTGCGAAAACTGTTGAAGTCTGCCAAGGAACTGTCGGATGGGTATGCCTTCGAGCTGCCCGCCGATTCATTGACGCTCGTGGCCGAGTGGGTTTCGAACGAGCGCCTGTGCTGCCCCTTTCTGGACATCACCATTCAAGTCGAGCGGGAGCGTGGACCCTTGTGGCTCCGGTTATCCGGGCGCCAGGGAACCAAGGAGTTCATCAAGGCCGACTTTGCCCGCTGGTTCTGAGCCGGCTTGACTCCGTGTCGCGCGCCAATAGATGATACTTCCAGAGGCGAAAATTCTTTCGCTTGATGTCGATTTCGCGGGGGCTCAATCGACAATACACTAGGGAGAGTGATCATTCATGAGCACTGTACGTGTGTTGGCAGGTACGCGCAAAGGCGCATTCATTTTGACCTCTGATGGCAAGCGCGAGAAGTGGGACGTCAGCGGTCCCCACTTTGCCGGTTGGGAGATTTACCACGTGAAAGGCTCGCCGGTAAATCCGGATCGGCTGTACGCGTCCCAGTCCTCCGGGTGGTTTGGGCAGATGGTCCAGCGGTCGGACGATGGAGGCAAAACGTGGGCCCCGGTGGACAACAAGTTCGTCTATGAAGGAGTCGCCGGAACGCATCAGTGGTACGACGGCACGCCGCATCCCTGGGAGTTCAAGCGCGTCTGGCATTTCGAGCCCTCGCCCACTGACGCCGATACGGTCTATGCAGGGATTGAAGATGCTGCCATCTTCAAGACTACCGATGGCGGAGCGAGTTGGAACGAACTCGCAGGACTGCGCAAGCACGGCTCCGGTCCGAAGTGGCAGCCCGGCGCTGGTGGAATGTGCCTGCACACGATCATTCCCGATCCGCACGATCCGTTGCGATTGTTCATTGCGATCTCCGCGGCGGGCGCCTTCCGGACCGATGATGGAGGCGAGACATGGAAGCCGATCAATCGCGGCCTCGTGTCGAATATGATCCCTGACGGGACGGCGGAGGTCGGCCATTGCGTGCATCGCATCGCGCTTCACAAATCGAATCCGAACCGGCTGTACATGCAAAAGCATTGGGACGTAATGCGCTCGGACAACGCGGGCGATTCGTGGACCGAGGTCAGCGGAAATCTCCCCACGGACTTCGGATTTGTGATCGATGTGCACGCGCATGAACCGGAGACGATCTACGTGGTGCCGATCAAGAGCGACAGCCTACATTTCCCGCCGGATGGCAAACTGCGGGTGTTTCGCAGCCGCTCCGGTGGCAATGAATGGGAGCCTCTCACCAAGGGCTTGCCGCAAAGCGATTGCTACGTCAACGTACTTCGCGAGGCGATGGCGGTCGACTCCATGGACGAGTGCGGCGTCTATTTCGGAACTACCGGCGGGCAAATCTATGCGTCAGCGGACTCCGGCGATTCATGGAATCCGATCATGCGAGATTTGCCGCCGGTGCTGTCGGTCGAGGTCCAGACGCTGGCATGATGGTCCGACTCGTGTTGCCGGCGCATTTGCGGACGATCGCGCAGGTATCGGGAGAGGTCACTCTCGAGGTGGACGAGCCGATCACGCTACGGCGCGTGTTGGATGCGCTCGAGGCTCGATATCCTGCGCTGCAGGGCACAATCCGGGATCATGTCACGAAGGAACGGCGGGCATTCCTGCGGTTCTTCGCATGTTCCGAAGATTGGTCGCATGAGTCGCCGGATGCGAATTTGCCGGCGGCTATCGCGTCCGGTGCCGAACCGCTTCTAGTGGTGGGAGCCATCGCGGGCGGATGATTGAGACAGTATCGAAAGGAGCGAACGATGGAAGCACGAATTGATTTCATGAAGGCTGCCCGAGGGGTGTATGAGTCCATGCGCGGGCTCGAGAAATACCTGCATCAATGCGGTCTCGAAGAGTTGCTGCTTCATTTGGTGAAGTTGCGCGTCTCGCAAATCAATGGATGCGCGTACTGCCTGGACATGCACTGGAAGGATTTGCGCGCGTTGGGCGAGAGCGAGCAACGGCTGTACGGACTCGATGCATGGGAAGAATCGCCCTATTACACTGAGCGCGAGCGAGCGGCCTTTGGGTGGGCCGAGTCGGTCACGAACGTCCGTGAGACGCACGTTCCCGACAGCGCGTACGAGAAGGCGCGCGCCCAATTCAACGAGAAGGAGTTGGCGGACCTGACACTGGCGGTTGCTGCAATCAATGCTTGGAATCGATTGTCCATTGCCGCGCGGACTGTGCCTGGAACCTATCAACCTCAGAAGCGGGCATCCAAAGCTGGTGCGTAGATGGTCACTCAGATCGATCGCAAGGAGTTACTGAAGATATCCTTGTCTGACTGGATCACGACGGGCGTGGACGTTCGAAGTCTTCGCTTTGCGGCGGGACAGGAGACCGGCCTTCACACACATCCGTGCCCGGTCGTTGGTTATGTCGTGGAAGGGGAAGCGATCCTTCAGGTGGAGGGTGAGCCGGAACAGAAGCTTGCCGCGGGCGCGGCGTTTTACGAGCCGGCGGGCGCGAAAATTCTGAGGTTCGATAACGCCTCGACAACGCCTCGACAGACCGTCCTCTACAATTCATTGCCGTGTATCTGATGAGGGGCGATCATCCACTGATTGAAATGCTATCGTGAACGAATGAATTGGCTCCGCCTCGCCTTGGCTTTGTCGGCCTTGTGTTTCTCTTCCACGGCCCGCGCCGCGGATGCGAAGGCTCGCACCGTCGACGTCCGCATCCTTTCGACCATGCTCGCCGATGATGACGGCTTCGGTGAATGGGGCTTCGCTGCGCTGGTGACCGTCGATGGATATCCAATCCTCTTCGATACCGGCGCGCATCCGGACACGGTCCTGAAGAACGCCAAGTTGCTGAAGGTCGACCTGTCGGGTGTGACTGACGTTATCCTGAGTCACAATCATCTCGACCATACTGCGGGCCTGATCACGCTGCGGAATGAATTTAAGAAGTCCAACGCGCTGGCGCGGGCACATGTGGGCAAGGGGATTTTCATTCCGCGCCTGCGGAAGGATGGCTCGACTGGCAATCCGATGGTAGCCATCAAAGGCGAATATGAGGCGACGGGTGGAGCGTTCGTCGTGTATGAGGAGCCGCGCCAGATTCGACCCGGCGTCTGGCTCACTGGTCCTGTTCCGCGGAAATATCCGGAGCGGAATTGGAGCGGTGCGCTGAGGCTTCGTGGCGAGAATGGCGAGATAAGCGAAGACAATCTGCCCGAAGACCAGTCCCTTGTCATTGACACCGTGAAGGGACTGGTGGTGATCTCCGGGTGCGGCCATTCGGGAGTCATCAACACGCTCGACTACGCGCGCGCGAAGGTCCGCGAGGCTCCGATTCATGCGGCGATCGGCGGCTTTCATCTCTATCAGGCGTCGGATGACCACCTGGCGTGGACGGCGGGAAAGATGAAGGAGTTCGGATTGCAGCAGTTCCTCGGCGCGCATTGTACGGGCATCGAAGCGGTTTACAAGATCCGCGATTTGACGGGCTTAGCGCGCAAAACGGCCGCAGTGGGCGCGCTCGGCGGCGGGTTCAATCTCGAGACGGGGATCAATCCAGGCTCGATTTCGCGATAGTGCAAGAGCCGGGTGGGATCTGTCATAATTCTGAAACTGGCGATAGATTGAGAGCGACAGTCAGACCTACAGTGCCATCTCCTCCCCGTATCGCGTTTTGCACAG
>Ga0163163_10006438_pt1 | contig 10267 bp, 9 predicted proteins | sample S65metaG_FD_119766 | JGI IMG/M metagenome (GOLD analysis project Ga0163163, IMG submission 119766) | Switchgrass rhizosphere microbial communities from Kellogg Biological Station, Michigan, USA - S6-5 metaG | ecosystem: Host-associated > Plants > Roots > Rhizosphere > Soil | place: USA: Michigan... | reverse complement strand
GGGCGATGTGGGTCCTGGCGTCGCATCCGGAAAAGATCGAACGGCTGGTCCACTCGACCGACCGGGTACTGCCGCGCCGGGTCGCCCTTCGCCTTGGCGAGCTGGCCCGCACGTTCAGTTCCGGATTCGCCGTCGCCAGGGAACCGCGCGCGTTCCTGTTCGCGTTGTTGTGGTCGTTTCCGCTGTGGATCATGATCGCCTCTGAAACGTGGGCGGTTACGCGGGCCTTCGATATCGCCCTGCCGTTTACCGGCACCTTTCTCCTGCAGTTGTTCCTGGTGGTCGGCGTCGCGGTGCCAACACCCGGAGGCATCGGCAGCTACCACGAGGCCTATCGTTTTGGCGTGACGTCCTTTTTCGGCGCGCCAAACGATCAGGCAGTGGCCGCTGCCATCGTCGTCCACGCGATCGCGTTCTTTCCCGTGCTTCTGCTCGGCCTGGTGTTCATGGCGCAGGATGGTCTGAGCATTGGCCGGCTCAAGACGCTCGCCGGGACCGCTCGTGACGAGGAACAGGAAGTGATGAAGTCCGATGAAGTGCCCATTCTGCGGTCATCTCGGCGATAAGGTCGTCGACTCGCGCGAAAGCAAGGAGGGCGAAGTGATTCGTCGCCGCCGCGAGTGTCTCGACTGCGGGCGTCGCTTCACCAGCTACGAGCGGATCGACGAAATCCCGTACATGGTGATCAAGAAGGACGGAACGCGCGAGCGGTTCGAGCGGCAGAAGCTCGTCGCCGGGCTGCTCAAGGCGTGCGAGAAGCGGCCCGTCAGCATCGCCGCGATCGAATCGGTGGCCGACAAGATCGAGGCGCGGCTCCAGGACCGTCCGGAAAAGGAAATGGGCACCGAAGAAGTCGGGGCGATTGTGATGGAGGAGCTGAAGCGCCTCGACAAGGTCGCCTACGTGCGCTTTGCGTCGGTGTATCGCTCGTTCCGCGACGTGGGCGAGTTCATGAGCGAGCTCAAGGACCTCCTCAGCGCCAAGGATTGAGTTCGTGGCTGGGCGCAAGCCGTTCCTCGACAACACCAAGCTGATTCTCGCGGGGATCGTCGCGCTGATTGCGGCCCTGGCCGGGCTGCTGTCGCTCGCGAGCCGTTCGTCCGACGTTGCGCCCGACGTGCTTGCCGAGTTCGTTCTCTACGCGCTGTCGGCGACGAACCTGACGATCCTGCTGGCGCTGCTCTTCGTGCTGGCGCGCAACATCATCAAGCTGGTCGTCGAGCAGCGGCGCGCCATCCCGTTTGCCCGGTTCCGGACGCGGCTCGTGATCGCGCTGCTCGGCATGACGCTGATTCCGGCGGTGCTCGTGCTGATTGTCGGCAGCGAGCTCATTCGTAACAACATCGATCAGTTCTTCAACGCGCCGATGGCGAACATTCTCTCGTCGGCGCGTGACATTGCCAGCGACTACTACCGTGAGCATCAGCGGATGGTGACGTCGGTCGCGCAGCGTCTGGCCAAGCGAGTGGCGACGGTCGACCTGGCCGATGAGCCGGGAACGGCGCGCGACATCGTGGCTCCAGATGTCACGCAGGAACGGATCGATGTCATCGAAATCTATAGGGTCGGGCCCGGAGGTCAGCTGCAGACGCCATCGATCGTGGATGTTGCAGCGTCCGTTGTACCGCGCAGCTATTCGAAGGCCGGCGCGGAACAGCTGGCGCGGCAGGTCGCACAGACAGGCCGCGCGTCCGACATCGTCGAGCGGTTAGGCGGACAGAACGGCGGCGACCTGGTTCGCACGGCGATACCGCTGCGTTCCTCGCCGAACGGACCCATCCGCGGCGTTCTGATCGCGAGCGACTACCTCACCGGCGAGTTCGCCTCGCGCGCACGGAGCCTGACCGGCGCCTACGTGGACTACCGTCAGCTCGAAGTCCTGAAGCCCGCGCTCTCGAGCGTCTATCTCTCGTTCTTCCTGATGCTCACGCTGATGATTCTGGTGGCCGCGACATGGATGGGACTGTATCTGGCGAAGCGCATTACGCGCCCCGTGCAGGTGTTGGCCACGGCGGCGGACGAAATCGGTGCCGGACATCTCGATCATCGCGTTGAGGTGGAGGCAGGCGACGAGTTCGCATCGCTGATTGACGCCTTCAATCGCATGGCCGGCGATCTCGCGGCCAGCCGTCGCCGGCTCGAGCGATCAGCGGTCGAGTTGGAGAAGAAGCATGAGGACGTCGAAGGCCGCCGGCAGTACGTAGAGACCGTGCTCGACCGGATTGCGACGGGCGTCATCTCAGTGGATAACGACGGGCGCATTCGCACCTGGAACTCCGCTGCGACCCGGCTGCTGGGGATCGACTCCCGTGTTGACGGATTGCGCGTCGGCGCCGTGTTCGGCTCTCGCGAGCTGGAGCCGCTGGCGCGGCTGATCACGGAGCGCAGCTCTCGCCGCGACGACACGATGCCGAAGGAGGTCGCCATCTCGCGCGATGGCCGAGAGCTGCACCTGCTGGTGATGATCACGCCGTTCAGGCGGGCCGAAGGTCGGGCCGACGGCCTGGTCATCGTGTTCGACGATGTGTCGCCGCTGATCCGGGCGCAGCGCGTGGCCGCATGGCGGGAGGTGGCGCGCCGGCTCGCCCATGAGATCAAGAACCCTCTCACACCGATTCAGCTGTCTGCTGAACGGCTGCAGCGCCATTTTGCCGGCGCACCCGAGGCGACGCGGGCGCTGGTGGACGAGTGTGCGATTGCGATCGTGACAGAAGTGGAATCGCTGAAGGGGCTGGTCGATGAGTTTTCGCAGTTCGCGCGGATGCCGGCGCCGCGGGCGACGCCGACTGACCTGCACGGGCTGCTCGATGAGGCGCTGGCGCTCTATCGCGGACTGTTCAGCGACGTGAAGATCCGGACGCGTTTCGCCGATTCGCTGCCGAAGGTCTCTGCCGACCCTGAACAGATCCGACGCGTCATCATCAACATCGTCGACAACGCCATCGAGGCTGTCGAACGGCGCGGCGCCATTGACATCGAAACGCAACACGACGCAGGGAATAGCCTCGTGCGGATTGTTGTCGCGGATGACGGGCCGGGGATTCCTGCGGCCGAACGCGACAGGCTGTTTCTGCCGTACTACTCAACCAAGCAGCGGGGGAGCGGACTTGGACTGGCGATCGTGCGCCGGATTGTCGCCGAGCACGGCGGCAGCATCGACGTGAGCGACAACATCCCCCGCGGGACACGGTTTGCGATCGAGTTACCCTGCTAGCCGGACTCAGAACACGAACACGGTCGTGAGAGCCGGGAAGCAGGAACGGTAGGATCTCTCTGGATGCCCTCGATTCTGATTGTTGACGACGAGCCGGGCGTGCGCAGCGCGCTTGGCGGCGTGTTGCGCGATGAGGGGTACAACGTCGATGCCGTCGACAGCGGCGAGGCGTGCCTCGAGCGCCTGAGCCGTCGCGCCTTCGACGTCGTCGTTCTCGACATCTGGCTGCCCGGCATGGACGGACTGGCGACGCTGGCGCGCATGCGCGAGCGTCAGGTGGACGCGCAGGTCGTGATTATCTCGGGTCACGGCAACGTCGAATCGGCCGTGCGAGCCATCAAGATGGGGGCCTTCGACTTTGTCGAGAAGCCGCTGTCGCTCGAGAAGACCGTGCTGGTCGTGCGGAATGCCTTCCGCCAGCGACATCTGGAAGCCGAGAACCTTGCGCTGCGCGCCCGCGTGGACGCCCACCACACCATGGTGGGGGAGAGCCCTGGGATGGCGCGGTTGCGCGAGCAGGTCGCGATGGCCGCGCCCACCAACGGGCGCGTGCTCGTGTTCGGTGAAAACGGGACCGGCAAGGAACTGGTGGCTCGCAACATTCACGCGCTCAGCCTTCGGCGCACGGGACCGTTCGTCGAGGTCAATTGCGCGGCCATCCCCGAGGAGCTGATCGAAAGCGAGCTCTTCGGTCATGTGCGGGGCGCGTTCACCGGTGCGGTTGCCGACCGCCGCGGCAAGTTTGAGCTGGCGCATGGTGGAACGATCTTCCTCGACGAGATCGGCGACATGAGCCTGAAGACACAGGCGAAAGTGCTGCGGGTCCTGCAGGAGCAGGTCATGGAGGCGGTCGGCGGGTCGACGCGCATCCGGGTCGACGCGCGCGTGGTGGCCGCAACCAACAAGGATCTGCGCGCCGAAATCAAAGCGGGCCGATTCCGCGAGGATCTGTTCTTTCGGTTGAATGTGGTCCCAATCTCGGTGCCGCCGCTGCGAGAGCGGCGCGAAGACATTGCACTGCTCGCCGATCACTTCATGGCGATGCTCGCGCGTGAATATGGTCGCCGTGCCAAGCGGTTCGAAACAGACGCGGTCGAGGCGCTGCAACGGTATCCGTGGCCCGGCAACGTTCGTGAGCTGCGCAATGTCATCGAGCGGCTGATGATCATGGTGCCCGGCGAGCGCGTCACTGCGCGTGATCTTCTGTTCCTCGATCAGAGCGCGGGGTCAGTGGCCGTCGAGGACACGTCCCCGGCGTCGATCATGCCGCTGCACGATGCACGCGACGACTTCGAGCGCCAGTACATCCTGCGCGCGCTGGCGGCGCAGCAGGGAAACATCTCACGGACGGCCGACGTGCTGGGCGTCGAGAGAAGTAATCTCTATCGGAAGATGCGTTCGTTCGGCATCGCCCCGAGACGGGCGGAGGATGATGCGGAGACGTAAGGGAAAGTGGAAAAGTGGAAGAAGTGGAAGAAGTGGAAAAGTAGGCGTGAAGCACGACTAGCTGTGTGGGACGTTCTTCAACCGCCGACTGTTCTTCCGCGCCGTTGCCACCGAGGCTGCGAAGATCTTGGCGAGTTCTTCTCCTTCTTGAACTAACGCCGGCTCGTGACGCATGCCTGTGTCGCGAAAATAGCGAAGCCAATCCGCCGCTTCGTCGGCTTCCTCGAACACGACCCCGAGCTTTGCTTTGAATTCCGCGTGAGACCGCCCGCGCCGTGCTGCCCGGTAGTTCATGCGAACTCCGTTCGCTGCCCGTCGCAGTTGGTCGGCTGGTTCCTGCGCTTCTCTTGTCTTAGGAAGCTTGCGACAAAAATTGAATACAGCGATGGAGAACTGCTCGGTTCGCTCGAAGAGGTTGCGCAGTGCCATACGACGTCGCAGAGCAGGGCACGTGCCTAAGCCGATACATGCGGTTTCTGGCCCAATCCCGAATGCTGCGCAGTGGCTCGTTGTACTTTCTCCGTACTTTTCCACCCTTCCACTTTTCAACTTCTTCCACTTTCCTCCCTCTCCATCGCCTTCCATCGCTCTTCCAGCACCTGTTCCTTGCTGAATCTGGCAAGCTGCAGTGTCTGGATGGGCGCCGGAGGCAGCGCCGCCTCGGGGACGAGTCCGACGATTTCACTCTCCACCACAAGGGCGCCACGGCGTTCGGCCTCCTCGCGAACGGTCCCGAACGCTCGCACGATGGACGTTCGTTCGAAGTTCGTCAGGTTCATCGACACCTGGACAATGCCGCGGTCGGGCAGAGCAATGCCGAGTGCCTTTACGAAGGGCAAGCCACCGCTGCTCTCCCGGACCGCGGCGGCCACCGCTTTCGCGGTCTCGATTCGATCGGTGGCGAGGTTGACGTTGAACGCAATCAACGGCCGGCGGGCGCCGATCACAGTGGCGCCGGCGGTTGGATGCGGACGTGACGGGCCGTAGTCGGGCGCCCAGTCGGACGACGCCAGCTTTGTGACGAGCCCTTCGAATTCGCCGCGCCTGATATCTGCCAGATTGCGCCGCGCGGGTGTCGAGGCGGCTTCCTCGTACAGAAAGACGGGCACGTCAAAGCGCGCGGCCACCGCCGCGCCGGTCTGCTTCGCCAGCTCAACGCATGCGGCCATGGTCGTGGCACCGAGCGGGACGAAGGGCACGACGTCCACCGCCCCGAGGCGCGGATGGGCGCCAGTGTGGCGGCGCAGATCGATGCGCCCGACGGCCGCCTCGAACAGCGCCATGACTGCCTGGTGGACCGCTGAAGCATCCCCGGCGAAGGTCAGCACAGAGCGGTTGTGATCCGAGTCGGAGGATCGATCGAGCAGCCGGACGCCGTCGACGCTCGAAACGGCTCCGGCGAGTGTGTCCACTACGTCGAGCCGGCGGCCCTCGCTGACGTTCGGAACGCACTCAATCAGAGCCATAAGCGCTTATAATAGGCGTGCTTACCTTGCCATTGCCTGCTGCATGACCGAGCCGCTGCGCGCCGCGCCTGCCAGTGATGGGTCCGCCAATGCGGATCGCGACGCGCTGATCGAACGGCTCCTGCTTGCCGGCCTCGACCACTACTTTGACGGCCGCTACGAACAAGCGGTGAACGTCTGGACCCGGGTGGCGTTTCTCGAACGCGGCCATGGCCGGGCGCGCGCCTATATTGAGCGGGCTCGCGGGGCGCTTGCTGAGCGACAGCGCGAGACCGAGGAATCGCTTCACCGCGGCCTGGAGGCCTACCGCTCCGGTGATTTTGCGAGCGCCCGCGAGCTGCTGACGCGCGCGGTTGCAGATGGCGGCAGCGAGACGGCGCTGGTCTTTCTTCAGCGGCTCGGTATCGCGGAGGCAGGACATGCTGCGGTCGCGACGGCCCCGCTCACGGGCGTCGCAGCGATGGCCGGGCCGCCGCTGCGGCGATACACCGATAAGCTCCCGGCTCCCCGGTCGACAAACTGGGCGGCGACGATTGGTGTCTGCGTGATGATTGCCGCCTCGATCTTTCTGGCTGCGCAGCCGATCGCGTCATGGCTTGGAGAACAGCAGGTCACCACTCCCGTGGTCACTCCGCGGGTCAGCACCCCGGTGCCGGTGGTTCGGACATCTGAGATGCGTGTCGCCCGCGCAAAGGCTCTTTATGAGAGCGGCAGGTCCCACGAGGCGCTTCGGCTGCTCGATGCGATTGATCGCGGCGATCCGCTGCGCGCTGACGCCGACACGCTGACCGCTGCGATTCAGGCCGCCCTCCTCGTCACGCTGCCCACCTCACCAGCCGCAGAGGAGACCATCCGATGAAGTGCCCGAAATGCGAGTACCTCGGGTTCGAAACCGGCGATCGGTGCCGGAACTGCGGATACGACTTTTCTCTTGCTGTCACGGTGCCGACTGAGCCGGAGCTGCTGCTTCGTGAACCGGAGCCGGTGCGCCGTGCTGCCGATCGCTGGCTGAATCAGCTGGAAGCGCGCCTTGACACGGTGCGACCTGTCGCCACATCGTCGCCGGTTGCGGACCCGCTGGCGTCGATGACGCTGGAACGACCAGTGTTGGCTCTGCCGGTGAGTCAGCCCATTCCGTCTGCTCCGTCTGCTCCGGCTCCTGTGTCGAATGCGACCGCCGCCACGCAGCCGGGACCGCGCGTCCTCTCGCGTTCGACCCCGGCGTTGCCGCTGTTCCATCCGAGCGGAGCGGATGGGGATGAGCCGCTCATCAAGCTTCCGCCCGCGCCCAGAGCACCGCTGGCCGTGCGCCGCACGCCAGACAAGCCACGCCTGCGGCCTGTGCCGAAACCCGTGCGCAAGGTGCACGGCGACCCGGAGTCAGATCCAGTCCTCGCATTTGCTGAGGAGTCCACATCAATGGCGCCGTTGCCCGCGGCTGCGACGCCAGTTGTGGGCGCCCCCCGACCAGCCGCTGCACCCCAGCTCGACGTCAGCGGACCGATGCGGCGGATGATTGCGGCTGCCCTCGATCACCTGATCCTGTTGTCGATCGACGCGGTCGTGATCTATTTCACATTCCAGATCGCGGGCGTACCCCTCTCTTCGTGGCAGGCGATTCCCGTCCTTCCTCTCGCGTTGTTTCTGCTGATGGTGAAGGGCTCGTACTTCAGCGTCTTTACGGCGTTGGGCGGTCAGACGGTGGGTAAGATGGCCACCGGGATTCGCGTCGTCGCGGAAGACAACCGAGAGGTCGAGCCATCACGGGCCGTGCAGCGGACACTCGCCGCACTGGCTTCAGTGGCAACCGTGGGAATCGGCTTTGCGCCGGCGCTCTTCGCCGGTGATCGACGCACTCTCCACGATCGCGTCGCGGGTACTCGCGTCGTGGGTCCGCTTCACGAGTAATCACCCGTTGTCAGATAGCGGGCCGGAACCACGCGGCCACTCCCCGGTCGACCGCCTTGCTGTCTTCATCGCGACGTGCGCGTACGTCGGCTATGCGCCGATGGCTCCCGGTACGTTCGGGTCGGCTGCTGGCCTGGCGGCTTTCGTGGCCGTGCGTGCCACCGGTTCGTCTGCGATCGAGCTGGCCACCATCGTGACCCTGTTTGCGGTAGGAGTGTGGAGTGCCGGCCTGGCAGAACGGTACTTCGGCGGTACCGATCCTGGTCCGATCGTGATGGACGAAGTCGCCGGCATGCTGATCACGCTTGCGTTCCTGCCGGTCACCGTCACCGGCGCACTGGTCGGATTCCTGGTGTTTCGCGTCCTCGATGTCGTCAAGCCGTGGCCGTCGGGCCGCTTCGAAAAACTGCCGGGCGGCTGGGGCGTGATGGCGGACGACGGAATGGCGGCGATTTACGGCAACGTCGTCATGCGCCTGTTGATCTGGGTGACGCCGCTCGGGTGGCTCGTGTGAAACCACTGACCCGCGCGGCGATTATTGCCGTCGGCAGCGAGCTGCTGACGCCGCTTCGTATGGACACGAATTCACTGTTCATCACCGAGAAGCTGAACGCGCTCGGCATCGAGGTCGTGATGAAAGGCGTCGCGGGCGACGATCGCGAAGAGCTGGCTCACCTGTTTGGCTCGGCACGCGAGCGCACCGATCTGGTGGTGTTCAGCGGCGGGCTTGGCCCCACAGACGACGATGTCACGCGTGAGGTGGTGGCGGCAACGCTGGGGCGAACGCTCGCCGAGGACGTTGCGATGACCGAGCGGATGCGTGTGCGTTTTGCGGCCCGCGGGTACCAAGGGCCGATGCCCGAGATCAACCGGCGACAGGCCATGGTTCCCGACGGCGCGGTGGTCATTGAGAACTCGCGTGGCAGCGCGCCGGGGCTGTGGCTGGACGACGGTGATGCGGTCGTTCTTCTGTTGCCCGGCCCGCCGCGGGAGCTTCGGCCGATGCTCGAGACGCTCGTGGACGGACCGCTGGGTGCGCGTGCCGCCGGCGCGCCGCTCATTCGACGCGTGCTGAAGATCGCGGGTCGGATCGAGTCGCAGACGGATGAGGCTCTGCAGCCGCTGTATCGGGAATGGGAGCAGGCGACGCCGCGCATCAGCGCAACCATCCTGGCAGCGCTGGGCCAAATCGAGCTGCACGTCTCGGCGAGATCATCATCCGCTGACGCCGCGAGGTCAGTTCTCGAAACAGCGGTGCAGCGGGTATGCGCCGTGCTCGGTGAGGACGTCTTCAGCACTGACGGAAAGTCGATGGAGGCGGTGGTTGGTGAGATGCTCGCTGCTCGTCGGTATCGGATTGCACTTGGGGAATCGTGCACCGGTGGGCTGGTGAGTTCACGGCTGACCGATGTGGCGGGCAGCTCGCGATACGTGGAACGGGCCGTTGTCGCCTATGCGAACGAGGCGAAGACGGAATTGCTCGGTGTGTCGCAACTCCTGATTGAGGAACACGGGGCGGTGAGCGAACCGGTGGCGATCGCGATGGCGGAAGGTGCGCGTGCGTCCGCCGGTGTCGATGTTGCTCTTGGCGTCACGGGGATTGCCGGGCCTGGCGGCGGTTCTGCTGAGAAGCCGGTCGGCACTGTGGCGATCGCTGCGGTGGTCGGATCGACGACACGCGTTCGGACGTTCCGGTTTCACGGCGAACGCGAGCAGGTGAAGTTTCAGGCGTCGCAGGCCGCGCTCGATATGGTGCGCCGCTTGCTGTTGTCCAGCTCCTGAAGCGACGGGGCGTACGCATGCGCTTGTTTGTGGCGCTCGAGATCTCAGGCACGGTCGCGACGACCATCCTCGATCTGATTTCACGCCTGAGGGCGACGGCCGCGCGGCTGGCGCCGCAATCTCGCATCACCTGGGTAACCGCGGAGCGCCTCCACATCACCATTCGATTCATCGGACACGTTGAGGAGTCGAAGGCGGACGCTGTTCGCACGATGTTGTCAGAGCCGCTCGGCGAGCGGTTTGACCTGACCATCGCTGGCGTCGGCACGTTTCCGCGTACGGGCGGCCCGCGTGTGATCTGGGCGGGGCTGACGGCGGGACGTCCCCGACTCATGGCGCTCGAGACGCTTGTCAACGATCGGCTGGCCGTGGCCGGTGTGCCCCCGGAAGAACGGCCGTTCAACCCGCATCTCACGCTAGCCCGGGTGCGCGACGCAGCAGGATTGCGGTC
>Ga0163163_10006436_pt1 | contig 10267 bp, 7 predicted proteins | sample S65metaG_FD_119766 | JGI IMG/M metagenome (GOLD analysis project Ga0163163, IMG submission 119766) | Switchgrass rhizosphere microbial communities from Kellogg Biological Station, Michigan, USA - S6-5 metaG | ecosystem: Host-associated > Plants > Roots > Rhizosphere > Soil | place: USA: Michigan... | reverse complement strand
GGACGGCTGGGTCCGGGAGCGCACCACCGAGCACGGAGCGGGCGGCCGGTTCGACTTCGACGCGTCGGACATCCACGGCGTCCGGCATCCGGGAGTCGACGCACCGCCCGCGACATCCATCCATTTCTACTCGCCCGCGCTCTGGCGGATGGGGCACTACGAGCCCGGCCCGCGCGGCATGCGTCGAGTGGGAATGACGTACGCGGAGGAGCTGCACGGCGCAGCCTGACGCGGGCTCCCCGTTCGAAACGCACCAGTAGTGTGCTGCGGACGGTGACGGAACGACGAGGAGGGCGCGAACGACGCCGCGGCGCGCGGGCCGAGGTCGCAGCGCCCGAGCGCCGGTCCCTGCGCTATCGCTCGTTGATCAACCCGTTCCCGCCGATCGAGCTTCTGAGCGGCGACGAGGTCGCGCACGTCCATCGTTCGGCGCTCGAGCTCCTCCGCGACCAGGGAATCCGCGTGCTTCTCCCGGAAGCACGCGAGATGCTGCGGACCGCCGGCGCGGGTGTGGACGAGGAGACGATGCTCGTACGCTTCGAGCCGGAGCTGGTCGACGGCGCCACGGCGTCGGCCCCGAGCTCGGTCGCGCTCGTCGCCCGTTCGCCCGAGCGCACGGTGACCCTGGGCGGTCGACATCTCGTGACCGTCCCGGTCAGCAGCCCGCCCGCGGTCAGCGATCTCGACGGAGGAAAACGGGTCGGCAACCTCGCCGACTTCCGCGACCTCGTGCGACTCACCCAGCACTTCGACGTGCTGCACGTCACCGGGCCGTGCGTCGAGCCGCAGGACGTCGACCTTCCGTACCGCCACCTGCAGTCGGGACTGGCCTATCTGACGCTGACCGACAAGGCGCCGTTCCTCTATTCGCGGGGCCGCGGACAGGTGGCGGACGGCTTCGAGCTCACCCGCATCGCGCACGGCGTCGATGCTGAGACCTTCGCTGGAGCTCCGCGGTGCTACACGGTCATCAACAGCAACTCCCCCCGGCAGCTGGACATCCCGATGTGCATGGGGCTCATCGACTTCGCTGCCGCCGGCCAGCTCTCGGTCGTCACGCCGTTCACCCTTGCCGGCGCGATGGCCCCGGTGACGCTCGCCGGCGCGCTCACGCTTCAACACGCGGAGGCACTGGCAGGCATCACGTTGACCCAGGCCGTACGGCCGGGCGCGCCCGTGATGTACGGCGCGTTCACGTCCAACGTCGACATGAAGTCGGGTGCCCCGGCATTCGGGACGCCCGAGTACTTCAAGGCGGCCGTGGCGAGCGGGCAGCTTGCTCGGCATGTCGGGCTGCCGTATCGCTCGTCGGCTCCGAACGCGTCGAACGCAGTCGACAGCCAGGCGATGTACGAAACGATGATCAGTCTCTACGGCGCCGTTCTCGGCGGTTGCAACATGCTCATCCACGCCGCGGGATGGCTCGAAGGCGGGCTGACTGCATCGAAGGAGAAGTTCATCCTCGACGTCGAGGTGCTGCAGATGCTCGCGGAGACGTTTCAGCCGCTCCGCGTCGACCACGATGAGATCGCGCTGGACGCAATTGCAGAAACGCCTCCCGGTGGCCACTTCTTCGGCGGCGAGCACACGCTCCAGCGCTATCGAACGGCGTTCTACGAGCCGCTGGTATCGGACTGGTCGAACTTCGGGCAGTGGACCGAAACCGGATCCCGCGATGCGACGGAGCGCGCGAACGAGATCTGGAGGCGAGCGCTCGCCGAGTACGAGCCTCCGCCGCTCGACGAGGCGATCGCGGCCGAGCTGGAGGAGTTCGTCGAGCGACGGACGGCCGAGGGCGGAGCGCCGCCCGAGTCCTGATCAGGCGACGGGGTCGTCGACGGGCGTGAGGTGGAGCTCGTCGCCGTGGTAAGGATGGGCAAGCGCAACGTCCTCGTCGAGCTCGACGCCGAGCCCCGGCTCGGTCGGCGGGATGACATGGCCGTCCTCCCAGCGGATCGGCCGCTTCAGGATCTCCGCGTGGAAGCCGTCCCAGCGCCCGATCCCCTCGAGGACGAGGAAGTTCGGACTGCACGTCGCGAGCTGGATGTTCGCAGCCCCGACGACCGGGCCGCAGTAGAGGTGCGGAGCGATCTGCGCGTAGTTGGCCTCCGCCATGCCGGCGATCTTCTTCGCCTCGAGCAGCCCCCCGACGCGGCCGAGGTTCGGCTGCAGGATGGCGGCGGCCCCGGTCCGGAGCACGCGCGCGAACTCGTGCTTCGTCGTCAGGCGCTCACCGGTGGCGATCGGAATCGAGGTCGCGCGCGCGACGATCGCCATCTCCTCGGGGCTGTCGGGGGGAACGGGCTCCTCGAGCCAGAGCGGGTCGAAACGTTCGAGGCGCCGCGCCAGCCGCACCGCACCCGCCGGCGTGAGCTGCCCGTGCGTGCCGACGAGCAGGTCGCAGCGATCGCCGACCGCCTCTCGCACACGCGCGACATACGCCTCAGTCCGCGCGAGCGCCTCGAGGCTCGGCTGCCGCGGGTCGAACGCCGAGTACGGGCCGAGCGGGTCGAACTTCAAGGCCGTGAAGCCCCGATCGGCGTAGGCCGCCGCGCGCTCGGCGGCGAGGTCCGGGTCCGTGTACACGTCCACGGGATCGTCGGGCTCGGTGTAGAGATATGTGTACGCGCGGAGACGCTCGTGCACACGTCCCCCGAGCAGGTCGAATACGGGGCGACCGAGCGCCTTGCCGACGATGTCCCAGCACGCCATCTCGAGCCCGCTCGTGACCCCTGCGAGCGAGAGGTCCGGGCGGCCGGAGTACCCGCGCATCGCGATGCGCCGTGTCAGTGCCTCGATCGCGAACGGGTCCGCGCCGTCGACGTGGTGGTCGAAGACGTCCGCGATCATCGATTCGAGCGCCCGCGGATGGAAGGTCGCCGCGTAGACCTCGCCGACGCCCGTGATCCCATCGTCGGTCGTCAGCGTGAGGAACACGAAGTAGCGACCGCCGAACGACGGTGGCGGGTTGCCCACGACGAAGGTGCGGAGCCCCGCGACCTTCAAGCCCCGGTCCTTCTCGCGCTCAGGGTCGCCGTGAGGAGAACGACGGGAGCCAGTCCACGAGCCCCGACAGCTCGGTTCCGAGCGTCCGCAGGTCCGCGACGAGCACCTCACGCCGCTCGGGCGTGACGCGCGACATCGGCACGAGCGTCGTCAGCGCAGCCAGCGTGACGCGCTCGCCGTTCGTGACCGGAACCGATGCCGCGTACAACCCGTCGGCCGTCTCCTCGACGTTCTCGGCATAGCCGCGCTCGCGGACCTCGGCGAGGATCGCTTGGAGCTCGGCGACGCCGTTGAGCCGACGGCCGGTCGGAGTCACGAGGAGCTGACCGCCGAACATCGCAGCGACAGCAGCCGGTGGGTGCGACGCCAGCACGACCCGGCCACTCGCGGACGCGAACGCCGGCGTCTTCGAGCCGATGTGCGTGACGAGGCGGACGGGCTGGGACGTCTCCTCGAGAGCGACGAAGAGCGACTCGAGACCGTCGAGGATCGCGAGCGCGATGGTCTCGTCGTGCCGCGTGAGGAACTCCGCGGCAACGGTGCGGTAGGCGGTGACGATTGGCAGCTCCGAGGAGGACGAGCCGAGACGAAGCGCCCGGATGCCGAGCGCGAACCGACCTTCGGCATCGCGAACTGCCCAGCCGCGCTCCACGAGCACGGCGCAGATGCGATGCAGCGTGCTCTTCGCGAGCCCCAGCTCACGCGAGATCTCCGACAGGGAGAGCGGGCTTCGGGCGGCGAGGAGATCGAGCACCGCGAGCGTCGCCTTGACCCCGGCGGACGTGGACGGCGGGCGGTCGGCGGTGCTCCGCACCGCCGTTGCCTGCACGGGCTTCACCGTTGCCATCGCACCTGAGCGTACACCCCTCCGGAACCGGTATCCACATGCAGAACGAAGCCTTGACGAGCGCCGACGTCACGTGCGATAACCCCGGAATCGACGTGGAATACGGATCCACGAGAAGAACGGGCGAGAGCGCTTCGGCGCCCCCGTCCGTCGCCGCCACAGCCTGCTTAGGAGGGAAGCATGGATCGAGAAACCCGTAGGGCCGTCGAGGAGTACCGGCATTCCGAGGCCGGACCCATCGAGAACAACCTCATCGACGAGCTCGTCGCCGGTGAGCTTGACCGCGAGGAGTTCGTGCGACGTGCCACCGTCTTCGGCCTCGGCGCAGGGACGATTGGGATGCTGCTCCGGTACATGGGCGACGAGCCCGCCTTCGGCGCCACGCTGGAGCCCGCGAAGGTCGGCGGCACCCTGCGCGTCGGGACGGTCGCCTACAACTCGAGTCTCGAGCCGTACGGGCTGCGGGAGGCCGGCTCGCTCGGCCTCGCAGGCATCCCGGGCGAGTATCTGACGTACACGAACAACAACCTCCAGCTCAGACCGTGGCTCGCGACGAGCTGGAAGCCGAACAAGGACCTGACCGTCTGGACGTTCCAGATCCGTAAGGGCGTGAAGTTCCACAACGGGAAAACGCTGACCGCCGACGACGTCGTCGCAAGCTTCAGGCAGTACCTGAACCAGAAGTCGTCGCAGATCCTCTCCGCGCTGCCAGCGACGATGATCGACCCAGCGGGTGTCGTCAAGACAGGCCCGTACTCGGTGCAGTTCCGGCTCAAGGCGCCGAACAACGCCTTCCCGTACCTCGTCAGTCAGACGACGTACCAGGCGATCATCCAGCCGGCTGCGATCGCCGCGAAGCTCGACTCCTGGGTCTCGAGCGGCATGATCGGGACCGGCGCGTTCCGGCTGAAGAGCCAGAACAAGCAGCGTGCGGAGCTCGTGCGCTTCAACAACTACTGGGGCGGGCGGCCTCCGCTCGACCGGGTCGTGATCACGTTCTACACCGACCCGGCCCCGATGGTGCTCGCGCTGCGCGGCGGCCAGCTCGACGTCGTCGTCCAGATGTCACCGCAGCAGGCGCGGAGCTTCAAGAACAGCAGCAAGTACCGCGTCTACACGGTGCCGGTCTCCTCGCACGACATGTTCGGCCTCCGGGTGGACACCGACCCCTTCAAGGATGCGCGGGTACGACGCGCGATCGCCCTCACGCTCAATCGGCCCGACATCATCAACCGAGTCCTGCTCGGAGCCGGGGCCGTAGGGAACGACTCGCCGTTCTTCAGCAAGTTCCCGTCCAGCGTTCCGCTGCCGCAGCGCAAGCAGAACATCCAGCAAGCCAAGGCACTCCTGAGCCAAGCCGGGCAGGAGAACCTGAAGTTCACGATCACGACACACAACCAGTTCGACATCCCCGACTACGCGGCTGCGATTCAAGCGGCTGCCCGGCAGGCAGGAATCACGATCGATCTCGACATCATGACCTACGACGACTACTACGCCGCGGTGGGCGGCGGCGACTATGCGACGACCACTCCGTGGCTCAACAAGCCCGCAACGATCACCGAGTACGGGGCCCGCGGGGCACCGAACCTCTACATCACCGCGGCATACCAGACGGGCGGGATCTGGAACGCGTCGAGATACTCGAACGCTCAGTTCGACTCGGCAGCGAAGGCGTACCTCGGATCGGCCGACCTCAAGACGCAGCGGAAGCACGCCAAGACCATGGAGACCCTCCTTCTCCGTGACACGCCGGTGATCACGGCGTACTTCCTCGCGTTCACGGGGGCGTCATCGAGCAAGGTGCGGAACTACGCGGCCGACCCGATCTCGCACATCCGTGTCGCCAAGACCTCGCTGGCCTAGAGGAAAGGACCGGGCGGTCGGAGTCTGATCTCCGGCCGCCCACCAACGCGCGAGCGCCATGGGCCGCTACATCGCAAAACGCCTCGGCCTCGCGGTCGTCACGCTGATCCTGCTGAGCATGATCGTGTTCGGCGCCGCGCAGCTGCTGCCCGGTGACCTCGGCCGGTCGGTACTGGGGCGCGACGCCTCGGCCGAGGCAGTCGCCGAGTACAACCACGCGCACGGCACCGACCGCCCGGCGGTCGTTCAGTACCTCGACTGGGCCGGCGGCGTCGCGCGAGGCGATTTCGGCAACTCTCTCGTCCCACCGGAGCAGCCCGTGTGGGACGTCATCCGCCCGGCGCTCGTGAACTCGATGAAGCTGGCGATCTTCGCCTTCGTCCTCGTCGTGCCGTTCGGTCTGCTAGGGGGTGTGCTCTCCGGGCTCCGGGCGGGCAAGGCGACCGACCGCGGGATAACCGTCGTCGGGCTCTCGCTCGCGGTCGTCCCGGAGTTCGTCACCGGCCTCGTGCTCATCCTCGTTCTCTCGATCTGGGCCGGCTGGTTCCCGGTCACCGCGCAGTGGGAGCCCGGCTCGGGACCGTTGACGCAGGTGAAGCACCTGACGCTTCCGGCAATCGCGCTCACGCTCGTCCTGTTCGGCTATGTCGCGCGCATCACCCGGGCCGGCGTCATCGAGGCTCTCGACGCCGACTACACGCGAACGGCGTTCCTCAAAGGACTGCCGCGCAACACGGTCATCCGTCGCCACGTCTTGCGAAACGCTCTCCTCCCGACGATCGCGGTGGTGGCGACCCAGGTCGGATATCTGCTCGGAGGACTCGTCGCGATCGAGCTTCTCTTCAACTACCGCGGCATCGGTCTCACGACGCTCGAGGCTGCGCAGCTGAAGGACTACACGGTGCTCTCCGCCGGCGTGCTGCTCATCGGCTTCACATACGTCATCGTCACCCTTGTCGGCGACGTCATCTCGGCACTCCTGAACCCACGCATCCGCTTCGAGGCGTCCGAATGACTTCGGTCGCCGAGCCCGCTGTCCGCTCCGAGGCGAGTATCGCGCGCCGCGAGCGACTGCGCCTCCTGGTCAAGAGCCCGAGCTTCATCGTCGGCGCGACGGTCATTCTGTTCTGGGTTTTCTGCGCGATCTTCGGCGAGCACATCACGCCGTACGACCCGCGCTTCGATCAGACGCCCGAGATTGGTGCGGCGCCGTCGGCTCAGCACCTCTTCGGAACAGACAGACTGGGCCGAGACGTCTTCTCGAGAGTTCTCGCAGGGTCGAGAGACATCCTTCTCATCGCACCGCTCGCGACGCTTCTCGCAACGCTCGTCGGGACGACGCTGGGCCTCATCACCGGCTACTTCAAGGGGATCGCCGACGACACGATCAGCCGCGTCGTCGACGCGCTCCTCGCGATCCCGCTCATCCTGCTCGCAGTCACCGTCGTGGCGGCGCTCGGAAGCCGATCGACGTGGACGGTGATCATCGTCATCGCCGCTGTGTTCTCGCCCATCATCGCGCGCACGGTCCGCGCCGCCGTACTCGGCGAGGCCGATCTCGACTACGTCGAGGCGGCACGGCTGCGAGGGGAGCACGCGCCATACGTGATGTTCTCCGAGGTACTCCCCAACGTCATGCCGCCGATCCTCGTCGAGGCGACGATCCGCCTCGGCTACGCGATCTTCGCCGTGGCCACGCTGAGCTTCATCGGCTTTGGCCTCCAACCGCCGTCCCCGGACTGGGCGGTGCAGATCGCCGACAACTACCAGGACCTCGCCTTCGAGTGGTGGACGGTGCTCTTTCCCGCCCTCGCGATCGCATCGCTCGTCGTCGCGGTCAACCTGGTCTCCGACTCCGTGCAACAGGTGCTCGAGCGGTGAGCGAAGCCGCGCTCAGCCTCCGAGACGTCGACGTCGTCTACCGGGTCCGCGGCATCGACCGGCCCGTCCTCCGCGGCCTGTCGCTTGAGATCGGCCGCGGCGAGTCATATGGGCTCGTCGGCGAGTCGGGTTGCGGGAAGTCGACGGCTGCGCTCACGATCGTCCGGTATCTCGCACGCAACGGCCGCGTGTCGGGCGGGTCGATCTCGGTCGCCGGTCGCGACGTACTGAGTCTGCGGAGCAGTGCTCTACGGAGGTTCCGCGGCGAGACGGTGTCGATGGTCTACCAGAACCCCGGCGCGGCGTTGAACCCGTCGCTCCGCGTCGGGGGGCAGGTCGCCGAGGCGTTCACGGTGCTCGGCGTGCCGTCGAGCGAGGCGCACGAGCGCGCGCGGGAGGCACTCGCGCACGTGCAGATCGCCGATCCGGGGTCCGTCATGTCCCGCTACCCGCACCAGCTCTCGGGCGGAATGCAGCAGCGCGTCGTGATCGCGATGGCGCTGGCGAAGAACCCTGCACTCCTCATCCTCGACGAGCCGACCACGGGTCTCGACGCGACGGTCGAGGCCGAGGTGCTCGACCTCGTCGCGCAGCTGCAGCGAGAGCTCGACACCGCAGTCCTCTTCATCAGCCACAACCTCGGAGTCATCTCGAAGATGTGCGGACGCGTCGGCGTCCTCTACGCGGGACGGCTCGTCGAGGAGGGGCCGGTTCGAACCGTTCTCCGCGACCCGCGGCATCCGTACACCGTCGGCCTCCTTCGCTGCATCCCGCGTGGTGGCGTGCGTAAGGACCATGGTCGCCTCGACACGATCCCTGGGTTTCTGCCGTCTCTCGGCGCCGAGCCCTCGGGCTGCGTCTTCGCCGACCGCTGTGCCCTCGCCGACGATCGCTGCCGCACCGAGGAGCCGCCGCTCATCACCATCGAAGGCGGACACGAGAGTCGCTGCTGGTACCACGAGCGTGCTCCCGAGCTCCCCCGCGAGGAGTCTCTCGATCTCGCGCTTCCCGGGGTCGACCGCACTGCGGCCACACTCGTCGAGATCCAGCAGCTCTCGAAGGTGTTCAAACAACGCGGCCACGAGGTCCATGCGCTTGCGGACGTCAGCGCCGCGATATGGCCTGGCGAGACGCTCGGCCTCGTAGGGGAGTCGGGTAGCGGGAAGACGACGCTCGCACGCACGTTGCTTGGCATCGTCGCGCCGACCGCGGGGACGGCGCTGCTGGAGGGGAAGGTACTGCCGACGACGTACAAGAAGCGCTCCCGCGAGGAACTGCGGGCCCTGCAGATCGTGTTCCAGAACCCGGACTCGGCGCTCAACCGGCGCCATTCCGTCCGCCGGATCCTCCTGCGCTCCATGCGGAAGCTCGCGGGGATCGGCGGCGACGCGGCGGAGGCTCGTCTGCGCGACCTCACGGCTCGCGTTCGACTCACCGAGCGGACGCTGACACAGAAGCCCGCCCAGCTGTCGGGCGGCCTCAAGCAGCGCGTCGCGATCGCACGCGCCTTCGCGGGCGACCCGAAACTCGTGGTGTGCGACGAGCCGACGTCCGCGCTCGACGTCTCCGTGCAGGCGGCGATCCTCAACCTGCTCGTCGAGCTCCAGGCCGAGCAGCGCGTCGCCTACGTCTTCATCTCGCACGACCTCGGCGTCGTGCGCTACATCTCGGATCGCATCGCGGTCCTCTACCTCGGGCGCCTGCAGGAAATCGGTGCTGCGGACGTGGTGTTCGACGGCCCACACCACCCGTACACGGAGGCGCTCCTGTCAGCGGTCCCGACGATCGACGGGGACGGCCGTGATCGGATCCGACTGGAAGGCGATATCCCCAGCGCGGCGTCTCCGCCGAGCGGATGCGTGTTCCACACGCGCTGTCCGCGCAAGCTCGGCGCGATCTGCGAAGAGCAGGAGCCGCCGCTCGCCGAGGTCGAGTCCGGCCATCTGATGCGCTGCCACATCCCCATCGAGGAGCTGCGACAGCTGCAGTCCAAGGAGCACGTGACGGCGTGAAGATACGCGGCGTCGTTCTCGAGCAGACCGGCGGCCCGCTCACGCTCACGGAGCTCGACCTCGCCGATCCCGGCCCCGAGGAAGTGCTCGTACGTCTCCATGCGTCGGGCGTCTGCCACTCGGACTGGAATGCCGTCGACGGCACCGCCGAGAGCATCTGCCCGGTCGTTCTCGGGCACGAGGGCGGCGGCGTCGTCGAGGCCGTCGGCGCGGGCGTGACCCGCGTCGCCGTCGGAGACCACGTCGCACTCTCCTGGACTCCGTCCTGCGGAGCGTGCGAGGAGTGCCTGCGCGATCTTCCGTGGCACTGCTCGACCGCGTGGCCGGCGATGGGAACGGGAGGGCTCATGGACGGGACGACCCGGCTCACGCGAAACGGCGGCGAGCCCGTCTACCACTACTCGTTCCTCTCGACCTTCGCCGAGGCCTGCGTCGTCCCGGAGCGGTCGTGCATCCCCTTCGACCGTGACGTTCCCTTCGAGATCGCCGGGCTCGTCGGCTGCGGCGTCTCGACCGGCGTCGGCGCCGTGTGGCGCACGGCCGGCGTCCGCCCCGGCGATCGCGTCGCCATCGTCGGCTGCGGCGGCGTCGGCCTCTCCGCACTTCTGGCCGCCAAGGCGGTCGGTGCGGAGCCGATCGTCGCCGTCGACGCCGC
>Ga0163163_10006435_pt1 | contig 10268 bp, 8 predicted proteins | sample S65metaG_FD_119766 | JGI IMG/M metagenome (GOLD analysis project Ga0163163, IMG submission 119766) | Switchgrass rhizosphere microbial communities from Kellogg Biological Station, Michigan, USA - S6-5 metaG | ecosystem: Host-associated > Plants > Roots > Rhizosphere > Soil | place: USA: Michigan... | reverse complement strand
TCCCGGCGGAGCCGCCCGTCGCTCACCCTGTTTGGCGATGGGCGGTGCAGCCGGGTACGAGACGACTTGTTTCCCGGTGGTGAGCCCCGAGCAAGCGTTTCTGCGGCGGACCATACCATTAGCAACGTCATGAGCACATTACCTCTGAAGGACCGAGAACATCAAGCCGAAAACGTGTCTGTTTGACCGTGCCTACGGCCGCCTCAATGCTGCGGGAGGTGCAGGCCCGATCCGATCGCCGAGCAGCCAGTCAAGACGCCCTCTCAAGTCTTCTTCGCGCATTTGCCCTTCGATACGTGCGGCAATGCGACCGTCCCGGTCGAGGAATGCAGTGGTGGGAACCGCCGCTCCCATCCCCAACTTCAAGAGATCGCCAGTAGTCGCGTTCAGCCATACGGGGAAACCCACATTGTATTTATTTACGAAATTCGGGACGCTTTTCTTGCTCTTTCTGTCATCTACCGAAGCAGCGATGAAGACCACTCCCTTGGAGTTGTAATACTTTTCGGCCTGCACCAGCATAGGTATTTCAGCAGCGCAAGGAGCGCACCACGTGGCCCAGAAATTCAAGACCACCACCTTGCCTCGATAGTCACTGAGCCGGACATGCTGTCCATCGATAGACTGGAGACGAAGCTCAGCCTTGGGAGCTTGGCTGGCGGCAAAAACCGACAAGACTCCAGCGAAGAAGGCCGGAAGTAGGCGCACCGTACGCACGGAAGATGCTAATTGCCCCTGGCGCAGGTGCAAACGATCGCCTGGTTCGGCGGAGGCATGCCGCCCCGTCCTAAAGAAGCGCCCTCCTCCTTATGTGCCGTGCTAAATGTCCGGCTCACTCCGATGGTTACCACGGAAGCGTGCAAGTGGCCATTCGTACCGAAGAGCGACCGTCCAAAGGAGGCGAACATTTCCATCTTTCGATTCAAGGCGAAGGATACGCCACCGGTAACGTCGAGCAAACTGGCTTTTCCGATCTGGTCGTGGTGAAGGAATTGTTCTTCTGTAAGACCGCCTGGAGGAGGTATCTCGAAATGATCCTCTATGCCGTTATATGTGTAGTAATACTGCGTTGATGCCAGAAGAGACAGGCGTGGGGTCAGGAAGTATCCCAACTGCGCCTCTACATTGCTGCGATTCGGCGAAATATTAAGAATACGTTCAACGAAGGCGTAGGAATACTGAACCTGTATAAAGGCCTTTGGCAAGATTGGGTCCAAGCGGCGTCCTACGTTGATTCCGACGTGATATTCGCGGACATCCCGTCCGACGGCAGCGTGCGCGAAATACTGATAATCGTGACTGGGCCCTACCAGTCTGACGAAAGGGGTGAGCACCACCGGCCTCTGACTGACGTTATATCTGAGATCGGCTGTGAAATTCTGAAAAGTCGAATGGTACTTTCCGTCGTCCGCCGGAAAACTGTGAGCATACTGGGCCAGTCCATCATATTTCCCAAAAACATACGGCAGAGCTATCCGGACGGCGAGCTTGTTGGTGAGGGAGTAGTCCGTGTCCACCGTTATGGACTGTGAGTTTATGTCGCCGAATAAGCTCCACGGCTGGCCTTTGTAATCTATGTGATCCTGCACCAAAATGTTTTGATAACTGAGGGTTACCGTTCCCTCGCCTTTCGGGAACAACCAAGCTTGCCCCAGAAGCGAAAACGGAAGTATGAAGAAACAGAAGACAATAATGATCGGACGAGACCTTGCGCCCTGAATGGATTCACGGCCCGTCAGGGTTTCGCCCTCGCCTTCATAGCCATTTCGATCATTTTCAGAAACTGGATCTCGTCGGCGGAAGCCTTTAAGGGGAAGGGGAACTGCTTTTGGGCCACCGACCATTCGTCTTTAGAAGGCTTGTAGAGCACCGGAACGATAGTGGGAGTATGGGGCGTCGATTTCAGTTCCCTCGAGAGGTCCCCTGCATCCGCTATATCAGTCAGGACTACATCCACATTGCCCGCTTTTAGTACAAAATCGAGCTGAGCCGCATCTTGCACAATGACGACCGAATGCCCCACTTCCTTCAGCGTCGCGCGCAGGTTTGGGTTGGTAAGTGCAGGTCCGGTTGCGCGCTGGTTCGAAAAGACAACTATGGAGGCATGGCGCGAGGCCATGTAAGCGCGTTGGTAACGAACACTCGAGAGCAGGGAGACGAGAGTATCGCCGCATCCCTTGACGACCGGCGGAATTAAAAAAAGGCATCCAGTGACCGCAAAACCAGCAAAAATGCGATTCATTTATTCCCCTTCAACGCCAAAACCAGGTCAACAATAGATTACTTCAGTCCCTCAGCTATGTAAAGTTCACCAAGCCCCTGCCAAGACGTGTAAACGTAGGATTTGCCATCCGGAGTGATGCGGATTGCTCCTGGTCCATTTTGGATCCCGACAAAGCCTACCTTATCCGGTACCTCTAGTTTCTTCCATGGCTCCCGCTTTCCGTTCAAAAGGTCGATGCGAAATAATTCCACGAAGGATTCGTTTGGTCCTTTCAGATAAAGAAAACGGCCATCCGCGCTCCACTGGATCAACTCGTCCCCGCGCTCTGCCCCGCGAATTCTCCGCAGTTCGCCGCCGTCGATAGCGGCTAGGTAATAGTCGCCCTCCGGACCATACGCGGCCAACTGCGTTCCATCAGGTGAAATCAAGGTGGCCCGCACGCCCGCAGCGGTTACGGGTCGAGCTTCACCTCCATCTACATCCTGAATAAAGGATCGTGGGATGTGATCGGAAGCTTCCCCGGCGAACAGAATTTTCTTTCCTCCCGGAAACCATGCGCCCGAATAGTATTCTTGGATTCCGGAACGCGGCAGAAGCTTCGGCTCGCCCGCGCCGGTAGGCAGAAGAGTAAGTTGCGGCGGCGGCCCTCCCTTTAACGCTAATACCCACTTCCCATCCGGGGCCAGCGCCAACGGTTTTCCTTCCCCGAGGGCGAGAGCATCACCGCCCCCCGTGTCCCGCAAATAAACCGTGGTGATGCCGCCGGTGCCTTCTCCCCATTCGTAGAACAGCAAAGTTCCACCGGTGGAGGAGAGATCCGCCGCTGTCGACCAGTCAAACCAGGAAAGCGCTCGGTCAGTCAATGCGCCCGGGGGCCGGTAGATGATATTGCTTCTGGCATTCTGCTGAAGGAGCAGAACCCGACCGTCTTTCGCGATGTCTTCAATCTGTATCCCGCCTGTCGTTTGAAGAACGACTCTCTGCTTCCCCGCGAGATTCACAGCGTAAAGCACGCCATTTCTTTTAGGACTTCCTGAGAACCAAACTTCCTCGCTTGACAAGGACCAGGCTAGACCCTTGAGGCCTTTCAAGCCTGCCGCTAGAGTGGTTCTGTGGCCGTTTAGATCAACCATTTCCACAGAGCCGTCATTGCTGCCGATCGTAGGGTGACTAAAAAAAGCAATCCGGTCGCCCTTAGGTGAAAAGCGCGGATGGGTGATCCAGCCTGCGGTCTCATACAGCACCTTACCGATGGGATACTCCAATCGGTATCGTCCCTCGAGCCCTCGCACTATGAGGAAGTTGGTGCCGTCAGGGTTCCAATCCGCATAGTCGGCATCGTCAACGATCTCTCTGGGTGCCTTGCCCTCAAGAGGCATACGGGCGATGGTACCCCTGCATTCGGCCCAGTTCAGTTCGCATCCGAGCGTCAGCAAGAGTTCTCCAGCGGAGGAAACTCCCAGGACGCCGGCGGCGGAGGGCAATTCAAGCGGCCGTGATTCCGGACCGTCGGTTCGCGTTGTGAAGCTCTCCACAGGCCTTCCCTCCCAAGCGGCGCTGTAGACAACGGTCTGGCCGTCGCGAGTGAACCTACCGCTGGTGACGAAACCCGGCCGAAACGTAATCTGACGAAAACTGGGTGGCGAGACCGCCGGTACGAACACGAACCGGCGCCCTGCGAAAAAAAGAATTACTAGGAGTACTGAAGTGGCGGCGGCCATCGTCTTCAACTTCCACTTCGCGCCGGAGGGAGCCGCCGCGCTCGAGGGTAGCCCAAGCGTCTCGAGATCGAAGGATAGATCCTTGGCGGATTGAAATCGCTCCCTCGGATCCTTTTCCAGACAATGCCGCAAGAAGCGCGCCAATCCTGCCCCTAATATAGGATCGTCGTCGGAGAGCGGCGGCCCTTCCTTCAGGATCGCCTGCAGTGTCTCGATTGGTGTACTGCCCTGGAAGGCTCTTCGACCCGTGAGCATTTCGTAGAGAATTGCGCCGAGATTGAATAGATCGGATCGGCTGTCTACGGCCTCTGCCTGTACTTGCTCCGGAGACATATAACCAACCGTGCCCATGATGATTCCGGGCTGGCTCTCGAAGGACTGCGGGTCCACCTTGATCCTTTCCGATAGGGTCTGGATGTTGGATTCAGTGCCCGCGAATTTAGCTAAACCGAAGTCGAGAATCTTCAGCCGGCCGTCCCGCGTTATGAATAGATTCTCCGGTTTCAAGTCGCGATGGGTGATTCCTCTTTCGTGTGCCGCCGTTAGGCCGGAGGCTATCAGACGGGCGTATTCGAGGGCTTTGTGCCGCGGCAATGGTCCGCCGCGCAGCCGGTCACGCAAGGTTTCGCCCTCCAGGAGTTCCGAAACGAGATACGACATATCATCCTGCGTGCCTACGTCGTAGATCGTGAGGACGTTGGGGTGGTCTAGCGTGCCGGCTGCCCAGGCCTCCTGCTCAAACCGTCTCAATCGTTCGGGATCGGCGGCCACTGCCGGGGGCAGGATTTTGATCGCAACTTTCCGGCCGAGTCTAAAGTCGAAAGCACGATACACGGCTCCCATACCGCCTTGGCCGAGTATCCCTTCGATTTTGTAGGGACCCAATTGTGTTTCGGGAGTGAGTGGATCCACGGCCAGATCCATAAGTTCGGCTGCGCCTTCCCAGGCGGGACGATCCAAGATGTTTTCCGCGGACCGGTGGGCGAGCATATCCATGACCGTATTGCGAACGTCGGGGCTAGCCTGCGCCAATAATGCTGTGCGTGCCTCCTCACCGGAGTCCACTGCGGACTGGTACAACTCCTCGATTTGTTTCCAGCGCTCCGGTGTCATACCAAGGGTTACAAAGTTCTTCTATTATTGCGCGGCTATATCCCTATGTATAAGGCGCGGACTGCAGGCTAAAACTGGCATATGCCGCAGCAGTTTTCCGCAAGGTGGTTTATACTTTCCGACAATAGGTGAAATGGCTGATCCACCCATCACGGACACGACGCGGCTTCTGCGCGACTGGGCTGGCGGTGACCCGGAGGCCTTGAAACAGTTAACCCCGCGCGTGTATCAGGAATTGCGCCGGATGGCTGCGCACTTCCTGCAAAACGAGCGCCCAGGCTGTACGCTGCAGAGCGTAGATCTGGTTCATGAAGTGTATCTGCGCCTGATCGATGTTAAGCAAGTGGATTGGCAGCATCGGGCCCACTTCTTGGCGGTATCCGCCACGCTCATGCGAAGAATCCTGCTGGATCGCGCGCGCAAGCGTTCGGCGGCGAAGCGCGGCGGCAAGCAGCAGATTGTAAACCTGGAGGAGGGCTTGGATGTCTCCTACGGACGTGCTCGCGAACTGATTGCTCTCGATGATGCTTTGAACACTTTAGCCAAAGTGGATCCGCGCAAGGCACAAATCGTCGAGCTGCGTTTCTTCGGAGGGTTGAGCGTCGAAGAAACCGCCGAGGTGATCAAAGTATCTTGCGACACCGTAATGCGCGACTGGAAGCTCGCCAAGGCTTGGCTGTCAACCGAACTAATCCACAACGACTGAGTTCGCGGATTTTCTTCTCTAATCTTCTACCGGATTGCCAGTTTCTTCCGCCGGATTGCGCCTATTGGCACGTATGAAGGTTGCCGTCGTTCGAAACGGCTACCTCCAACAGCAATAAGGAGAATTCCAATGAAGACAATATTTAGAATGGTTCCCGCAAGTCTGGGAATCGCAATCATCGCCGCAGTTCTTGCTCCCGGCGCTAGTGCGGGTTGTGCGGACATCCCGGCACGAAAGACCGCGGCTCTCGGGCAGCATTCCTACCTGATGCAAGCTGCTTACCGGCCGGCGCGGTTCGTTCTCGTGGACGCTCCCGCGGGCGCCGACGTTGTGGGGCTTTGGCATGTCGTCTTTACGCAAAACGCGGCCTTTGGCGGTGGGCTGTTCGATGACTCGTACGCCGCGTGGCACAGCGACGGAACAGAAATCATGAATTCCGGCGTTCACAGTCCCGCAACCGGGAATTTCTGCATGGGTGCATGGACCAAGACCGGACCTTCCACTTACACGCTGAAGCACGTTGCGCTGGACTATAGCATGCAGCCGCTAGGCAGCACATCGCCCACGGTCATTGTGATTATCCGCGAAACGGTCACCGTGGATCACGCGGGAGATCATTTCACCGGCTCGTTTACCGCTGATATCTACGCGCCCCACTCCCTGGCATTGCCGGCCACGCCCGGAGCCCATATTGCGCAGGTCGGCGCGGGCACAATTACGGGAGACCGCATTACGGCGGATTGAGAGCTAACTCTTTTCAAGACGACACTCACAGGATTTGAAAAGGGGAATATGTCACCTTTCTCGATACCGCAGTTCGCGATGTTCGCCATTGCTAGTTTTGGCGTCTCCGCGTTGGCACAATCTTCGTTTTCAACTCCTGATTTTGGTGTGTCCGGCAGTCTTCACGACGCCCGTGTGGTTCATACCGCGACCTTGTTGAGGGATGGCCGCGTTCTGGTTGCCGGAGGCGGCCAGGGACTGTATACGACTGAGGGCTACGATAACGTACCTGGCGCTGAACTCTTTGATCCAGTGAGTGGAAGTTTCGCGCCAGCCGGTACTTTCGCTCGCCAATACCACACGGGCACGCTGCTGCCATCAGGGAAAGTCCTGCTCGCAGGTGGAGAGAAGAATTTTAATACCGCAACGACAGAATCGGAACTCTACGATCCGATCACTGGACAATTTCAAGCGACCGGGAGCTTGGTTGTCGCTCGGGAAGCCCACACTGCGACCTTATTGCAAGACGGCCGCGTCTTGATAAGCGGCGGTATTCGCTCCACGGATGGGGGCTTTAACTGGGTTACGCTGGCGGACGCGGAGATCTATGACCCCGACACTGGAACCTTCACGCTGACCGGCAGTTTAAATGACGATCGTTCTTACCATACGGCCACTCTTCTGCCGAGCGGCAAAGTGCTCATCACTGGCGGTATCAGCATGCAACGTCTGGGCGCCATCGCATCCGCGGAACTTTATGATCCTGCCAGCGGAGTTTTCACGCGAACGGGCAGCATGAGCGTCCCACGATCCGGGGCGGCGGCAACGCTTTTGCCCGATGGCCACGTTCTGATAACCGGAGATAGACAGAACCCTGAGCTTTACGATCCCGCGAGCGGATCCTTTGCGCTCACGGGTAATACTCTGGTCCCACGCGAATGGCATACTGCCACTCTACTGCGAGACGGCACCGTGCTCCTTGTGGGCGGTTATAACCTCGGCGGAGGAGCAGATATTCAAGCGGAGATATATGATCCCACTAAAGGCATATTCACCGCCGCACCACTTCTGCATTTCCCGCGTTTCTTTCATACGGCGACAGGGCTCGCCGATGGAAGCGTCGCCATCATAGGCGGCGCGAATTCGACGGACGGCCTCACTCTTCGATTTGTCAATTCAGCGGAAATCTACGATGTCTCCTGGCAACAAGCGATCACGGCGATCGAAGCCGCTGTGGGTTCCGGTAGCCAAAATTTCTGGCAATGGGCCTGGTACTGGCAATATCTGCCAGCATTCCAAGGCGCACCTGTTGGATTCGGCACGGTTGACTCGATAAGCCCCGGTCTTATGGAGCAGATGATTGTGGCGGGTGGCGGCGATGGGTTCCAGACGGTTTTGGCGGAACAATGGGTGCTCATTTACAGGCAGTTGATTCAACCGCCCGCTTCCTGGCAACAGGCCATTACAAGGATGAAGGCCACGGCGGGAACCAATAGCCTCAGTTTCTGGCAGTGGGCTTGGTGCTGGCAATATTCACCGGCTTTCCAAGGCGCGCCCTCCGGATTCGGAGTGGTGGGCTCTATTAGTGGCGAGTTTATGCAGCAGATCATCCTGGCGGGCGGCGGCGATGGGTTTCGCCTTGTTTCCGCGGAAGACTGGCTGCTGTATTACCGGCGGGCGATCTGTGCGGGTTGTGTGGATCATTGATAAAACTGCGCGAGCGACATAAGGACCGTCCAAATTATTACAAAGTCAGCTGGGCTAAAAGCCGATTCGTCAACTCGGATATGCGCTGCGACAGCTTCTGTTAACGAACATTATCAGTAACTATTTTCGAGGCAACCCTGCGCGGACCGGACATCGTGCATATAAAGAGGCGCCAGCGTGCACAGCTTATGTGCGATCCGCGGGCCAGTTAGAACTTGGAAATTTTGTGACGGAACATAGCTAGGGACGTAAACCCGAGATGGGAGCAGAATGAGGTGGGTATTTAGGCGCGGTTTGATCAGTGTGCTTGGTTTTCAGCGCGTCGCGCACGGCCTGCCGAAGGTGATCGGGGCGGAACGGGTTATCGAGCGCGATGAGTATATATGGATAGGTGCCGGCTCTGATTTCCGCGTCTACCGAACTCGACGTGTAAACAACTTTGAGTTCTGGATAATCCAGTTTGAGAAGTTGCGTCAGTTCCCAACCAAATCGATGAGGCAGTCGCACTTCGGTCACCAACAAGTCTATTTTCGTGGTGTGTCGTGCGGCGATCCGAACCGCTTCCTCGGCGCTAGAGGTTTCTATGATTCGATACTCACCCGAGAGAGCACCGCATTCCAGTCGACGCAGAACTTCATCAGGCTCGGCAATTAGGATCGTGTTGGTATGCCAGCTGAGCCAGTTCTTCATAGTCTCCCTCAAAATACCGGACCTTTCTTCGAGGCTGTTCCCCGCCTATGCACTTAGTACGCACCCAGAGGGCCACTTTACGGAGTCTGAGGGCGGCCTCCTAATACATTGATTAGAACCACCTAAGCATTTGCTCAAAAGCAGGAACGGAATGCTTCTCACGACACGAGCAGGCTCGCTCCCAGGTATTTAACTCTCTTTGGAGTAAGAAACACTCGGCCGCGCCAGGCGCCATGCTCAAAGGCGTTCGGGTTTGGATGCGGAAGGCTGGTCGGTGGGCGGAAATCTCAACTTGTGGACGGCGGCAAACTGCTCCGCGTGTTCCTTGCACAGGTCCTCGTGTTGAAATGATGGGCTGATCTGGGCACCTTCGAGCTTGAGAGAAGCGGTCCATTTTGCTTTTGCGCCGCAGTGACAAGGGTGATGCCGAGTCGGGTCAATAGGCTGGATTTTGGGGTCAAGCCCCGACGCTGACATTTCACCATCGTATAACTAATTCGCATCTTCGCTAGCACAGGATCACCGATTATCTCTGTACCAGCGAGCGGCATTGCTCATTGGTGCCGACCGTCATCCCGCTGGGATTGTTCTCCCGCCGGCGCGACGGAACAGCCCACTGAACCGAAATTCCGCCAGGGCGGCGGCGGAGGCGCATATTTTTTTTGAAACCTTCCGCGCCGAAAACCTCTTATTGATGTTACCTCGCCGGAGGAGTAAGGACTACGGATGACTGGCCTTCTCTATTGCGATAAAGCTAAGCAGATACTAGACGCGTTCGCCCAGGCTACTCGGGATCTGTTTAAGTTGCACGAAGAGCAATCCCGTGCAGTCGCCGCGGGCGATTTAGACAGTACGCGCTTCGATATATTGATCCGCATGACGAACGAACGCAAGTGTCGCGCTAAGTATACGTATCTACATCATTTGGAGGCGCATGGCTGCTTAGTCCAATGTGAAGCGGCTAAAAGGAAACGCGCGAGCGTTCAGCCCTCCGCGATTCGCGAAGCTGCTGAATTCAGCGTATAACTTCACCTGTTGGTCAGCAAGCTCCTTGGATGGAAAAGTCCAGTCGCTCTTAATCGGAACCGGATGGTCATCCAGCGTCAACCGGAACGACCACGAGCCATCTTCGTTCTGGGTGTAATCGACCTCACCGGATACCATGCCCTTGTTGATTTTCACTGGATCTTCAGCTTTCAAGAGCGTTCGAGATGGTAGGCCACTGCGGTAGGTGCATCGTTTATAGCGCCCGCGTGTTCGACCGTTATGAACTATTATCGGTATGTATGGTCCGCCGCAGAATTGCAAGCGGAAAATCAAGATGACGGTTTGGTCTGCACCAATGTATTCGGCCTTTGGTGGAGTTCAAGACTCCTGGCCATGA
>Ga0163163_10006434_pt1 | contig 10268 bp, 7 predicted proteins | sample S65metaG_FD_119766 | JGI IMG/M metagenome (GOLD analysis project Ga0163163, IMG submission 119766) | Switchgrass rhizosphere microbial communities from Kellogg Biological Station, Michigan, USA - S6-5 metaG | ecosystem: Host-associated > Plants > Roots > Rhizosphere > Soil | place: USA: Michigan... | reverse complement strand
TTTCCGCCAGCTGCATTCGAAGACTGCTGGCCATCCGGAACGCTGCGAATTTCCGGCGATCGAAACGACGACCGGCCCGCTCGGTCAGGGTTTCGCCAATGCCGTCGGCATGGCGCTGGCCGAGAAAGTGCTGGCGGCGCGCTTCAACAAGCCCGACCTGAACGTCGTCGACCACTACACCTACGTGTTCATGGGCGACGGCTGCATGATGGAAGGCATCTCGCACGAGGCCGCCTCGCTCGCCGCCACGCTCAAGCTCGGCAAGCTCATTGCGATCTACGACGACAACGGCATCTCGATCGACGGCGAAGTGCACGGCTGGTTCACCGACGACACGGCCAAACGCTTCGAGGCCTACGGCTGGGAAGTGCTGCGCGACGTCGATGGGCACAACTCGGAGGCGATCAAGGCAGCGCTGGTTTCCGCGGCCGTCGATCCCGACAAACCGACACTGATCTGCTGCAAGACGATCATCGGCTACGGCGCGCCGAACAAGCAGGGCACAGAGGCCACGCACGGTGCTGCGCTCGGCAAGGACGAGGTTGCGGCGGCGCGCAAGAACCTGGGCTGGAATTATCCGCCGTTCGAAATTCCCGCCGACAGCTACGCCGGCTGGGATGCGCGCGCGAAAGGCGCGCAGCGCGAGGCCGCGTGGAACGCATTGTTCGCGAAGTATAAAAGTGCGCATCCCGAGCTGGCCGTCGAGTTCACGCGCCGGCTCGTCGGCGAGCTGCCGGCGGATTTCGCCACTTACGCGAACGCTTACATCAAGAAAATGCAAGTCGACGGTCCGGTGGTCGCCTCGCGCAAGGCCTCGCAGATGGCACTCGATGCATTCGGTCCGAAACTGCCGGAACTGATCGGTGGTTCGGCCGATCTGGCCGGTTCGAATCTGACGATCTGGAAAGGCAGCAAGGACGTCAATTCCTCCGACGCCCACGCGAACTACGTCTATTTCGGCGTGCGCGAATTCGGCATGACCGCGATCAGCAACGGCCTGGCCGTGCACGGCGGGTTCATTCCGTACGATGCGACATTTCTCGTATTTTCGGATTACGCGCGCAACGCCGTGCGCATGTCGGCACTGATCCCCGCGCATGCAATCCACGTCTACACGCACGATTCGATCGGACTCGGTGAAGACGGCCCGACGCACCAGCCGATCGAGCATCTGGCGAGTCTGCGCATGATTCCGCACAACGTGGTCTGGCGTCCCTGTGATGCGGTCGAGAGTGCGGTCGCCTGGAAAGCGGCGATCGAGCGCAAGGAAGGCCCATCGTGCCTGATCTTCTCGCGCCAGAATCTCGCGCACCAATCGCGTACCGATGCGCAACTGGGACTGATCGAGTTCGGCGGCTACGTGCTCAGCGATCCGCCGGGCGGAACGTTCGATCTGATCCTTATCGCCACCGGCTCGGAAGTCGACCTTGCGATGCAGACCGCTCGCGCCTTGGCGCCGCAAGGCATCGCTGCCCGCGTCGTTTCGATGCCGTGCACGAATGTGTTCGATCGCCAACCGCAGGCCTATCGCGATAGCGTATTGCCACCGTCCTGTCGCAAGCGCGTGGCCGTCGAAGCCGGCGTAACCGACTACTGGCGCAAGTATGTCGGCTTGGACGGCCATGTTGTCGGCATCGACACTTTCGGCGCCTCTGCGCCGGCGGAAGCTTTGTTCAAGCATTTCGGCTTCACGGTCGAAGAAGTTACCGCCGCCGCGAAGCGGACCCTGGCTGCATAGCATGAGAAATCCCGGGCTGCCGAAGGTCGCCATATTCGGCGTAGCTTCGCTGGACGAGCTGCCGCCGAAGGAGCAACTGCGCTCGCATCATGCGGAGTCGTACGAGGCCGACGAATTCGCGATCAGCGTATTTGCGGACGACTCCAACCTCGACCGGGTGCTTGCCGAAGTCGACCCCCAGGCGATCGTCAGCGTCGGCGTACTCGAGAACTTTCGCAAGCTGCTGGCCGCTCCGTATTACATTCGGCGCAAGTGGATTCACAAGAACCACGTCAGCGAGTTGCGCGGCAGCGACATGTTCTATTGTTTTCTGATCGCCGCGATACCGGATTCCAGCAAAACTCAGGGGCCGCGCAAGATCTCCGTCTTCACCCCCGTCTACAACACCGGCCGCGACAAGCTTCTGCGCACCTACCGGTCGCTGCAGAATCAGACCTATGCCGACTGGGATTGGGTGATCGCCGACGATCATTCGAGCGACGCCGGCACGCTGGATGCGCTGCGGGAAATAGCGCTCGATTATCGCGTCTCGATGCACAATCTGAACCGGCCGAGCGGCAATATCGGTCAGTTGAAGGGACATCTGTGTTCCGTGGCGACCGGAGACATCTTTCTCGAGCTCGACCATGACGATGTGCTGACGCCGCACGCACTTGCATGGGTTGTGGAAGCGTTTCGCGTGCACCCGGAGTGCGGGCTTGCTTACACGAATTGGAGCGAGCGCTACGAGGGCTCCGACCTTTGCCACCATTACGGCGACCACTACGGATTCGAATACGGCAAGGCGCACTGGGAAACGCACCAGCGGCGCTATGAGACGTTTACGCCCGAAGAAGCCCAGTATCTCGTGCAGGATGCGATTCACATCAACGCGAAGACGATCCGGCATATCGTCGGCGTTCCAAATCATATCCGCGCCTGGACGCGCAAGGCCTACTTCGATGCCGGCGGCTACAGCAGCCTGCATGTGGCCGACGACTACGAACTCATCGTGCGCTTGTTCCTGACGACACGTTTCGTGCACATTCCAAAAATGTGCTACGTGCAGTTCTACAACACGGAATCGATCGGCAACACGCAGCGTTCGCGCAACAAGGAAATCCAGCGCGTCGTGCGTTTCGTCAGCGAGCAATATGATCGTCGCATCCACGAACGCCTGCTCGAGCTCGGCGTTGACGATTTCGTCTGGAACGAAGCGGCGGGGCGCAGCGACTTCCGCATTCCGAACCCTCCCGAGGAGTCGCATTGCACGATCACGTTCGCGGGCGGATAGCGCTTGTAGACGGCTGAACGTATGTTCCTCAGCGAAGGTGGGCGCGTGTTGCGGTAGCGTAGAATTCAAGACGGCTAACGAACGGACCTGGCGAAGATGAAGCTCAATCTCGGATGCGGCGACGAGCGGCCGGCGGGGTTCTTGAACGTCGATCTGCTACCCGGTCCCGGCGTGGATCTGACGGTCGACTTGAATCGCACCCCATGGACATTCGATTCCGACTCGGTCGAGCAGATTCGTGCGTACCACGTCTTCGAACACCTGGTCGACAAAGCGGCCACACTCAACGAGTGCTATCGCATCCTCGTGCCGGGCGGGCTGCTCGACTTCGAAGTGCCGACCACCGACGGCTGGGGCGCATGGAGCGACCCGCAGCACGTGAGCTACTGGAATGAGGACGTGCTCAATTACATCTCGGCCAGCCGCAATCGTCTGGTTTTCGACTATGGCAAAAAGGCGGGTCTGCACTGCAATTTTGACGTCGAACATTTCAATTTCTTCGAGATGCGGCACAAAGTGTTTTGCATGAATGTGAGGCTGCGTAAAGTCCCCATCGGGTGATCCGCACGCACTCCTACGGCAGCGCTTGACTTTTCCGTTTACGCGTGTAATCTAAATATCGATTACGGATGTAATTGGAGTGCCAATGTCGATCAGCGATGCCGAAAGCCAGGTGATGGAAGTGCTGTGGGAGCGCCACCCGCTCACCGCCGAGGACGTCGTTGCTGCACTGGCGCAGACCACCGACTGGCAGGAGCCGACGGTCAAGACGCTGCTGAACCGCCTGCTCAAGAAGGGCGCGATTGCTGCAGAGCGCGATGGCCGGCGTTATCTTTACCGCCCGTTGCTCAAGCGCGCCGACTATGTGCATGCCGCGAGCAAAGGCCTGCTCGACCGCCTGTTCGATGGGCGTGTCGCACCACTCGTTGCGCATTTTTCGCAAGCCCGCAAGCTGAGCAAGCAGGACGTTGCCGAACTCAAGCGTTTGATCGAGGAGATCGAACATGCTCGCTGACTGGCTGCGCATTCTCGAGCTGTCCGCGCTCGCCTCAAGCGCGGCGATCCTGCTGGTGTTGCTGCTGCGCAAACCGATGCGCACGCATTTCGGCGCCCACACGGCATACGCCCTGTGGCTGCTCGTGCCGCTGGCGGCGGCTGTGGCCTTGTTGCCCGCACCGGTCGCATCGATGGCGATGCAGATCATGCCGCTTTCCGCGGTGCCGGCATTGATTCCGGTCGCCCCGGCCGTGCCTGTGGTGAACGCGTTCGATCCGCTGCCCTGGCTCGGTGTGACGTGGGCGCTCGGACTGGCTATATCTTTGGCGGTGCTCGCTTGGCAGCAGCGGCGCTTCGTGCGCGCGCTGGGCCGGCTATCGGTCGTCGGCGAACGCATCGTGCGCGCCGAAGCGACCGCGGGTTGTCCGGCCCTGGTCGGCGCGTGGCAACCGCGCGTGGTGCTGCCGGCCGACTTCGAGCACCGTTACAGCGCCGCCGAGCGCGACTTAATCCTCGCGCACGAGCGCGCGCATTGCGCGCGCGGCGACGCGCAGCTGAATGTCTTCGCCGCGCTGCTGCGCTGCCTGTTCTGGTTCAATCCACTTGTACACATTGCCGCATCGCGCTTCCGCTTCGACCAGGAGCTGGCCTGTGACGCGGCCGTGATCGCCCGTTTTCCGGAAGCGCGTCGGCCGTACGCCGATGCGATGTTGAAGACGCAGCTGGCCGACATTGGACTGCCGGCCGGCTGCTATTGGCAGTCCAGCCACCCCTTGAAGGAGAGAATTTCCATGTTGAAACAACCCTTGCCGGGACGTGCGCGCCGCGTATTAGGCATTGCTGTCGCCTGCTCGTTGATACTCAGCGGCAGTTACGCCGCTTGGGCCATGCAGCCCGCGCAATCGAAGTCCGTCAATTCCACCAAACCAGCCAACGCGCCAGTCGACGTGGCCTGCTGCGTAGGCGACGTCCACGCAAGTTATCGCAAACTGTCCCGCATCACGTATCCGGAAGCGGCATTGGCCGCCAAGGTGCAAGGCGTCGTCTACGTCAAAGTTCATATCGGCGTGGATGGCAAGGTGCTCTCGGCGAGCGCTGAGCGCGTCGATCCGTCGAGCGCCGCGGCGCTGAGCGAGAGCGCCGTCGCGGGTGTCAAGACATGGACCTTCAATCCCGCGACCAAGGATGGCAAGCCGGTGACCAACGATGAGGTCGTGCCGATCGCGTTCGCGCTCGACCGCAACGCGCCACCGCGCGTGGAAGGCGCGACGCTCGATGCCATTGTCGTCTCGCCTCCGGAAGCATTGTCCGAGCAAAGTTCGGCGCCTTCGGAAAACGTCGAATTCCGCAAAAACGCCATGTTTGCGCCGAAATATCCGGCCGCAGCGCTTGCTGCGCATCAATCCGGCAAGATCGTTCTGAAAGTGAGCGTGGACGCGCAAGGAAACCCGCAGTCTGCCGTGGTCGATACTGCCGAGCCGCCGGAAGCCGAGACGATTTTCGGCGACACGGCGATCGCATCGGTCATGCAATGGCGCTTCAATCCCGGCGTGCGCGACGGCAAGCCCGTCGGCGGCGATGTGCTCGTGCCGTTTACGTTTTCGCTCAGGGACGAGGACTAGACGTCAAGGTATAGCGGCAAGCGTAAAAACACCTGGCCTCGGGAATTCGGCGCGGGCAACCGCCCCGCGCCAATGTTCACTTGTAAAGAAGGATACAGAAGCCGCGGCGCCGCGAGCGTGGCGTCGCGGCGCGTGCGGAAAGCTACATAGTCCGCTTCTGAAGTCGAGGCGTTCAATTGCACGTTGCTTAGCTTTTCAGCGCCAATCGTCGTTTGCGCCGTGGGCTCGACTCCGGTCGCCGGGTAGTCGTGGCACAGGAATACGCGTGTGCAGTCCGGCAGGGCATAGACCTTTTGAATCGAGCGATACTGCGTCCCCGCGTCGGCTCCGGGGAAATCGCAGCGCCCGGTGCCGCCATCAGGCGCAAACAGTGTGTCGCCGACGAATACGGCATCATCGATCAAGTAGCTGACGCCATCGCTGGTATGGCCGGGTGTGGCGATCACGCGCACACTGAGCGCACCGAGCCGGAAGCGCTCGTCATCGGCGAACAAGTGGTCGAACTGCGAGCCGTCGGCCTCGAAATCGATGCCTAACCCGAACACGTCGCGGAAGTGATTTTGTACGGCCACGATACCGGCGCCGATGCCCAGCTTGGCCGCGGGCAGTACGCCCTTCAGCCAATCCGCCGCGGTCAGATGATCGGCGTGTGCATGCGTCTCGAGGATCCACTCCACGCCCAGTCCATGTGCGAGCACGTAGGCGACGAGGCGTTGCGCACTTTCCGTCCAGATCCGTCCCGAAGCCGGGTCGAAGTCGAGCACGGGGTCGATGATGGCGGCGGTCTGGGTCGTCGGATCGACGACGATATGCGTCCAAGTATTTGTCGGCGCATGGAAAAACGACTCGACTTGCGCTGGCATGACGGTCCCCGCGGCCCAGCGTGCAGTCTAGTACAATACGCGCCCTCGAAATTCACCCTTCCCAGGAGCTCCAGTCATGGCGGTAAAAGTCGCGATCAACGGGTATGGCCGCATCGGCCGCAATGTGCTGCGCGCGCTGTACGAGGCGAACCGCACCAAGGAAATCCAGATCGTCGCCGTCAACGATCTGGGTGACGCGGAAACCAACGCGCACCTGACCCAGTACGACACTGCGCATGGCAAGTTCCCGTATGAAGTCGGCGTCGACGGCGGCAACATCGTCGTCAAGGGCGACGAGATCAAGGTGTTCGCCGAGCGCGATCCAGCCAAGCTGCCGTGGGGTTCGCTCGGCGTCGACGTCGTGCTCGAATGCACGGGCCTGTTCACCTCTAAGGCCAAGGCGGGTGCGCATATCCACGGTGGCGCGAAAAAGGTGATCATCTCCTCGCCGGGCGACAAGGACGTGGACGGCACATTCGTGTTCGGCGTCAACGAAGACACGCTCACCGCGAAACATGAAGTGATCTCGAACGCCTCGTGCACGACAAACTGTCTCGCGCCATTGGCCAAGGTGCTGCATGAGAAGATCGGCATCGTGCACGGCCTGATGACGACGATTCATGCGTATACGAACGATCAGGTCCTGACCGACGTTTTCCACAAGGACCTGCGCCGTGCGCGCAGCGCGACGATGAGCCAGATCCCGACGAAGACTGGCGCCGCCGCGGCTGTCGGGCTGGTGTTGCCGGAACTCAACGGCAAGCTCGATGGCTTCGCGATGCGCGTACCGACGATCAACGTTTCGGTTGTCGACCTGGTGTTCCAGGCCAAGCGCGAAACCACGCACGCCGAGATCGACGCGGTGGTGAAGGAAGCCAGCGAAGGCAAGCTCAAGGGCATCCTGGGCATGAACAAGAAGCCGCTGGTGTCGGTGGATTTCAATCACAACCCGCTGTCTTCGATCTACGATTCGACGCAGACGCGCGTGATGGGCGGTACGCTCGTCAAGGTGCTGAGCTGGTACGACAACGAGTGGGGCTTCAGCAACCGCATGCTGGACATGACGCTGGCGGTGATGGCGGCGAAGTAAGCGCTTCCCAGCAGCCGTCCCTGGATCGCTTTCCAGCCCGCACATCCGTGTGTGCGCGCTCGTCGGCGCGAGATGCGCTTCAACGCATCTCGCGAGATCCCGACTTGCCCTTCTCCGATTGCAGCGTCTCCAGCAACGCGATCTGCAGCCGCGAGTGCAGCTTGACCAGCGAGCGCCACAGCAGGACAAGGATCAGCGCCCCCATTGCCGATACGGCGATCAGTAACTCTGCGGGCGGCAGGATGCTGGAACTCAGCGCGCACACCAGCAGCAGCATTGCCGCGACGGATATTGCCGGCAGCACTTCCGCCACGATGCGCTGCACGCGCTCGGTGTGGCGGCCGACGCGCACTGCGACTTCGGCCAGCATCATCGCCAGCGCCTTGAGCTTGCGATAGGCGGCAATCAGAAACGGCAGCGACAGTACCAGCGCCGCGCCCCAAATGGCGGCATGCGCAAAGCGCGGGTCGGGCAGACGTTCGTGCAAATTGAGCGCCGGCGAATTGGCCAGATACGCGCCGCCGCCGAAAATCGCAGCGACCAGGCAGAAATTCACGAATGCCTGCAACAGTATCCGCCGCACCATCGCTGCGATCACGGCGCGGTCGCCTTGCAGGCGCAGGCCCTGCAGCCACTCCGTATACAGTTGCAGAATGCGATGCAGGCCCGGCGGTTGCAGCAGGCGCAGTCGCCGCGCCAGCGGGTCCGAGGCGCGGATCAGGTACGGCGTCAGCAACGTGGTGAGTGCCGACACGGCCACGGCGATCGGGAACAGAAACCCGCTCGTGACCTTGAGCGTTGCGCCGAGCGTGGCGATGATGAACGAAAATTCGCCGATTTGCGCCAGGCTCATGCCAACGCGCAAAGAAGTGCGCCCGCTCTGGCCGGCGACGAAGGCGCCGGCGCAGCGCGATACGATCTTTCCGGCCACCACAACCGCTGTGATCACGGCGATTGGCTTCGCGTAATCGAGCAGGGCGGCTGGATCGAGCTGCAGGCCAACGGCCACGAAGAAGATCGCGCTGAACATGTCGCGTACCGGCGCGACGAGGCGCTCGATGCGCGGCAGGCAGCTCGCTTCGGCGACGATCACGCCGATCACGAAGGCGCCAAGCGCAAGGCTGTAGCCGAGCCAGGACACCAGCAGGCAGAAACCGAACAGCAAGCCGAGCACGCCGACGAGCAACATCTCGTCGCGGCGGAATTTCGCGACGAAATCGAGCAGGCGCGGCACCGCGAGGATGCCGATCACGAGCGACGCGACAAGAAACACTATCAGCCCGCCCAGGGTGCGCAACACGTCGCCCGTGGCCACGGCGCCGGTTACCGCGATGCCGGACAGCAAGGCGATCATCGCGATCGCGAGCACGTCCTCGACGATGAGGATCGCGAACACGACCTGTGCGAACGCCTGCTTCTTCAAGCCCAGCTCATCGATCGCCTTGACCGTGATCGTGGTTGAGGAAATCGACAGCATGGCGCCGAGGAACAGCGCATCCATCGTGCTCCAGCCGAAAGTGAGACCGACTTCGTAACCCAGCCAGAGCATCAACACGATGCCCATGAGCGCTGCCACCAGCGCGGTGGCGCCGACCTGGCGCAGGTGGCGCAGGCTGAATTCCAGGCCCAGCGAGAACAGCAGGAACACGATGCCCAGCTCGGCAAGCGTGTGGATCGTTTCCTCGTCGGTGACCAGGGCGTACGGCGGGGTATGCGGCCCGATCAATACCCCCGCAACAATGTAGCCGAGCACTACCGGCTGGCGCAGCAGATGGAACACGACCGTAACCACGCCGGCCGCGAGCATGATCACGGCGAGATCCTGGATGAATGCGAGCGTCTGCACTGGTCGGGCCTGCATCCTGCGACGTCTGTCGGCATGGTGGCGGAAGCAGTTGGAGAGCGCAAGAACCTGGACAGCGGCGCGGCAACATGCGGTATCACGTTGATGCCTGGCTTTTCCGGCTCGCTGTTGCCGCGAATCAACCGCATTTACCGCCTGGCGTTGACAGAGCGTCGTCAGCATGTTCTTATATAGATGTCTAAACGTCTATACATCTGCATTTCGGAGTCGCGCTGTGTCGAAAAACACAAGCAATGTAGCCTTGATCGGCGCCACCGGTCGCGTCGGCCAGCAGGTGCTGGCGTTGATTGCAACTTGTTCCGCCGGCAGGGGCCTGCGTCTGGTTGCAGTCGCGAATTCGCGCGCGAGCTTGATCGCACGCGCGGGGCTGGATCCGCACAGCGCCGCGCAGCGCCTGGCTGCGGCAGATTCGACACCGGGCGATGCTTTCGCCAACGCACTGCTGCGCTTGCCGCAGCCGCTCGTGCTCGTCGATTGCAGCGCGAGCGCCGAAGTCGCGCTGCGGTATCCGCGCTGGCTCGCCGCGGGCATAGAGATCGTCACGCCGAACAAGCTCGGCCCATCGGCGGACCGGCCGCTGGCCCGCGCCATCGCCAGTGCCTGCGAGGCCTCCAGTGCAAGCTTGCGTGACTCGGCCACGGTCGGTGCGCAGTTGCCGTTGCTCAATACTCTGCGCGAATTGCAGCGGGCCGGCGATCATGTCGAGCGTTTCGAAGCGGTGCTCTCGGGCACGTTGTCCTATGTGCTCGGTCGCGTGCAGCAGGGCGAAACCTTGTCGGCGGCGGTGCGCGATGCGGTCGATCAGGGCTATGCGGAGCCGCA
>Ga0163163_10006433_pt1 | contig 10268 bp, 8 predicted proteins | sample S65metaG_FD_119766 | JGI IMG/M metagenome (GOLD analysis project Ga0163163, IMG submission 119766) | Switchgrass rhizosphere microbial communities from Kellogg Biological Station, Michigan, USA - S6-5 metaG | ecosystem: Host-associated > Plants > Roots > Rhizosphere > Soil | place: USA: Michigan... | reverse complement strand
GCGTGGGAAGCGATTCCCGGCCGCACGGTCATGCGCGGCGGTTTCGGCCTCTACACGCAGCAGCATCTGCTCGGGTATCTGAACCGCGTGCAGCTGGACGGCCGCGATGGGGCCGTTCAGCTCTCGCTGGCGCCGAGCACACCGTTGATGCCGTCGTTTCCGGCGACGCTGACGCTCGCTCGGCTTCCGGTGCTGCCGCCGCGCGATATCCGCGTGATCGATCCGAACTTCCAGAACCCGTTCTCCATACAGGCGACGATTGGCGCCGAACACTCGCTGTTCGGCATGGTCGTTGGCACCGACTTCGTCTATCTGCGGGGCTTCGACCTCATGAGTCTGGTGGATACCAACGCCCCGGCTTCGATCTCGAAGTTCGCCACCCGGACGGTCGCGGAAGCGGATCTGACGCGGCCGATTCTCCCGGTCTCGAACGGCTTCCGAAAGATCGTCGCCCTCGGCAACGAGGGGTTAAGCTGGTACAGAGCCTTCGAGCTCAAGGTCGATCGTTCGATTGGGCGGGTGCACGCGCTGGGTTCGTATACGTTCGCCCACGCCAACGACAGAGCGAACGACGTGGTGAACGACAAGCTGCCGGAGGACAGCCGGAATCTCGAGGCTGAGACCGGCCGTGCGGACAACGATGTCCGCCACAACCTTTCTCTCGGTTTCACCTGGCAGATTCCCGAATCGCGTCCGATGATGCGCGGCGTGACCCTTTCGGTATATGGACTGTTCCGGAGCGCCCGTCCCTACACTGTGACGTGGGGCGATGATCGCTACGGGACGTCGCAGAACGACGCGCGCCCCGGCGGCCGCAACACCGCGGGAGGCGATTCGTTCAGCAGCGTCGACGCCTCACTCGCCAAGCGCTTCCGGGTTGCGAACACGAATTTCGAGGGGCGGATCGAGGCGTTCAATCTGCTCAGCACGGTCAACTTCGACCAATACATCGGGGCGTTGTCGTCTCCGTTTTTCGGGAAGCCGACGGCGGCGCTCCCCACGCGTGCGATTCAGCTCGCCGCGATCGTCAGGTTCTGATGACGTTGTCGGCTCCGGGCAGGAATTCGTCGCTGGCCGTCAGGCTTCTGGCCACGTTGGCGGCGTGTGTGTTCTGTCTCGAATGCGGCAGAGCGCCGACGCAGCCCTCGCCCGGTGGGCCGCCGTCAGTGCCCGGCCCATCGCCCACGCCGACCGTGCCGTCTCCGGGGCCGGCGGTGTTTGTCGGCGCCGGCGACATCGCCATCGAAGGCGGCCATGACGGCGACACCGCTCGGTTGCTGGAATCGATTGGCGGCGACGTCTTTACACTCGGCGACAACGCCTATCCAAACGGGTCGACGGAGAACTTCCAGGTCTTCGAGCGGACGTGGGGCCGTTTCAAGGGGCCGCGCATGCACCCGGCGCCGGGCAATCACGAATACAACACGGCGGGAGCGGCGTCGTACTTCCAGTACTTTGGAGATCAGATGGCCGGTCCTTCGGGACGCGGTTATTACAGCTTCGATCTCGGCTCCTGGCACATCCTGTCGCTGAACAGCAATTTCGATTTCGGCGTGGGCGTGGATGCCGGATCGCCGCAGGGCGCATTCGTGCAGGGCGATCTCGCGGCGCACGCCAGCAGCAAGTGCACGCTCGCTTACTGGCATCACCCGCTCTATTCGTCGGGTCGCGGCGGCGACAATCTTCGGATGCGGCCGATTTTCCAACTGCTCTACGACAACAACGCCGACGTCGTGCTCTCGGGCCACGACCACACCTACGAGCGGTTCGGTCCGCAGGCGCCCGACGGGCGCCCCGATCCGTCGCGCGGTATCCGCATGTTCAATGTCGGGACCGGTGGCGTGCCTCTTTACGAATTCCACACCACGAAGGCGAACAGCGAACAGCGGATTGCCGATTCGTGGGGCGTGCTCAAACTGACGCTGCTCGCCGAAAGCTACCAGTGGGAGTACGTGACCACGGCGAACGGCGGCGCGATTCGCGACAGCGGTGCCGGACAATGTCATTGAGCACGCACCGGGCATCGCTCCGTTGTATAGTGCGGCAGTCATGAATTCAGAATTCTGAATTCCGAATTCTGAATTTTCTTTAGTCTCAAAGATGTCAGTTCCGAGTCAAACACAAGCCGTCGGCGATCGTCTGCTTCTGTCGCCGCGCGAACCGCTCCTCGCCGGCGGCGCCGCCGAGGCATTCGAAAGCCAGCTTCGGCAACTGGTACGGAGCGGCCACAAGCATCTCGTCGTCGATCTCGCCGGCGTCACGGCCATCGACAGCGCCGGCGTTCGCGCGCTCGTTCGCGGGCACACCAGCGCGCAGCGCGCCGGTGGTTCGCTGCGCCTGGCGGCCGCGCAGCCTGCCGTCCGCAAGGTCATCGACCTGTCCCACCTCGCCTCGGTGTTCGAATCGTACGATTCGGTCGACGCCGCGCGCCTGGCCGCCTGGCCGTGGAAACAGATCTGGGTCGGTGTCGGCGGCGTGCTCTTATGCGCGGTCATGGTTTACGCCGGGCTCAAATGGCCCAATGAGCTCGCCGGCGTGGTGACGACGCCCGAAACATTTCCGCCGCGGGGCGAAACCAACGTGCTGCCATTCCCGGTGCATCCGGCCCGGGCCTTCATCGAGCTGGCCAAGCTGGTGATCGCGGTGATGGTCGGTCTGCTGGTGAGCGCCATCCACCAGCCGTCGCCGAAAGAGCGGCAATCGGGCCGCTCGATGGAACAGGCGCAGACGCTGCTGTGCGTGTCGGGCGCGATGATGATGATCATCATCGGCAATTCTCTGGTCCGCGCCTTCGGCATCGCCGGCGCGGCCAGCATCATCCGCTTCCGCACGCCGGTCGACGATCCCAAAGACGTCACGATCCTGTTCCTGCTCATGAGCCTCGGCATGTCGATTGGCCTCGGCTCGCTGGCGGTGTCGGGGCTCGGCACCGCGTTCTTGTGCGTGACCCTGCTCGTGCTCGATCAAGTTGCCCGACAGTCGGCGCGCGTGATGGTCGTCGAGGTCGTCGCCAACGGCCGCGAGTTCCCGACCGCGCATGTCGAGGGCGTGTTTGCCCGCAACCAGATCACCTACGAACCGCGCGAGATCGAACAGTCCGACGACGTGACCATCAAATACCAGACCTGGCTGCCGCCGCAGATCGCGCTCGAGGAAATCAGCACTCAGTTGATGGGAGGCGGCACTGCCGGCGTCTCCGGCGTCTCGTGGGAGCGTCCGAAAAAGGGATGACGAAAAGCTCCCGCCGCCTTCCCGATCGCATCGTCACCGCGCCAGCCGCCCGGCGGGAGGCTGTCCTGGATGCGATTCATGGCGCCGAAACGCGCATCGCGGTGTCGCTGTTTCGCTGTACCGACAAAGCGATCTTCGGCGAGCTGGCGGCGGCGGTCGATCGCGGCGTGGACGTCCAGGTCCTCGTCACCTCGCGCGCCAAGGGCGGCAAGAAGAAACTCAAGAAGCTCTGGAAGCGCCTCGAGGACACCCGCGCCACCATCATTCCCTACACCGATCCGGTGGTGAAGTACCACGCCAAGTATCTGGTGGTCGACGACGGTCCGGCGTTGATCACGTCGATGAACTTCACCCGGAAGTGCTTCGACGGAACCTGCGACGGCGTGGCCATCACCTACGATCCGGCAGTCATCGATGGTCTCCGCGCGCAGATGGCGACCGACCGCGAAGGCGGCGCCGCGCCGTCGTCAATGCCCGATCGTCTGATCATCGGACCGGAACGGGCCCGCCGGCAGTTCACCGCGCTGGTCCAGCAGGCGCGCAAAAGCATTCAGATCATCGACGCCAAGATGTCCGATCCCGGCCTCATCGATCTGGTCAATCAACGCCGGGCCCAGGGGATCGCCGTCGAGATCTACGGACAGAAGCGGCTCGGCAATCTGATTTCGCACGGCAAGATGATGCTCGTCGACGGCGCGCGGGCGGTAGTCGGTAGCCTGGCGTTGACGGCGCTCAGTCTGGACTTCCGGCGCGAGGTCGCGCTGGTTGTCGAAGAACCGGCCGCAGTGGCCGAACTGGATCAGCTGTTTCGTTCTATCGCCGCGGCGGTCAGCGCGACGGGCACGCCGTCGGCGGCCACCGCAGGAGGCGTCTAAGTGCTGCTTGCTCTTTTGCTGGCGTTGAGTCTCGATCCTCCCGCGTCGGATCCCGCTGACGCGACGGTGGCGGCGACCGCCGAAACCGCCGCGCAAACGCCACAGGGCGCCGGATTGGTGCTGCCGAAAACCTTGCCCACGGAGGAGCCGTCGCCAGCGCTGCGATTGGTGTGGCGGGACCATCCGTCTCTGCGCGGCGGCCGGAACTTCCGGCTGGACTTCAGCGCCAAATTTCAGGAGGACGCACGCGATCCCGGAGATGACCCGACCGACTTTGCGACCTGGGAACTGCACCGCGCGCGGGTCGGCGTCGACGGCGAACTGTTCCGGAAGATTCAGTTCAGCATCGAGCGTGAGTTTTCCGAGCGCCTGCTGAGCGACCCCACGAAGAAGTCGAGCAAGAGCCAGTGGAAGGACGTCTACGTCGAGCTCAACCTGGCCGATGCGTTCCAGGCCCGCGGCGGCAAGTTCAAGCTGCCGTACGGTCTCGATCAGACCAGCGGTGAAACGAACTTGGATTTCGTCTATCGGTCGCTCGGCGGCGACTATCTGTCGCCGGGCCGCGACATCGGCGGCATGGTGCACGGGCGTTTCTTCAAACGCGGGCTGAACTATTGGGCCGGCGGATTCCAGCACGACGGCGACAACTCGCGGTCCACGAAGACGGTCGGCGACGAGGAGGTGGTCGTCGGCGAGGGCGAATTCACCCTGGCCGGACGCGTGACCGCGACGGTGTTTCGAAAATTCGGGCCGGCCGTGCTGAAAGAAGCCGAAGTCGGCGGATCGTTTGCCAACTCCGACGTAGACGACAAAGGGTTTCTCCCCAACGGGCTGCGGGGCCGGACGGTCATGTCGCAGTTCACGTTTTTCGATCGGATGTTCGTCAACGGACCCCGGCGCCGCTACGGCGCGGAGTTCGACTTGAACCACGCCTCGTTCGGAGCCAGAGCCGAATACATGTTCGTGACCGACTCGCGCGACAACCAGGGGCTCGGCGACGAGGACCTCTCGAAGGTGCGCGGCAAGGCATGGTATGTGCAGGGCAGCTGGGTCGTCACCGGCGAGAAGAAAGAGCGGCCGGTCGAGCCACGCAAAGGCGGCGTGGGTTTCGGCGGCGTCGGGTCGGTGGAAGTGGCGGCGCGGTTCGACAAGCTTGGCTTCGACAGCGAGAAAGGGCAGGACCCCCCGTTCAGAAATTCACGTGCTGAAACAGTTTTTCCCAATGCCGACAGCGTCTGGACGGTTGGATTCACCTATCGGGCCAATCGTTGGGTGAAAATACAGGGCAACGCGATTCACGAGTCGATCGAGGACATCGAGCGCGCGCCGATCTCGAGCGATACCGAGATGCCGATACCGAAGTTCTGGAGTACCGTGATACGGTTCCAGTTCGAAATCTAGCAGGGGCAGCCGCCGCCACAACGGTCACGGAGAACCGACGCGGGAAAAACTATGCGGGCAACAACGAGTCGTTTGCTGATTGTCGCGTGCACGGTGCTCGCGCTGGTTGGAGCGCTGCCAACGCGCGCCAGCGCGCAGGATCCGACGGCGCCCTTTTTCGACGATTCCGTGGTTCACGACATCTACTTCACGATCAATTCGCGGGACTGGCAGACACTCAAGGACAATTATCTCGACAACACGTACTACCCGGTCGATTTCAAGTGGAACAACCAGGGTGTCCGCAACGCCGGCATCCGATCGCGCGGCACCGGCAGCCGCAGCGGCGAGAAGCCGGGCCTGCGTCTCGATTTCGATCGCTATACCAACGGTCAGACGTTTCTGGGGTTGAAGTCGCTCATCTTCCGCAACAGCACCCAGGATCCGACCAACATGCACGAGCGTCTCGCCATGCAGTTGTTCAGGAAGCTGGGGCTGGTGGCGCCGCGCGAGATGTTCGCGCGCCTGTTCGTCAACAACACCTACTCAGGGCTGTACGCCATCGTCGAATCCGTCGACAAGCAGTTTGTCGGCAAAGCGTTTGGCAACGACGGCGGGTATCTCTACAAATACGATTACAACGTCACCGACAGCGGGTACTACTTCGCCTACCGGACGTCGAATCCCGCCGATTACGTGCCGCTGCCGTTCAAGCCGGAGACGCACGAATCTGATCCGCACCCGGAGGTCATGGAACGGTTCGTGTGGACGATCGCCAACGCGACCGACGCCGGGTTCCGCAGCGCCATTGCCGAGTTCATGGATCTCACCGACCTCATCCGGCATGTGGCCAGCGAAGTCTTCATTGCCGACAACGACGGCTTCCTGGGCAACTGGGGCATGAACAACTACTACCTGTATCGCCTCCCGACCGATCACGTGTTCCATTTCATCGACTGGGACAAGAGCGAGGCGTTCAAGGACACTCCCGACTACTGGATCTGGCACAACCACCTCGATGCGCCCGACACGATCAAGAACCGGTTGTGGACCCGCGTCATGTCGTACCCGGATCTCAAGCAGCAGTTCCTGGATACGCTGGTCGAGTGCATCAATATCGCGACCGCGATTCCTGCCGACTCGGCGCCGTCCGACACGCGCGGCTGGCTCGAGCGCGAAGTCGAACGCGAGTTCGCCCAGATCAACGCCGCGGTCCAGGCCGATTCCAACAAGCCGTACTCGAACGATCAGTTTCAGGCGGCGGTGGAATTCCTGCGGCAGTTCGTCAGACAGCGGCCCGATTTCGTCCGGAATCAGATCGCGACCACTCCGTAACAATCCGCCATTGTAGGGAACGCCCTTGAGGGCGTTCCTGACGTCAGTTCAATCCCTTCGTCTCTGCACCGTGATCGCCGCGACTCGGCCGTGCCGTTGTCTGCGGCCGTATTAGTTCGCTCATGTTTCCGCAATCCCCAGAGCGCAGGGGCGTTGACGCAGCGCGGCGGGTCCTGTCCGCGAACAGCCCCACTCAGTGCTCGCCGACAAGCGCTGGTCACGGCTCACGGCTCCGCGCTGAGCGGGGCGCCCCGTTCGCGGCCACCCGCTCGCGGCTGGCTTCGCCGTCAACGCCGCTGCCTGCGGGGATGGGTCAGACGCGTCGCCACGATGCTGTCACCACGCTTGCGACCAGGCCCGAAGTCAGGGAACGACGGCCGGCGCTTATGTCCTGCGTCGCAGGTCGAGCCGCTTCATCTCTGACCCTTAATCGCCGTGACCCGGTCGTGCCGTTGTCTGCGGCCGTGTTCGTGCGCCGGGAAGTTGTCCGCCGCTCGTTCCCTCGAGCGCTTTTCGATTCGGCGTAGCTCTAAAGTCAGCGCCTGCTTATCACGAAGACGCGAAGCAGACGAAGAACACGAAGAATTCCAAATTGGCGAGGGACGGCCTGAAGGCCGTCCCCTACTTCCTGTTATTTCTTGCGATGCGTGACCGCTCGCAGGTGTGAGCCGGTCCGGCGAATCAGCAATCGCCGCGGCGGACCGGAATGGGCACCGGCGATCTGCTGGCACCCGAATTCCACGAAGCCCTTGCGATCCGAGATCGACCGTGCCGCCGGTGCGGGCACGAGTTTGCGCTCGCCAGGCCTGGGAGCAAAGCTGAACATGTCGGTCAGCCAGCCCGCGTCGAGACCGGCGGCCCGCCCGAACGCGATTGCCGTATCGACATAGGGCACCGCCACGACCAGCAGTCCTTCTTCGAGCGCCGGTTTGATTTCCCACCGCAGCCGGAACGCGAGATCCGCGGCGTAGAGCAGCAGCAGCGTCCGCGCCGATGGCCGCCCGGCGGCGTCTTCGGCGACGACCACCTCGCCGAAGATCCCGGACGCGTCCCAGTAGCTGACGCCGACCCGGCGCTTCTTCTCCGTGGAAATCCGGCTCTTCGCCGCCGCCGACATCGCGTTGCCGTTGACGCCGTCGATGGCGATCAGCCGATCGCTCGTCCGGTTCATACCGGCCCGCCGCGCATCATCAGCCATTCGGCGACCGCGTCCGCGTTCGAATCCGACCAGACGCGCTGCTCGCTCGTTCGGAACAACTTCCTGATCGCGTGATGCTGTTCGCCAATCGACTGCTCGGCATCGACCGTGATGAAATTGAAGATCACCGCCAGCGATTCATACTCGCGGATGACCCGCGTGATGAACCGTTCGTAGCTCTCCGTCGGATCGTCGATTTGCGTGACGTCCTGGCCGGCCTCGTAATAGTTCGGCGTCCGCGTCGCCGACACGCGCTTGCTCGACGTTCCCGGCGAGACCGAAAAGTAGAAGACGACGTCCGGCCAGAGCAGCGGCTGGTACAGTTTCAACACCCAGTCGAGATCGAGGCCCCGGGCGCAGTCGCGCGCCAGCCCGGTGAAGAGGAATCGGTCGGCAATCACCAGTTGACCGTTCCAGAGCGCCGGCAGAATCTTGTGCTCGACGCGATGCCGGAAATCGGCCGCGTGCAGCAGCGAGAACTCCTCGGGGCTCAGCGCCCGGACCGCCTTCCGGCTCTTGATGATCGGTTTGATGAGGTCGGACGAATTCCACTTGGTGGTGACGACGTCGTAGCCTTCGGCTTTGAGCCAGGTCTTGAACAGTTTGCGCTGGGTGGTCTTGCCGGAGCCGTCGGGGCCTTCAAAGGCGACCAGCAGGCCCCGCCGACGGGACGTGTCGTTGAAGTGGGTGCGGGCGCGCAGCCTCAGGGCTTTGAGAGAATGCGTCGAAGCGGTCATTGTGCGGCGGTGGCCGTCACATGATACCCGCTTCGCTCGAGATCAGATTCCTGTCGGCATCAGCATCGAAATCCGCGTGCCGCGGCTGGCGGAAACCGCCGCCATGCCCCCATGGGCTTCAGCCACGGTGCGAACCGCCAGCATCGAGATCGCCGCGGGCAGCCCGCCCGGCCGCTCCGTCCATTGATGGTCGAAGGCCCGCCGCAGCCAGATTTCCGGAGCGGCGACGACTTCCTGCGACACCGTGAAGGTGACGTGTCCGACGGGCTCGAGTGCCGCGGCAATCGTGACGCGCGCATCCTTGACCCCGTCCAGCCAGGACAACGTGGACAACACCGCCGAAGCGAGCGCGCCGACCAGCAGTTTCTCGTCCCCGGCAATGAACGATCCATTGGGCACCGTCGAACTCGTGTCGAAGACGACCGAGCGCAGCTGCCGCTCAGGCAGAAACGCCTGTTCCAGCCGCCCGATCATCCCGAGGACCGAAATCGCGCCTCTCGCCAGCGGCATTTCCCGACGCACGATTCGGGTCGCGAGCAGCAGGCACGAGGCCCGCCACACCTCCGCGCGAATCAGATTGCCGGCGACGCCGCGCGACAGTTCGGACTGCGATCCCGACAGCAAATCCGCGCATGCCGAAAGCGTGGCCAGCGACTGGGCCAGGTCGGCGCCGGCGTGGAGCGCCATTTCGTTCGACGCGCCGGCCAATGCGCTCGCCGCCGCACGGGTCGTGATGTTCGACGCTTCCGCCAGCCTCGCCGCTTCGTCGTCGTCCACCTCGTACACCACGCAGGGCACTTCGCGAAGTCCGGCGGCGACGGCGGCTGACAGTCGTTTTTTTCCAGCGATGAGGCGGTGCGAGCCGTCGCGCTGTTGGATCAACAGCGGCTGCAGGACGCCGTCGCGCTTGATCGAGTCGATGAGCGATGGCGACGGATCGGCCAGGAGCGGCGCGTCGATGGACTGCACCGCCAGCACGCGCTCGCGCCCGGTCGACGTTCGTGAGGCCAGCAGATCCACGTAGTGCGGATCGGCGCGCATGCGATAGCCCGGCGGCAATCCTTCACGAACCGCCGGGGCGGACTGGCCGCCCTCGACCGTTTCGAAAACCGGTTTGGTTTTTTGAATGCGCGGCCCCGACAGACTCTCTGCAGGCGACTCGAGATTGGACACGTGATGAGGCTCGGGATGAATGGATCGACGTGTTGGAAAAGGGACGAAGAATTTTACATCAAAAGCGTGACAGACTACTCCTACTTCATGGGCTCGCCTCGGACTTCAGCGGTGCGCGTCTTCGGAAAATCGATGCACACATTCGCGATTGGCTGGATCGCCTCGGTCGCGTGGCTGTGGATCGCGGAAGTTCAGCAACATCTCCTGCGGCAAGGTGTCGCGCCGCCCGGATATGCGGTGAGCACGCTCATTCTTGGTCTAATACCCGCAGGGATGATCGCGCTGGTCGGACGGACGATTAATCGTTGGGCCGGTCCGGCGCCGACCGGTGCGATGCAG
>Ga0163163_10006432_pt1 | contig 10268 bp, 8 predicted proteins | sample S65metaG_FD_119766 | JGI IMG/M metagenome (GOLD analysis project Ga0163163, IMG submission 119766) | Switchgrass rhizosphere microbial communities from Kellogg Biological Station, Michigan, USA - S6-5 metaG | ecosystem: Host-associated > Plants > Roots > Rhizosphere > Soil | place: USA: Michigan... | reverse complement strand
CGCGGCGTCTACGACGAGGCGAAGCGCTACGCGGAGGCGCTGACGATGGCGTACCACCGCCAGCAGGGCGTGGACACGGCGATCGTGCGGATCTTCAACACGTACGGACCGCGCATGCGCCCGCACGACGGGCGCGCGATCCCGACCTTCATGCGCCAGGCGCTCGAGAACGCGCCGATCACCGTCTTCGGCCAGGGGCAGCAGACGCGGAGCTTCTGTTACGTGGACGACCTGATCCGCGGCCTCCACCTGCTGGCCGAGAGCGACGAGCACCTCCCGGTCAACCTCGGGAACCCGGACGAGTTTTCGATTCTGGAGCTCGCGCAAACAGTTATCCGAGTCACGTCGTCTAAGAGCGAGATCGTCTACGAGGCACTCCCCGTGGACGACCCGCAGGTTCGCCAGCCCGACATCACCCGAGCCAGGCAGGTGCTGGGCTGGGAGCCGGAGATCAATCTGGAAGAAGGGCTGCGGCGGATGCTGCCGAGCCTTGGAAGGGAGCCAGTTGGGGTCTAAAAAAACGTGCATCGCCCTGATCACGATCGTCCTCTGCGTGCTGGCCGCGACGGCCAGGCCGCAACCGGCGAGTGCCGCTCGCGGCATGCTCGTCGGCATCTACGACCCGGTGCAGCCGGTAATCGCGCCGGACGCGACGTTCAAGACGCTGGTCAACCTGCGGGCCCAGATCATCCGCTTGAACCTGGACTGGAACCTGATCGCCGCCCGGCGGCCGGCCACGCCGACCGACCCGGCCGATCCGGCGTACGACTGGTCGACCTACGACCGCGTCCTGCAGAACGCAGCCAAGAACAAGATTCAGGTGCTGTTCACCATCGTGGGTACGCCGAGGTGGGCCAACGGCAAGCTGAAGGGCACGAACGTCGCGCCGCAGAAGATGGCCGACCTGCGCTACTTCGCGCTCGCAGCGGCCAAGCGCTACAGCGGTACGTTCAAGCGCACCGACGGCGTCGTCCTGCCGCCCGTGCGGAAGTGGCTGGCCTGGAACGAGCCGAACAACCCGGTCTTCCTCCGGCCCCAGTGGGCCAAGGTCGGCCGGCGCTGTGCCGCGGTCAAGAAGCACCGCTGCGTGCGCTACGTAGCCCGTTACAGCCCGGTGGCGGCCAAGGCCTACGTGGGCATCTGTACGGCGGTCTGGTCGGGCGTCCACGCCTCGCACCTGGCGAAGGAAGTGGTCGGCTGTGGCGCCACCGACCCGCACGGCAACAACGCCGCGCGCAACGCGCGCCCGTCGATCTCGCCGACGGCGTTTCTCCAGGACCTGCGTAACTTCGGCCTCAAGCGCGCCCACTTTGACGTGTACGCGCATCATCCGTACTACAGCCGGCCGAACGAGGCGCCGTCCACGAAGCCGAAGGGCAAGCAGACGGTCACACTCGGCAACCTCTCCGTGCTGACGAAGCTGCTCGGGAAGCTGTACGGCAACAAGAAGCTCTGGATCACCGAATACGGCTACCAGACCCGGCCGCCCGACAGGACGTTCGGGGTCACCTGGGCGAAGCAGGCCAAGTATCTGACGCAGGCGTACGCGATCGCCCGCAAGAACCCGAGGGTCACGATGATGCTCTGGTTCCTGCTCCGGGACGAGGGCCGCGTCAGCGGCTGGCAGTCAGGCCTCTTCACCGTCGGCGGCAAGAAGAAGCCCGCGTACGACGCGTTCCGCCGCCTGCCACACTAGAACCGTGGCGACACCGACATCGCAACGGGGACGGGGACGGATCCCCGCCCCCGTTGCCGGCGACGACGCGCCGGTCCGGATCGTCAGCGACATCCGGGCCGGCGCGCCGTTTCTGCTCACGCGGGCGCAGCTGCTCGTCGCCGCCCGCCGGCTGGCGAGCATCACGGCGCTGGTCTGCGTCGACCTCGGCGGCCTCGTGCTCGGGCTCTACGCAGCGCTCGTGGCGCGGGAGCTCTACTACGGCCGGCAGCCGGTGCTCTGGGGCGTGCTCTGGCGGATCGAGACCGACTGGCTGCCGTTCCTAACGCTGGTGACGGTGCTCGTCTTCTCGCAGTCGCACCTGTACGAGGAGCGCGAGCGGCGCCCGGGCTTCGCGCGCGTGCTCTCGTCGCTGATCCTGGTCGCGCTGATCACGCTGGCGTTCGCGATCGGCACCGGCCATCAGTTCTCGACCTACGGCCTAGCGCCGACCGCCGTCATCTTCTGTGCGGTCACGATCGCGGCGCTGCGCACGAGCTACGAGCTCGTCACCGGAGAGGTGCTGCGCCATCTCGGCGCCCGCAGGTACGCACTGCTGGCGGGGTCGGGCGAGAACGTCGCGCACCTGCGCAACGCACTCGGCTCGGGCCGCAACGGAATCGACTACGAGTTCGTCGGCGCGGTCGCGCCCTCCGCGAAGGGCGTCAGCCTGCCGGTGCTCGGCGCCGTGCGCGACCTGCCGGCGGTGCTCGACCGCGAGCGGGTCGACGAGCTGATCCTGACCGACTCCGACTTCGGCGACCGGGAGCTGCTCGAGATCGTCGACCATGCCCACCGCCGCGGCGTCGAGGTGCGGATCGCGCCGAAGGCGACCGAGCTGCTCACCCAGCGCGCCGAGTTTGTGCCCGGCCAGGGGATCCCGCTGTTCGAGCTGCGGCCGCCCGCCTTCATCGGGATGGACTGGGTGCTGAAGCGCGCGTTCGACCTGCTCGTCTCGGGGGTCGTGCTACTGGTCGGCCTGCCGATCTGGCTTGCGATCGCGGCGGCCGTGAAGCTCAACTCGCGCGGCCCGGTCCTCTACCGCGACCGGCGTGTCGGGCTCGGGGAGCAGAAGTTCGGGATGCTGAAGTTCCGCACGATGCAGGCCGACGCGGCGGGCAAGCAGGCCGAGCTCGAGGCCTCGAACGAGGCGGACGGGCCGCTCTTCAAGATCCGCGAGGACCCGCGGGTGACCGCGGTCGGCGCCGTGCTCCGGCGGCTGTCGCTCGACGAGATCCCGCAGCTCTGGAACGTCCTTCGTGGGGAGATGAGCCTCGTCGGCCCACGCCCGCTGCCGCTGCGCGACTACGAGCGGCTCGAAGGCTGGCATCGCAAGCGCTACCTCGTGCTGCCGGGCGTAACTGGCCTCTGGCAGATCTCGGGCCGCTCGAATCTCGGCTTCGACGACCTCGTGCGACTCGACTTCTACTACCTCGAGAACTGGTCGATCTGGCTCGACATCTCGATCCTCGTGAAGACCGTCCCGGCCGTGTTCAGCGGCCGCGGCGCGTACTGAGGTGGAGCGCATGCTCGTCACCGGCCCTGCCGGGTTCGTCGGCACGCACCTGCGCCCCGAGCTCGGGGATGCCTTCGTACCGTTCGAGGGCGACGTGCTCGACGCGGACGCCTTGGCCGCGGCCGTCCGCGAGGCGCAGCCGTCGGCGCTCGTCCACCTCGCTGCGGACTCGTCGGTGGCCGCGTCCTGGGAGAACCCGACCCGCGTCTGGCGGGTCAACGTGGGCGGCACGGTCAACGTGCTCGAGGCGGTCCGGCGCGAGCGGCCCGAGGCGCGTGTGCTCTTTCCGTCCACCTCCGAGGTCTACGGGAACGCGAGCCGCTTCCCGACGCCGGAGGACGAGCCGGTCAGGCCGATCTCGCCCTACGCGGTGACGAAGGCGGCGGCCGAGCTGGCGTGCGCGCTGCCCGGCGTCGAGGTCGTCCTCGCGCGGAGCTTCAACCACGAAGGCCCGGGTCGCGACGACCGCTTCGCGATCGGCTCCTGGACCCGGCAGATCGCCAGGCTCGAGACCGAGGGCGGCGGGACGCTCCTCGTCGGCGACCTCTCGGCGGAGCGAGACGTGACCGACGTGCGCGACGTCGCACGCGCCTATCGGCTGCTGCTCGACCCGTCGGTCGCCGCCGGGACCTACAACGTCGCGTCGGGGCGAAGCATCACGATGCAGCACGTGGTGGAGCTGCTGGTCGGACTCGCGCGCGTCCCGGTGCAGGTCGTCCGCGACGAGAGCCGCCTGCGTCCCGTCGACATCGGTCGGCTCTGCGGCGATCCGTCCAAGCTGCAAGCGGCAACCGGCTGGGAGCCGGCGATCCCCCTGGAGCAGACGCTCGCCGATGCGCTCGCCGCCGCTCGCGAGCTGGAGCCGGTCTCGTGAGCGACCGGCGCGCGCTGATCACCGGGATCACCGGCCAGGACGGCTCGTACCTGGCCGAGCTGCTGCTGGAGAAGGGCTACGAGGTCTATGGCATGACCCGCCGAGCCTCGACCGAGAACCTCGAGCGGATCGGCCATCTCGTCGACCGGGTCGGACTGATCCAGGGCGACCTGCTCGACCCGCCCTCGCTCGACGCCGCGCTGCGCGAGGCACAGCCTCACGAGGTCTTCAACCTCGCCGCGCAGAGCTTCGTCCCGACTTCCTGGAACCAGCCCGTGCTGACGGCGGAGTTCACCGCGGTCGGCGTCACACGCGTGCTCGAGGCGATCCGGGCCGTCGACCCCGCGATCCGCTTCTACCAGGCCTCCTCGTCGGAGATGTTCGGCAAGGTGCGGGAGATCCCGCAGACCGAGCTGACGCCGTTCCACCCACGCTCGCCCTACGGCGTGGCCAAGGTCTACGGTCACCACATCACGGTCAACTACCGCGAGTCGTACGACCTCTTCGCGACCTCGGGAATCCTGTTCAACCACGAGAGCTCCCGCCGCGGGCTGGAGTTCGTGACGCGCAAGATCACCGACGGGGTGGCGCGGATCAAGCACGGGGTCGTCGACGAGTTGCGCCTGGGGAACCTGGACGCGCGCCGCGACTGGGGCTTCGCAGGCGACTACGTCGAGGCGATGTGGCTGATGCTGCAGCAGGACGAGCCGTCGGACTACGTAGTCGCGACCGGAGAGGAGCACTCGGTGCGCGAGTTCGCCGAGATCGCGTTCGAGCGGGTCGGCCTCGACCCGGAGAAGCACATCGTGAGCGACCCGCGCTTCCTGCGCCCGGCGGAGGTCGACCATCTGGTCGGCGACGCCTCGAAGGCGCGGCGCGAGCTCGAGTGGTCGCCCCGGACGAGCTTCCGCGAGCTGGTGGAGCTGATGGTGGACGCCGACCTGGAGCGGGTCGCGAACGAGCTGGCGTGGGCGAAGGGCTGACGGCCCCGGCCTCGCTGTCGGTCGTCGTCGTCGCGTACCGCTCGGGGCCGTCGCTGCAGCGCTGCCTGCGCGCGTTGCACGAGGACCGGCCGCAGGCGGAGCTGGTCGTGGTGGACAACGGCGGCGCCGACCTCGGCGGCGAGGAGGCGCGGCTCGTCGACGCGGGCGGGAACCTGGGCTACGCGGGCGGAGCGGCGCTCGGCGCGCGGGAGGCGCATGGGGACGTGCTGGTCTTCCTCAACCAGGACGCGGTCGTCCAGCCTGGTGCGCTCGCCGCGCTCGAGCGGGTCGTGGAGGACTCGCAGGTCGGGATCGCGATGGCGCGGCTGCGGCTGCTCGAGCGGCCGCAGCTGCTGAACTCGGGCGGCACGGTCGTGCACGTCAGCGGGATCGCCTGGGCCGGCCGCTTCGAGGAGCCGGCCGAGAGCCTCGGTGGGCTGGAGGACGTGCCCGCGCCGAGCGGCGCCGCGCTGGCGATCCGGCGCGAGCTGTACGAGGAGCTCGGCGGCTTCAGCCCGGAGCTGTTCATGTACCTCGAAGACCTCGAGCTCGGCTGGCGAGCGCACCTGCGCGGCCTGCGCGTGGTGGTGGAGCCGGCCGCCGACGTGTTGCACGAGTACGAGTTCTCGCGCAACGCGGACAAGCTCGCGCTGCTCGAGCGCAACCGGCTCGTGTTCGTGCTCAGCGCCTACTCGCTGCGGCTGCTGCTCCTGCTCGGCCCCGTGCTGTTCGCGGTCGAGCTGGCGATGCTCGGGCTCGCCGCCCGGCAACGCTGGCTTGGGGGCAAGCTGCGCGGCTGGGGCTGGCTCGTCACCCGGCCGCGGTGGTTTCTGCGCAAGCGGCGCGAGACACAACGGCTGCGCCGTGTCCCCGACCGCGAGCTCGCGCGCTTCCTGACGCCAACCCTCGACCCGCGCATGATTGAGCTGCCGCGCGGCTCGGGCGCGTTCAACACCGCCGTCGAGCGGTACTGGCGCGTGGTAGAGAAACTCCTCTGATGGAGCTCTCCGTGGTGCTGGTGAACCACAACGGCGCAGCCGTCCTGCCGCGCTCGCTCGGCGCGCTCGCCCGCAACACGGCTGCGGAAGCGGTCGAAGGAATCGTCGTCGACTCGGGCTCGGCCGACGGGAGCTGGGAGGACGTCGAGCGCCACTGGGCGCGCGCGCGGCCGCTGCGCTTCGACGAGAACATCGGCTTCTGTGCCGGCTGCAACCGCGGCGCCGAGGCTGCGGGCGGCCGCTTCCTCGCCTTCGTCAACTTCGACGCCGAGGTCGAGCCGGGCTGGGACGAGCCGCTGCGGGCGCTGCTCGAGGATCCGTCGGTCTCGGTAGCGACCGGACTGCTGCTGCGGCCCGACGGCACGCGCCTCGAGGCTGCCGGGCTCGAGATCGCGCCGAACATGGCCACCTACGGCCGGCTCGACGGCGGGTCGCCGGACGAGCTGCCGGCGGAGCCGTTCGACGTCGAAGCGGCCTCGGGCGCGCTGATGATGGTGCGGCGCGAGGAGTTCCTGGCGCTCGGCGGCTTCTACGAGCCGTTGTTCATGTACGGGGAGGAGGCCGACTACTGCCTGCGCGTCCCGGGCCGCGTCGTACTCGACCCGCGGAGCGCGATCCGGCACGAACAGGGGCATGCCTCTGGTCCGCTGCGCTCGACGACGAGGCTCTACTGGCCGTCGCGCAACCGCCTGCTCGTCGCCGCGCGGCACCTGCCCCTCCCTTCGCTCCTGGCGTCGGTGGCGGCCTCGGCGGCGTTCGACCTCGTCACGCTGGCACAGGCCCGCAGCGGCGCGGTGGCGAAGGCGATCGCCCGCGGCTGGCGCGACGGGCTGAGCGGGATGACGGCCGAGCGGCGTGCCCGCGAGCCGCGTGAGCGGAAGGCGGCCGCGCGCCGGCTCGTCTCGTTCCGTGAGGCGTTCCGGGAGCAGCGGCGGCTGGGCCGGCTGTGAAGCGCGTCTTGCTCGTCTCCCAGCTGGCGCCGCCTTCGGGCCTGATCGCCGCGCGCCGGATCGCCGCGCTGACGAAATACCTCTCGCGGCAGGGGCTCGAGCTCACGGTGCTCACCTCGCGGCTCTCCGGCGAAGGTCCGATCGAGGGCGCGGCGGAGGTCGTGCGCACGCCCGACCTGCTCGCGAGCGGGCTCAACTGGCGCCGGAGACAGCTCGAGGTTCTGAGCGAGGGCGCTCCGGGCGACTACGGCCGGCCGAGCCGGCTCCAGTCGCTGTTGGTGCCCGACCCCGCCGCCGTCAGCTGGCTGCCGTTCGCGCTGCCCCGAGCCCGCCGCCTCGTCCGGGAGCGGGAGTACGACGTCGTGCTCACGACCTCGCCGCCCCAGAGCGCCCATCTCGTGGGCGCGGCCCTGGCGCGGCGCGGCCTGCCGTGGATCGCCGAGCTGCGGGACGGCTGGACGTTTCAACCGCCGCGGCCCGATTGGCCGCTTGCGCCCCTGCGCGCGCTCGACCGGCGCCTCGAGCGGACGCTGCGCGGCGCCTCGGCGGTCGTGGGAGTGACCGGGCCGATCGCCGCCGACCTGCAGGAGCGGCTCGGCGTTCCCGCGCACGTGATCACCAACGGCGTCGACCCGGAGGAGCTCCCCGGGGGCTCCGGCCCGCCGCTCGACCCCGCCAGGCACTCCTTCGTCCACACCGGCCGTGTCGAGGTGACGGGCGCGAGCCTCGGCCCGCTGCTGGCCGCGCTGCGGAGCCTTGGCCCGGAGAGCGCGGTCGAGGTCGTCTTCGCAGGCCCCCTCTCGAGTGACGAGGCCGCCGAGCTCGGGAGCGAGGACCTGTCCGGCCTGGTGCGCGTCGCGGGCAACCTCGACCGGCCCACGACCCTCGCCCTGCAGCGGGCGGCCGACACGCTCCTGCTCGTCACCGAGGGTGCGCGCCGCACGAGCGTGGCCACCGGGAAGCTGTTCGAGTACCTCGCGGCGGACAAGCCGATCCTCGTGCTCGGCGACGAGACGGAGGCCGCGCGCATCGTCGCCGAGACCGGCACCGGCGCCGCGACCTCGGCCACCGACCCCGCGGCGATCGCGGCCGCGCTGACTCGAGCCGCCGAGGGAAACGGCTTCCAGCCCGACACTGCGGCGCTCGCGCAATATGTCTGGCCGGCCCTGTCGGCCCGCTACGCGGAGCTGATCGAGTCGGTCGGGCGCTAGTCGCCGAGACGCGGCAGGTAGCGGCGCTCGAAGCTCCGCCAAGACGAGTCCTCGAGCAGCCGGACGAGCCCTCGCCACCGCGTGAAGCCCAGGACGAGTTCGGCAGCGAACAGCGCCAGCTCGAAGAGGTAGCGAAGCCGGGCACGCGGCCCCGAGAGGACCGCCCTCAGCGCGCGGTGGCGCTCGCGCATCCCGGCCAGCGCCGTGTCGAGACGGCCCTGCTGCTCGGGGTTGCGGCTCCCGACGGTGTGCCGTCGCCAGAGGAGCAGCGGCTTGCGGACGAACGTTCCCCGCTTGCCGTGCTCGATCATCTTCAGCCACAGATCCCAGTCCTCGAGCGCGACCTCTCCGAGGTCGGTGCTCATCCCGCCGACGGCGAGGTAGTCCGCCCGCCGCGTGAGCGCGCAGCCGTTGACGTAGTTGGTGCGCAGGGCCAAGACGAACGGGCTGAACGGGAAGCAGCGCATCGTGCGCTCATCGGCGCCGAACATCCGGGCCGGGCAGTAGGCGAACGACGCGGTGGGCGTGTCCACGAGGGCGCGGTAGAGCTCCTCGACGTAGGTCGGCTCGAAGCGGTCGTCTGCCGAGAGGAACGTCGTGAACTCGCCACGGGCCTCCTCGACGCCGCGGTTCCCGGTTCGCTCGACGCCCATGTTCGGGTGCGTCAGGACGCGAACGGCGTCGCCGTAGCTCTGCGCGATCTCGAGCGAGTCGTCGGTCGACCCGTCGTCGACGACGAGCACCTCGCAGTTCGGATACGTCTGCGCCAGGGCGCTGTCGACCGCCTCGCCGAGGAAGCGGCCGTAGTCGTGGCAGAGCACGATGATGCTGATCAGCGGCGCCGCGTCCTGGGCCACGAAGCGCTCCCTCTTTCTCCGGCTCAGCCCGACCTGGCGAGCTCGTGGCTCTCGGCGAGCGCGACGAGCTTCGCGGCCACGACCATCGTCTCCCGCGCCTGCTCGGCGTACAGCGTCTCGGCCGGCTCCCCACGCACCGAGCGCAGGAACTCGAGGAGCTCCCGGGCGAGCGGCTCCTCGTGCGGGAACTCGAGCCGCTCGGGCTGCTGGCTGCTCAGCGCAGCGAGCTCCGCGAACGACTTCGGCTCGACCGCCGCGCCGCCACGGTAGTAGTCGAGCCGCTGCGTGACGTACTCGACGTCTGCGTACCCCGCCGTGCCGGTGACGGAGAGCGAGCGTATCTTGACCGGGGTGAGCCAGTTGACCTGCAGGAAGCAGGCGACCGTGCCGTAGCGCAGGAAGATGTCCGCGAAGTCGAAGCGGTCCTCGGCGAGCGCGCGGCCCGCGTTGCAGAAGAGGTCGGTCGGCTCGGCGTCGTCGAGGAGGTAGCCGAAGATGTCGATGTCGTGCACCGCGAGGTCGACGATCACGTTGGCATCCTTGACCTGCGGCGGCATCACTCCGACCCGCCGCGCCACCAGCGAGAGCGGCTCGCCGACCTTGCCGTCGTCGATCAGGCGCCGGAGCTGGCGGACCGCCGGGTTGAAGCGCTCGACGTGGCCGACCGCGAGCACCCGCGACCGCTCCTTCGCCAGCCCGATCAGATCGTCGATCTCCTCGACCGTCGGCGCGATCGGCTTCTCGACCAGCACGTGCTTGTCCGCGGACAGGAGCGTGCGCGCGACCTCGTGGTGCGCGCTCGTCGGGACTGCGACCGAGACCGCCTCGACCTCGGGCACCGCTTCGAGCATCGCCTCGATGCTCGTGAACGCGCGGGCGCCCGACGGCCCGGCGATCTCCTCGGCGCGGTTCACGTCGGCGTCCACGACCGCGCGGAGGTCGGCGTCCTTGCAGAGGTCGCGGTAGTTCCGGGCGTGGTGGCGGCCCATGTTCCCGACACCGACGACGGCGACGGGCACGCTCACGCCCGCACCCGTGCATCGGACCCCCGGAGGCCTGCCCGCGGCCCCTGGCCGCTGACTCCTGTGCGTTGCCGCATGCAGTTCGAGGATAGCTCCGGCGGCGGCGACGCCAAACATCGGATGGGTATGGAAGCCCCGTGCTT
>Ga0163163_10006430_pt1 | contig 10270 bp, 11 predicted proteins | sample S65metaG_FD_119766 | JGI IMG/M metagenome (GOLD analysis project Ga0163163, IMG submission 119766) | Switchgrass rhizosphere microbial communities from Kellogg Biological Station, Michigan, USA - S6-5 metaG | ecosystem: Host-associated > Plants > Roots > Rhizosphere > Soil | place: USA... | reverse complement strand
TTGGCGCTCCAGCCCTGCGTGAGCATCTGCGTACCGGGGAAGCTGAACCGCAGTGTCCAGCCGTTGATCGGGTCACCGAGGTTCTTCACGTCCAGGTTGGCGGTGAACCCGCCCTGACCCGGACTGCTGGTCCAGTCGTTGGTGGTGTACGTGACCTGGCAGCCGGTTGCGGCCGCCGCCGGAACGGCGAGCGCGACCGCGCCGGCCCCGGAAGCGGCCAGGGCGACGGCGAGGGCGCCGACTCTGGCCTTGGTGGAGAGGTTCATGTGCTTCCCCTCGTGGTCTCTGCGCGATGCGCGGGGGTGGGACGGAGATGTAGCTCCATGGAGAACTATCTCGATGGAAGCGCTCCCATATGGAAGCGCTCCCACGGGCCGCTGTCAACCCTGTGTATGTGTTTCGACCCGCGATAATGGGCCGGTGACGACCCCGCAGGAGCTTGACGAACACTTCCGAGCCACCCTCGGGGCGCTGACCGCCCCGGACCGGCGGGGCGACCCGTCACAGCCGGTACGCCCTGACACCACGCTCACCGGGGCGACGGCGCTGCGGCTGTTCGAGGCCCAGCTGGCGAGTCGCCACCTCGACCTGGCCGCCCGGTGGCTGCGCAGCTTCGGCGAGGGCTTCTACACGATCGGTTCGGCCGGCCACGAGGGCAACGCGGCGGTGGCGGCGGCCGTACGCCCGACCGATCCGGCCCTGCTGCACTACCGGTCCGGCGGGTTCTACTGCGCCCGGGCGGACCAGGTCGGTGACACTGACCCGATCCGCGATGTGCTGCGCGGCCTGGTCGCCGCGGCCACCGAGCCGATCGCCGGCGGGCGGCACAAGGTGTTCGGCCATCCGAAGCTCGCGATCGTGCCGACCACCTCGACGATCGCGTCCCACCTGCCGCGCGCGGTCGGTGTGGCGTACGCGATCGAGCATCTGCGGACCCGGAAGGTCCCGGTCCTCGCCGGCCCGCGCCGGCCGGGCGTGCTGGAGGCCGCTGCGTGGCCCGCCGACGCCATCGTGGTCTGCTCGTTCGGCGACGCGTCGGTCAACCACGCGGTCGCGCAGGCCGCGCTCAACACCACCGGGTGGTTCGACCACACCGGGGCGAAGATGCCGGTGCTGTACGTGTGCGAGGACAACGGGATCGGAGTGAGCGTGCGTTCACCCCAGGGCTGGGTCGAGGCGACGCTGCGCAGCCGGCCCGGTCTGCGCTACCACGAGGCCGACGGCTGCGACCTCGCCGCCACCTTCGACGCCGCCGCCGAGGCGGCCCGGTTCGTGCGCGAGGAACGCCGCCCGGCCGTCCTGCACCTGCGCCTCGTCCGCCTGATGGGTCACGCGGGGGCCGACGCGGAGGTCGGGTACCGCAGCGCGACCGAGATCGCCGTGGATGTCGACCGCGATCCGGTCGTGGCCACCGCCCGACTGCTGGTCGAGGCCGGTCTGCTCGGCGTCGACGAGCTGCTCGCCCGCTACGACCAGGTGGGCTGGTTGGTGCGCCGGGTGGCCGAGGAAGTGATCGCGGAGCCGAAGCTCGCCACCACGGCCGAGGTCGTCGCCCCGCTGGCACCCCGTCGGCCGGTCCGGGTCGCTCGCGCGGTGACGGAGGCGGCCGACACCGCGTCCGGGCCGGGGCAGACCGCCCGCCTCACCGCGTTCGGCGGAAAGCTGCCGGAGAAGGCCGGCCCGCTCACGCTCGCCCAGACCATCAACGCCAGCCTCACCGACGCGCTGCTGAGTAATCCGGGGCTGGTGCTGTTCGGCGAGGACGTGGCGGCCAAGGGCGGCGTGTACGGGGTCACCAAGGGCCTGCGGGAGCGCGCCGGCGCCGACCGGGTCTTCGACACCCTGCTCGACGAGACGTCGATCCTCGGCCTCGCCCTCGGGGCCGGGCTGGGCGGTTTGCTGCCCGTACCGGAGATCCAGTACCTGGCGTACCTGCACAACGCGGAGGACCAGCTGCGCGGTGAGGCGGCGTCGATGCAGTTCTTCTCCTCCGGCGCGTTCCGTAACCCGATGGTGGTACGGGTGGCCGGCCTGGCCTACCAGGAGGGGTTCGGCGGGCACTTCCACAACGACAACTCGGTCGCCGTGCTGCGTGACATCCCGGGTCTGGTCGTCGCCGTGCCGTCGGGTCCGCTGGAGGCGGCGCCGATGCTGCGCAGCTGTCTCGCCGCGGCCCAGGTCGACGGCAGCGTGTGCGTGTTCCTGGAGCCGATCGCGCTCTACCACACGCGCGATCTGCACACCGAGGGTGACAACGGGTGGCTCGCCCCGTACGCCGCGCCGGTCGACTGGACCCGCGACCACGTCACGATCGGCCGGGCCAAGGTCTACGGCGACGGCGAACACCTCACGATCGTCACGTTCGGCAACGGGGTACGGATGTCCCTGCGGGTAGCGGCGCGACTGGCCGAGCGCGGCATCGGCGCGCGGGTGGTCGACCTGCGGTGGCTGTCTCCGCTCCCGGTGGCGGACCTGGTGCGTGAGGCCGGCGCGACCGGACGGGTACTGGTGGTCGATGAGACCCGGCGCAGCGGTGGGGTGGGGGAGGGTGTGCTCGCGGCGCTGGTCGACGCCGGGTACGTCGGCGCGCTCCGGCGGGTCTCCGCGGTCGACTCATATCTGCCGCTCGGTGCGGCCACCAGACACCTGCTCGTGTCCGAGGACATGATTGACCAGGGTGCCCGCTCCCTTCTGGGCGCTTGACGCCGTATCTTCACAGTATCGGTGCGCCACTTGCGCGGGGCGCTCCTAGTGTGTGGACTACGCGCTAACGGTGCGTCAACCCGCGGCGACAGCGGGCTGGCGCAACACGAACAGGAGGGTATCGACAGTGAGCGCGACCGCGGGCCAGGCCGACGGCGTACGAAGCCTGGCGGACCGGCTCGGGATCGAGGCAGATTCGGTCGTCATGGAGATCGGCTACGACGACGACGTGGATGAGGATCTCCGGGACCAGCTGCTGGAGAAGGTTGGCGAGTTCGTCGACGAGGACACCGATGAGGTCGTCGACACGGTGCTCCTGTGGTGGCGCGACGGTGACGGCGACCTCGTCGACACGCTCGTCGACGCGTTGGGGCCGCTCGCCGACACCGGTGCCGTCTGGCTGCTGACGCCGAAAGCGGGCCGGGCCGGGCACGTCGAGCCGAGCGAGATCACCGAATCCGCGCCGACCGCCGGACTGCAGCAGACCTCGACCATGAGCGTCGGAAAGGACTGGGGCGGGGCCCGCCTCGTCGTCCCCCGGACGGCCTCCAAGAAGCGCTGACTTCGCCCGATCCCAGCGTCAGGCCGGTGTCCAGACCCGGTACTGCTTGATTGTCACGTCCACCGCGTCGTCCGGGTGCGGCGCGAAGCCGCCGATACCGACCCGGCCGGTGCGTAGCGGCGTGCCCGTCGAGCTCGTCTGCTCCGCGGTCTCCCGCACGCGGTCCACGTACACGGTCAGCAGCACGGGGTCGACCTGGGTCACGATGAAGCCCACCACGACGTTCCTCGGGTCGGCGGCCTTCCACGGACCACCGATGCGGGTGGCGTCCGACGGGGGGTCGTCACCGAGCCGGTACAGCGTCACCGTGCTGTCGGCGCAGACCGAGACGAAATACCCCTCGTGGCCGGTGCGCAGCCACATGCCGCCGCATCCCCGTTGGGCCGAGAACGTGGCCTCCGCGGCCGAGTCGGAGATCACCAGATCCTTCACGAACTGAGCCGAGACACAGCCGCTGACGTCGTAGCTGTCCCGGGTCACCCGCACCACCCCGGCCGTCTGGTAGACGCAGTTCCCACCGTTGGTCGCCGGCCCCGGCACGATCGACGCCTTCGACTCGTCGTCGACCACTTTCGCCCAGCCCGCCGGCAGCCAGAACGGGACCGCCGTGCGCACGTACGGTACCGGAGGAGTCGTGGCGCCCGCGTTGGGCGGGGCTGAGCCTTCGGTGAGGTAGGTGACGCCGTAGATGGTGCCCGCCGCCGTGATGGCCGCCGCGACCGCCACCGCCAGGATCGTGGGCCAGCGCCGCGGCTTTCGTCGCTGCGCGGGTTTGCCGGCGGTTGGCCGCGGCGGTGTCCTCATCGGAGGTGGCGACGCCGGGGCGGTCGCCCGCGCCGGCGGCGGTTGCGGTGGTTGCTGCGTCTGCTGGGGGAACATGAGCGTCCCCGCCGGACCGGACGGGACGCGTTGGGCCGGGCTCTCCACCGTCTCGCTGTTCGCCAGCCACGGGTCGACCGGGCGCAGCGGATTGCGTGGTGGCGCGGTCGGTGGCTCGGCCGGTGTCCATCCACGCCCGACCGTCGTCTCCTGCCCTGCCGCGGGGGTGCCCTGTGGCGTTGCCTGCGCGGCCACCGTTGCGGCGTCCGCGGCCACCGTCGGCCCTTGCGCGGCGACCGTTGGCGGAGGCGGGGCCATCGGCAGCGCGCCGCCTGGGCGGGTCAGGCCCGAGCCGCCGCTGGCCAGGCGCAGGCTGCCCTCGGCCACCACCGTCTCCGGTTGGTCCATTGTGGATGGCTGGCCGACTCCGTCGCGCAGGAGCTCGGCGACGAGCGGGATCCGGCTCGAACCGCCGACCAGCAGCACCGCCGCGACCCGGTCCGGTGACAGCCCGGCGGCGGCGATCGCCTCGGCCGTGGTGCCGACCGTACGCGTCAGGTACGGCCGGGCCAGGTCGTTGAACTCGTCCCGGCTCACCCTGGCCTCGAGCTCCAGCAGCGGTACCGGAACCGTGGCCGTGCTGGCCCGCGACAGCATCTCCTTGGCCGCCCGGACATCCTCGACCAGGTGCCGACGGTGCCGCCGGTCGGCCGGCGTCTGTGGTTCGGCCAGCCGCTGCCAGGCCTCGGGATCGGCGTCGTGGTGTGTCCGCGCGACGTGCCGGAGCAGGGCCGCGTCGAGGTCCACACCGCCAACGTCGGCCAGGCCGGCGACCGCGAGCACCCGGTACCCGCCGGCGTCATCCGGCGACGGAACGACCACGCTGGCGTCGAACGTGCCGGCGCCGAAGTCGTACACGACCAGGGCCGAGCCGGCCGGGATCGAGCGCCCCAGCACGGACACGAAGTAGCCGGCGGCCGCGACCGGCTCGGCCACCAGCCGGGGCTCGCGCAGGCCCGCCCGGCGACCCGCCTCGCGCAGCGCGCCGGTGCGCGGATCGTCCCAACCGGCCGGGTGGGTCAGCGTGACGCCCAGGTCGCCCAGGCCGACCCCGGCTACCCGTACCGCCTCCTCGCCGACCCGGCCCAGAACGGCCGCGACAAGCGCGGTCAACGCCACCTCCTGGTCGCCGAGGCGTACGGTCGCTTTCTCGCCACCGCCCCGGTCGAAGCGGCGCTTCGGGTTCGGTTCCAGCCGGGCCGGGTCGAGCCGGGCCGCGTGGACCGCGTCCCGGCCGACGAGCAACCGGCCGTCCGACTCGGCGTACACGGCGCTGGGCAGCAGCGGGGACCCGTCGAACAGCAGCGGGCGGGTGTGGCCGTCGGGCCAGCGCAGGAAGGCGGACGTGTTCCAGGTACCGAAATCGATACCTAACCGGAAGCCGTCGCCCATGGCCGCGAGTGTAGGACCCCGCGCCCCCATGGCATGCTCGACGTAGACCGAATCGTGTTGTGCTCATTTGCGTCGCTGGAGGTTGCCGTGCCGCTCGAGGTAGGCGTCGAGGCCCCGGACTTCGTCCTCAAGGACCAGAACAACCAGGAGGTGCGGCTGTCCCAGTACCGGGGGGAGCGCAATGTCCTGCTGATCTTCTACCCGCTCGCGTTCACCGGGACCTGCCAGGGTGAGCTCTGCTCGATCCGGGACAACTTCAACGACTTCATCAACGACAAGACCCAGGTGCTGACCGTGAGCGTCGACTCGTCGCCCGCCCACAAGGTCTGGGCCATCCGCGAGGGGTACGAGTTCCCGTTGTTGGCCGACTTCTGGCCGCACGGCGAGATCGCCCAGCGGTACGGGGTGTTCAACGCCGACCGCGGGATCGCCAACCGCGGCACGTTCATCATCGACAAGGCCGGCATCGTCAGGTTCGCCGAGGAGCTGGCCCCCAACCAGACCCGCGACCAGGACGGGTGGCGCAAGGCTCTCGCCGAGCTCGACTGACCCGCACCCAACCGATCCGGAACCGAACACCATCCTCGGCGGCCACCCCGCGTACCTGTCGTGGAGGCCTGACGGTGGCCGGATCGTGCTCTACGGGGCCGACGGCTTCGACGTGACCCTCACGATGGTGCCCCAGGCCGGGCTGTTGACCCAGGACCAGGCAGTGGCGCTGGCCCTGTCGGTACGGCGCACCTGAGCCTTTCGTCGTACCCGGGTGCCAGACTGCGCCGCATGACAGCCGACGTGCGGTTACGGGACGTGGTCGACGAGGACCTCGAGATCCTCTATCAGCAGCAGGCGGAGCCGGAGGCGGTGCGGCGGGCGTCGTTCCCCTCCCGCCCCCGGGACGCCTTCATGACCCATTGGCGCACCCGCGTCCTGGGCGACCCGACCGGTGTCGCCAAGGCCGTCGAGGCGGACGGGGAGCTCGCCGGCAACATCGTGGCGTGGTGGCAGGACGGCCGGCGCTACCTCGGGTACTGGCTGGGTGAGGCGTTCTGGGGTCGCGGGATCGGGACGGCGGCGGTGCGCCAGTTCGTGGACACGATCGAGACCCGTCCCCTGTACGCCGAACCGCACCAGGACAACACCGCGTCGGTGAAGCTGCTGGAGCGGCTCGGGTTCCACCGCGTCGGGACCGACGACGACTTCCTGGTCTTCGCCCTCGACTGACACGTCCACAGTGGATCGGCGCGGGCTCGGCGGCGTCGCTGGATGGCCGAGTCGGAGGCGGCTGTGCCCGCAGCGGGGTAGCCTGACGGGTGGTCCCGCCGAGGGGAGAACGATCATGGCTGACGCCGCCATCGACGTGTCCGTGCCGCCGAGCGGCACCGGCTGCGCCGAGTGTGAACAGGCCGGTGGCTGGTGGTTCCACCTGCGCCGGTGTGCCACGTGTGGCCATGTGGGCTGCTGCGACAGCTCACCGTCCCAGCACGCGACCGCGCACTGGCGGGCGAGCGGACACCCCATCGTCCGCTCGTTCGAGCCGGGGGAGAACTGGTTCTGGGACTACCGCTCGGAGGAGGCACACCGCGGTCCGAACCTGATGCCCCCCGAGCATCACCCGATGGACCAGACCGTGCCCGGCCCGGCCGACCGCGTCCCAGGCGACTGGCAGGCTCATCTGCACTGACCATCTCCTTGGCTTCGGGAGATCGTCAGTCCACAGTGGATTCCGACGTCAGACGCTGCTCAGCCGTGCAGGGTCGAGCAGCCCGTTCACCCGTACCCGGTCGAAGGCGTCCAGAAGTGCTTGAGAGCCTTCGGTCAGCTTCAAGTCCATCTCCGCCCGGTGCACGGGGATGACCGCTAGCAGGGAGATCTGGCGACCATCGTCGGTGACGATGGTGCGGGCGTCCGCGGCACATCGGAGCATCGGTGTGATCACCGCGCCGACGAAGGGCAGACCGGGTGCGTATGGTTCCGCCGGATCGCCGTTGGGCATCGAGTGCCACGGTCCGGTCCAGGTCTGGTACTCGTGCGGTAGCCGGGCGAACTGCTTGAGCAGGCGGAGCGGCCAGTAGTTGGCCTCGTCGCGGAACGCATCGTCGCCCAGCCTCCACTCCGGCGGCAGGCAGAGCATCAGCTCGGCGTACTCGTGGTAGCCGGCCTCGACCGCCCCGTCCGGCAGGGTCATCGGCAGTTCGCTCATGCCGTTGGTGACGAGCGTGTAGTACGGGCGCTGCGACGACGGCTCGATGACGTGCAGATCAATGTGGACCAGGTGCGACGCGATCTCGTGGAAGACCCACGCGATCGGCCCGAAGTGCTGTTCGATGTGCCGTTCCACGGCGTCCCGGGCGGCCGGGTCCGCATGGCCGGCGGGCTCGAAGTCGCCGGTCGGGGCCTGCTGGCGAAGGATCGGCGAGCCCTGGGAAGGGGCCTCGTCGGGAAGATCGGGCGAGATCACCGGGCCGACTGTAGACGATCCGGAGGGTCGCCGGGGACCCGGAAAGAGCGGCCGTTCGAGCCGTCGCCTGGGCCGCGAGAGCCGGGCCTCGCCCACCTCCGCGTGGAGTAGCGTTGCCCGCATGACGGCGATCAAGGTGTACACCAACAGCACCGGCGTCGACACCTACGACGACGCCAGGTATGACGTCAACAGCGCCAACGCTGTCCTCACCGTCACCGACCACAAGGCCCATCAGATCGTCACCTACAGCCCGTCGGGTTGGCTGCGCATCGAGGGGTCCGAGGCCGACATGCCGGAGGACGAACGCGAGGACTTCTAGCCACGACCGGTGTGGGACGGGACGGGCGGAGCGGTAGGCGCGACGGCTCAGCTGGGAATGGTTGCGACGGTGCGCAGCCACTGGTCCATCGCGGCGGACGCCGTGGGGATGCTCACCAGTGCCACGCCGTGCAGGCTCGAGTCGGCGAGCAGGATCTGCTTCCGCTCCTCGACGGTGGAGTCGTACAGCGCCTGCGCGTCGGTGCCGAACAACCCGTCGTCGACGCCCGCGATGTAGAACACCGGTGAGACGAGTGCGCGGATGCGCACCGACAGGTCCATGCCGTTGATGCGGACCGGCCCGGACAGCGAAATGACGCCGATGACCGGTGGCGTGACTATCACCGCCGCCGACAGACTGGCCGTGCCACCGAGCGAAGCTCCAATGAGGACGATCGACTGAAGCCCCTGCTGCCGCAGGTAACCGACGGCTTGCTTGACGTCCTGGTCGGGCTTGGACGACGGTTCGGACGACCCGTAGCCCCCGAGGTCGACGAGCAGCACGCGGTAGCCGCGCTCGGCGAGTTGCTTGCCGTAGGGGAGCCCACTGGCAGTGGCTCGCGTCGATCTGGTGCACCAGCACGATCCCCACCGCTCCGGTGCCGAGCATCAGCCCACCGAGTCGCGCGCCGTCGACGCTGTCGAAGTGCACCGGCGTGCCGCCCTGCGCCTCGCGCTTGCAGCCGATCGCGACCTCCAGGTCCGACCTGGTCGGCGCGGGGCTCACGACCGGTGCGGCCGATCCGCAGGCCGCGACGAGGAACGGAACCACCGACAGGAGCAGCAGCGACCAGCGCGTGCGGAGCATGTCGACCCGGATCAGTTAACAAAGCTAACAGCTCCGGTCATCCTACCTGTATGGTGCGCCAGCGACTGATCACCGGGTTACGGTCACGGTGTGTCGCCGCTAGGGTTCCTGTTCGTGTCGTTCCTCGTTTTGTGCGTCGGCGTCGGCGTCGGCGTCGGCGTCGTCCTGACGGCCGCGACGTCCCGGGTCAACGCGACTTCCCTTGACGGCCCAACGGGGGCCGGGCGGATCGCGGCCGGCATCGCCGTGCTCGCCGACGTTGCCGGCATCGTCGGTGTCGGCGTCGCCATCGCGCTCCTGGTCAAGGGCTGAGCATCCACTGTCGACGGTGGTTCGTCAGCGACAGCCGTCGGCATCCGGACCCGGTCGGAGTCTGCGGAGGTCCGTGGTCGCGCTTTGACGACCCTCATCGCCGGCCCGCTCGAGGATCCGGGCAGGCTCGGGTTGTCCAGCAGTGGGCTGAGGTTCCGGACCGCCAGACCGTCAGCCATGTCCTGCTCCGCCGGCGACAGGCGTCTCCACTCGTGCGGAGGCCGGACCGGCCGGTCGCCCGGAAGGATCCCGTAACCGCCGCCCTGCTCCACGCCGCCGGGGAGGCGCTGCCGTCATTCATGCCGGGTAGATCCGCGTCCGCGATGAGAACGTGGGCGGTGCGGCTGCCGGATCGACCCGCGACGCGTGGTAGGGCCGGTCACCACGCACGTCGATGGGGCGATCTGTGCCCGCGCGAGCGGAGACATCGACGCGAGTCGAGCCTGAAGCGACGTCCATCGGTCCTGCCGGGTCCCTGTCGGGCAGATCTATCGGCCCACTGAAATTGGTTCGACCCAAGGGGATTCTGATTCGTTAGCGCCGATGTATGACAATTACTGTCGCCGATGCCGAGATTCAATTTCTGCCGGTTGAGATCTCCGCCACGGACTCTTCGAGGACGTTCGGCGCTCGACTTCTGCCGGTTCCGCGCGGCCGAATAGCGGCTTTTATTCGTCGGGTAGCCGACTGAACTCGCAGAGTTGTGCCACTAAAAGTAGTCGACCGGCTCCGCTCAGTAATCAAATGAGAACGCGAGTGAACAATGGTGTTGGAGTGGGAAAGGTAGAGCGTACGTCCCAGAAATAAGCCAAATTTCATCTTCGGCGAGGTGTTT
>Ga0163163_10006428_pt1 | contig 10272 bp, 8 predicted proteins | sample S65metaG_FD_119766 | JGI IMG/M metagenome (GOLD analysis project Ga0163163, IMG submission 119766) | Switchgrass rhizosphere microbial communities from Kellogg Biological Station, Michigan, USA - S6-5 metaG | ecosystem: Host-associated > Plants > Roots > Rhizosphere > Soil | place: USA: Michigan... | reverse complement strand
GCGAACGATTGAAACTCTCTCTTCGACACATCTGGCGGTCGCAGGTCTCCTTTTCCTGGTCGCTGGGCTCATGAATTTCACATTCACACTGGCGATTCATGCCGCAGCAGTTTTTGTCAGACCAAAGTAAGGCAGAAAGGCGCGAAGGAGTGCGTACGCGCGCCTTCGGACAAGGTTATCCGCCGACGATTGTCGACAGATTCGGTATCTGGTTGTCCTCGCGTCAAATCCGAAAATGCGCGGGATCGATGCGCCAAAAAGCGATCGGTGACTTTGGATGTGGATATCACGCAGCCTTTGTTCGCACCTTCCTTTCGGAGCTGGAAAGCGCGGTACTCATCGATTCCGCGCTTGCGGACGATTTGAAAAACAACCCGAAGATCACGGTGATCGAAGGAATACTTCCCGCGGTTCTCAAACAACTGCGTACCGACAGCCTGGACATTGTTCTTTGTGTTTCCGTCCTCGAACACCTCTGGGATCCACAGACGGCTCTTCACGAGTGCTTCCGGATCATACGCCCCGGTGGAATCTGTATGTTCAACGTCCCGTCCTGGCGTGGTAAATGGTTTCTGGAATTTTCCGCATTTCGTCTCGGACTGAGTCCCAGCGACGAAGTCCTGGACCATAAGACTTATTACGACGTTAAGGATTTCCGGCCAATGCTGGTACAGGCGGGCTTTCTTCCGGGCAACATTCGGTGTTTTTTCCACAAGTTCGGGTTGAACACTTTCGCGGTCTGCACGAAATGACCACCTCCAAACGTTACTTCCTGGTTGGCGGCGCCGGGTTTATCGGAAGCCATTTTACCGACAGACTTTTGTCGGACCCTTCGGTATCCGGTGTAACCCTCTACGACAATTTTTCCACCGGACGGCACTGGCATTATGAAATGCACACGCGCGATGCACGATTCCGCGTCGTTTGTGGAGATGCAAAGGATATCGATAGTCTCACCTCGTCAATGGCGGGCCACGACATCGTTATCCACCTCGCATCCAATCCGGATATTGCTCGCGCGGCCAGCGAACCCGACATTGATTTTCGGGAAGGCACTCTGCTGACGAATAATGTCGTGGAAGCCATGCGTCGTTCCGGAACAATGAAGATTCTCTATTCGTCCGGCAGCGGCGTTTATGGTGATCTGGGCGAACGGGAAGCGGCGGAAGATGGGCCGCTGAACCCGGTGTCCACATACGGCGCAAGCAAGCTTGCAGGAGAAGCCTTGATCCGCTCCTACTGCCATATGTTCGAATTTACCGGCCGCGCTTTTCGCTTCGGCAATGTGGTGGGGCCGAGGCAGACGCACGGAGTTGGTTTCGATTTCATGCACCAGTTGCTGAAGAATCCGACGAAGCTTCGCATTCTTGGCGACGGCAATCAGAGCAAGTCCTATATTCACGTTCAGGATATCGTGGACGCCGTATTGCTTGCCGAGGCGCGCGCCACTACACCGTTTGAAGTCTATAACGTTGCAACGGACTACATCACGGTAAAGGAAATCGCCGCTCTGGCAGCCGAGTGCGCAGGACTGAATCCGCAGGACGTAGCGTTCGAATACACGGGAGGAAATCGAGGCTGGAAGGGCGACGTCCCCGTTGTTCGAATGAATTCAGAGCGAATTCGCCGCCTGGGATGGAATTGCCGGCGTGGTTCACGAGAAGCATTGCGTGAATCCATGGTCGCCATGTTGCCGGATATGATGGCCGGCAGGCTATAGCAATCCTCTTCTAGCGCCAGACAACAGCCCTCCTGAGTTAGGAGGGCTGATTTCGGACAGTCATGCCGGCAAGAAGCAGGCATCCCGGCCAGACGTGCATCATCAGACGATTCAGTGAACTGGCCAGGTGATTATTCAGTTCCAGTGGAGTGATCACTTAGATCGCAAAGTAGCCGGCCATCAGAATCGAGATAATGGCAACGCCAGCGCACCAGCCGAAACTTCGCAAGACGGATCGATCGACTCCGTATAGTCCGAGAAAAGCGAGAATCTCGCAGTGTCACGAAATTGTTTTTGGAGAAACCTGTTTACGGACGGTCATTCCCGCCAGGAGCAGGCATCCGGGCCATACGTGCATCAGGAGGCGATCCATTGAACTGTTGAGATGGTAGTTCAACTCCAGCGGGGTGATGACGTAAATGACGAAATACCCCACCTGAAGCATCACGATGATAGCGACGCCAGCGCGCCAGCTGAAACTTCGCATAACGGACCTGTCAACACCAGCCAATCCAATGAATGCCAGAATCGGGAGAAACGGGTTGAACACCCATCCGCCAAACGTCCATCCGATGCGAATATAACTTTTGAGAATCAGGAGATAGCGGCTCGAATCTGAAATCTTCGCCAGGAGATCGGCCGACGTTCGGTTATCGAAGAGGTCATTCGGAGGCGCAATCGTTAACTTGAAATAAACAATTGCTGCCAGCGGCAGCGCGAGACCGGCGGCAAACCCCGCAACCCGGCGTACGGTGGCTGAAGGCGACCAGAAAATCGGTGCCAGCAGAACGGCGACGGTCACCATGGCAAAGGGCACGCCTTCATTCTTTGTCCACGCCGCGCAGCCCGCCATGAAACCCGCGAGTGCGATCAGACCCGGAGGTTTGGACTCGTCGGATTCATACAGGCATATCAAGGCGATCGTGCTCACGACGAATGCAGAGAGTGGAACGTCTGCGTACTCCGATGCGGCATAAACGACATAGGCAGGTGAACCGATCAGTACGAATGCCATGAGCAGTCCGATGGTAGGGCTTCGGAGTTTGATAAGAGTCGCCGCGAGTACGACAACGGCGACAAGTTCAAACAGTATTCCCACAAATCCCGTTGCGTCCGGAGAATTATTTCCGATATAGCGCCAGGCGTGGACCACGACTCCAGGCAGAAGCAAAGGATAGTCCGGATGGAACGTGTTTTGAATATCCTGCGCCCACGTTTTACCTCCTGCAGCCATGTATTTTGCGTGGCTGTTCCATATAGCCCATCCATCGGTAAGACCGTTTGGATACCGTTCGACCCGAATAACGGACGATCCAACGGACCAGCCCAACACCATTGCAAATACGAACGCGAGAATCGGAACACGCCATATAGAAATATCGCGGTATCCGGCAAAGGATGTTCGATGTGAACGAAACCAGAAAAACAGGAGAACCGTCAGCAGCATTGCTTCGACCGAGGTCATCGGGCGTCGGAAAAAAAAGACGATCAGAGAGCAGATTCCAAATCCGGTCGCAGGAGCCAACGCCCACACCATCCATCTTGGATAGTTGCGAGGGCACAGACGATCCGTAATCAGGTAGCCAATCAATCCAGCAATCAGGATCGCAAGAGTGAAGAAAATCAAATCCCGCGGTGTCACGGTGTCTTCTTCTGTTTATAAAGAATCATGCCAGTACCCGCGTCGTATATCTGAACAAGGTTGTCGGGGATCGGAGGGACAGAGTCGCCGGGTTTGAAACTTCCAATGACAAACGGCTCGCCAGCGCCGCGGACCAGTATCCTGGGAATCATGACGTATCGCAGCTGGGCCCAGCGGAGATCATCGAGCGGGTCCGGTGGCTCTCCTTTCAATGTGAGGGCAGTGACATACCCGATGCGTTTGGCGTTGGGGTATGACCTGATCAACTCAAACTCAATGGGGAGATACTTGTTTTCGATTACGGTAACGTCCTCTTCACCTCGAGGTTCAAGTCCGGCAACAGCAGAGTCCATGATATGGAGGTTCCAGAAGGTACCGATTACCAGTGCTGCTCCGACCAGCCAAAGGAGCGTCTTTCGAATCATGGGGTATCACCTTAGATCCGGCAGGCGAGCGGCGTCAACGCATTCTACGCATTCTCTCCGGTTAAATGACGAATCCGGATTTTGCACTTGTTCACGTCGTTCATTTCACGTTGGCATTGCCCCTCATCATTTTCCCCACCAGGAATGGAACGCCAAAGCGCTGTACAGCCACGACCACCGTTCCTGCATGATCGGCATCCCCGCGGTAGCGCGTAGCCGACAGGTAGAAGTCCGCTTCGGATGGTTCAACCACCCTTGTAAAATTCTGCGGAAAATAATACGTTGCACACCAGTCCGCGTTGCCCAGCAGGATCCTGTATTGCGTCCGTTCGAATGCCGCACCGTCTCGTTCGAGCAGGTACCGTTTGAGTTTCTCGACACCTTCCTTGTATGAGGTAGTCCAGTAATCCGCCTCGTATCCATTCTTCGATGCTCCTTCGATGCCCCCGATCAGTCGATTGAAATAGGTGTACTCGTAGGGATGCAACATCCACATGATGTGCACCTGCAGGATCAGATAAACGACCAACGCCCCAACAGCGAAGCGGCCCACAACAGGCTTCGTGAGCAGCCGCTCGAGAGTCCAGTTCAGCGCAAGCGCTGCAATGCAGATAAGCGGCGGAATAATGAACAGAAAATGACGGATCTCGTCATACAAGTATGGTCCGACGTAGATCGCGTAGCACACGGGGAACAACGCTGAAAAAACCAGCAGCAAATAAGAGAGGTATAGCGGAAAACTACCGGAAGTCCGGAAGCGGAGCAGCTCTCGAAAACCAATGCAGACCCCGACGAGAATAAATAGCAGAACAAATTCAGGAAGCTTATAAACAAGATGACGGGGTATGTAATCCCATTTGGATACAGTCGCCATCACGTGAGAGAGCCAGTGCAGGGCAGTGAACGGCCGGACAAAAGGCTTGCTTGAACCATACGGCCAGAACGCAAGCATGATTGCGTATGCTGCGACAGCAACCGCGGCGATGAATCCGAACGTTCGCAGAAGGAACGAGACGGTGATTCGAATTGTTCCCCTCTGGAAGAACAGGGAATATACAAACCAGATTCCGGTAAAGAGAACGAGATAGCACACCACGATCAGCCCACCGACTCGAACCGCCATTGTCAGACCGCTGGCGATGGCAAATTTCGCGGCCGACTTCCAGGTTACGTTTGGCAACTCGCGGAGCAGCCGTATCAGGTAATACACGGACCATGCATAGAAAGCCGCAAATGGAATGTCCTTCGAGTTGATGAACATGTGCCCATAGTAGGGTGGGTAAAGCGCCAGGAGTGTCGCAGCCCAGAATGCAGCACCAGGCCCGCCCAGGAAGCGACCGATCTTCCAGACTGCAAATATCCCGAGAACTCCGCAGACTGCGCTCAGCAGATGCCGGCTCTCATACAACCCGAACGGCAAAACTCGAGCAGCTATTGCGCCCATTATCTCGAAGAAGCCGCCGTAGTTGTTGAGATCTCCCATATCCAGAGCGGTTTTGTCATGGAAACTTGAGGTAAAGAAACGGAGTACATTCTCGCCCATGCCGCTTTGCAGCTGCTCGTCCCACGAAACTCCGTAGTCGCGAAATGTCAGCAACACCACAATCGAGAGGGCGAGGAACAAGCCAATGGAAAGGCGCTGGTAGAGTCTCTTCTGGTACATCGAATAATTTGCATTCAATGAACTGTTTCCTTCCAGCTGCTTCTTAGACTTCATATCGCGTACGCCCCGGGCGTCGACGTGAGAGCCAAACCAGTGAAGCCAGAATGACGAGCGACAGCGCGGATGCGATCGCTCCGATCCTGATACTGGCAGGAGCGTAGAAGAATCGCACGTCGTGCGGACCAGATGGCAGCAAGATAGAAGCTAGCGCATAGTTGGCAGCAACGACAGGGACCGTTACACCATCGATGGCTGCCTTCCATCCTGGATAGTAAATCTGGCTGGCCACAAGAACACCGGGGGTCGAGGCATTTACTTTCAACTGAAAAGAGTTCGTGTCCCGATGGACCCATTCGACACGGGCTTTGTCGGAATTTGTGGCGGCTGATCCTGCGGAATTGAATATGTCATGCCCGGCTTTCGCCAGAATCACAGAGTCTTCGGGGTTGAATGACGGGTCCTTTACTCGTTCCAGCTGAAGCGCCTCTTCGGGAATCACCTCAATACCCGACGCGGGAACGATAAATGCCCGTGGCATCGCATGTAGATTTTCAAGAACGTCGGTATGACCAGCGGCAAAAACAAATCGAAATCGATCGGTCTGACTCCGGAGCTCGGTGGCAACAGGATCAACGGACGGAACCAATAAATATCGGATGTTTAACATGTCAACGCGCCGGTCTTTCAACTTCAGCAGTGCGGACGAGTCCAGCCTTACCGCATCACCGTCGTTCCGATCGATGTCATCGAGAAATCGGTACAACCGTTCGAGTGGAATTTCGTAGCCCTGCGCGGAATCCAGATCGTAAACGAGTTCAGAATTCACGACAGCAGCATCGTCCAGTTGGGCAATACGAAACGGATCACCGCCCAGCTGTTTCAGCCGGTCAAACAGTTCAACCACCGGATACACCTCACGCGCCCGCTGGAAAGGAAGAAAGCCGTAGCTGAAGGTAAGAACATCGAAAGCCACCACGGAAACAATCAGAATATTGAACTGCAGTCGGTTGAGCCAGCCCGCAATTCTCGCGTACACGACCGCCCCACTTATCGAAAGCAGAATCAGAGAAGCGCGTGGCATTCTCGATCGCTCTACGATTTCGTTTGTTCGTTCATTCAGGAGGTAGACCATTAGCAGTCCAACAGCAAGTCCAGAGCCGGCAAGAAGCGCGGTCTTCCATCGAAGATACCGTTTCTTGCCAGTCCATTCTTCCATCCTGTGTTCAAGAGCTGAAATGCCAAGTCCGGCCAGAACCGCCAACGCCAGAGACAAGACCAAAATCAATCTCCACTCTTTCAGCCCCATGTAGGGAACACGGTTCATGAGGGGAAGCACAGGGCCGACTCCATAGATAATCGAGAGCAACACAAGGCAAGCGGTGGCAAGCAATGCGATCAGCTTCTTTGAAGAATGAAGTACTGCCAGAGGAGCTGTCAGGAAAACGATCGTGCCCAGATATGCGGCCTGTTCGGGTATATCGATTCCGGCGGAGTTGGTCGCTCGCATGACATCGCGTGACACAAACGCGAGGATCGCAGGCAATGGCAACGACGGCCAGACATCGTGCGGAGACCGGTGGAAATTACGAATCCACTCCAGGGTCGGAAGCGCCTGAATCGAAGACAGGCCGATTGCCAGAAGTGCCGCCGCAACAAATCCTGCTGCAAACTTCAGGTTTGGAATACCTCCAACGTCGGACTTCGTAAACACGAGAAAGGCCGCAACAACAGATCCTGTCATCGTGAGATGTGCGGCGGTTTCAGGATGACCTGCCAGAACCGGCATCGAAAACGCGATCGCCAGGAGAGCAATGAACTTACCGGAATGTATGCGATGAAGCCGCAACAGAGCGTAGCAAATCAGCGGGAGCCACACTGCCGAGGACGCCATCGCATATCCTTGCCACGCGATGAGAAAGCCCGAGAATCCAAACAACAACGCGGAGACTACAGCGCCTGTTGGAGTCGCTCCCAGTTCTCGCAGCAAAAGCACGGTAAACAACACGGCCAGCAATCGTTGAAGCACCAGACCCAGCGCCCAAGCGCGTTTTAAACCGATAAAGTAGTACAGAAAATTTGGAGGATAGAACACCGCGGATTGTGAGCTGCCGACAAACGGGGAGCCGGAAAGCACATTGGGATTCCACAGGGGCAGGTTTCCCTGCCGAAATCCTCGCGACGAAAGTGAATAGTAGGGGTAAAAGTACGTGACGAGGTCGCCAATATTCGCGACTGGCTTTGGCGTTCCCTGAGGGAACTCGTCGACGTATGGCGGAAAGCCATTAACGATTGACGCAGGAAACGGGATCCTTCCGGACAGAAACACTGGACCATATTCGATCACAGTAAATGCAACGACGATTACAATGGCAGTCCACCACTTCCACTTGTCCGACGCTCTCAGTTCATGCACGCGCTCCGGATTGTACGTGATCGCTGCTGGATTGAAAAAGAAAGCTGTGTTAGGTATCTGGGCATGTCGGATGTGGAGCGAGTTCTGTCATCCTTCCCGAAAGTGAGACCCGAACTCCCCGAAACGTATTGGAAACTTTATGCCGAGCACTATCGGCGCAATCGGGAAGGCCTGTCTCCGGCCTCATTGTTGTCACAGAAGATGGAAGGCTGGATGCATCGCAGAGTTGCCCGCGACGTCGCAGCCCGTAAGACTTCTTCAAGAACCCTCGAAATCGGCGCGGGAAATCTGAATCACGTTCAATACGAGCCGGATAGCAAAATCTACGATGTCGTCGAGGAACTGATCGAACTCCCGGAGAAATCTCCGCAGAGGCATCGCATTCGGCATGCCTATCGGAGCGTCGATGAAATCCGGAATGAAAAGTACGATCGTATTATTTCCATCGCCGTGCTCGAACATTTCTGCGATCTGCCAACCGCGGTAGCAAAGTGCGCACTACTGCTTTCTTCCAGAGGCCAAATGCGGATCGGCATCCCGAGTGAAGGAACGATTCTATGGAGACTAGGCTGGGGACTGACCACCGGCGTCGAATTCCGTGCAAGATATAAGTTGAACTATGGCGTACTGATGCGGCACGAACACGTCAACACCGCGGAGGAAATTGAGAGCGTTCTGCGATTCATTTTTAAAAATATTCGACGAGAGGTGCTTGGATTGATGCCGGCCCTGTCGTTTTATCAATATTTCGAGTGCAGCGATCCGGACATCGAGCGCTGTCATGGAATCTTCGAACGCACCAGATAGATTGGCCGCCGCTTCACTTCACGAAATATCATTCCAACGTAAATGCCGAGTATGCCGCTCAGAATCATATTTATGGCGCTGCTCATGGTGAGTATCAATATCAGGGAAGACCAGCCGGGCGCCAGGCGTTCCCTATAACCCGAAAGCCAGAAGTACGCGATATACATCAGCTCGAAGGCTGCAGCCAGAATGAAGCCCAACCCCAGCAGCAATCCTATTCTCAAGGGCACCAGCGAGAATGAAAACAGGCCATCCGCTGCAAGACGAAACAACTTCCGATAGGTGTACCTGGATTCACCTCCAATGCGCACGACCGGTTCAAAGGGAATGACGGCACTGGGAAATCCTATCCAGACGACCATTCCCCTCAAGAATCGGTGGTACTCCGGCATGCGACGCAGCGCATCGAGCGCACGGCGCGATATCAGGCAAAAGTCTGAGGATCCTTCGGCGATCTCCACCTCTCCCACGGAACGGAGCAGCCAGTAGAACGCACGACTGGTCAGCCGCTTCAGAAAACCTGCAGATACTCTCTGATCGATCCTGCGGGCCTGGACGATATCGCAACCACCGGCGTGCAGCTTCAACATTTCCGGAACGAGCGACGGCGGATGCTGACCGTCCCCGTCGAGCGATATCACGATGTCTCCTGTTGCTATGTCCAGCCCTGCACTGAGCGCCGCCTGATTCCCGAAATTTCGGCTCAACTCAATCACCTGTACGTCTTTGTGTGCGGCGGCAAGATCCAGGAGAATCTGCTGGGTCCCATCGGTGGATCCGTCGTTAACGTAGGTGAAACGGCGAGTGTATTCGCGAGAGAGAGGAATCTCAAGAAGCTGGCTGTGGAAACGGCGAAGACTCTCCCTTTCATTGAAAAGTGGAACGACGAACTCGATCACTGGCATCGTTTCCGGAGATTGCATCAACTCCAATGGAAAATCGAGCGTTTTGTTCCGGAGATGAGAGCACGTATCCCAATTGCAAAATGCTTTGGGCGGGTGAGGGGTGAAGAGAAGAATCCTTGCACCCCTCACCCGGCCCTTCGGGCCACCCTCTGAGGGATCGCCAGAAGAAAGCCCTTGTCCCCTGTCAAAGCAGTGTGAAAATACGTGCCTATGTCACGACGATTGATAGAGGTGCGACCCCGCTTGCAGACATATGCGATCACATTCGGAGCGTTGATCGTCCCGCTGATTTTGTTCTACATCCTGAACGACCGCATCATGAAGTCTGGACTGGGATACGATGAACAGCTTTTCGCGTGGGGCGGCTGGAGTATCACCCAGGGCCTTCGGCCTTACATCGACTTCCTCGAATTCAAGCCGCCAATGGTTTTCATCACGTACGCAATGGCGATTTGGACTTTCGGCGATAAGGTCACCGACTTCCGCATTTTCTTCAGCCTGTTTGCCGCAATTTCGATACTTGCGCTTCATGTTTCGCTTTTATCCCGGCGAATGAATCGCGCGATCTCGACCGCCCTGATAAGCGCGCTCGTCTTTGCCTGGGTCAATCCGAGTTTTCACGACAACGCCCTTAACGATGCGGAATCGATCGGGCTGAGCTTCTATTTCCTGGGCGTGGCGGCGCTGCTCTGGAGTT
>Ga0163163_10006426_pt1 | contig 10273 bp, 10 predicted proteins | sample S65metaG_FD_119766 | JGI IMG/M metagenome (GOLD analysis project Ga0163163, IMG submission 119766) | Switchgrass rhizosphere microbial communities from Kellogg Biological Station, Michigan, USA - S6-5 metaG | ecosystem: Host-associated > Plants > Roots > Rhizosphere > Soil | place: USA... | reverse complement strand
TACCGTGGACCAAGTACTGCATCAAATGCCAGGAAGCGGCCGATCGGCACGAATTCGAGACCGAAACCGGCGATAGCCTGGAGTTGCTCGCAGCCTAATCCCCATTTTCACCGCAGCCACGACGGGCGCAGGAGTGATCCTGCGCCCGTGGTGTTTTCTGCGGCAAGTGTAAAAATACTGCGAAGGACAGCGCTATAGTCCACAGTCATTTCCCCGCGCGTGAGGGTAGTGACTGGGGCTTTTGACGCTCGTCTTGGCCCTACGCACGCGCCGCTTGCGTTCGTACTACTTTGGGAAGGTGGAGTTCTTTCGGCGTCCCGCAGACAAACCTTTCCGCCTGGGAGTTTTTCCAGGAAGTTTTAACCCGGTAACAGTGGCACATCTTGCACTTGCGCAAGCCGCACTGACCCTGGTGGACGAAGTTCTGTTCGTATTGCCACGGCAATTCCCCCACAAGATCTACTCCGGTGCGTCCTTTGAGCAGCGGGTGGAGCTACTGGGCGCGGCCCTCGACGGAAGCCCGCGATTTTCGGTGGCCGCCTGCGAAGGCGGTTTGTTCATCGAGATCGCCGCAGAATGCCGCAAGGCGTACGGCCCGGATATCCGGCTGAGTTTCTTATGCGGCCGTGACGCCGCCGAACGAATTGCGGACTGGGATTACGGTCGTCCCGGAGCTTTCCTCGAGATGCTCAAGCAGTTCGATCTCCTGGTAGCCGCCCGTTCCGGCGATTACTGCCCGCCGCAGGGCATCTTGAATTCATTCACCAGGCTCGAACTCAACGGCACCTTCGACTACGTATCGGCCAGCGAGGTTCGCGCGCGCATCGGCAACGGCGAACCCTGGGAGCACCTGGTGCCGCCGGCCGCGAGGCGCCGGGTGAGTGAAATCTACAGCCGAAATTCCCCTACTGATTGTTGTTGACAATCGGCAGCGTGACGATATTACTCACGTAAACGTCCTGCGCGATCGTCAACTGCGAGTAAGGGTCAGTGGGAAGGTCCGGGTTGAGATGGAGCAGCACCTGGTACACTCCGACTGAACCAGGCTGAATCGTCGCCGAGATCACATCCGCCGTTTTGCCGCCCACGATCGAGTTCACAAAACTCGCCGGAGTGGTAACCGGTCCGCTGGCGGGATACTTGTAGCCCGTCGAAATCAGGTCCTTGTTGCCGTCGGTAAGTACCGGCACTCCCAAACCCGTCGCATAAACGTAAATCAACTCGCCCGGCACCGCCGGATTCTCGGGCGTCACGGGCGAATTTGCCACGGCGGCGCAGCACAATTCGGTGCCGATCGCGGTCATGATCACGGTGGCCGTGGAGCTTGCGCTGGCGGCGTAGGACAGGCCGTTGCCCTCGGGACCCTGCACGCGCGCTTTGAGCACGATGCGCTGGAACTCGCCGGAAGGAGACGCGGTGACTTCGGGATCCTGGTTGATCAGGTTGACCAGCGCATCGCGGATACCGGTAACGGTGTCGCCGCTTTGCACCGTGTAGGTGTAATCGCGGCCGTTAATGGTCACCGTCGCGCTATCCGCCGCGGTGGCGGTTCCGTCCACCGACACGATACCGGTAGCGTAACTCGAGGCGTGGTAGACAACTCCCACCGACGGGTCTGTATTTGGCTTGGCGTAGACTCCGGGGTTGGCGACCACGATAGTTACCGCCACCGGCGTGGTCACGATCACCGAACCGTCATCGCTTTCCGAACGGACATAGGCGCTGATACTGGTGGTGTCGCCCATTTCCCAGGGAATCTGCGCGTTCACCCTATCCGGGGAAACCATCATCAGCGGTGCCGGAATGCCGTTGAAGTAAACCTGCGTGCCGCCAAGTTTGTTGGGCAGCGGGTTCTGGTTGGAATCGGCCGCCACCGTATGGTAGGAAAGGTTGCTGCCGGTCACCGAGACGATACTACCGGGAGCAATCGCCGCCGCGTCGCCGCCGCCGGACAATGTGGTGCCGCTCGCCGCGGCAGCGATTTGCGCCGCAGTCGAACTGGTAGCCGCGGTAACCGTCACGTAGACCGTAGTGTTATTGCCGGCCGCGCCGGCGATCCTCGAGGTCAGAAGCACGTCGCCCGTTGCCAGGTCCGGCGTGGCGTAAACATTGGTATCGCCGGCGCCGCCATTAGCGGCATTCATCAGCGATGCCAGGGCGGTCACGATCTTATCGATCGTATCGTCCTTGACGACCGTGTACTTGTAGTCGGCCCCGCCCGTAGTAGTTGTTTTTCCGGCGCTGTCGGTAGACTGGGTGCCGCCGATATTGATGGCGACGGCATCGCCCACCTGAATGCCGCCGGAGACGGTGACGCGGCCCCGAGCCACGATATTCAGGCTCGCCGAATTTACCACACCGGCGTAGGGAATCGTGTTCTCGCCCACCGAATAGACGGTGATCCGCCGGTTAAACGCATCGCTGACGTACAGGTTGGTACCATCCCAGGCCAGCGACATGGGCGTGCGCAGCGAATCCGCCGCGTCGGAAGCCTGATTGATCGAACCGCCGATCTGGCCGATCACGTAGTCCGCGGCAGTGCCGCTCTGGGTGGGAATCTTATTGAACACCAATACGCGGTCGTTGCCGCCATCGGCGATGAACAGGCGGTTGCCCGCGGGCAGCGCAAAGCGGGGAAAACTCGTCGTGGCATTGCAGGAACTCGGATAGGTGGGGTTGCCGTCGGTATCCGTACCGTTGGTGTCCTTGCACAGAACGGGAATCTGTTTGATAGGTGCGGTGGTATCGGTCGTGTCCAGACTATAGCCATTATTGGCGACTGAACTGGTCAGGTCCGGCTGACCGATCGCCACGTCGGCGGCCGCGCCGTTGCTCGTGGGAATCGTGTTCCAGATCAGCACCCGGTTGTATCCCAGGTCGGTAACGAAGATATGCAGGCCGTCCGAACTGACCGCGACCGGGTTGAGCAACTGTTTGGCGGAGACGTTGTTCTTCTGCTGCGTCAGGTCGGGCTCGACAAAGGTGGTGAAATCGGGTTGCCCCAGCACCACATCCGCGGCCACACCATTGCTCGTAGGAATGCGGTTGAAGATCAGGACGCGGTTGTTCTGCGTGTCGGCCACGTACAACCGGCCGTTCTGAATCCAGACTCCCTGGGGTCCGCGCATCGACTTGGCGTTCGGCGTGTTGCCCGGCACCGAAGCGGTATTAAAAGTCTGCTGGCCTATGACCACATCGGCCGGGGCGTTATTGCTGGTTGGAATGCGGTTCCAGATGAGCACGCGGTTGTGATCGGTGTCCGCCACCACGACGTGCACTCCGTCGGAGGCCACGGCGGTGGGAAGGCGAAGAGTCGTGGGAGTGGCCTGTATATTCACCGTCGCGGTAGTGAAATCCGGTTGTCCCAGAACGACCGTGGCGTGGCCGACACAGACTGGACACTTGCTGTTATAAGTCAACGTGTCGGTTGGCCGCGGCAGCATGCCGGACGCGTTCTGGAACAGGAGTACGCGATGATTGCTGGGTGACGCTCCAACGCGATTCGAGTCGGCCACAAACAGTGTGTCGGCGGCGAAAGCCAGCCCGCTGGCCCCTCCGAGAATCGAGTCGCTGGAGTTGGAATCCTGGGACGTGAAGGTGGACTGCCCGATCACCAGCCGCGCGGCCTGTCCCGTGGTAAAGTCGGCGGCGCATACCGCGGCCGCGGAAAACAAGAATATGGAGATGCACTTCATGCGCAATGTTGGACCTAAATCTCTGGATCTTGAATCTTCAATTATAGCAAGGCTTTCCGGCACTACTCTATGGTGCTGCTGCGTCACACACGTGTGCGCAAACGGCACTCCTTCCCCGTCGAAATCCTTGAACAACAAGCCCTTTGGAGCTTCATGCCCGATCATGTAGCAAGGAGGGTGCCAACCGGTGCGCCGTAAGCCGCCCGGCGTGACGGAAGCCGGAGCGGTGAGCTACAGTAGCAACATGTTGCGTCGTACCTTTCTACAGAGCCTGCCGGCCGCGGCAGCAGCCCTGACTTCCGCTGCGGCCGAGGAAGTGCCGGTCAAACTGGGCTTCGACACCTACTCCCTGCGGGCCTTCAAGTGGAAAGGAACGCAACTGTTGGATTACGCGGCTGGCCTGAAGCTGGACACTATCCAGTTTTCCGCGCTCGCCGACTACGGCCCGCTCGAGCCGCAAAATCTGCAGAAAGTAAAGGACCGGGCGCAACAACTTGGAATTTCCATCGACAGCGGAATGGGCTGCATCTGCGAATCCGCTAAGGCCTTCAACAAGAATGGCCCGCCGGCCCGCCAGCAACTGATCGACGGGCTGAAGGTGTCCAAAGCAGTCGGCTCCAAATCCATGCGCTGCTACATGGGATCGAGCGAGGACCGGTTGGGCCCCCTGCCCATCGAAGCCCACATGGAGAACACCATCAAAGTCTTCCGCTCGGTACGCGCGGAGGCGATGGACCTGGGCGTGAAGATTGCCCTCGAGAATCATTCCGGCGACATGCAGGCGCGGGAAGTAAAGACGATCATTGAAGAATCGGGCAAGGATCTGGTGGCCGCGTGCCTGGACACCGGCAACCCGATCTGGTGCGTGGAAGACCCCTTCGTGACGCTCGAGACGCTGGCCCCGTATGTAGTTACCACCCATGTGCGCGATTCGGTGGTCTTCGAAGACGCGCGCGGCGCGGCCGGCCAATGGGTAGCGCTGGGCGACGGCAATGTCGATCTTCCGCGCTTTGTGCGCGAGTTCCGCAGACTGTGCCCGCACTCCTCGATGCAACTGGAGATCATCACCGGACGCCCTCCGCGCCCGCTGCCCTATCTTGAGGCCGATTTCTGGAAAGCGTTCCCGAAGATGCCCGCCTGGGAATTCGCCCGCTTCGTAGCGCTCGCCAAGAGCGGACACCCATTCATGGGCGCAATGGTGATTGAAGACGTGACCGGCAAGAAGCCCCCCGTGATGGACGAAGCCCTGAAAGAGCAGCAGCGCATCGATTTAGAGCGCAGCTTCGAATACGCCAAAAAGAAGTTGAACGTTGGCGTAGCGTGGCGAAGCTAAACTCAGCCGCCGATGAACGCCGATGAACGCTGATGAAAAACGGTTTTGCGCTATCCGCGTTTATCAGCGTTCATCGGCGGCTAGAAAAAATCCTGAGAGGTATCGATGCATTGCGACACCAGAATACTGGCCGCCCATGGACACTGATGACTTCGATTCACTCACGGAGCGCGTGCTGGGTGCCGTCTTTGAGGTCTCCAACACCCTTGGCGCAGGATTCCTCGAGAAAGTGTACGAGCGTGCCCTCCTCACCGAACTCGGCCTTCGTGGCATTCAGGTCACCACCCAAGCCTCATTTGCAGTGACCTACAAGGGCCAATATGTCGGAGAGTATTTCGCCGATATTCTCATCGAAGACGAGCTCGTAATTGAGCTAAAGTGTGTGGAACGCCTCTCCAACGAACACACCGCGCAATGCCTCAACTATCTCCGGGCTTCCGGCCGAACGCTGTGCCTTCTCGTGAATTTCCAGAAGCCCAAAGTGGAATGGAAACGTATCGTCCTTGGATTTCAGGTACCCTACTCTTGTGAGCTGATCACGCCAAAATATTGAGCAGCTTCTTCTGCATATCGTCGCCGGTCTGAACTACCCGGGCGTTGGACAAATACTGATTGCGAGCCGCGAGCATTTCGACCATATCCGTACTAAGATCCACCGAATCCGTTGGGTAGGTGGATCCGCCGGCGATCCTCTCCGCCGCTTTTTCAAACTTGCCCTGCGCATTCTGCATGCCGGCCAACGCGGCGCCTGGAACAGTCATGACCTCACTTATCGGACGCCTTTATTAATTCTTGAGGCCGCGTGAAAACCGCACATGCCGTGAACTCCTCCTCCGGGCGGCGTAGACGAACCGCAGAAGTAGACTCCCGCCAGCGGCGTGCGATAGAGCCGCCGTGTCGGCCGCAAGAAAAACTGCCGCAAACTCACCGCTCCGCCGTTGAAATCGCCCCCCACCAGATTGGGATTGTGACTTTCCATAGCGGCAGGACCCAAAACGTGTCGCTCCAGAATGCGCTGCCGGAAACCAGGCGCGAAACGCTCCACCTGCGCCTCAATCGCATCCGTCATGTCCAGCCGCGATCCGTTCCGCACGTGGCAATACGCCCAGGCGGTGTGCTTCCCCGCAGGCGCGCGACTGCTATCGAAAAGCGTGTGCTGCACCAGCAGAACGAACGGACGGCCGGTGTGACCCGCCTCCCATTCGTCGATTTCCTCCAGCGTGCCGCCGAGGTGAACCGTGCTGGCGCGGTAACATTCACGGGCACGCCACGGGATGGGGCCATCCAGCGCCCAGTCTACCTTGAACGCACCGGGACCATACCGATAGCTTCCCAACGCTCTGCGAAACCGCGCCGGAAATCGATCGCCCGCCAAGTGCAGCATCTGGCGCGGCGTCACGTCGCACATCACCACGACCGCATCGGGCAGAGTAGTCACCGGTGAAGCGAGCAAAATCTCGCCTCCCAACGAACGCAGGTATCCCGCCAATGCGTCGGAAATGCGTTGTGCCCCGCCGCGCGGAAACGGCCAGCCACCTGTATGTCCGCACACTCCCAGAACCAATCCGATGGCGGCGCTCAAAGGAGTCCCGAGCGGCAGCGTCGAATGCGCGGCCATTCCGGCAAACAAAGCGCGCGCTCGCGGACCGCCAAAGTGCGTTTCCGCCAGGCCCCGCGCCGGGCGAATCGCCGCCATGCCGAACCTGGCCAACCGCAAAGGATGGCGCGGCACACCAAGCGGCGCCAGCACATCGTGGCGTAGCTGCGGCCATGCCTCGGCCAATGGCTCGAACAGCGCCCGCCAGGCTTCGCCGTCCCGTCCCAGATTGGCTGCGGTCCGGTCGATCGAACGCTCCAGCAGAACCGCAGTACCGTCATCCAACGGGTGCGCCAGCGGAGCCTCCGGATGCACCCACTCGAGCCCATACGCTCCCAGCGGAAACTGCTCGAAGCACGGCGAGCACACGGCCAAAGGGTGCACCGCCGAGCAGATATCGTGAACAAATCCGGGCAGCGTCAACTCCGCCGATCGCGCGCCGCCGCCGATCGTCTCAGCGCCCTCGTATACCGTGACCGCGTGACCTCCGCGCGCCAGCACGATTCCAGCGGCAAGGCCGTTGGGTCCCGACCCGACAACCACGGCGCGAGGTCTTGCGGGATTGGTCAACTCCGTTATTGTAGAAGAGATGCAGAAGAAACGGCTTGGCAATAGCGACTTGGAATTGACCCCCATTGGCGTCGGCGCCTGGGCGATGGGCGGCGGCGGATGGGCCTTCGCCTGGGGACCGCAGGATGACGACGAATCGATTTCCGCCATCCACGCGGCGTTGGATCACGGCGTCAATTGGATCGACACCGCCGCCGTCTACGGACTCGGGCATTCCGAGGAAGTGGTCGCGCGCGCTCTCCAGGGACGCTCCAATAAACCGTACGTATTCACCAAGTGCGCACGCACCTGGAATGAGAACCGCCAGATTCAGAAGGTATTGAAGCGCGATTCCGTCCGCCGCGAATGCGAGGACAGCCTCCGCCGCCTGCAGGTTGACGTCATCGACCTCTACCAGATCCACTGGCCGGAACCCGACGAGGATGTCGAAGAGGGCTGGGAGGCACTCGCCCGTCTGAAGGAAGAGGGCAAGGTCCGCTGGATCGGCGTCTCCAACTTCAGCGTCGCGCAGTTGGAGCGTTGCCGCCCGATCGCGCCTGTCACCTCGCTCCAGCCGCCCTATTCCGCGGTCTCTCCGGAGGTGCAGGATGCGCAATTGCCTTACTGCCAGAAGCAGGGAATCGGCGTGATCGTGTACTCGCCCATGAAGTCCGGGCTGCTCACCGGCAAGATGACCCGCGAACGCGTCGCAGCCATGCCGGAGGACGATTTCCGGCGCCGCGCCCCCGCCTTTCAGGAGCCGCAACTCACCCGGAATCTCGCCCTGGCCGACCAGATGAAGGAGATCGGCACCCGTCACGGCCGTTCCGCGGGAGAAGTAGCCATCGCCTGGACCCTGCGCCACCCTGCGGTCACGGCCGCCATCGTCGGCATGAGGAGTGCCGAACAAGTCGCAGGAGTTGTCGGCGCACTGGACTTTCACTTGTCGCCGGACGAGATCTCCGAGATCGATTCGGCGCGTCAGGCATCAGAAGCCTCGGCATCTTGACATCAGCTACTTTAAGCATCATGATGACTGCATGCGGACCACTTTGACGCTGGAGGACGATCTTGCCGATCGTCTTGCACAAATCGCGCGAGAAACGCAGCGGCCATTCAAGGCCGTGCTGAACGAGGCGTTGCGCCGCGGCCTGGCTGAGCGCGCGCCTTCCGTTCCACCATTCGATTACGAGCCGCACCCTGGCAACCTCCTGCCGGGCATCGACGACCGGCGCTTGAATGAACTTGCCTGGCAGTTGGACGACGAGCGATTCAGCAAATGATTATTCCGGATCTGAATTTGCTCATCTACGCTTACGATTCGTCATCGCCGTCGCATAGAGCCGCGAAGCGATGGTGGACCACCAGCCTCTCGGGGACACAATCGGTGGGCATTTCCTGGGTGGTGGCGCTCGGCTTCATCCGTCTTTGGACAAGCCCACGCATCTTCCGAAATCCGATGACAGTGGACCAGGCGGCTACCCACGTGGAGTCGTGGTTCCACCGGCCTATGGTACGGACCGTGAACCCGGGGCCACGCCATGCCGAACTGGCGTTCGGTTTGCTTCGCGCCGAGGGCAGAGGAGGAAATCTCACAACCGACGCGCACCTGGCTGCACTCGCCATCGAATCTAATGCAACGCTGCACACCGCGGATACTGATTTTTTGCGGTTTGCCGGTTTGAAGTGGCTCAATCCCCTGACCTGAGTCGCGCACAAAACGGTCTGTGTCGTCCGTGTCGGCAGAAGTAGCGGAACGCCCGTTAGGCTCTGCTATAATGTAGGGGTTTCTGCCCGGCGTTTCAGGTCCCCCTAAATGTTCCTTAGTGTCAAAGAGTTGGAGCTGCGTAAGATCAGCTTCGACAAGCTTTTCGAGCCCGGGCAGATTGAGTTCGCAGGTGAAGATCTGGAGCAAAGCTCCCCGTTGCACGCCATCGGGTCGGCCGAGTTGTTGCCGGAATCGGGCGGGCAAATGCACGTTCGCGGGAATTACACCGTGGAAATGATGGCGCAGTGCGACCGCTGTCTGGCGCCTGTGCGCTTTCCGCTGAAAGCTGATTTCGATTTGTACTACCGGCCCGCCTCGGATGTTCCGCAGGAGGAAGAGGTCAAGATCGACGCCGGCGAGGCGGAAATTGATTTTTATGAGGACGGCTTGGAACTGGAGGACATCCTCCGGGAACAAGTCCTGTTGGCGTTGCCCATGCAGCGGGTGTGCAGCGAGACCTGTAAAGGGATCTGCCCTGGTTGCGGGAAGAACCGGAACGAGACCGCGTGCGATTGTAAGCCCGTTGTGGACGATCGCTGGGCCGCGCTCCGTAATCTGGAACTCTGAATATTTGTGAAGCCCTCGCGAAGGGCCTTAGCTGGACGAAACTTGTTGAGGTAGAGATATGCCGAATCCCAAACGTAGACACTCCAAGAGGCGGACGAGCACCCGCCGCGCGCACGATGCCTTGAAGGCATCCGGGCTTTCGGAGTGCCCCAACTGCCACGAACCGAAACTTCCCCACCGCGTTTGCCCCAAATGTGGCCAGTATAAGGGTCGTGAAGTTGTAGAAGTGGTTGCGGAGTAACCCCGCCCCAACATGCTGACCATTGCGCTGGATGCAATGGGCGGAGACCACGCCCCCAAAGCCGAAGTCGAAGGGGCGGTTCGAGCCGCCGGGAGTTTGGGCGTGAAGGTTCTCCTGGTGGGCCAGGAGGATGTGGTCCGTCAGGAACTGCAGCAGCACGAAGGCTACCGCGATCTTCCCATCGAGATTGTACACGCCAGCGAACGCGTGACCATGGACGACAGTGCCGCCAAGGCGGTTCGCTCCAAACGGGATAGCTCGATGCGCGTCGCCTCGCGGCTGGTACGCGACGGGTGCGCCCAGGGGTTCGTGTCGGCCGGCAACACCGGCGCCATTATGGCTACCGCCAAAATGGTGCAGGGCGTGGTGCCGGGCGTGGAACGCCCCGCCCTGCTCGGGATCTTCCCGACCATGGTGGGAACGCCGGTAGTCCTGGTGGATGTCGGCGCCAACGTGGATTGCTCCCCCGAAATGCTGGCGCAGTTCGCCATCATGGGTGAGATCTATTCGCGCAACATCCTGC
>Ga0163163_10006425_pt1 | contig 10273 bp, 8 predicted proteins | sample S65metaG_FD_119766 | JGI IMG/M metagenome (GOLD analysis project Ga0163163, IMG submission 119766) | Switchgrass rhizosphere microbial communities from Kellogg Biological Station, Michigan, USA - S6-5 metaG | ecosystem: Host-associated > Plants > Roots > Rhizosphere > Soil | place: USA: Michigan... | reverse complement strand
AGGGGGTCTGTGGTTTTTTCTTCGTCGCTCATCGCGGCACCAAAACTACTCCTCTCAGAGAATGTTCCTAAGGCTCAGCTTTCTTTGGCGTCCCAGACGTTGGCGGATCGGCTCATCGAACAGTCGATGCCATGGTCGGCCATCAAGGTGCGGAACTGCTCAGTCGTATACTAGCCACCCTCAGCCCGAAAAATTTGTTTAAGTGTCATCTGGTGCGCATCCGCCACGCTGCAGCAGAACTGGTTCACCCCTTGTCCGTCATGCTCTCGCGGAGTACCTCCGTGACTGTGGCTTCACGGTGTTCGAGGTCGCGAATGCGGACGAAGCGAAAGCTGCGCTGAGTGCTGCCGATTTTGAGGTCGAAGTCGTGCTCGCGGCCAACGATACGCACACCGGCGGGCTCGCACTCCGACAATAGATTGCGTTGAACCATCCAGATAGCGAGGTCCTTTTGGCAGGCTCTGTCGAAAAGACGCTTCAGCATGCTTCCGAGGTTTGTGAAGACGGTCCCGCAACCACAAAGCCGTATGAGCATCAGACCGTTCTTAAACGCATCCAGCGATCGCTCGCGGAACGACAGCGGCGAAGGCATTGACAATAGCCCGTTGGTTGCGTCCGCTATCCAGGTTTCGTTGCTCACCTCCTGTGCGGGGCGCAGGCGCGTCGCCCCGGGACTCATCGGCCCAAGCTATCGCGTCTTCACGACTGCCTCGAGATACTCACCCGGCACGACAAGACTGTTTTTTCCGCCTCGATTCATCCGCTGGAGCAGCTCGATGATTTCAGCGCTCAAAGCAGATTGCCCAGCCGAATCTAGAGTAGCAAATGCCCGGTTGGTCGGCCCGTAATATGTTTTGAAAATGTTCAGCCAATGCTCCGGTGATCTGTAGCGAAAGTTAAAGATCTGCTTCGAAGCCTCCACCTTGTGACCCGGGAACAGCTCGCCAAGGTACCGCTCCGTTCCCCAGAGCGCGGGTGAATTGATGCCTGCGGGCGGGGAAACGTGTTTGCCGATAACCTTAAATAGCTGGCCTATGAACCCATCCGGCGTCCAGTTCGCTAAGCCGATCCGCCCACCTTTTCGAGCGACACGAACAAGTTCCGTGGCGGCCCTTCGTTGGTTCGGGGTGAACATCACGCCGAAAGTTGATAAGACCACGTCGAAGGCGGCATCCTCAAATGGCAGTGCCTCAGCGTCTGCCTGCCTGAAGGTGACGACCAAACGCTCTGCATCAGTGCGTTCTTTACCCCGCGCGAGTAGATCGTCGACGTAGTCAGTCGAGGTTACTGATGCAAAGCGGCGGGCAGCCGCAAGAGTTGCATTGCCGTTGCCGGCGGCTACGTCCAGGACGCGCTCACCTGCGCGCAGATCCACAGCCTCGCAGAGGCGCTCGCCAACAATCTGTAGCGTCGTACCGATCACGGCATAATCGCCGGCAGACCACGTCGCTTGCTGACGCTGCTTGATAGTCGTGAAATCGGGTGCGACTTCCGGCGTTGGCTGTGCCGCCGCGGGCGGGCGGCATTCAATTACTGTAGTCATGGTAGTTTTTCTCGGTGATTCGTTGCGATCCATCGCCTTTCGGCAATGTGCGCACGAGTGTGCGGCCTGGACGCAACGTTATGTCTGTTCTTGCCGGCGCCGAATGACCGGGATTCCTAACTTCTTGCTTGAAGCTCCTGATTAGCTGGCGTTCCTGCTTTCCAGGTGTCCTGCTTTAGCGTTCCTGCGTTGACCGGAGCGTTCGCACTGCTCCCAAGCTGAGCCGGTTCAAATGGAGCAGCTCGCCATTGACCCGGCGATCGACCAACCAACTTCTTAAAGGCGCGGCTGAAGGCAGCTTCCGATTCGTAACCAACTTCGTGAGCTACGAGCGCGATTGTGGCGCCCGGATCTAAAAGACGCCTGGCGGCGATCTGCATGCGCCATTGGGCCAGATATTGAATCGGAGGGCAGCCCACCAGATGAGCAAATCGGTCCACCAGTACGGACCGAGAGGTGGCGGCTTCCGACGCCAGTTCCTCCAGCGTCCAACTGTGAGAGGGCCTCGTGTGCAATAACGTAAGCGTGCGACCAACCAGGGGATCCCGCAATCCCGCGAGCCAGCCGGTATTGCTGTCCACAAGGTCGTTCATGTGCAACCGAATGATCTCAACAAACATCAGTTCCGAAAGCCGGTTTAGGACGCTTCGGCTGCCGGCGCGCTTATTGCCCATTTCGGTGGCCGCGAAACGGATGAATTGATCGAGAAGAGTGTGTGACGTCGTCGTGTCACGCCCGAACCGCATGAAACGCGGTAGCGAATCCAGCAGCGGGTTGAATGGGCGCGCGTCACAACTGAAAAAGCCGCAAATCAGGTTAGTGTCGCTCGGACCATCGCCACCGGTTCGCAGAAGGAAGGGCCTCGCATTGCTTTCCTCGGAGTAACGACTGATATCTAAGCCTGGTTTGGCGCGCATACCGGGCTCACTCGAAACCACATGGGCGTCGCCGTGCGGGACCACGACGATGTCGCCCTCACGAAGCCTAACCGGCTCGGTTGGATGATCTCCGACGAGCGATATCCAACATGAGCCGTGGGTGACGACGTGATATTCGATCACGTGCTGAGCGCCGGGCGCGACCTCGTGGGCGATCTCTGCCGCATCTGGCGCCTCTGCCACCCATGGCGCCTTAGCCATTACCTCGAAAAAGACCGACCCAGACAGATGCACGGCTGAAAGAACATCCGATAAAACATCCGCGCTCATCGGCAATCCTTCGAAACCGTCAAAACTTTACAAGGCGTCTCAAAAGCAGACGCAAGCCTTCACGAGCGACAAGGAGAATAGCTAATCAGGACGCCCGAGCAAGAGACTCGGCATTCCGGCCGTTCAGCAGAGGAAGCTAGCAGCATAGTTCCATATCGAGGCTGCACCTTGCGTCGTTGAGCACGATCTCGGCAAACTTTGGATGTGGCCTTGTCCCCGGTACCCTGCGGGGGCAGAGTAGTTGCGACCCGCCTCAGCTTAGGCGGTCAATTCTCGGAGACAGTCCATGCGCCATATTCTTCTCGCTAGCACGGTCCTCCTGGGCATCACAGGCGGCGCGGTCCTCGCGCAAGATCACAAGGCAAACGCGATAACGGTGGATTCGGTAAAATGGGGTCCCGCTCCGCCCGTGTTGCCGAAGGGCGTGCAGATGGCAGTTCTGGCGGGTGACCCTGGCAAGAAGGGTCCGTTCGTTGCCCGACTAAAACTGCCGCCCGGCTTAAAGATACCGCCGCATCAGCATCCAACGACCGAAGCGGTGACAGTAATCTCCGGCGAGTTCCGCTTTGGGATGGGTGATAAGCTAGACGAATCAAAGGCCGAAAAGCTTGGTCCGGGTGGTTTTGTGGACCTGCCGCCAAATATGAATCATTACGCCTTTTCGGGCGGCGGTGAGGTGATTGTTCAGATTGATTCCGAGGGCCCTTTCGAGATCAAATACGTCAACCCCGCGGACGATCCGAGCAGGAAAAGCTAATCGCTGCCGAGGAGGGCTCAAGCCCTTCCCGTGTCCCGTGTTCGGAAGAAGGTGAGCGGCTTCTTGAAGCTTGCAGGTGACCTCGCTCTGGTCATTCAGTGAAGCCGCCACTTTCATTTCAGCTCATCGACTTGGGGCTCGGCGCACGGTTCACCGCAGCTGTTCAATGAGCGTCTTTGCCGATTTCAGGTCAATGGTATCAAATCCCTCGGTGAACCATTCATAGATTGGCTCAAGGAGTTCATAAGCCTGTGTCTTTTCACCTCGATCCCTTAAGAGCACTGCCAGACTGTTCGCCGCCCGTAGCTGCAGGAGGCGCGCGCTTTGCTCTCGTGCTAACGACAAAGCATTTCGAAGCGCTTCCTCGGCTTCATTGTGGCGGCCAGCCTCGAGCAGCAGCTCACCCTGAATTCGATGAAGCTCGGGCGCAAGCCACTTATCATCGCTCCGATCAAAAGCCTCGGCAATTAAAGCCATCGCCTCATCAGGATGATTCGCCAACCGATACGTCTCAGCCGCTCTGGCTAGCCGCTCTGGGAGTCGAAACGCTGAACCCGTCTGTCGCCAGGCTGTAAGTCCGTCGCGCATGATGGCCAGGCCATTCTCGATCTCGCCCAAAATCACCCGCGCCCAGGCCCGCAACATCATTGCGTTTGCAATCGCGACCGCGGATCGATCCTCGGAAAGTAGCGGAAGAACACGCGTAACAAAAGCCTCCACTTGCTGCGGATCGCGTCGGATGTGATGTACCTCCGCAGCAAATGATAATGCGTGAATAGTGTTTTGTGTATGGCCGAGACGCTCAGCCAGGGCGAGGCCTTTTTCCAATTGTGCAAGCGACTGATCCAAAAAGCCCAATACAGCAGCAGTTCCGGCATCAGTGACATAGCCGCACACGCCGGGGTCATGGGCGCCGTATTGCAGAGCATGGGACCCGTGCAATTCGGGACGGTAAAGTGCAAGTCCATCACCAATGTGTGCTCTTGCCTTGGTAAGAAACCCAGTCGAGCAATACGTTGGCCACGCCGCATGGTGAGCCTGAAGCGTGAAGGCAGGATCGTTCACCGCTGCCGCAATGCTGAACAAGTCTTCAAGTAAGCGCTGAGATGTCATGAAATCGCTGCTGCTATAAGCGATAAGCCACGCACCCCAGATGCTCGGAAACAGATCAGCGCTGCGTTTCGCCTTTTGCGCCAGTTCTCGCGCCCGCGCATAGACGCGACCTATCTCTGGCGCCGTACTCGATTTTGTAGCCATGAGAGCCGCCCCGAGCGCGATGAGGAGCTGTAATTCTCGGTCCTCGCGCAGGGGGCTTTCAGGCAGTAACTCCACTAGCTGAAGCGCGTTTCGAAGGTGGGCGATAGCTTCTCTATACGCAGATCGTTTGGCAGCGCGATCTGCCGCGCGTTGTAAATAGCCAATAGCGCGCTCGGGAAGCTGCGCCTGCTGAAAATGTCTTGCCAAGAGTTCAGGCTGGATGTCGCATATTTCGGGATGCTCTCGCTCGAGCGTGTGCGCTATTCGGGCATGCACTTCTTGACGCTTCGCGCGAAGCAAAGTGCCGTAAGCTGCATCTTGCACGAGCGCATGCTTGAAGGTGTAGGTCGTCTGATCTCCGATCCCGCGCGCAAATAGAAGACCTGCACGGCGAAGCTGATCAAGCCCCGTGTCCATCTCATGAGGCGCGCCACTCCATATTGCGCGAAGCGAATCGTAACTGAATTCGCGCCCTAAAACAGAACCTATTTCGGCAACCTGTCGCGCGACAGGTCCGAGCCGGTCTAGGCGCGCCATTAACGAGGCATGCAGCGTCGCCGGAATAGCCGACGGACGCACTACTTGGCTCAATCTGGTTTCGTCCGCCTCTTTTCTGATTTCGATTGTTGCTTTCGTAAGCTCTTCCGCGAAGAGCGGCACGCCATCGCTCCTGGCGGCAATCTCCTCGACAGTTTCGCGGGACAAGAGATCGGATCCCGCGACAGCCTCAATTAGACGCCGCTGCTGGGCCGCCGGTAGTCGCGCCAGTGTAATGACCGAGACTTGTGAGTGGCCCGCCCAGCTTGCATGAAACTCGGGCCTATACGTCGCCACAAGCAGGATGCGGTAGCGATCTATTTGGCTGATGAAGAGATCGAGCAGCTCTAGTGTCGACGCGTCGGCCCAGTGAATGTCCTCGAAAAGAAGGAGTACGCGGGTGCTGGCGGCTATCGAGACCACGTGTCGGATGAGGAGATCGAAGGTGGCTTTGCGGCGCTCGGCTGGAGACAAGCGCCGGATGACGTCCTCGCTATCGAAACGCTCAATCGACAGGAGGTCGGAAAGGAGCGCTAGAGTTTCAGCATTTCCTAGACCGCCAAGGAAGGCATTCAGCTTGCGCCGTTGGTCGCTTTTAGTATCCGTCGATACTAGCCCGCAATTTCGTTCGATCTGCCGAGTGATGGGATAAAGCGCGGTGTTGGTAAAGTTCTGCGAACAAAAATAGTCCACGACCTGAGGGTCATCGCCTGCAATCATTTCACGGGCAGCAGCAAGAAGTCGCGACTTGCCAACCCCAGGCTCGCCCGAGATGAGAACTACCTTGCCCCCTTGATGACCGACTTGGCGCCACCGTCGCCACAGCAAATCGAGTTCCTCCTCGCGGCCGATGAAAGGAATAGCGTCAGAGCGAAGTGCTCTAAAGCGATCATCAAGTCCGGTTTCCCCCTGGACCTTCCACGCAGGCACAGGCCGGGAAAAACCTTTCAGCTCCACGGAGCCCAGGGTTTCATAACGGAATAGGCCACCGACAAGCTCGCGCGTGGTCTCCGCTATGACGATCGACCTCGGGCTTGCCATCGCCTGGAGGCGCGCCGCAAGGTTCGGTGTCTCGCCCATGATCCGGGGCTCATGAGCTGCGTCCGAGCCGATCGCCTTGTCACCAACGACAACCAAGCCCGTGGCAATACCGATCCGGATAAGAATGTCAGTGCCACGGATCGTTAGGGTGCTTGTATGTGCGAGAAGAGCCAGTGCCGCCTTGATGGAACGTTCGGCGTCGTCCTCCTGGCTTATAGGATACCCGAAATACACAAGTGCGCCGTCCCCGAGATATTGGGCGATAAAGCCGCCATAACCGTTGATCACCTGGGCGAGCAGGGCGTGGTAGGTCGCTAGCACGTCCCGCAAATCCTCCGGATCGAGACGTGTCGATAGCTCCGTCGAACCAACAAGGTCGACAAACATGACCGTCAATTGACGCCGCTCAGCGCCCGGCTCGGAGGCGGCCGGGGCGGGTGAGGTCTTGATCTGAGAAGGCAGGAGGGGCCCATCTAAGGCCGCCCCGCACTCGCCACAGAATTTTTCACCTTCCTGAATCGTTGACCCACAGGACGGACATGCTTTCAGGAGCGCAGCCCCGCATTCGACGCAGAATTTTCTCCCACCTCGGTTTTCTGCTCCACATGCCTCGCAACGCATTTCGGAATCTCGCAACACCTTCAAGGAGACGAAGACTCAAGCGCTCCTGCACAGCCAGCAAATCCGTTCCCTGGGGGAACAACAGCCGAGCGGGTTTGGTCCGGCTAGAGACGACCAATCCATCCCAAAGAATTTCTTTCATAATCCGCGCACGGTGAAAAGGCGCTCCGCGTTCCCGATGGCGCGGCTATCTCGTGTTCCTACCTAATCACCCGTAAGGCCTCGCATTGAGCTTCTCCGCCCGGATCAGATCAGCCCATTGAGAGTTGCTCGATCCGTTTTGGTCCGGCACTGGCGCGAAGAGGCCCCGAGACGCTATTCTGACCCCAATGTCCGATCTGCTTCCGATCAGGGCCAAGCTCTCGCCCTCCACCGCTCGCAATCGACATCCCATCCTCGAGGTGTTGAAGCCGCGTCTGCCGCCCACCGGCTTTGTCCTCGAGATCGCGGCCGGCGCCGGCGAACACGCGGTCTACAACGCTGCCGCGTTTCCCTATCTGCATTGGCAGCCAACCGACGAAGACCCCGAGTCATTGGACAGCATCGCTGCCTGGCGCGATCACGCCGCCTTGCCAAACCTGCTGCCTCCGCTGCGGCTCGACGCGTCTAATCCTGCCTCTTGGCCGGTCGACAAGGCCGACGTCATAATAAACATAAACATGATCCATATCGCACCGTGGAAAGCGACCGAGGGCCTTATGGCCGGCGCAGGTCGCGTACTGCCATCGGGCGGCGTCCTTTTTATGTACGGGCCCTATATCGAGCCCGGGGTCGAAACCGCGCCTAGCAATGTCTCCTTCGATCTGAGTTTAAAGAGCCGTAATCCAGCTTGGGGCATTCGGCGCCTTGATGAAGTGTCAGCTGTCGCCGGCCGGCATAGCTTGGATCTGTCGAAGCGCATTGTCATGCCCGCAAATAACCTATCCCTCTTCTTCCGAAAGCGATGAGGCCTCCGTCACAATGGCGAGGCCGCTGTGCGCCCTTGACGCCATTCAGAGGCATTACAGCCGTTCCTGAATGCCTCATTCGTTCAGCTCTCGCGGCCGCACGTAGTGCAGCATGTACTGCCCGGGAGCAGATCGCCTCTGCGCTAGGCATGCCCTGTGTGAAATCTCACCCGATTTGCAGCATCAATAGATTTAGTGGTTCATGTTACGAGATCTTTCCGTTCCGAAGAAAACATTGGACAGGAGATTGCGGTGGCCGAGATCAATGAGACAAAGCTTAACGAGCTGATGGGGAAAATGCTGGGGGACCTTGGCGGTGCATTCAGCGTGCCCACTGTACGGCTAGGGTTCAGACTTGGTCTTTTCGACGTTCTTCACGAAGGCGGGCCCGCAACATCAGATGAGTTGGCCCGCCGCGCCGGCGAGCTAACGCCTCGATATGTGCGAGAGTGGGCATTAGCTCAGGCGTCTAACGGCTTCATCGACTACGATGCTGCGACTGAAACCTTTAGCCTCTCGCCAGAGCAGTCAATGGTGTTCGCAGTAAAGGACAGTCCAGTTTACCTTCGCGGCGGATTTGATATCGTTGCGGCGATGATCGAAGGGGAAGCAAAGGTCGAGCACGCCATTCGAACCGGTGGCGGAGTGAGATGGGGCGATTCCGCGGGTTGTCTCTTCTGCGCCACGGGCGCGTTCTTTCGTCCAGGGTACGTCAACAACGTCGTCCAGAACTGGTTACCTTCTCTTGACGAAATGGCGAACAGATTGAAATCGGGTGCGAAGGTGGCGGACGTGGGCTGTGGAGTCGGGTTTTCCACAATGCTCATGGCGAAGGCATTTCCCACGAGTAAATTCGTCGGGTTCGATTTCCATGAACCGTCGATAGAAGAAGCACGTCGACACGCTCAGCAGCATGGGTTTGATGGGCACGTTCGATTCGAAGTAGCTAAAGCCAAAGAGATCAAAGAAACCGATTTTGATTTGATCACGTTTTTCGATTGTCTACATGACATGGGGGATCCGCGCGGTTGTGCGAGCCACATGCGCCGAATACTTAAGCAGGATGGCATATGGATGATCGTGGAGCCGATCGCCGGTCGTAGTCCGAAGGAGAACATGAACCCCGTTGGCCGACTTTACTACAATGCTTCGACTATGATTTGCGTACCTACATCGTTGGATCAGGAGGTTGGCGAAGCTTTAGGGGCTCAGGCGGGTGAAGAGAAACTGAGCGAGATCATACGTGATGGAGGTTTTTCACGAGTGCGACGAGCCGCTCAAGGTCCGTTCAATATCGTACTCGAGGCAAGACGCTAGCTAGTTACGTCGGAACAGGCTTTTCGCTATTAGCTAACAACGAGCAATGATCTTTAGTCCTTATTCCGCGCCGGTGTGAGTCACACTCTCGCCAGATGGCGGGCCGGAGAACGGAGTTGGAGACTGGGTCGGTAGTCCGTTTCGACGACGGCCTTTACGCGAGCGCTGACCCGAAGCAGACGTTGCGCTTTCGGCGCAGGTTCGGTCCGCTTAGGGCTGATTTATTCCAATGACCTCGCCGTGCAAATTGAAGAGAGGCTCGCCCGAATTACCGTTGTTTACTGGCGTGTCGGTCTGGATGTAGTTGTAGGTGCGCCGCGCACGTCGCGATCGACAGCGCTAAGTATTCCAGAGGTAACGCTGCCCGAAAGACCAAGCGGATTGCCCATCGCGAAAACGCGCTCGCCGACGCGCACGCCGTCGCTGCCCACGCGAGCGATCGGCAGCGGGCGATTAATATCTGCGTTCACAAAGCGATATTGAGCTGCTTGCCCTTCCCGAGCAATCGTGCCGGAAGGATCGTGCCGTCCGATAGCTGGACGCGCAGTTCATAAGCGTTGTCGACGACCCGCCGCCATTGGTCGCGTGGTCGCCGGCTGGCCCGTTCAGCGTGAGGGTGACGCGTAGCCTGCGTGATGGTGACGCGTGAGGTTGTTAGCTCCGTTGCATCAGGATGAAGCGAACGACCCGCTCGTCGTGCCTCGGCTACAATGAGTTGGACGCCTAACGTGCGAGCAAGCCGAGATACGATTTCGTCCTGCATCTCGAAAAGATCGGCGACGGGTTTCTCGAACCGCTCGGCCCAAAGCTGTTGGCTTGTTTTGGCATCGATGAGCTGGGGATGTTTAACTCCTGCCCGACCTGCCGTACGTCGCTCACCTTACCTTGGTATGAGAAAGCGCTGTTGCGGGCGATCACGAATGAGCCGTTGATACGCGACAAGTCCGTGGTCAGGCTCTCAGTTATACGATCGACGAAGTAACCTTGCTCCGGATCACGGCTGAGGTTGGCAAAAGGCAGCACGACGATGGAGAAACGAGGCGGT
>Ga0163163_10006423_pt1 | contig 10275 bp, 12 predicted proteins | sample S65metaG_FD_119766 | JGI IMG/M metagenome (GOLD analysis project Ga0163163, IMG submission 119766) | Switchgrass rhizosphere microbial communities from Kellogg Biological Station, Michigan, USA - S6-5 metaG | ecosystem: Host-associated > Plants > Roots > Rhizosphere > Soil | place: USA... | reverse complement strand
CCCCGACCTGCTGATTACAAATCAGCTGCTCTACCAACTGAGCTACGCCAGCATCGACAAAACTCTAACACTAACACACGGTTTCAGGTGTTTCAACCATCGCTTGACGATTTCTTGTCACCGGGAAGTGCGCTGACGCACCACTTCATACAACACGACGCCCGCCGTCACCGAAATGTTCAGTGATTCTACCTTTCCGAGCATTGGTAACCGGACCACTGCATCGCAGTGCTCCCGAACAAGGCGGCGCAATCCCCGGTGTTCACCGCCAAACACCAGGGCGATCGGGCCAGTGTAATCAAATTCCGTCCAAAGCTTTTCTCCGGATGCGTCTACACCGACGACCCACACACCTTTTTTCTTTATTTGATCTAAAAAAGACACCAGATTCCCGACCCGAACGACGGGAACGTGGGCTAATGCACCGGCAGATGCCTTAGCTACTGTATCGCTCAACGGTGCGGAGTGTCTCTCAGGAACTACAATTCCCGAAACATTTCCTGCTTCGGCAGTTCGAATGACGGCACCGAGATTATGAGGATCCTCCACACCATCCAGCACAATCATGAAGGGCCGCTCCTTGCGAAACAGGATTTCTTCAGAAGAATACCGGAACTCACCACACAGCGCGATGATCCCCTGATGCGAAACGCCCGGCGCCATGCGCTCCAATACATTTCGATCTTCTCGACGCACGGGAACACTACGCTGACCGGCAAGTTCAATCACTTCCTGCAGTTTTGGCGACCTGATTTCACGACCTATATATATGCGTTCGATGGGAGGATTCCCTGCCGTCAGAGCTTCGTATATGGAATGAACTCCGAAAAGCTGATTACCCATATCGCTCCACGAATGCGCTCGCCCGATTGCTGCAACATTTCACGTTTTGAATATTCAACTTTGCAGCAGTTTCGATCATCGGAATCAGCTTATCGAGTTCGGGACCCGAAGATTTCATTGTTAGTGCGGCGCGTATAGGATGAAAGAGGAGTTTGCCCTTTCGTTTCGTTGCGTCTTTGAGTGAGCCTGCGATCGCACGGAATTCCGAGGTTGTCAGAAAAGGCCGGGTTTGAAGAATCGTTGAGAACTGGCGCAGCAACTCCATTGCCCCGGCGTCCTCCAGTGTGTCCTGAATATCCGAAGCATTTTCGATGGAAAAATCCAGAAAACGTGTCAGGGCATCCGGAATATCGGAACTCTTATCAACACTCGGAACAACTGTATCCATGACCATGGCGAGCCAGACGTCCTGCTCGGACCGCGGCATCCAGCCTGATTTTTCCATTTCAGTTGCCACAAGAATCGGGGCCATCGGACTCGTCTTCATGTAATGCCGGTTGATGAAATCCAGCTTCTGAGTATCGAATACCGCAGGACTTTTGTTGACGCGATCGAGACGAAATTGGGAGACAAGCTCCGATTTCGGAATGATCTCGCTGCCGTCGGAAACCGGCGACCACCCCAGCAGAGCGATGTAGTTCATCAGTGCTTCAGGCAGGTAACCGGCTTCACGAAACTGCGCCACCGCCGTCGCTCCGTGGCGCTTACTCAGTCTGGCATGGTCCGGCCCGAGAATCGTTGAGAGGTGCGCGAATTCGGGCAAAGGCATTTTGAGGGCTTCGTAGATCAATACCTGCTTCGGCGTGTTCGACAAATGGTCATCGCCTCGAATCACGTGAGTGATCTTCATTAACGCGTCATCCACCACAACGGCGTAGTTGTATGTCGGCCATCCGTCGGATCGAAGGAGTATGGGATCGCTGATAATCTCGCTTTCAAACTCCATAGGGCCATGCACGATGTCGTGAAAATGAATCGCGCCCGCACGCACTCGCAGTCGGACGACAGAAGGTTCCTTTTTTGCGAGACGGCTTTTGACGACCTCGGCTTCCAGGGATCGGCAGGTTCCAGGATATTTCCAGGATTCACCCGCAGCTCTTGCAGATTCAGCGCGCTTTTCCAGTTCGTCTTCCGAACAGAAACACCAGTACGCGCTTCCCTCTTGAACGAACCGTTCGGCGACCTCTTTATAAATGTGGTGCCGCTCGGACTGACGATATGGACCATAAGGACCCCCGATATCCGGTCCCTCATCCCAGTCCAATCCCAACCAGCGAAGATCTTCATAGATCAGGTCTTCGTATTTTTGCTCCGATCGTTCCTGGTCCGTGTCTTCGATGCGAATGATGTAGGCCCCACCGGCCTGGCGCGCAAACAACCAGGCAAAAAGGCCGGTGCGGACGTTTCCCACGTGGAGCAAACCGGTGGGACTCGGAGCAAATCGTGTTCGGATCATATGTAAGTTGTGGGGGCGGTCTATGACCGCCCGCGGTCCTTAAGGCGCGGGATTGTGGGCGGTCATAGACCGCCCCTACAGGTTCCCGCCAACCAGCAGCGCGATCGCTTCGGCGGCGATGGCCTGTTCGGTTCCAACGATTCCAAGACCTTCCATGGTTTTGGCTTTCACCTGAATCTTGTCTGGCGTTACTCCCAGAGCTGCCGCCATCTTCGAAGCCATCGCTGGAAAGTACGAAAGCAGCTTCGGGCGTTCGGCAAGTATGTTGGAATCGATGTTTCCCACTTCGAAGCCTTTCGCGCGTACCAGCACGATGGACTTCTCCAGAAACCGGAGGCTCGACATCCCCTTCAGTGCGGGATCGGTATCCGGAAACAGTTCTCCAATATTGCCAATGCCTGCTGCTCCGAGCAGCGCATCGGTTATGGCATGGCAAAGGACATCGCCGTCGGAATGACCAATCAATCCGAGCGCATGCGGTATGAGCACACCTCCAATCACCAGGGGTGTATTCGGCCCCAATCGATGGAGATCGAAACCAATGCCGATTCGAAAGCTCACCTGGCGGATTGTTCCTCTTCGAGGAGCACTCTTGCGAGAACGAGATCGGTGGGCCGGGTAATCTTGATGTTCCGTTCCGATCCTCTGACGATTGAAACGGATCGGCCCATGCGTTCCACGAGACTGGATTCATCGGTGCCGTAGTATTCGTCTTTTTTGGCTCGCTCAAATGCTTCGCGCAGGATTTCGATTCGAAAAGCCTGCGGAGTCTGCGCCAGAACAAGATGTTCACGTGCGAGTGTGGCGTCGATCACATCTTTTTCAACCTGCTTGACCGTATCCACTATTGGTACGGCTAAAATCGCCGCGCCATCCTTGGCCGCCTTTTGAATAACCGCCTCTATCTCTTCAACGCTCACAAACGGCCTCACCGCATCGTGCACTGCGACAATAGTGACGTCCGGAGAAAGATGTCCCAGCGCGGTGGATACCGAATCCTGCCGACGATCTCCCCCCTGAATGACGGATATCGGTTTCGAGAAACCCGCGGCCTGGACGAGCGTCCGGATCTCCTCCACTGATTCCTTTGGCGCCGCAACGATGACGTTGTCCACCAGCCGGCACGCATCAAACTTGCGGATGGTGTAAATCAGGATTGGCGTATCGTGAAGAACGAAAAGCTGCTTTGGCCGGTCCGCCTTCATTCGGCGCCCGGCGCCAGCGGCGGCAATAATAGCAGTTACTTTCATAAGACTTCAGGTGAGCCGCAACGCTATTGCGATACTTCCGTGTGCGTTGGCCTGTCGGGACCAGTCCTCTCCGGACGTTCTTCGCGAGGGGCGTGCGAACCATGGGCGCCAGTGTCTCCTCGCTGCTTCTCTTCGTATTTCCCGAAGATCATCTTCCCCGCCGTGGTTTGAAGAACGCTTGTTACGGATGAGTCCACAGTCTTGCCGATCATCTTCCGGGCATTGTCCACAACAACCATGGTCCCATCATCCAGATAGGCGATTCCCTGATTGAATTCCTTACCTTCCTTCAGGATGAAGACCTTCATGCTTTCACCCGGCAGATAGACCGGCTTGAGGGCGTTGGCGAGTTCGTTAATGTTGAGCACCTCAACACCGCGAAGCTGAGCCACCTTATTCAAATTGAAGTCGTTGGTGACGATCTTTGCTTCAAACTCCATCGCCAGTTCGATCAGCTTCATATCCACTTCGCGAACTGCCGGATAGTCGTTTTCGACAAACTGGACCGTGATTCCAGCCATCTTCTGGATCTTCTGCAGAATATCCAGGCCACGCCGGCCACGATTCCGCTTCAGGGCATCGGCGGAATCTGCGACCTGTTGAAGTTCTCGAAGCACAAAATGAGGAATAACAAGAATTCCGTCCAAAAAACCGGTCTCGCAAATATCCGCAATCCGACCGTCGATGATGACGCTGGTGTCCAATATCTTGTAGATCTTCTTTACGGGCCGCTCGCCACCGAAAATTCCGCCCAATGCGGAAAGATTGAGGTAGTCGCCCTTGTTTGCCCCGACAACCAGGCCCACATACGTCATGAGAAAGAGTATGAAGATGTTGATGAAGGATATGGAATTCTTGTCGAATTCGGTCGTGCGCAGAATCATGCTGATTAATGTTGCACCAACGATCGCCATCAGTGACCCGATCGCTGCCCCAATCAGCCGTTTCAGCGTTGCGCGTTTCAGTCGGTGTTCAAAATAAATAATAGCAAGCGCACATCCGAATCCGAGAGGAACCGCGGTGTATCCACTGAGTTTGAACGGCTCGATGATGTAGGCCGCAAGCGTCAGCGCGACCGCAAAAATGATGCGGACCACTACGATGTCCAGGGTGTAGTTCTGTTCCTTCTGGACGTCGATATTATCCAGGGGCCTCGATGGCGCTGTAGAGGACTTGCCTTCTTTTGGTTTCATGGACCTCAACCTCTCGCCGTAACCACGAACTGCGGGAATTCATACTATCCGAAAAGGGTCGACTGCGCTTCCTGAATATTCCGGACGGGGAACGTCTGGAGGGAACGATCCGGTTCATCAATAAGGGGTTGCGCCGGCAAGACCGCACATTTGAAGCCCAGCATGGAAGCTTCCTTCAGACGAACAGCCGGAAACATCGCCGGCCGAATCTCGCCACCGAGCCCCACCTCTCCGAATACCACCGTGGATGCGCTGAGTGGACGATTGAATAGACTCGACAGGATTGCGGCCATTATCGCCAGGTCGGCCGCCGGTTCCACAACCTCGAGTCCCCCAACCACATTCAGGAAAATGTCCTGGTCCCACAGGTTCACTCCCAGACGTTTTTCCAGGACCGCAGAAATCAGGGCCAGACGCTGCGGATCGACTCCCGTGGCCAGGCGGCGCGGCGTCCCAAAATGAGTCCGCGACACGAGGGCCTGGATTTCCACCAGCAGTGGCCGTGAACCTTCAACACAGGCGAGAATCACGGAACCAGGACTCAGGATTTCGGATCTGGTGAGAAAGAACGCTGAAGGTTTTTCCACCGCCCGCAGTCCCGACCCTGCCATTTCGAATATCCCAAGTTCATTGGCAGGGCCGAACCGGTTCTTGATCGTACGAACAATGCGATGAGGGTGTTGACGTGGACCTTCGAAATACAAAACCGTATCGACGATGTGCTCGAGCGCTTTGGGCCCGGCAAGAGCGCCATCCTTGGTCACGTGTCCAATCAGAAACACCGGGACATGTTTCTTCTTGCACCAGAACAGCAACTGCGCCGCCACCTCTCTTACCTGGCCGATACTTCCCGGAGCCATTTCAAGCTTCTCGGTAAATGTGGTTTGAATGGAATCGATGACGACAACTTCGGCATCCAGCAATTCCGCGGACGATAGAATCTTCTCCACGCTCATTTCCGGATAAATATGAAGGGTGCCGGCGTCAATATTCATCCGCTCGCCGCGCATTCGAATCTGCTGAGCGGATTCTTCACCGGAGGCGTACAGAACCTTTGTGCCGGCAGACAGTCTTGCCGCGACGTCCAGCATCAGCGTCGATTTTCCAACACCGGGATCGCCACCTAGCAATATCAATGCGCCTGGAACGACACCGCCTCCAAGCACGCGGTCGAACTCCGCAATACCGGTTGGGATGCGGTGAGTTTCAATATTGGTAATTTCGTCGAAAGGAACCGGGCTGGAATCCCAGGATCGAGGGACGTCTTCCGGGGCAGACATCCGCTCCTCGACGAAGGTGTTCCATTCCTGACAGGACGGACAGCGACCGATCCACTTGGGAGAGTTGTGGCCGCAATTCTGGCAGTTGTACTGCGTCTTTACCTTCAATTTCTTTTCCGCGTCTTGACCGTCAGTAGCCTTCGAGAAGATTTTCAAACTTGGTAAATTGCTTGAGGAACGCGATTTTTACAACACCGGTGGGACCATTGCGCTGTTTAGCAATGATCAGTTCGGCCCTGCCGGAATTCTCTTCATCAGGCTTGTAGACTTCTTCGCGAAAGATAAAAGCGACAACGTCGGCATCCTGTTCAATGGATCCGGACTCCCGGAGATCCGACAGCTGCGGACGATGGTCGCCCTGCCGTTGCTCCGGCGCGCGACTCAACTGGGAAAGCGCGATTACCGGCACATTGAGTTCTTTTGCCAGCGCCTTCAGTCCGCGGGAGATTCCGGAAATTTCCTGAACCCGGTTCTCGACCCGGCCATATCCCGACATCAGTTGCAGATAATCCACCACGATCAGGCTCAGTCCATGCTCGGCTTTCAGGCGCCGGGCCTTCGCGCGCATTTCCATAACTGTGAGTGTGGAAGAGTCGTCGATGTGAAGCGGTGCACGCGAAACGGTGGCCAATCCATCGATGAGCCTGCTGTAATCTTCCTTCGCGAGATATCCGGTTCGAACTTTGTGCGCATCGACCATCGATTCGGCGCAGAGAAAACGCATCAGGAGTTGTTCCTTCGACATTTCCAGGCTGAAGATCCCGACGCCCTGGCCCTTCTTCACCGCAACGTGCTGCGCCATGTTCAACGCGAGCGCCGTTTTTCCCATGGAAGGCCGCGCCGCCAGGATGATCAGGTCTCCAGGTTGCAAACCTGCAGTCATGCGGTCCAGGTCCGTAAAACCGGTTGCCACACCCGTAATCATTTCCCGTTCGGTGTAGAGCTTCTCAAGAAGGATCTTCGCAGATCCCTGCATGTCGTGAACGGACACGAATCCCGATTTGATTCGCTTTTCGGAGAGATTGAAGAACGCCTGCTCGGCTTTATCGAGAATCTGCTCGGCAGGTTCGGCCTGATCGAAACACTCGGCCATGATCTTATTGGTGGCCCCGATCATCTGCCGCATCAACGATTTTTCTCGAATGATACCGATGTAACTCTCGGTATTGACCAGATGCGGTATTCCTTCCAGCATGCCGGCAAGGTAGGAAATTCCGCCCGCGCTTTCCAGCGAAGACGCCCGCATGAGTTCTTCCTGAATGGTGATGAGGTCGACCGTTTTCGACCTCTCCATCAAATCCACGATCTGGCGAAAAATCACCCGATGGGCGTCGAAGTAGAAATCTTCCGGCTTCAACAATTCCACAACGCGATAGTAGTTTTCGTTGTTGACCAGTATTGATCCAAGAACGGACTTCTCGGCATCGATGTTGTGCGGGAGCGATCTTTCCAGTGCTTGACGAGTCATAACAATTCAGCTGCGGCGAGGCACAACTCTATACCAGTTCTTTTCGGACTGCGGGAGGATCGGGCTGCGTCCTGCACTCCGCTTCGATTTGAGGTTCCACTTTCAGCTTGACGCGCGTTGGGGCTCGTTTTTCCGTACGCCAAAATAAAAAACGCCCCTGTTTTTTGCAGGGGCGTTGATTGACAACACTTCCGGTGCTCGGTTCGTTATGCTTCGACTTCCCGTTCCACCTTCAGCTTCACATGCGCCATGACATCCTTGAAGAGCCGGATGGGAATATCAAATTCGCCGAGCGTCTTGATGTGATCGTCCATGTGGATCTTGCGCTTTTCGATTTGATAACCCTTCTTTTCAAGCTCATCGGCGACATCGGCGTTGGTCACCGATCCGTAAAGGGCATCGTGATCGCCGGTCTTTCGGCGAATGACGAGTTCCAGCTTCTCGATAAGTGCCTTGAGGGCCTCAGCATCGTTTTTCTGACTGGCTTCCTTGCGGAGCAAATTGTTCCGCTCTGCCTCAATGACTTTCAGATTCCCCGGAGTCACGGTATATGCCAGCTTTCGCGGCAGAAGGAAATTGCGGGCGTACCCGTCTGCAACCTTGACGACCTGGCCTGCGCGTCCGAGCGTATCAATAGTTTCGCGAAGAATGACTTCCATGTTTATCCCTTTATTCCGTGGCGAACGGCAGAAGAGCGATGTTGCGTGCTTTCATGATGGCATCGGTCAATCGGCGCTGATGCGGCGAACAGACACCCGAGATGCGGCGTGGCATGATCTTTGCACGCTCTGGAACAAACTGTGAAAGCAGCTTGACGTCTTTGTAATTGATGGAATCGATACGTTCCACACAAAACTTACAAACCTTCTTGCGCCGGTAATACTGTTTTTGAATAGCCAAATTGGATCTCCTCTACTCGCTTTCTATTCTTCCATGCCCTGTTCGGGTGCAGAACGGCCGGCCGCACTGGCATTCGTGCTGCGTCGCAAAGCGCGCTTTGCCCGGTGAGCCTTGATTTTGTCCTGTCGTCGGATGTCTTCATCCATACGAACGGACAGATACTTGATAACCTGATCCATGACGCGCAACCTGCGTTCGGTTTCCTTGATAATGTCGCCGGTTGCGAGAATCGTCAGCAGGACGTAAAAGCCGTCCCGGAACTTGTCTACGGGATAAGCAAGGCGACGCTTCCCCATCTTTTCGACCTTGGCAACCGTTCCACCGCCGGCGGTAACGATACTTTCGATCTGGGTATTGATCTTGTCGATTTCCTCCTCAACCACATTCGGGTTGACGATGAACATGATTTCGTAATTTCGCATCTCTAATCTTCCTTTGCTTCCCGCAAATCTAATCTGTTGAATGTCGCCATCGCCTTTTCGGCTCCATCGGCGATCAATGCTTCAACGGCATCCGCCGCCGCAGCTTCTGCCTGTCCGAGCAGCTTCACATCGGCCTTTGCGACTCTGGACAGAACGAAATCCCGCATTTGTGAAACTGGCCGCTCCGGCAGTATCCCAACGCGCACTCGCAGGAACTCGTCCGAGCCGCAGGCGGAAACTACGGATTTTACCCCATTGTGGCCGCCAGCCGAACCTTTTTGCCGTATCCGCAATTTTCCCAGCGGCAACGCGATATCGTCGTACACCACGATCAGGCGCCCGCTGGACGTTTCAAAACGCTCAAAAAGCCTTGGCAGCGCGGCCCCTGAAAGGTTCATGAACGTCTGCGGCGCTACCAGGACCGCCGAGTTTCCCGCGATTTCGAATCGGTTCGAAATCAACGCCGGTCCGCACTTCTCTCGAATGCGAACCCCGAATCTTCGCGCAAGTTCCGCCAGAACTCGAAACCCGATGTTGTGATACGTATCCGCGTAATCGTCGCCGGGATTCCCAAGTCCGAGTACCAGCCACGTTGAATTCGGATCCATATCTCTACAGGACGATTGGCCGGGCTGGAGACCTTACGCTTTACCAGCAGGCGGTTCTTCTTCCTTCTTGCCCTTTTTCACGACTTCGGGTTCAGCGGCTCCAGCTGGGGCTTCGCCTTCGGCTGCAGGTGCGGCGCCAGCGACAGGCGCTGCCTCTTCCTTGACGGCAATGACGTGGACAACAACCTGATCCGCATCTTCCAAAATCTTGATCTTGGCGTTGACCAGGACACTCGATATACGAAGAGAATCGTTGATTCCAAGGTCGGTCACGTCAATTTCGATGCGTTCCGGAATGTCTCCAGGCAGACACTCCACCTCGATAAAACGCATGATGAGTTCGAGGATGCCGCCGTCAGTCTTCACGCCACGCGCTTCGCCTTTTACTGCTACTGGAACCTTGACCTGAAGGGCAACGTCCATTGCAATGCGATAGAAGTCGGCATGAAGGAAACTTTCCTTCACCGGGTCCAGCTGCCACTGTTTCAGAATTGCCGACGTCTTGCCTTCAGCTCCAAGATCCAGTTTCAGAATTGTGTTGCGGCCGGTCTCGGATCGAAGAACCCTCAGCAACACTTTCGGATCGACGGCCACCGACATGGCATCGCCTTTTCCGCCATAAACGACGGCCGGAATCAAACCTTTGCCCCTCAGACGACGGGCAGCATTCTTGCCACGATCGGTCCGGCCTTCAGCACTTACTACGATTTCTGCCATAACAAAAACTCCAGACTCTTAGATGAACAAACCACTAACCGATGTCTCTTCATGAATAGACTGCACGGCCTGAGCCAGCAGATTACCCACGCTAAGCACCCTGATTTTCCTGCAATTCTGCAAATCGCCTTGCAGTTG
>Ga0163163_10006421_pt1 | contig 10276 bp, 9 predicted proteins | sample S65metaG_FD_119766 | JGI IMG/M metagenome (GOLD analysis project Ga0163163, IMG submission 119766) | Switchgrass rhizosphere microbial communities from Kellogg Biological Station, Michigan, USA - S6-5 metaG | ecosystem: Host-associated > Plants > Roots > Rhizosphere > Soil | place: USA: Michigan... | reverse complement strand
TGTCGTTTCTAATCGGGAGGTGGACAGATTCAGCGGGTAAATAATGCCGCCGTGGTGCTTAAGATGCAAGATCTAGGCACCTGTTTTGCTTACACGCTGGACGCCAAATTCAGTTCCTTTAAAGCCATCGTTTTCGCTAGAAGCTGAGGTTAACTAATCGGGGTTACTTAGAGGTTACTTAATCTCTTCTACTTAATGGCACTGAGTTCCTCAACAAAGGTCACACGATTGATTTCGTGCAAAGTCGAGGTTCCAGTAAACACCTTCTGTAATGCCGACTCACGCAGACTTGTCAATCCCTCGGCCTCAGCTGCACGGCGAACCTCGGAACCCGGACGCCGTTCCACAATCATCTCACGAATGTTGTCAGACAAGTCCAGGAGTTCGTGAATGGCGGTGCGTCCTCTGTAACCAGTGTGATTGCAAGCGTCGCAGCCAACGTTCATATAGAAAGGACGTTGGCGGTTTTGTTCGGGAACAAGTCCTGATTCGGTGAGCTCGTCTTCGCTCGGTTGATACTGTCTTTTGCAATACGGGCACAACATTCGGATTAATCGTTGAGCAAGAACACAGTTCAACGATGATACAAAGTTATACGGCTCGACCCCCATGTTGAGAAAACGCCCAATAACGTCAATGACATTGTTTGCGTGAACGGTGGTAAACACGAGGTGACCAGTCAGCGCTGATTGGATTGCGATCTGCGCGGTTTCAGTGTCGCGAATCTCGCCGACCATGATCTTGTCCGGATCGTGGCGCAGTATGGAACGAAGACCACGGTCGAAGGTAAGGCCCTTCTTTTCATTGACGGGGATCTGCGTAATACCGTGAAGTTGATACTCCACCGGATCTTCGATTGTGACAATCTTATCTTCTTCGTTTCTTATTTCGTTTAGCGCTGCGTAAAGCGTGGTCGTCTTTCCGGAACCTGTCGGTCCAGTTACCAATACCATTCCATATGGTTCAGCAATGTAACGTCGAAACTTTCTGAGATCCTCTTCCGCAAATCCGACAACGTCGAGATTCAAATTCTTAAACTCTTCGTTGATCTGCTCCTTGTCGAGGATACGAATGACAGCATCTTCGCCGTGTATCGTCGGCATGATCGACACGCGAAAATCGACGTTGCGTCCTTTGTATCTGACTCTGAATCGTCCGTCTTGTGGCACGCGTCGTTCAGCAATATCCAACTCAGACATGACCTTAATTCGTGAAATCAAGGTTTGGTGGTACGCGAGATCAATTGGATCAACTTTGGCATACAACGCACCGTCGATTCGGTACTTCACCTGCACTTCTGTATCACGTGTCTCGATGTGAATGTCGGAAGCACGCGACTCCATCGCATTATAAATAATCGTGTCGACGAGCTTGATGATGGGCGACATTTCAGAATCAGTCGCCAACCGATCAAGATCTAATACTTCCTCGCCGTGTTCAGTCTCTCTAACCAATGAGATGCGAAAACCTGACGCGGCTTCCTGCAATACTCGTTGAGTCGTGTCGCCTTTGCGTAGGACCACTTCGACGGCACCCGCAGTTGCGACGTGGGGAACAATGCGAGTTCGAAGTGTGCTTGACAGTTCATCAAGCCGCTCGAGATCGGTTGGGTCGGCCATCGCGATATGCAAAGCTCGCTCATCGCGTTTCAGCGGCACAAACTGATGTCGCACCATTAAATCAACTGGGATTTCCGTAAACAGCGTGTAGTCAATTGGCGACTCACGATCGGGCGGAAGCAAGTCAACGAAAGGCAAGCGGTATCGACGCGCTAGCTCTTTCGCCGCCCGCATTTCAGGCGGTTGATGCTCGTCAAAATCTCCAGGCGGAGGCGGACTCGTTAGGGAGATGGTTTCGTTTTTGGATATTTCCTTCATATGACTCGGCGTCTTTCAGTGACGTGTAACGCCTGCGCCGCTCGAAATGGATTGAATAATCGGGAGGTAAATAGCCAGGAGTATCGTCACTACGACGCCACCCATCACAACAAGAATCGCAGGCTCCAGCGTGGTCGTCAACTGTTCAAGTCGGACCTCCGACTCGGCGTCATAAAACACAGCAACTTCGTCCAACATTTCGCGCAAACTGCCGGATCTTTCACCGATACCAATCATGTCGATTGCCAGCAGAGGCAGCCAACCGGCATCCTCCAGGCTTTCAGTGAAAGAACGTCCTTCACGAATCATAGGTAGTATCGCGGAGCTGCGTCTCCGCAGTTCGAGATTCGTGATCGATTCGGAGGCGATTTCCCACGACTCGACCAGCGTAATACCACCAGCCAGGAGCGTCGCGAGTGATCGTGTGGCTTGAGCGACCGACAGTTGAATTGCCAAACTTCCCGCCAATGGAATCTTTAGAATCAAAGCGCTGAGCTGAAGTTTTCCGCGTGGGGTTCGTGACCATATAAACAGCAATATGGACCCGCCAATTATCAACGGTCCGAACCAGATGACATTTGCTGACATCCAACGCGACAGTCCTACAACGATTTGAGTCACAGTTGGTAGATCGCTACCAAAACCGGTGAACAGGTCCGACATCCTCGGCACGACATAAACCGTCAGAAAGGTGACCATACAAGCCGATGCAAACAACAAGAACAAAGGATAAGCAAGAGCTCCGCGAATTTTGCGTCTAAGCGCGACGTTACGTCTCATGTAAACGACGTAGCGACTTAGGACGTCGTCGAGTGCACCGGAACGCTCACCAGCAAGAATCGAAGCAGTGTAGATACGAGGGAAGATTGGTCCCTGAGCGGCGAAGGCCTGTGACAGCGCGGCACCGCCGCGAATCTGCTCTTCTACATCGCCAAGAACGGCACGCAAGCGAGCAGAGGCGGCTCGTTTGCGCAGCATCGTGATCGCTTGAAGGATTGGGATACCAGCACGACTCAGAGCTGCCAGCTGTTGATTGAATAGCAGGAAGTCGTTTGCTTTTACGCGCGCGTGAGCTCCGGATCGACCGAACCGGGTAAGTGCGGCCACTCCGGAAGTCCTGGGTGGTGCAACATTGAAGACACGAAAACCCTCACGTTCAAGGCGGACACGTGCTTCATTGACGCCAGCGGCTTCGACTGTTCGTGTTACGACTTCGCCGGCGGGTGTTCCAAGCCGGCAGATAAATTCAGCCATAGAAGGATCCTAGTGGACTCGCGAGTATAGCATGCGGTACTTGAACTCAAACGAAGCGCGGAAGTAGTGATAGCGCTGCTTAGTTCGCTTGTCGCTACACGCCTGAGGACAAGAGAAGTTGCAAATTGGGCAAGCATTTCGGAGATCAAATTTCTAAGGTATGGCGTTTGTGTTTTCACACCGCCGTGGGTAATGTCTCCACCTAACTTCCAACGCTTCAGACCAACTGACCCAAAGCACGTTTACCTTGCGCGTTATTGATCGGAAGCCCAGACCATCTATCTAAGTGATTTTTAAGGAGCAACGTTAATGACAGCACCAAAACAACAAGAACAACCTCAGGTCGCCATGTTTCAAATCATCTCGGGCTTTTGGATTTCGCGGGGCGTGTTTGTAATCGCAAAGCTTGGAATTCCCGACATCCTCAAGACTGGACCTAAAACAGCGGCGGAACTCGCGTCCGCGACGGACACTCACGCTGAATCTCTGTTTCGAGTGCTTCGAGCGATGGTTAGCGTTGGGGTACTTGCCACCGACAGTGAGAACCGTTTTTCAAATACCCCTGTATCCGAAACCCTTATAACCGACGCTCCAGGGTCTCTCCGCTGGTTCACGATCTCAGAATTAGGCCAGGAGCACTACCCAGCATGGGGAAATCTCATGCACTCCGTGAAGACCGGTGAGATCGCGTTCGACAATTTCTTTGGCAATGACATATGGGCCTATTTCAGAAATAACCCGGAGGATGCAACTGTCTTTAACAACTCGATGAGCGGTATTACGGCAGCGCTGAATGAGTCACTTCGCTCCGTGTACGATTTTTCGAAGTTCAAAACTGTAGTCGATGTTGGAGGCGGACATGGCGGACTTATCAAAGAGATTCTCAAGTCTAATCCGAACGCTAAGGGGATCTTGTTTGATGCCGCAGAAGTCATCAACGGCTCTCGTGAGCGACTCGCGGAAGCGGGACTTGGTGACCGTTGCGAGGCGGTAGCGGGAGACTTCTTCAAAGCAGTTCCTGAGGGTGGCGATGCTTATGTGATGAAGTGGATCATCCACGATTGGGACGATGAACGCTCAATCAAGATTCTTAAGAATTGTCGCGCTCAGATGGGCCCTGATGCACGGCTAATCATAGTAGATTGCGTAGTCCCGGAAACCAATGAGCCCCATTTCTCCAAATTCATCGACCTCAATATGCTGGTTATGACCGGAGGAAAAGAGCGGACAGCAAAAGAATTTGCCACCTTGCTGGAGGCGTCAGGCTTTAAGTTGCTCCAAGTGGTTGGGACGGACCAGCCGACGAGCATTATTGAAGGCCAGCCAGTCTGATTCGAAAAATTGACCACGCCGCACGACGATTCAGGAGTTCTTCAGAGACAAAGGCACAGACTCAAGTCTGTGCCTTTCTTGTCCTTGCACGACTTAAAACACTGTCCTAGAATGAATTCTGCCAACACAGTAAATTTGAAACAGTGCGGCCGTCTCCCCGCAGCCATTTCACGCTCATTTTAGAGATGTCAGGCATCACTCGTTCTCCTGCGAGCATCTGTGTTGATAGCCCTTTCAAAGCCTGACAGGTAAGTTAAAACCGAAAAGAGCAAAGTAGCCGGGGGTGAGATGCCTTTACCCACACGCAGCGCCACTCGATTATCGTTAGCCTCCCTTCTGCTTGCGCTGCTGGCATTCGCATTTGTAGCTAAGAGCCAGGAGCCAACCCAGACGAAGCCATCGCCGGAAAAACCTGCCCCAGGTGCGGCAGTTCAGACGCCATCCCCTCCACCAAAAAGGCTCGGAGATGAGCTCGACGACAAAACCGGGCTCATAACCAACACCGACTTAATCACGCTAACCGTAACCGTCACCGATACGTACGGACGGTATGTCTCAGGCCTTAGCAAGAATGCATTCTCAGTGTTAGACGACAAGAAGCCACAGGAAATCACTTTCTTCAGTGACGATGATTCTCCGGTTTCCGTCGGTGTCATTTTTGATGTGTCCGGCTCGATGAGCGGCGACAAAGTTAAGCGTGCACGTGACGCGCTGAGCAAGTTCATACAGACCAGCCACGATTCTGACGAGTACTTTCTTATCGCTTTCAACTCCCGCGCACAGCTGCTGCTTGATAGGACTCGTGACGGCGATTCGGTTCTAAACAAGCTTACGTTTGTGGAGACAAAGAGCCAGACAGCTCTTTACGATGCCTGCTACCTGGGGGTTGAAAAGGTTCAGCGGGGGACGCATCCAAAACGCGCCTTGTTATTGATTAGCGACGGCCAGGACAACGATTCTAGATACACATTCAACGAGTTACGAAAACTCTTGAAAGAATCTGACGTCGTTCTTTATGCGATTGGGATTCTTAGTGGAAGCGATGCAGGCAGTTCATTAGGCATGGAAGGACAAGGCGTTCTCGACGAACTTTCGGGAGTTTCAGGTGGCAAGGCATTCTTCCCCCACTCCGCCGCAGAGATGGACGATATCTTCGAACAGATTGCTTTGGAACTGCGGCATCAATATTCAATTGGTTACAAGCCCGAAATGTTTACGAACGATGGTAAGTGGCATCGTGTTAAGGTTAAGGTGACACCGCCTCGTGGCTTGCCCCGACTCTTTGTACGTTCAAAGGAAGGTTACTACGCCACACCTGGAGTGCGTTAGAGTTGGCAAAGTTCGTTGCTAAGCTTTCGGCAACGCAGACTCCCTTTAGTGGCATCTTTTTACTGTGTGCGCTTGCTCGCCGCATTGGTTGCGACGCCTGTTTGCCCCAGCCCGCGTGCGGGAGCCAGTTGGCAATTCACTCCCCAAGGCGCTCCGGTCCCGCTTGACGGGAAGCCGGAGCGTTTCCGTTAATAGGCATTAAGGTTCACTTACTGGTTGAAGAAAGAGTTGATGAAGAAGTCAGATCCGAAAACTGAAGCAATGTTCCGATGGTCAGCTGCTGTTGCCGTGGCAGTGCTCATTTTCTCCGCGCTCGTTTTGAGTTCCATTGGAGCGGCCGGCCAGAATCGGCCACGTAATGTACAAGTAGCAACACCAACGCCAACGCCCAAACCTGCTCCTACATCACAGGGGAGACCTGGTCCATCACCAACTCCGACCGGACCACTTGGCGATGCACCACCGCCTCCACGACTAAAGCCAACTCCGACGCCTACACCACCTGAGGAAATCGATCCCGAGAGCACAATCAAGATCAATGCAGATCTAGTTCAGCTCCATGTGCGGGTTATCGATCGAAACAATCGTCCGATCGACAACGTGCCTCAGAATGCTTTTCACGTTTTTGAGGATGGTGTTGCGCAACCCATCGAAACTTTCACACGAGAAGAAGTTCCGATCAGTTATGGTTTGGCGGTCGATACCTCGGGATCACTTCGAACTCAATTGCAGAGCGTAATCGATGCCGGCAAGACGATCGTCAACGCCAACAAGGTTGGCGACGAGACTTTTCTGATCCGGTTTATCGGAAAAGACAATACCGAACTCGTTCAGGATTTCACGCCCAAAAAAGACCTGTTGATTGACGGTCTCGACAACCTTTACGTCGAGGGCGGCCAGACTGCAGTAATCGACGCCGTGTATCTTGCCGCAGAACATGCGTCTGAAACTCAGCGTGGCGACCCAACCGACAAACGCCGCAGGGCATTGATTGTCATCACTGACGGCGAAGACCGAGCCAGCGTATACACGCAAGAACAACTGTTTAGTCGATTGCGTGAGGATGATGTGCAAATCTTCGTCATAGGGTTCGTGAACGAATTGGAGAAGGAAGCAGGCTTCATCAGGAAAAGTCCGCGCGACAAGGCGGTCAATCTCCTCAACAGGTTGGCATCTGAAACGGGAGGACGAGCATTCTTTCCTGATTCGTTATCAGAACTGCCTCAAATCGCAGGCGAGATTGTTCGCGACATGCGGACTCAGTACGTGATTTCCTACAATCCCACGAACAAAGCCCCGGATGGCACCTACCGCGCGATCAAAGTTAGCGTAGATCAACCAAACTCTGCGGAAAGAAGAATTGCACTAACGAGACCCGGCAGAATGGCTAGACGTGAGGCTTCAGGTGGTGGTCCTAAGGCGCCCCCAGTTCGTTTGCCTGCGACAAGCACAAAGAAACCGTAAATAAGGCTACTTTCCCCGGACTGATCCGCTGATTTTCTTTCGTGTGGTCTCGCCTGTGTGAAGCACAGGTAAACCAAAATCGACATCTGAATGCGGTTGAGGGATCACGTGAGTTGCAACCACTTCGCCGACTCTCTTTCCCGCTGCCGCACCAGCATCCACAGCACTCCGCACCGCAGCAACATCCCCACGAACGATTGCCGTCACAAGTCCTGCATCGATTTTTTCCCAGCCAACGAGACGAACATTTGCAGACTTGACCATCGCATCGGCAGCTTCAATCATTGCCACTAGCCCGCGACATTCAACCATTCCCAGTGCTTCAGGCATAAGATCTCCTCAACGCCCAGTAACTTCAATTCCTTAACGAATGTATAGGCGCCGGGATTCTCCCGCCGCGCCGAATAAAATCTTTCGAAGAAAATGCGTTCACCGCCATTATCGGCGCGCTTCCCAGTAAACCGCCGAACTCGACGATGTCTCCGACGTCGCGGCCAGGAACCGGAATAATTCGCACCGCTGTAGTCTTGTTATTCATCACGCCAATCGCCAATTCATCCGCAATGATAGCTGCGATTGTTTCAGCTGAAGTTGAACCAGGCACTGCGACCATGTCAATACCCACGGAACAAACACTCGTCCACGCTTCAAGCTTATCCAGTGACAAAGCACCAACTCGCACGGCTTCGATCATTCCCACATCTTCCGAGACGGGAATAAACGCGCCACTCATTCCACCAACGGAACCACTCGCCATTGCCCCACCCTTTTTTACGGCATCGGTCAACAAAGCAAGTGCAGCTGTAGTTCCATGCGTGCCGGCTCGCTCAAATCCCATGGCCTCGATGATGTTGGCGACGGAGTCTCCCGGAACCGGCGTCGGAGCCAACGAGAGATCGATAATTCCAAATGGCAGACCTAACCTTCGTGCAGCCTCACGGCCGACAAGTTCTCCCGCTCGCGCTAACTTGAATGACAACTTCTTGATAGTCTCCGCGAGATCCTGAAGCGGCAAGTCTATTGGCGCCTGTCGCACAGCGTAATGCACCACACCGGGGCCTGAGACACCAACATTGATAACAGCCTCCGGTTCACCGATACCATGAAAAGCACCTGCCATAAATGGATTGTCTTCGACGGCGTTTGCGAAACAGACAAACTTCGCACACGCAAGTCCTCCCCTGTCGCGGGTCAGTTCAGCTGCGTCTTTGATAATTCTGCCGACCTGGCCCACGGCATCCATGTTGATGCCAGCTCTTGTTGTCGCTGCGTTCACTGAAGAACATAGACGTTCAGTCGATGCTAACGCTTCAGGGATCGAATCCAGGAACGCCGTCTCGGCCCGTGTTGCGCCTTTGTGAACCAGTGCAGAATAGCCGCCGATGAAATCGACTCCGACAGTTCCTGCCGCGTCGTCAATTGCCCTGGCAAGTTCCACCGGATCACCTTTAGCTCCCTCAGTAATCATTGAGATTGGTGATACCGCTATGCGTTTGTTCGCCACTCGAATTCCAAGCTCTTCACCAATCTCATCGACAGTCTGGACCAGTCGTGCCGCTGTCGAACGAATCTTGTTACTCGCGCGTTCGGCGACGATCGATATCGTGTCACCGCCACAATCACGCAAACTCAACCCCAACGTAACCGTGCGCACGTCGAGATGCTCCATCTCGGTCATTGCCACAGTCTGTAGGATTTCAGCTTGACTGTATTCCATTTGAATCAGACTAGCCGAGGACTTTGCTCAAGATGAGGAGGACGATAAACAAAAGAAACAAGCAGCCGGCGACGAGTAAGAATCTCAGGCTGGGGTCATAGGCAGCCTGGTCTATGACAACACTCGAAACCTTCCGCAATTTCCCCACCCGGCCCAATACGTTTCCTTCGGGAGCGCGTGCAACGTTCGAAGATTTCTTCATGTTTGGATTGTTCGTTAACGAGACGGGCTCAGGTACTGATCTTGTGAGGGGTTCTGCCTTTGAGAGTTCCGGAATTGCCGTCAACGGTTGCGTCTCCGCAAAATCGACAACCGTTTCTGAAGCTTCCACAACTGCTGTCGCCTCTGTTGCTTTCGCTCGGCTGTTAACCTCCTGGCCGCACTGTGGACAAAAGACAGAGCGTGGACGAACCGCAGCACCACAAACTTTACAGCGACGATCTATTTCAGGTTCTGACATGGAAGAGAATTTGAAATTTCGGATTCGAATTTAGGATTGCGAATTCACTTAGCGTCTAATCTCTCCTGAATTTCAATACCGTTCTCACCCTACACGAAATTCGAAATCCCAAATTCGAAATTCGAAATCTAGACTCGGTGCATGGCGTTGAAAAGGTCCTCACGTTGCGCGTAGATCCGCACGCCCAACTTTTCCCCTTCGCGTCGCAGTCTATCTTTGAGTTCGGCAGTAGACTCGCGCGCGCGCGAGGTGTCGGCAATGATAACCATCGCGAACTTTCCCTGAACAACTGTTTGATTAATGTCGATGATGCTGCAGCCGGCTTCGGCAAGTATCTGCGCAACGCCTGCCACGATTCCCGGGTGGTCTAATCCAAACACTGAAGTGACCATTCGATCAGACGATCCCTCGCGTGTTGCTGAAGTCACGTTAGATGCAACTCCAGGATTCGACGATGACTGGCTTGAGTGATCGTTCTGAACCTCGCGGTAAATATCCGTCACAAGTTGTTCAATTGTCTGCTCATCAGTCATTGAACCAAGACGGTCATAAACTGCTCGAGTTATCCGATAGATCAAATCTTCGTTGGCCATTGAGTCGCGCAAATCTCAGATCTTAACCTTAAGATCTTCCATTATCTTTCGCCAGCCTTTTCGCCGCCTCAACCATCTCCTGCGAAGTTGAGTCGTTGATATCGACTCGATCAACTATTCCAACCACCGCCGCCTCGATTGACATGTCCTGATTGCCAATGGCTGAGCGGGCTGCCTTTCCAAACGCACACATCACCATCTCGCCGGTACCGGCACCGAGACGATCGGCAACAACCACGATATTTCGAGT
>Ga0163163_10006420_pt1 | contig 10276 bp, 8 predicted proteins | sample S65metaG_FD_119766 | JGI IMG/M metagenome (GOLD analysis project Ga0163163, IMG submission 119766) | Switchgrass rhizosphere microbial communities from Kellogg Biological Station, Michigan, USA - S6-5 metaG | ecosystem: Host-associated > Plants > Roots > Rhizosphere > Soil | place: USA: Michigan... | reverse complement strand
CCAATGGACTGTTTTTGTGCTCGTCATGATCACTTTGAGCGGGATTGGCAGTTTTGCGGGGAGCCTGATAATCACATCACTCGGATGGGAGTCGGGACAGTCTCTGGCTTTCTTGATTTTACGGAGCTTCAAGATCTGTGCGGTATTCTCGTTGATGATTGGCGTGACGATTGCAGCGTTCGACCGGCTGAAGGGGCAGCTCGAAGACACGAAGTCGAAGCTGCACAAGGAAGAACTTGAACGGGAGCGAGCCGGAAAACTGGCAACTGAAGCGCAGCTGACATCTCTCGAATCGCGTCTTCATCCGCACTTTCTGTTCAATACGCTAAATTCCATCTCCTCCTTGATTCACTCGGATCCGGTACGTGCCGAGCGCATGGTGGAGCGCATGGCGGCGCTGTTGCGTTTTACCCTGGATTCACACAGCGGCGGGCTTGTCGGCTTCGATCAGGAAATGAAAATTGTCCGGGACTACCTTGAAATCGAACAGGCACGACTGGGTGGGCGGTTGCGCTGGGGAATCGAGTTGAAAGGCGAGCTGGATAGTCTGAAGATTCCACCTCTTTCGATTCAGACGCTGGTTGAGAACAGTATCAAGTTTGCGGTGGCTCCCAATCGCGAAGGTGGCGAAGTTCGCGTGTCGGCGGACCGGAACAATGGCAGCCTGCGTGTGAATGTTGCGGACACGGGAGAAGGGTTTGCTCTGGAATCCGTGCCGGCCGGGCACGGATTGGATAATCTTCGGTCGCGTCTGGCGGTTCTATATGGAGATTCGGCAGACTTGAGAGTGGGACGTTCCGATGGCTGGACGACAGTGAGCATGAGGGTGCCTGTTTGATGCGTGCGTTTCTCGTCGATGACGAACCGCTGGCTCTCGAGCGATTGTCTCGAATGCTCGAAGCGACCGGACGCGTCGACATCGTCGGGTCGAGTACTGATCCGGTGAGGGCACTGGAGGAATTGCGACGAGTGTCACCTGAGGTCCTGTTTCTCGATATCCACATGCCGGGGTTATCCGGTTTCGAGTTATTGGCGGAGCTTCCCATTCAACCGCTCGTTATCTTTACGACAGCTTACGACCGTTATGCACTGGAGGCATTCCGCGTCAACGCCATCGACTACCTCTTGAAACCTGTGGAGCCCGATCTCCTGGATCGCGCGCTGGCGAAGGCCGAACGCATGACGAGCCAGGGCGAGCGGCCTCCAGACGTACGCGAGCTTCTGGCGCGGATCGGAGCCACGCTGCAGCCGGGAAAGAGTCCCTGGCTGGATCGGATCGCGTCCCGGTCAGGCGATAAGGTGGAGCCTATAGACCTTCGCCGAGTGACGCATTTCTTTTCGAAAGACAAACTCACATTTGCCTCAACGCTGGAGCGAAGTCACGTCGTGGATATGACAATCTCCGAGCTTGAACAGAAGCTCGATCCAGCGCGATTCATTCGAATTCATCGCGGGGCGATCCTGAATCTCGATCACTTGCTCGAACTGCATGGCATGTTCGGCGGACGAATGCTGGCACGCCTCAAGGATGGAAAGAAAACGGAATTGCCGGTTTCAAGGGACCGCGTGGCCGCTCTAAAAGGCCGATTGGGCTTATAGTCATCGCGCAGTGTGGCCTATTTCAAAGCATGACCGGTCTGTCGAAGACATTCGCCTGGAATCCCGACATGAGCCGTTTGTCGATGAACCGTCCAACTTGAATACTTTTATGTTTGAGTTGGTACGCCCAGAGGTCGTCCTTGGGGCCACGCGTTCGGCGCGACTAAGTGCGGTGGAGTCGCTTTTCGGCTGAGGGGACTCTGAATTTCAATGTCAGCTACTTGCCCACCGGTATGCGCCGCCGCACCTCATCGAAGAAATTAAGAAGGAATGTTGCATGGAGAGAGCCGCCGGCGTTTTCTGCGGCAGGTCGCGGAAACATCACGATGCGTTTGCCGTCGGAAGATGCGTCGAAGTCCTGCAGCACACCAGTTCGAAGGACTTGAGTGGGCGACCACACACGGGGTGTTACGGCACTGAACGAATCGCCTTGCATACTATAGTTGGCCGCCATGATGCGATCGTCACCTGCCAGGAATAGCAGCTCATGCGTAGTGGGAGACCAAACTGGGAACTTGCCGCCCATGGTCGACACCCTCCACTTGCCGCCCGGCCCTGGAAATGGCCGCACAAAGACTTCACTCGATCCAGATTCACTGGACGAATAGGCGATGAACTTTCCGTCGGGTGAAAACGCCGCGTCCACCTCTACCACGGTCGGCTCCGCCAGAAAGGGTTCAGCCTTGCCGGGCTTTGGGTGGTCGGGATCGGTCAAATCGATTGGTAGTGTCCAGATGTCTGGCAAGCTTCCCGTTTGTGGTGAGAAGACCAGACGCCCATCCGGTGCAAATGATGTTGGCCGCGGACTCGCCATCTTCTCCACCAGCGGTTGGCGTTGGCCGGCGCCGTCAGCGCGAGTCCACCACAGAGCAGAGCCGTCACCGTATACCAGGTGCTTCGAATCCTTGGCCCAGGCCAGCTCGTTATTCACCACACCGAGAAACGTGATCTGGGTGGAGGAGTCGCGGTCAAGATCGTAGACCCAGACATCGTAACCCTTTCCGCTCGCCGCGACATACGCGAGACGCTTGCCATCCGGGGAAACACGCGGAGAGCGATACAAGCCCGGCTGCTTTACAAGAGGCGTAGTTTTTCCTGTCGCGTCCAACCACAGGATCGGGTAAGCCGCATCCTGGACATGTCCGCTCAGATAAACAAAGGTTCCGTTTCCGGAAAACGCGAATTGTCCGCCGCTTCCCGGACCGATCGTTCCATCTGCGGCGACATCCTCCAGCAGAGGTTTCGGCGTCCCGAGCAATTCCAGATGTCGCGGATCGAAGGCAACTCCGAAAAGTGTGCTCTCATGCATGTAAACTAAATGACCGGTTTCCGCAGAGGTAGCCAGATAGCGTGGAAAGTACCCGCCATGGAGCAGGGTTTTCTTCTGGCCGGTGTCCAACTGCAACACCTCAATGTCCCAGTCGTCCAGCCGGGCCAGCGACGATCCGCTCACGCTGTTGAACAAGACTGCCTTTGCCCCAGGCAGAACGTCCGGAAAGGCGCGAACATTGGACTGAGCTGCAGACTGCTCCTTCACTTGCTCCGCGACGCCGCCGACCGCGGGCATTCGCCACAGGCCGTTTCCCGAACCCATGATGATATTGTCGTCGTCACCCCAACTGCCTCCGGCGGGAAGGCTGCCTAAGCTTGGCGCGGTACCGAGGGTCACGGCGGAGCCACCTTGCACTGCTACTTTCTTGATATTGCCGCCGGACATGAAACCGATCCATTCCCCATTGGGGGAAAAGAATGGGAAATGGAACAGACTATCGGTGCCCGCAAGACGTATGGGCGTCGTCTGATCCAGGCGTCGCGTATATAACGTACTTATTCCACCTTCAGATCGTCCCACAAATGCGATGCGCGTCCCGTCCGGAGAAAGAATGACCGAGACACCTGCTCCTCGTACCGCCTCCGGCGCCAGGTCGACGCTGAGACGTGTCAGAGGCCGATCGCCAATGGGAGCTATGTGCCACCGGCCTGATCCCAGGATCGCGGCGAGGACGATCGCCAGGACTCCGGCAACGATCCAGCCGATCCTGCTCATCCTGCCTGACCGCATGCCTTCAGAAAGCGTAGCGGTCGATGGCGCCGCCACTGGTTCGGCCAGCGCCTGCTCCATGTCGATCCGCACATCCGTCGCCGTCTGTCGCCGTTTCTTTGCATCCTTCTGAAGGCAGAGACGGAGCAGTTCTCGAATGCGAGGTCGTACATTTGCCGGCAGCAGAGTCCAATCCGGTTCGCTCTTCAGTACCGCGCCAAGAATATCGGCCACATCCTCGCCGCCGAACGCCTGATGCCCGGACAACATCTCGAAGAGCACTGCGCCAAACGCAAAGATATCCGTCCGACGATCCACCTCGCGGCCCTTCGCCTGCTCCGGCGACATGTACGCCGCGGTCCCCAAAATGAGGCCTTGTTGCGTCGCCATCAGGCTCATCGTCGGAGAGTTTGAGAGACTGGCAGTCACGGTTTCGCCAGCAAAAGCTTTTGCCAGGCCGAAGTCCAACACCTTCACCTTGCCGTCGTCGGTTATCTTGATGTTGGCCGGTTTCAGATCACGGTGCACGACGCCTTTCTCGTGCGCGGCTTCCAACGCTTCTGTAATCTGCGTTGCAATTCCCACAGCCTCGTCCTGGGGAACCGCGCCCCGTTTGATTTTCTCTGCCAGAGTTTCTCCGCCGACGAGCTCCATCACGAGGAACTTCCGCCCGCCGGATTCCTCGATGCCATGAATCGCCGCGATGTTGGGATGATTCAGCGAGGCGAGCACACGCGCTTCACGCTCGAATCGCGAGGTGCGGTCGCGATCGTGGGTGAAGGCTTCCGGCAGGAGTTTGATAGCAACACTGCGACCCAGCTTCGAGTCGAGGGCCTGATACACCTCGCCCATCCCGCCCGTTCCCAGGTGGCTGGTGATTTCGTAGTGTGCGAGTCTGGATTCGATCATCGATTGCGCACGGCATCTTATCAGATGCCTGTACGTCACTCTTCCGATCAAACATCAGGGCGTAGCCTTCCAAAGGCGAGAACACACACCGCACTTGACCCAACTGGATTCGCCGGCGATTTGGAACAACCCATGTATCATTGGCCTCATGGATCGGGTATTCCTTCGAATCGGAGCTTTCTTCGGTTTCCTCGGAGTCGCGTTTGGAGCGTTTGGCGCTCATGCTCTGAAGGTTCGGCTTTCCCCAGAAATGCTCAGCATATTTGAAACCGGTGTTCGTTATCAGATGTACCACGCATTTGCGGTGTTGATTGTCGCAGCTGCGATAGGAAGCATCGGCAAAACTCGTCTCCTTGTCATAGCGGGCTGGTCCTTTGTGGCAGGTATCGTGCTGTTTTCGGGCAGCCTTTATTCGTTGGCCCTCACGGGCTCAGTCGTTATGGGCGCAATCACGCCTCTTGGCGGTGTGCTTTTCCTCATCGGGTGGGTCTGTCTCGCATCCTCTGCGTTCGCGAAGTAAATGATCTCAGACTGGGCATTCCCAACTGTTGCCGCCTATCAACCTGCCGAGCCGCTGAATCCTTTTCGAATCGCGATTTCAACACCGCGCCTGAAGCCCAAAGATATTCCGTAACAACTTCCCGCTGCCCCCGACTACCCTTCGTGTGAGTCGAAATCCATGACCAAAAATCAATCGGCGTACGACCTTTACAGGGAGGCCATCGCGCAGTTCGGCGGCGCCATTGAACGTCTGGCGCGCGCCTATGAGGCCGATCCCGACAAGCGTCGCGATTTGCTGCAGGACATCCATCTTGCCATCTGGCGAAGTTTCGAGAAATTCGAAATGCGATGTTCTCTGCGAACATGGATCTATCGCGTAGCCCATAACACGGGGGCTACCCATGTGTATCAGCAGCGCCGTCGTTCTGCGGAAACGCTGGTCAGCCTGCAGGAGATGGATCAGGCCGATGATGGCAGGAATTCTCAACTCATTGCCGAAAAGGAAATTGCCAGGGTGCGGTTAACCGATTTGATCCGCCAGCTTCGGCCAATCGATCGCCAGTTAATGCTTCTGTACCTCGAAGACATGGACATGACAACGATTGCGGAAATTGCCGGCATCTCGGAAGGAAATGCGCGGGTTCAGATCCATCGTATCAAGTCGATTCTGGTTCGCCGCTTTCACGGAGGGTCGAGTCGTGACAAATGAATCTTCAGCATTCGATTTGAAAGAAGTCTGGAAAGGCCAGATCTCCTCAGGGATCACCTTGTCGCGGGAAGCAATGGAAGAGAGGATAAAAATGCACGAGAGAAGACTTCGAAACGTTCGAGCAGCATTCTGGGTTGGCCAGATCTGCATCGCAATCACAGGAGCTGTCGCAGGGAGCATGAAGTCGTATCCGTGGAGCGAAATTATCCGAGTAGCCTGCCTGGCATTTTGGGTGATTCTCTACAACACAAGCTATGTACGCCGCGGTCGAAATGAAAATTCGGGAACGGCGTTGGGCCTCTACCCTTCAATGTCTCCACTGGTGGACTCCTACAAGGACAACCTGAGAAGACAACGCGACTTCTACCGCCACGCTTCGTTTCTCGTTGTTCCGTGTATGGTGCTCGGCCTGTTTACCTTGCCTGCCCTTGCCGCGGTCATTGAAGGGCGCGTTAGTGGATTGCTGCTGATTCCATACGGGATTCTTCTGACTTTATCGTTTTCGCTGTATACACTTCGCAGGCGGATCGAACTACCAGGACTCGAACGCGAGATCCGGGAATTGGACGAATTTCGAAAACTGAATCCAGCAGGATAAGAGTCGAACTTCAGAATTCCTTCCTTTATCCGCGCTGTGGCCTCAGCAGCGTTCCTGTACATGTGCGAACTGGAGATGGCGCGAGGGGTGACACGATGAAGATGCTACAAAAGAGCTTGCTCCTGTGCGGAGTGCTCGCGTCCGTCCTATACGTCGGAGTCGATGTGCTGGCGGCAATTCGATACCCTGAGTACCACAGCTTCTCTTCACGAGTCGTCAGCGAACTGATGGCGAAGGGCGCTCCGACGGAACGACTCGTCGATCCGCTCTTCCTGCTTTACGGCGCGCTCATGATGGCGTTCGGGGTGGGGGTCTGGATGTCCGAACGCGGGAGACGCATGCATATCGTCGGTGCCTTGCTGTTCGCATACGCAACGATCGGTCTCCTCGGGCCGACTGTGGCCGAAATGAATCTTCGTGGGTCCGGCGGCGATCCAGCCGCAGACGTGCGGCACGCGGCACTCACCGGAGTCATCGTGCTCTTCATCTTCGGTTCGGTAGGGTTCGCCGCTTCGATTGGGGGGCGGCTGTTCCGTCTCTACTCGTTTGCAACGATGCTGATCATGGTCGTGTTCGGCATCCTGACTGCGTTCATGATGCGAAATGTAAGCATTGATAAGCCCACGCCGTGGGTCGGCGCAATGGAGCGGATTAATATTGGTGCCTTCCTGATCTGGGTAGTGGTGTTCGCCATATTGCTCTTATACGTCCGGGATAACGAACCTGGCGGATATCCGTTTCCCGGCCGTGAAGTTCGGCGGGGAGCACTTTCCGCCAGGTGAAAGGGACTCACATGCGCAGCGTTGCGAGCGGGCTGGTGGCTCCAGGTTTCGAAGAGGTGCGTGTTGAGTTCGAACGTAACTTCGCCGAACGGGGCGAACTCGGCGCCGCTGTCGCGGCGTACTGGCACGGCGAGAAGGTCGTCGATCTCTGGGGTGGAAGCCGCACGCCTGCCGGTGACGCGCCGTGGAACGAAGACACGATGGTTGTGGTCATGTCGTGCACCAAAGGCCTCGCGGCGATAACGCTGGCAGTTGCCAACGCACGTGGCTGGCTCGACTACGACGCGCCGGTCGTGCGGTATTGGCCCGAATTCGCGCAGAACGGCAAAGGTGCGATCACCGTGCGGCAACTCCTCGGTCATGAGGCAGGGCTGGTCCTGCTCGATGAGAAACTGACGATCGCCAGGATGCGTGATCTCGATGACGTCGCCCGGCTGCTCGCCCGGCAGACGCCAGCGTGGCCTCCGGGGACGCGCCACGGCTACCACATGATGTCGCTCGGGCTTTACATGCAGGAACTCATCCGGCACGTCGACCCGGCAAAGCGTACCCTCGGGCGCTTTTTCCAGGAGGAAATCGCCCAGCCCCTGGGCGTGGAGTTTTACATCGGACTTCCGCGAAACGTCCCCGATGATCGCATCGCCGTCGTCAAGACGCTGTCCCCACTTCGCGCGCTCTTTGGGTTGCGCAAGACGCCCCCGGCGATGATCCGCAAGCTGTTTAAGCCGGGCCTGGTGATCTTCCGGTCGTTTCTCCTTTCGGACCTCGACTGGAACAATCGACTCATGCTCGAAGTGGAGTTGCCCGCGGGCAATGGCGTGGGTACGGCTCGAGCTATAGCACGAGTGTATTCTGCTTTCGCCGAGGGCGGCACGGAGATTGGAATTACGCCTGAGACCTTCGCGCGAGTGACAGCGCCGGCCGATGTCGCGGACCCAACGGACGAAGTACTTGGCCTGCCGACTTACTTTTCATTCGGTTTCCTGAGGCCAGGCCCCGATGTCTCCTTCGGCTCAAGCCCACGGGCCCTGGGTGCACCAGGCGCGGGTGGATCGTTCGCGTTCGCCGACCCGGACGCACACCTCGGCTACGCGTACATCATGAACAAGCTGGACTTCTACATGTCCGACGATCCGCGTGAAAAATCGCTACGCGACGCGGTGTACCGCGCGATCGCCGCGGGTTCTAACCGGCATTTGGGAGCCTGAGCCATGAAGAAGAATCAGAGTCCAGCACGAAGCTAAGCCTGGATCATGCCGGCAGCGTCTTTGGATTGACCACGTGAATAGGTTTGCCGGCGCAGTAGGCAACGATCTGGTCGAAAATATCCGAAAACTGAGTCTCATACTCTTCGCGAGTCACATATCCAATGTGTGGAGTGCACACGACGTTTTTCAACGCAACGATTGGATCGCCTGCATTGAGAACAGGCTCTTCTTCATAAACGTCAATGGCGGCCATTGCCGGGCGTCCTGCCTTTAGCGCTTTCACCAAAGCGCCTTGTTCGATGAGAGGCGCCCGACTTGTGTTCACCAGAAGAGATGTCGGTTTCATGCGCCCGAGATCGGCCGCCGTCACGATGCCTTTCGTTTCCTGTACCAGCCGCATGTGCAGCGAAAGGACATCGCACGTTTCGAAAAATGCGTTCCTGTCGGATGCAGCAGCATAGCCGTCGGTCCTGGCGCGAGAAAGAGAGTCCTTCCTCGACCAGATCAGAACCTTCATTCCAAACGCGCGGCCGTAGCCTGCAACAACGCTCCCGATGCGACCGTATCCGTAGATGCCCAGCGTCTTGTCGCGCAGTGTATTGCCGACGCCGACCTGCCAACGTCCTGCCTGGAGCGAAGCCATCTGTTGAGGGATACGGCGCATTGCTGCAAGAATCAAACCCCATGTCAATTCCGCAGCGGCATAAGACGGTGTACCCCCATGTAGATTGGAAGAGACGATAACGCCTCGTCTCGAGCATGCGTCGATATCGATATGCGGGTACACGCTGCGCTGGCTGATCAATTTCAACTTGTCCAGTCGATCGAGAAGCGCCGCCGGAATCTTTGTCCTCTCGCGTATCAGCACCAGAACTTCGGTATCTTTCAGCCGTTGGGACAGCGTGTCGACGTCCTGAATGTGGTCGTTCCAGATTTCAACATCGTGACCTTTCAGTTTCTGGAAACAGTCCAGCGTTCGCAAAGTGTCATCGTAGTCATCCAGTATTGAAATCTTCATTCTGAGCACCTCTCATATGGCAGTCTTCACCTGCGGAATACGGTCCATACTCCGCGACGTGTGAGCCCGCATGCGCGATTGGATATTCTTGACGACGTGTCTGGCATCCCTGCCCACGCCAATAAGCGTGGCCGACGACATCGAATACAAAAAATGCAGACCGACAAAGTACATTCCCGGTACATTCGTGACGACCCCGCGTTCGTGCATAGCCTGCCCATCGTCTCCAAAGATCGGAAGATGGATCCACGAAAATCCCGGATCGTACCCCGTACACCAGATGACATTCTTCACATCCAGGGTGCGGTCATCCGACAGCAATGGCTGTCCATTCCGCACTCCCGCGACCTTCGGAACGCGTTCGACGCCGGCCTTGGCCAGATCTATGGGACGGACTCGAACAAGCGGACCGCCATGCGTGAGCGTTGACGGACGAAGTTTTCTGCCCATCGGCGTGCTTAGGGTAAGGACGTGATGACCGATAAATCTCACCAGTCGTACCAGCACGAATCGGCCCATGGGGCTATCGATCCGAAAAGGTAAGTGACCGAACACATTTCCCGATAGCCACGTTCGGTGGGTACGAGACAGCTCCAGTCCGATCTCGGCACCCGAGTTCCCCACTCCGACGATGAGGACTCCGCCGTCCTGTAACTGCGACGGGTTCCGGTATTCGTGAGCATGAAGTTGAACAATGCCCGCATCGAGATCCCGAGCATACGCAGGCGTCCGCGGCTTCTGATAATTAGCCATCGCGACGACAACATTCTCAGACTCGAAACGCAGATCCCCCGCGGTCAGGACGAAGCGTTCGCCTTCTTTCGTGAGGGAATCCACGTTGATGCCGTTTCTGACGGGCAAATGAAATCGTTCGGCATACGCCTGGAGATAGTCCGCCATCTGATCTTTGG
>Ga0163163_10006418_pt1 | contig 10277 bp, 7 predicted proteins | sample S65metaG_FD_119766 | JGI IMG/M metagenome (GOLD analysis project Ga0163163, IMG submission 119766) | Switchgrass rhizosphere microbial communities from Kellogg Biological Station, Michigan, USA - S6-5 metaG | ecosystem: Host-associated > Plants > Roots > Rhizosphere > Soil | place: USA: Michigan... | reverse complement strand
TCCATGGGGCAAGTCTTGAGGATGACAATGTCCACGGGATCGAGAAAGCGCCGATAATAGTCCGGCACTTCTCCCAGATTGAGTGGCGTGTAGTTGCAGCGGCCGGCGTCGTGCTTCTTGCGGTCGTAACCCGAAAAATGCCAGCTGAACATGTGGAAGTGCTTGCCTTCAGGATCTTCTTCGATTACCGCGCGCGGCCGCATCGACAGACAGGAACGGATCTTGACGTTCTCGAGTCCGTCCTTACGCGCCGCCAGCGCCTTATCGAATACGTCCGGTTGACAGGTCGACACACCGTAGTCCAACCACATGCCGGACTTGACGAGCCCGGCGGCCTGCTCTGCGGAAATCGTTTCAGTAGTCACCGGTGAATGCTTTCCGGGCGGTTGCCAATGTTCAACCAAGTCTATAACGAAAAACGGAAAACAATGTGGTGCCGGAGGGTCCTAGAAGGTCGGTGATAGGCAGATGTCTGAAAGCGCTGTGATTTTCAAGCTCCTTTTTTCGATCCGCCGTTGCCCAACATTGCGGTCACAGATACACTGCAAGCGGCCGGAGCGGAGGATAAGCCTCTGCTGGGAAGAAAGCTGAGCGCCGACTCCGGGGCCAAGACCAAGCTGGGCCCGGCGTCGAGCCGAGCCCCAGCGGCAAACTTATTTCCCAGGGGCTTGGCGACGGAGTGCCCAGAGATATGCGTTCCTCTGAAAACCAGCGCGCAGACAGTTTATTGCGCCGAGCGTTCGGATGCCCGATAAGGCCGATTGCCGGAATGGGCGCCGCCGAACTCCCCAAAAAGATGTGGACGCCAACCAGTTAAACGGTTGGCATCCGCAGTCACCGCGCGTGCGGCAAGTACCCCCCGGTAAAGCCGAACCATGCCGTTAAACAATGTCGGCCCACTCGATAGGAGCGGCACTACATATGTTCATGCAACCCTCTAGCAGGGCGAGTCGGAGGAATCACCCTGCAGAGACTCGCGATCTCGACGGAACCAATATGGACGGTTACCGCCACTGAGAACGCAATGGCTGTGGAATGCAATGACGAGATTAAACCCTGCTCTTGCGTCGGCGCAATTTGCTTCCGATCAACGCCACTCCGCCGAGCAAAAGCATAGAGAGAGTGGTCGGCTCCGGCACAGTAGATACAATGAATTGGCCTGAGTGGGTGCTCGATATGCTTTGACCCGCTAGAATGTCCGCTTGTATGGTGCTGGCATCCAGGTTCAGTTGAGTTGTGAAGGCACCTTTCCAGAATGATGTGACGCCACCATCTGTAACTGTTCCATTGGCCGACAATCCGACGGCTGTATTGCCTCCGCCTAAGTTTGTCAAAAGAAAAGGCGATCCGGCGAATACTGAGCAAGAAGCCCCGATCGCCAACCCGGAACAATTCAAATTTGCAGAGCCCGGACCAAGGCCGGTAAGTACAAAGTCGAGGGTGCTGCCCGTAAACGTCATAAATTGATCAGTTATGCCGCCGCCAGCGGTCAGGTTCTTTATGTTGCCCGCAACCCCAGCTCCAAGGGTTCCGCCGGAGTAAGTGACGTTGGTCCCTATGCCAGTATCAATGCAGCCAGTCCCCGCAACCGTTCCAGTTGGAGACCAAGTAATCGACGTGGCATTGACCGTAACCCCACCTCCAGCGCAATTAGCAACATTTAGCGGGCCTATGGCGGTAGCCATTGCGGTACTAGAACAACCCAAAACAGCTATGCTTGCTGCTAGCATGTAAAATTTACTCTGCAAAATTTTCACTGCATCCTCCTTCATTACTATCTTTTGCGCGGTACTGCCGCATGCTCTACGCGCACAGAATATCATGCTTACGTGGCTCTACAACCAAAAACACCTTAGGTTGTTAGCATATTAGTACTACTGCTTGAGTACCACAGGGTGGTGTAACCCGCAAGCTGGATAGGTTACTAGGCAATTCCGCGGAGAAACTCGCGGAATCGGTTGGTAGTTTGATCTTTTCGAAAGATGGCAGACCAGCGTTTCGCGATTGCGGAGTAGGAACCTTGAGAAAGGAGCTCTTGGATGGCGGAGCGTAGCTCTTTGGGCGAGGCTTCTTCAGCCCGGACACCCAGGCCAGCACCGTTTTCCTCAAGGACCGCAGTGGAGAGATGCTGATCCGCGTTGCTAGGGATTGCGAGCACTGGCGTCCCTGCCGTCAGTGCGGAGTAGACTCCTCCGCTGCCACCCTGAGTTACAACCAGCGCTGAATGACTCGCCATTTCCGTGAACGAAACCAGATCGCAAGCATATGTATTTGCGTCGACAGGGGGAGGGAACCGACCTGAGGTAGCCAACACGATGGAGACGGGCAATCGCGCTAATACTTCCAGCAATTGCGGTAAAACCCTGATCGGTCCTGAGCTGCCCAAACTTATAAACACTTTCGGCTTGGGGTCGCTGAGCATTCGTTCCCACCATTCGGGTTGACCAGCGATCGGAGCCCAACTGCAGGTCCCGACGTAGCAGTGATTGGGGGGGGCACCGTCGGTCGGTAAAAATTCAGGGACATCAGGATATAAGACGTAGTCTCCGTCCGTATACATCTTCCTTAGATCCAGTGGTAACGACGCAATCCCGAATTCCTTTCGCAATCGGTTCATCTGTCCCACATGGATTGCAAACGCCAGCGGTTCAATGGAGCGGTAAAGAGGCCCAAGCAAACGGGGGGAGATAATGCGCGTCAGCGGCAGTTCTGGGATTATCGAGCGAGGCTTGGCGTAAGGGCTCCAGTAAGCGTTCATGATTACCGCGAATGGCACTCTTTCCAGGCGGGCACTGATCGACAGAGACAGGCGCATGTCGCCGATCACAATATCCGGCTTAAGTCTGCGGATCAGCCGGCAATCCTCTTGGACGTAACTCCGCAGCACGTCGGCGGAGAACATAGGCTTACCTCGTGCGATGTTCTTTAGGAAGTCCGCTGGCGGGGCGGTTTTGAGTTCTCCCGTGTGATAGGTCTTCTGCGATAGATGGATTGCAAAGCGGGCTGGTGCGTAAAGGTGAATGTCGTATTCCTCCCCATAAGGAACCAGCGAATCCGCCAGCGCAACGGGTCGTGCAAAGTGCGCCAGTGTGGCTCCTTCTGCCAAAAACAAGATGCGCATGGTTACGCCCCTTATTCCAGCACACCCCTTTCCACGTGTGGATGGTAAAAGAACCAACTTACGGCGCATGGTGCGATCAGGTAGGGTCTCTTTCCATTGAACGGATTCCGCAAGCGCAGTAATATCTACCGTCGTTGTATCCGCTAGCGCTTCTTAGCGCAGGATTGTGATGGAATGGTCTTCTTTCGGACTGGGGTATTCGAATCGCCGTAACTGTCGATTGATAACTTGAGTCGGGCTCGATAGGTTAAAGCGCATTTTAACGACGTTAGGAATAGTGAGAATGAATTTTACTTCGTCAAGACTTCCGTCGCCCCGGCAGTCCGTGCTGCTTGCACCGTCCCACACCGCTGCACCCAGAACACATGGCAGAGCGCGGCAAAACAGCAGCGAACATCGCCGTCTTCTCGCCGAGGCTCAACGGCTGCGGGGCAGGATTTACCTCGCCGATGGAGCGATCGACGCGCATCAATTGACCGAAAATGGCCTTCATGTGCAAGCTGCCGATCAGCGAAGTTTCCACCTCCTCTCATTGAATAGTGAAGGCCGCGTCGTGGCGTGTACGCGATATTTACCGCACGCTAATACGATCGAGTTTGGAAGACTGACCTTGGCTCAATCCCCATTAACCACGAACGGGCGATCGCGGCCCCTGCTGGAACGCGCCGTCGGTCGTGAACTCGTGCGGGCCCGAAACCTTGGTTATGGATACGTTGAAATGGGCGGCTGGGCGCTAACGGAAGAATTGCGCGGCTCCACGGAAGCTGTACGGATGGTCGTGGCTATTTATGCTTTAGCCCGCATTTTGGGAGGAGCCTTGGGGATAAGCACAGTTACTAAACGACATGCTTCCGCGTCGATTTTAAGGCGTTTGGGTGGAGCACCGCTGAGTGCCGGGGCGGAGGAACTGTCCCCGTACTACGATCCGAACTACAACTGCGAGATGGAAATTTTGCGTTTTGATTCCGACTGCCCGAGCAAAAATTACGAGAGCGCGGTTCGGCGCTCTCAGGACGCGCTCGCCCACATTCCTTTCCTAGCGCCAGAACCAGCCGATCTGAATGTAGCGATGCATGGTCAGCTGATCGCGCGCGCAACAGCCTAAAAGATCCATTTAACCTCCGCCGAAATTCGGCGCTCCCGCCGCTCGGCAGAACTGCATGCTGTTCCCCCCGTTATCGGCGTCTTCTGAACGATTGAGGCGTTCCAGCACGACGCGAGCACGCGCCGGTAAAGAGCCGCGGGGCATCCCGGTCGTAACGGACAACATCCATTTTTCGGTCTTACCTTACATTGCTTGATATCGCCCGGGCGCTAGAATCCCATTCGGGTCTACCGCGTTCTTAATGGCTCGCAGCAAGCCCGAGTATCCATCGTGGCTATCCGCTTCGCTCATGGCTTGAATTCCCAGGCGGTAGGAATAATATCCGCGGTCCGTCAATGCCCGTAGCAAATGCTTATAGCAGGCCATGGCGCGCTCATCCTCGCCGGCTTGGCTCCGGTCGTAACTGATCGAAACGACGCAGCACAGGGACCGCTCCGTAATCAGAGTCAGCGATATCGCCGGTTCAAACCCGTACTCCAGCAAAATCGTGCTGGCGATTCGAGTCATACGGGCGGCATGCTCTCCTTCCATGGGGGCCACGGGTGCGCACCACAGCAAACCGCAGCCGTCCCGGTCCGGGTCCATTTGTGAGGGAGGTGGAGTTTTCTTGCGCCAGTAGCAACTCGCTAGCGGCTGTCCGGTGGGAACTCCCTTCAGCAACCCGAAAACCGGCCGAACCAATTCTAGAGTGCGGCGCAGATCCCATCCGGTCAAAAGTTGATAAGGCTTGGCAAAACGTGACGCGAGCCGTAGCATGCGATCGTCGAGGAACTGCAGTTGCTCCACTTTGCCCTTTAGCGCCCGGCGCATGAGACGGCGCGCTTCGGCAACCTGGCGGCGAGTGCCGTACAAACCGCCGGACGCGCTCCAAGCCCCGAACTTAAGGCGGCGGCGGAGTTCGAGCATCACATCCTCACGCAACGGGACGCTGCCGCCGCACTCTTCCCACGGGTATTGCTGAAGGCTGGAGAGCACCTTATAGTCATTGGCAATGTGCACGGTGCTACGCAGGACACCGCTCAGCCGCAAGGGGCGCAATGCCTCGATCAGCGGAGCGAGTTGTTTGTTCTCGTCGCACTGAAAGAAGAAGGCTTGAAAATAAGGAGGCGCCGGCATCAGCCAGACGGTCATGCGCGTCACAATGCCGAGGTTGGATTGAGAAAAGAGACCATCCAAGGTGGGCCCCACTCCCCACTTATAGACGGCGGCTGTTTGGGCATTAGGAAAACGAGCAAACCCGGTGCGTGCGATTTCGCCTGACGGGAGAATGACTTCGAAGCCGCACACATGCGCAAAGTGATCTCCGTAAGGCGTGTGTCCGAAACCGCGCTCCATCACGTTTCCGATAAGACTGCAGTCCGGACCTGCTCCCGTCGCGTCCAGCCAAAGCCGCGATCCGCGAGCCTGCAGGAACTCATGGAGCTGCCCTTGGGTAACGCCGGGTTCCACGGTCACATAGGCCAGCTCTTCGCTGAAATCGACGATTTGATTCATCCGCCCGAGATCGAGCAAGACGCTGGAACGGGCCACGGGAACTCGCGATCCATAGCCTCGATTCTTGCCGGTGCTAATAGGGTAGACGGCAATTCGAAATTGATTTGCAATGCGAAGGCAATCCTGAACCTGGCTACGGTTAGCCGGACGAAGAATGGCAGAGACGGATTGCGTGGTAGCGAACGTTGCAGTTTCTGCAGCCGCCAAGCTGGCCGAATCTACGACCGCGTAACCCGCGCCGAGGACCTCAGTCCATCGCTCTAGCGCTTGCTCAAGCCGAGCGCTTGTTTCTTGAATTACGGTTTCGATGTTGCTCAGTGTACCATCGAGTGGTTCCGTAGATACAAAAATTTCTGGAACAAATTCTAGACGCCCAATGCCTCAGCGAATACGATACTTTTCCCAGGTAAAATTGACGCGATCTCAGTGGCGTCCGGAAAGAGCTACCGCACGATTCAAGTAAAAAAGACCACTCGCCGCGGTTCCAGCAGTCGGACGTCCCGCGTTCCGTAGCACATGCCTTATGGCCGATCACGTGCTCCGGTCCCGCTTCCCGCTGTAGAGCTTATAAGGCGCGTCAACCGCCGCAAGCGGCCGCGTAGTATCTGGAGCCTTTAATTTGCAAGTAGCTCAAACACAATCAAATACGGTTCTACGTCCGGGTTCCGTTCACCGGCGCTTTTCATTTCCTTCACGACGGCTTGTACTGCTCGCCCCCCCGCACGCCTGCATCCCCAAAATAATCCATGACGCTCACGAGAGTTATCAAGATCATCGGTATCTACTTTGGGAGATGCAACGATTCCGTGGACGAGTCTATCTAGCGGACGGCGCAGTCGAGCAAAGTGATTTGATCGATGGGCGCCACGTAGTCGCTGCTGACGACCACAGTTGGCACTTCTTAGTCCGCGACGCAAATGGTGACATTTCGGGATGCATCCGCTACCAGGCGCATGACCTTGGCAGCCTCTTGTTACGCCTTTCGGTTTTCAACACTTCGCTGGCCGCCTGCCCGGAGTGGGGGCCGACTTTAAAACGGGCGGTCGAATCTGAAATGCGCTTGGCGAAGACCCGGCAGCTTTCCTTCGTGGAAGTTGGCGGGTGGGCAGTTGCTGAACACTTGCGTGGCACTGCGGAACCATTGAGACTCGGACTAGTCGCCTACAGTTTGGGTCGACTGATGGGGGGCGCCGTGGGTTTGTGCACAGCCACCCGGCGTCATTGTTCGTCGTCGATTCTAAGACGGATCGGTGGGAGTTTTCTGGAGCACGAGGGTACGGCAATCCCTACCTACTATGACCCCCGGTATGCGTGCGAGATGGATATCTTGCGATTTCATTCATGGAATCCTAATCCTCGTTATGAGCAATGGATCGAGGAAATTAGAAATTCGCTACAACGCCTCACGATAATTCGCAGCTCTAATAGAGCCCCAGTTTCTGCGGCTTCCGCTAGTTGACCGCAGTTCGCTGACACAACACTATTGGTCTCGATTTCGATCCGGCTCGCGATTCATGCTCGGGAATAAGGGTTTGGGTTGGGGTCCTCTATCGTTAATCGCCCGACAACGATCGGACCCCGGACAGCCTGGCGGGCCCATCGGGCGGCGCTCGCATCTCTTTTCCTCCGACGCGCTAGCCAAGAATCGTAGCGCCATTAGAAGGCAGCCCGGGAGACCTCAAAATCCGTGAATGAGCCAAAACAGTAGACTTGTCTTTGATGAAGAAAATTGGCTTTCTCTCATTCGGCCATTGGACGCCTTCTCCGCAGTCAGGAACGCAATCGGCGGCTGACGCACTACTGCAGTCCATTGACCTCGCCGTGGAGGCCGAGCGCCTGGGAATGGACGGAGCATACTTTCGCGTTCATCACTTCGCGCGGCAACTCGCGTCACCGTACCCGCTGCTCGCTGCGATCGGTGCTAAGACGCGAAGCATTGAAATTGGCACCGCAGTGATTGATATGCGGTATGAGAACCCTCATTACATGGCGGAGAATGCTGGCGCTGCGGATCTCATCGCTTGCGGGCGCCTGCAGTTAGGAATCAGCCGCGGTTCTCCCGAACAGGTAATCGAGGGATGGCGCTACTTTGGCCACCGCCCGGTTGAAGGCGAGGACGATGCAGGTATGGGCCGGCGGCACGCCGAACAGTTTCTCGAGCTACTGGGCGGCAAGGGCTTCGCTCAACCGAACCCACATCCGATGTTTCCCAATCCGCCAGGGTTGTTGCGACTTGAGCCGCACGCCGAAGGACTACGCAATCGTATCTGGTGGGGGGCGGCTTCTAATGCCACAGCCGCTTGGGCCGCCAAGCTCGGAATGAATTTGCAATCCTCAACCCTCAAATTTGACGAGACCGGTGAGCCTTTCCACATCCAACAGGCCGCGCAGATTCGCGCCTTTCGTGCGGCCTGGAAGGAGGCTGGCCACGTCCGCACTCCGCGCATTTCCGTCAGCCGTAGTATCTTTGCCCTGATCGACGATCGTGATCGTGCCTATTTCGGACGCGGTGTTCAGGAAGGGGACCAGATCGGCTATCTTGACAAAACCATCCGGGCGATTTTTGGCCGTGGCTACGCAGCGGAACCAGATGTTTTGATCGACCAGCTTAGGAAAGACGAGGCGATCGCCGCGGCAGACACGCTATTGCTAACCGTTCCAAACCAGCTGGGCGTTGCCTACAATGCTCATGTCATGGAAGCAATTCTGACCACCGTCGCCCCTGCTCTCGGTTGGCGCTAAATTCACGCAATAGATCACGCCCTGAGTGATGCATGAGGTGAAATCATGTACACTGTGCCAATGATTTCGTCGCGTGTTCTTTGCATTTCAATCATATTGACGGCCCTTCTCCATGGCCAGACCGACAATTCCGCGCCTGTCGGAACGGGGCAGACTCCGGCCGTCATGGAATCCGATCCTGGATTACCGACGCACACGATCTACCGGCCGAAAGACATGGCCGCGCGTAGCGGGCAGAAGTTTCCGGTGATCGCTTGGGGCAACGGCGCTTGCGTGAATATCGGGAACCGGTTCCGGTCGTTTTTGACGGAGATCGCTTCGCATGGCTATGTAATTTTGGCGCTAGGGCCCTTGGGTCCGGCCAGTTTCGAGGCTGCACCGATGACGAATCCGCCGGTGGCGCGGCCGGGCGAGACGGTGACGATTCCGAGTTCTGCGCCTCCGGATACGCGCTCGGCGCAACTGATCGATGGGCTGAATTGGATCATCGGCGAAAACGGACGCCCAGCGAGCCGCTATTACCGGAAGCTCGACACCGCGAAGATCGCCATCATGGGGCAATCGTGTGGCGGCGTGCAGGCGATAGAAGCATCCGCCGACCCGCGCGTCGCTTTGACCGTGGCCTGGAACAGCGGACTGTTTCAGAAGCCAAGCGTCGCCATGGAAAACATAAGCAAGGACGCGCTCAAAAGACTGCACGCGCCGATCGCCTATGTCACAGGCGACCAGCCCAACGACATCGCCTACCCCAACGCCGCCGATGATTTTGAGCGAATCCAGAACGTGCCCGTCCTATGGGCATGGCGCGACGGACTGCAACACATCGGCACATACCGCGAGCCCAACGGCGGCGAACTGGGCAAGATCGCGGTCGCCCTTTTGGATTGGAAATTCAAGGGCGACACGGCGGCGGGAAAGATGTTCAGTGGAAAGGATTGCGGCCTATGCCGCGATCCAAGGTGGCATGTTTCGAATAAGCGGTTTGAGTAGGATAGTAGTCGGAATTACTCCGCTACTCCGGACTTCTGGCCGCTGCGCCGCGGATGCCATAGCTTACACTCAAACTACATGCTCAACCGGGGCTATGCCTACACCACAATCATCAGCAGCAAATACCATGGACAAGCGCTGCTCTCCCACTTGGCAAGCCTTTACCCCCACTCAACCCCACAAGCCTGGCAACAAAAACTGAACAACGGCGAAGTCACCCTCAACGGCGTCACCGGCACCGGAAGCGAATCGGTCACTTTAGGCCAAACCCTTGTTTGGAACCGTCCACCCTGGATCGAACCAGACTCCCCTCAACACTTCGAAGTCCTGTTTGAAGACTCCCATCTGTTGGCCGTCAACAAACCCAGCGGAATGCCCACTCTTCCCGGCGGCGGCTTCATGGAAAACACCCTCCTGCGCCGGGTTCAAAAGCAAACCCCCAACGCAAACCCTGTCCACCGCTTAGGCCGAGCCACCACCGGCATCGTCCTCTTCGCCAAAACACAGCAGGCGGCCTCTCATCTATTCGCAAACTGGAACACACCCAAAATTCAAAAAATCTACCGGGCGCTGGCGCAAAACATTGCACAGCACGACGTCTACGAAATCCTCACACCCATCGGCCTCGTACCGCACCCGCTCATCGGTTCCGTGTGGGCCGCCAACCCAAGTGGCAAACCTTCAAAATCATTGGCAAGGGTGATCTCACGCGCCACCAACACCACAACATTTGAGGTAAGCCTAAATTCGGGCCGCCCTCATCAAATCAGAATCCATCTGGCATCCATCGGCCATCCCCTGGTAGGCGATCCTCTGTACGGCTTA
>Ga0163163_10006415_pt1 | contig 10278 bp, 4 predicted proteins | sample S65metaG_FD_119766 | JGI IMG/M metagenome (GOLD analysis project Ga0163163, IMG submission 119766) | Switchgrass rhizosphere microbial communities from Kellogg Biological Station, Michigan, USA - S6-5 metaG | ecosystem: Host-associated > Plants > Roots > Rhizosphere > Soil | place: USA: Michigan... | reverse complement strand
CCCGGGACTCGGCGAAAGCAATGCTGGCGGAGAAATCGTTCGGTGATGATCTCGTCGGGATCGGGACCGTAGAAGATGACCGAGTGGAACATCCGCTGGACGTAACCGACCCGCTCGAGGTTGCTGGGCGTCTTGGTGCCGAATGGCTGGCGGGTGGTGACCAGCGAGGTATCCCGCCGTTCATAGATCAGGGATAGCGAGCGGGTCAGGGTCCGGCGCCATTTCTGGATCAGCAGGAGCGGCGGATTCGAGTCCGAGGCGGTCGAGCTGGCGAGGGCCGCCTGGGCGCTGAGCCAGAGGTCGGCCGTCTCGGCCGCGGTTTCGGGATGAATTTCGCACGGGGTGGTCGCCCGGGTCTTCAGCTCCGGGAGTCGCGCCTGGGCCGCCGTCTTCGTCGCGACGCCGGCGAGACCGATCAGCCAGACCAGAAGCCCGGCAATTCGCAGGGTCCGGACCGTGCTTGGCGCGAGGAGATCGGGCATCGTATCTTCTTGAATCGAGGACGTGGAGCAGGCGGAATCTTCGTTTCGGTCGCCGCCGTAAGGTGTCCCAGTAACATACAAACCCTTCATTTTCTGCGGAGCAGCCCAATGGTCTACCGCGCCGGCGCGGTTCGCGCGCTTGCCGCCCTTCTCTGCGCGGCCGGCCTTCCGGCTGCCGCCCGGGCTCAGTTGCCGAAGCCGGGTCTGCCGCTGGTGGCGGACCGGTATGCCACGTTCACCACGAGCAAGGGCACCTGGATCTCGCTCGATGTGAGCCCGGACGGCCAGAGGATTGTCTTCGATCTGCTGGGTGATCTGTACACCCTGCCGATCGCCGGCGGCAAGGCGACCCGCATCACCGCGGGTCTCGCGCACGATATGCAGCCACGCTGGAGTCCCGATGGCAAGCGGATCGTGTTCGTGTCGGATCGGAGCGGCGACGACAACCTCTGGATCGCCGACGCGGACGGCAAGGACACGCTGCAGCTGACCCGGGGCGTGGACAACAGCTATCTCTCGCCCGACTGGACTCCCGATGGCCAGTACGTCGTGGTCGGGAAGGCCACGCCGTTCAGCAACGAAAAACTCTGGCTCTATAACGTCCACGGCGGCCACGGCCTGGCGCTCGGACCGTCCACTGGTCCCCGGATCATGGGCCCCGCGATGGGCCCCGATCCGCGCTACATCTGGTTTGCCCAGCGGAACGGCGCCTGGCAGTACAACGCGATCATGCCCCAGTTCCAGCTGGCCGTGTACGATCGGGAGACCGGGACCCGCACCACCATGTCGGCGCGCTACGGCTCGGCGTTCCGGCCCGCGGTGTCTCCCGACGGCAAGTGGCTGACCTACGGGTCCCGCCAGGACACCGAGACCGGTCTGCGGATTCGCGAGCTCGCCAGCGGTGAAGAGCGCTGGCTGGCCTATCCGATCCAGCGCGACGACCAGGAATCGGTCGCCAATATGGATGTGCTCCCCGGATACTCCTTCACCCCGGACTCGAAAGCGGTGGTGATCTCCTACGGCGGTGAGATCTGGCGGGTGCCGGTGGACGGATCCGCGCCGGCCAAGATTCCCTTCGTCGTCGATGCGCAGGTGGCGGTCGGACCCCGACTCCAGTTCGACTATCCCATCCGGGACTCCGCCACCTTCACGGTCAAGCAGATTCGGGACGCCGTCGCCTCGCCCGACGGGCGCCGGGTGGCCTTCACTGCGCTGGACCGCCTCTACGTCGCGGATCTCCCCGGCGGGACGCCGCGCCGGGTGACGAACCAGGATGTTGGGGAGTATTTCCCGACCTGGTCGCCGGATGGCAGTGCGCTGGCCTATGCGACCTGGAACGACGCGGATGGCGGCCACATCATGCGAGTCGGCGCCGCCGGGGGGAATCCGGTCGAGCTGACCCGGGTGCCGGCGCTCTACCAGCAGCTCGCCTGGGCGCCGGACGGGCGCCGCATCGTCGCGGTCCGCTCCCCGTCGCGCGATCTCAAGGAGTCGATCGATCCGTTTTATCCCAATACCGGCGCCGAGTTCGTCTGGGTGCCCGCCACCGGCGGCGACCTCACGGTGATCGGCCCCGCCGGCAACCGGTCCAACCCGCACTTCACCAGCGACACCACCCGGATCTTCGCCTTCGACTTCCAGCAGGGGCTGGTGTCGATGCGCTGGGACGGCACCGACATCAAGCAGCACCTCAAGGTGCTGGGTCCGCTGCCGTTCACGCTGACCGCCCGTGGCCAGGCGCTGGAGGACTTCCCCCAGCCCAAACAGGACGTGGCGCCCGGTGCCGACCAGGACCGTGAGCCATTGCCCACCGGATTTCCGGCCGGCCCGATTCTCATGGCGCCCAAGGGCGACCAGGCCCTGGCGGTCTACAACAATGATTTCTACGTCGTGACCGTGCCGCTCACCGGCGGCACCGCGCCTACGGTCAACGTGAGCAAGCCCGACAGTGCGGCCGTGCCGGTTCGCAAGCTCACCGACATCGGCGGAGAATTCCCGGTCTGGGGTGCCGACGGCCGGACCATCTACTGGTCGATCGGCAGCGCCTTCGTCACCTACCGGCTCGACCGGGCCCAGGCCGTCGACGACAGCTTGTTCCGGACCAACGCCGATTCCGCCACCCGGGCTCGGGCGGCGTACCGGCCGGTGGAGCAGCGATTCACCGTCTCGGCGCCGCGGGACATTCCCGAGGGCACGGTGGTATTGCGGGGCGCCCGCGCCGTCACGATGAAGGGCCATGAGATCGTGGAGAACGCGGACATCGTGATTCGCAACAACCGCATCGTGAGCGTCGGGCCCCGGGGCCAGGAGCCGGCCGGCGCGCGGGTGATCGACGTGAGCGGCAAGACCATCGTCCCCGGTTTCGTCGATACCCACTCCCACATGTGGCCGGCCTGGGGGCTCCACTGGCAGCAGCCCTGGATCTATCTGGCCAACCTGGCCTATGGCGTCACCACCACGCGTGACCCGCAGACCTCCACCACCGACGTGCTCACCTACGGAGACCGGGTCGAAGCCGGCGCCGCGCTCGGCCCGCGGATCTATTCGACCGGGCCGGGTGTGTTCAGCGGCGAGAAGATCAGCAACCTCGACCACGCCAGGAACGTGCTCCGGCGCTACAGCGACTACTACGACACCAAGACGTTCAAGATGTACCTCTCGGGTAACCGGATGCAGCGCCAGTGGCTCATCATGGCGGCCCGCGAGCTCAAGCTCATGCCCACCACCGAGGGGGGCCTCGATACCCGCCTGGACGAGACCCACGCCATGGACGGCTATCCCGGCGTCGAGCACACCATGCCGATCGATCCGGTCTACAACGACATGACCGAACTGTTCAAGACCACCCAGACGACCAACACGCCCACGATGATCGTCTCGTATGGTGGGCCGTTCGGCGAGAACTACTGGTACACCAACGAGAGCCCGGTGGACGACCCGAAGGTCCAGCACTTCACGCCGCCCGAGGAGCTCGACGCCAAGGCGCGCCGCCGCGGGACCAACTCCGGCGGGAGCCCCGGCCCGGGCGGCTGGTTCATGAAGGAGGAGTATTCGTTCCCCCGCCACGCCGTCTGGATGAAGCAGCTCATCGAAGCCGGCGGGCGCGCCGGCATCGGAAGCCACGGCCAGTTCCAGGGCCTGGGCTATCACTGGGAGATGTGGATGATGGGGAGCGGCGGGATGCTGCCCCACGACGTACTCCGCGTCGCGACCATCTATGGCGCCGAAGCCATCGGCCTGGGCAAGGATCTGGGCTCGCTGGAGCCCGGCAAGCTGGCCGACCTGGTGGTGCTCGACAAGGATCCGCTGGTGGATCTCAAGAACACCAATACCATCAAGTTCGTGATGAAGAACGGCCGGCTCTACGACGGCAACACGCTGGACGAGATCTGGCCGAGACAGAAACCGGCCGGCGATCAACCGTGGCGCCATACCGCGCCGAACGTTCAATCCGGCATTCGGTGAGGCCCGCCATGTCAACGATGACTGTCATCGCAGGCGGGGACCTTCGGCCCCGCTTCTTCCTCGAGGGATCGTCCATGCGCGCACGTCTTGCGTCGGGGCTGCTGGTCGCGCTGCTCCCGGCCCTCCTCGCCGCCCAGGGGCCCCGGGGCCCCGGCGGTCCCGCGGCTCCCGGCGGCCCTCCGCCCAAGCCGCTGCCGCTCGACGTCGGACGGCATGCCAGTTTCTCGGCGTCCAAGGGCACCTGGATTTCGCTGGACGTGAGCCCCGACGGCCGGACCATCGTCTTCGATCTCCTGGGAGACCTCTACACCCTTCCGATCGGCGGCGGCGCCGCCACTCGCCTGACCAGCGGCATGGCCTACGACGCCCAGCCGCGGTTCAGCCCGGATGGCAAGAAGGTGGCGTTCGTCTCCGATCGGAGCGGGGGCGACAACCTCTGGATTCTGTCGCTCGACCTCAAAGACACCACCCAGCTCACCCAGGGGAACGGGAATCTGCATTTCTCCCCCCGCTGGGCACCCGATGGGAAGTACATCGTGGACAGCCGTTCGGCCGGGCTGGGCGGACCCGCCAAGCTCCAGATGTATCACGTAGATGGCGGCGGCGGGCTCACCATGCTGCAGCAGCCGGTCGGACTCAAGGGACTGGGCGCGGCATTCTCCCCCGACGGACGCTACATCTGGTACGCCGGTCGGAACGGCGACTGGCAGTACAACTCGATCCTCCCGCAGTACGAGCTGGCGCGGTACGATCGGCAGACCGGCGAGTCCAGCCGCATGACGGTGCGCTACGGCTCCGCGTTCCGGCCCGAAGTCTCGCCCGATGGAAAGTGGCTGGTGTACGGGACCCGCTTTCACACCGGGACCGGTCTGGTGATCCGGGACCTGGCGAGCGGGGAGGAGCGCTGGCTGGCCTATCCGGTACAGCGTGATGAGCAGGAATCGCGCGCTCCGCTCGACGTCCTGCCGGGTTACGCCTTCACGCCCGATTCCAAGTCGGTCGTCGCCTCCTACGGCGGGGAGATCTGGCGGGTTCCGGTCGATGGGGCCGCGGCGGTCCGAATTCCTTTCACCGCCGACGTGAAGCTCGACATCGGGCCGGAGGTGAAGTTCTCCTATCGGGTCGACACCTCGGCCATGCTGACCGCGCGCCAGATTCGTAACCCGGTGGCCTCGCCCGACGGCAAGCGGGTGGTGTTCACCGCGCTGGACCGGCTCTATATCGCCGAGCTTCCGTCGGGCGCGCCGAGACGGCTCGATCCCGCCGAGGTGGGCCAGTTCCACCCGGTGTGGTCGCCCGACGGTCGCTGGATTGCCTACGTCACCTGGGGTGACGCGGCCGGCGGCCAGATCATGAAGGTTGCAGCCGATGGGGGCCCCAAGGCGACGGTTCCGGTCGCCCTGACCCGCACCGCCGCCATGTACTACAACCTTGCCTGGTCACCGACCGGGACGAGGATCGTCGCCACCCGCGGCGCGGCGCGCGACTACCGCGAGGTGGGCCGTACCCTGGGCGCCGACTTTGTCTGGGTGCCCGCCACGGGCGGCGACGCGGTGCTGATCGCGCCCACCGGGACCCGAGACGTGGCGCACTTCACCTCCGATACGTCCCGGATCTACGCCTATAGCCCGGTGGAGGGGCTGGTGTCGTTCCGCTGGGACGGCACCGACATCAAGCAGCACCTGCGGGTTACCGGGGTGCCCGGCGTGGGCGGTCTTCCCGGCCTCGAGGGAGACGAAGGCATGGCGCTTCCCCGGCGCCTGAGTGCCTTCTTTCCGGAAACGGATGCGCCGCCCCGGGAGGGCGCGCAGGCGCCGCCGCCGGCGGGTCTGGTGCTCATGGCGCCGAAGGGCGATCTGGCGCTGGTCCAGGCCGGCACCGACGTGTACACCGTGGTGGTGCCCCAGGTCGGCGGCGCGGTGCCCAGTACCTCGGTCTCGGGCGGCCCGGTACCGATCAAACGGCTCAGCGACATCGGGGGCGAGTTCCCGTCCTGGGGGGCCAGCGGTCGGGTGGTTCACTGGGGCATGGGCAACGCGTTCGTCACCTATGACCTCGACAAGGCCAAGGTGGTCGACGACAGCCTCAAGCTGATCGACCGGGCCAAGGCGGACAGCACCCGCAGGGCCGGCGCCCGCGCGGACAGCCTCAAGGCACTGCAGGCGACCGCGGACAGCATCAAGAAGGCCGGTGGGCGCGCGGATTCGATTCAGCCCCGCATCGACATGCTCAAGGCGGATTCCGCACACGCCGATTCCGCGAAAAAAACCACCGAAAAGGCCAAGACCGACAGCACCAAGCTGGCGGCCGCCCGAAACGACAGTCTCAAGACCCTGAGCGCCAGGGCGGACAGCCTCAAGAAGGCCGGCCGGCCGGTTCCCGATTCGATCCAGGCAAAGCTCCTCGCGCTTCGCGCCGATTCCGCCAAGCGGGTGGTCGACAAGCCCGGCTACAAGCCGGACGAAGTGCGGGTCAAGGTCAACGTGCCGCGCGACGAGCCCCGGGGCAGCGTGGTCCTGCGGGGCGGACGCGCCGTCACGATGAAGGGGAAGGAGATCATCGAGAACGCCGATATCGTCGTGAAGGACAACCGGATCGTCGCCGTCGGAAAACGCGGTGAGGTCAAGATTCCCGGAGGAGCCAAGATCATCGACGTGACCGGGAAGACGGTGCTGCCGGGCTTCGTCGATACCCACTATCACGCGCAGGGCCTGGTCTGGGAAATCCACCCGGCCCAGCATTGGGAGTATCTCACCACGCTGGCGTACGGGGTCACCACGACCCGGGATCCCCAGACCCAGACGACCGACGTGCTGAGCTACCAGGACAGGGTCGAGGCCGGCGGCATGCTGGGCCCCCGGGTCTATTCGACCGGCCCCGGCGTCGGGATTCCGGATGGCGAGAACATCAGGGATCTCGACCATGCCCGCACGGTGCTCAAGCGGTACAGTCAGTACTGGGATACCAAGACGCTCAAGATGTACATGGCGGGTAATCGCCAGCAGCGGCAATGGATCATCATGGCCGCCAAGGAGCTCGGGATCATGCCGACGACGGAGGGTGGACTCGACTTCAAGCTCGAGCTCACCCACGCGATGGACGGGTACCCCGGTGTCGAGCACGCCTTGCCCATCGCCCCGATCTACAACGACGTGGTGGAGCTGTTCAAGGCGTCGCAGACCACCAATACCCCGACGCTCCTGGTCTCGTATGGCGGTCCCTTCGGCGAGAATTACTACTACGCGACCGAGAACGTCCATGGAGACGCCAAGCTGCGTCACTTCTTCCCCGAGCCCGCGCTCGACGCCCGGACTCGGCGGCGCGGGACCGGCTCCGGAGGAAGCCCGGGACCCGGCGGCTGGTTCCGCAAGGAGGAATACATCTTCCCGCAGCACGCGGAATTCGCCAAGCGAATGATCGAGAACGGCGCCCGCATCGGTATCGGCAGCCATGGCCAGCTCCAGGGTCTCGGGTATCACTGGGAGCTCTGGTCGATGGCCTCGGGCGGAATGTCCACGCACGATGTGCTGCGGGCCGCCACGATCTACGGGGCCGAGGCCATCGGGATGGGCGCCGATCTGGGTAGCCTGGAGCCAGGCAAGATGGCTGATATCGTGGTCATGGACGCGAATCCGCTGGAAAACATCCGGAATTCCAATTCAGTCCACTATGTGATGAAGAATGGCAGGATTTACGATGCGGGTACGCTGAACGAGATCTGGCCCCGCCAGCGGGTCCTGGCATCGCAGTACTGGCAGGGTGGCGCTCCGGCGACCGCCGCGGGAATCCATTAGGGTTAAGGCGGTAAGGCGGTAGGTGCGGTGAGATAAAGCCCTCGGCGACGCCTCCGAGGGCTTTATCCAGACTACCTCCCGCCCTTCCGCCTTCCCGCCCTCCGCCCTTCCGCCCTTCCGACCCCCCGCCTTATCCTCAGGCCAGGAGCGAAAGCCAGAGCCGGTGATAGGCTCCCTCGGTTTCTTCGGGAGAAGAACCCTGGAGCAGGCGGAGCTGGAGCCCGTCGAGTGCGGATTGAATCAACGGTGCCTGGGCGCGGAGCTGGTCGCCGAGCCCGAGGGTCCTGCTCAGGGTCTGGGCAAATGACTCCATGTCCGCGGGTCGCTCCGCCGCCGCGACACGGAGCGGTCCGTCCGCGGCCAGCAGGCTGAGCCACGCCGCAAACCAGCCGGACTCCACTTCCTGCACCAGCACGACCCACAGCCGGTCGAGGGAGGCGGATCCGGGGAGGGTGATGGCAGCCAGGCGCCGGGCAAATCGATCGTCTCGGAGCGTCTCGGACGAACGGATCAGCAGGTCCTGTTTGGAGCGATAGTGGTAGTTGACGAGGCCCTTGGCACAGTGAGCCCGGTTGGCAACTTCCTCGACTGTCCAGTTGTTCAGTCCATGCAGGGCGATTACGTCGATTGCGGCTCCAAGGATGGCGTCTTTCACGGACCCTCCGTCATTTCTCGATATTGACTGAACGGACATTCAAACGTAACACGTTGAAGGGAAAGGTCAATGCAGGTCATCATCGCCCTGGTCCTCGTTCAGCTCATTTATGCCAGTGGCGTCATCATAGGCAAGTTTCTCCTGCCCATCGTGCCGGTGTACGTGATTGTTACCCTACGCATGGTGGTGGCATCCATCGTCTTCTTCATTGCCCACCGGATCGGAAAGGGGACGGCGCCCAAGACGCTCTCGGATTGGGCCAGATTCGCGATGCTTGGCGTGCTGGGTGGGGCGGGAAATCAGGTCTTGATTCTGCTCGGATTGACCCGGACCACTGCGATCAACACGGCCATCCTGATCCCCATGATTCCGATTTTCACGGTGATCTTCGGCTGGGCTCTGCTGGGCGAACGCCCCAGTGGGCTCAAGTGGGCGGGGGTGGCGGTGGCCGCCCTCGGAACGATCTATCTGATCGGCCCCGACCGGGTGTCCCTGGCCCCCGATGTCGCGCTGGGAAATGTGCTGGTGCTGCTGGGCATGGCATTCAATGCCCTTGCGTTTCTGCTCTCCAAGCAGATGCTGGAGCGATACTCACCGGTCACGGTCGCGTTCTGTCTCACTCTCACCGGGCTGATCGGCGTGCTGCCCCTCGGAATCAACGCCGCGGGATCGGTGCACCCGGAATTCCTGGACACCCGGCTGCTCCTCTGGCTCGCCTACATGACGGTCTTTCCCACGACCGTCACCTATTTCCTGAATCTCTGGTCGCTGCGGCGGGCCTCTCCGACCATGGTGACGAGCTTCATCTACCTCCAGCCGCTCTTTACGACGGCCGTCGCCCCGCTGGTGCTGGAAGGGGAGGAGCTCACCCTGCGCGTGGCCCTCGCCGGCGTGGCCATCTTCGCCGGAGTGGCCATTGTGATCCTGGCCGAGCAGCGGCGCCGGAGCGCGCTGACGCCGGCCTAGCGGGGACCCGCGATCCGAACCCGGGTGCCCCAGGGATCGGCTGCCACCGCATCGGGCCCTTCCCGGATCACCTCGGATCCGGCGGCCTTCAGGGACCGGGTGGCGGCGTCGACTGCCTCGGCGTCGGCCAATCGAATGGTCCACTCCATCAATCGGGCGTCACCCTCTTTGGCCGATGGTGCGCCCGCGGCCCAGGTGTTGGTACCCAGGTGATGGTGGTAGCCGCCTGCCGAGAGGAACAGGGCCCCAGGGAGCCCCAGCACGACGCGGTCCAGTCCCAGACCGGCATGAAAGAAGGCGGCGGCCTGCTCCAGATCTCCCACGTGCAGATGGATGTGCCCCATGCGGGTGGCTTCGGGTGCTCCCGACCACGGCACGCCCGCTGCGGCCTCCCGCAGGCTGTCGACGTCGAGTGGATCCACCGCCATCGCGATCGTGGAACCCGTCACCTGCCACGCGCTGCGCGGGCGGTCCGCATAGACCTCGATACCCAGGCCGTCCGGGTCGGTCAGGTAGAGCGCTTCACTGACCAGGTGATCCGACATGCCGGGTTGCACGCCGATGGAGGAGAGGTGAGCCAGGAAACGACCCAGGTCCGCGCGCTCCGGCAGAAGCAATGCGAAGTGATAGAGACCGAGCCTGCCTCGGCGTGGAACCGGCACGGCGCCGGGGCGTTCGTTGAGCTCCACCAGGGGCACGCTGCCGTGGTGGGCGGCCAAGATCGCCTTGCGCGGGCTTCGTTCGAGAGTCCGCAGTCCCAGCACCCGCTGGTAGTAGTCGATCGATCGGCCGAGGTCCGCGATCTCGAGCCGAACCGGACCCAGCGCCATGTCGTCGGGAAGCCGGAATCCCGGGGGAGCCACGGTAAACGAGGGCCGGCCGGAGGGTCTCGGTGCGTTTGGGTGGGTGGATTGGG
>Ga0163163_10006414_pt1 | contig 10278 bp, 9 predicted proteins | sample S65metaG_FD_119766 | JGI IMG/M metagenome (GOLD analysis project Ga0163163, IMG submission 119766) | Switchgrass rhizosphere microbial communities from Kellogg Biological Station, Michigan, USA - S6-5 metaG | ecosystem: Host-associated > Plants > Roots > Rhizosphere > Soil | place: USA: Michigan... | reverse complement strand
TCGCATCCGTGACGGATCGATGCCGCGCGAGGCAAGGAAGGTGCGCACCGATTGCGCGCGGCGCGCACCGAGCGCGATATTGTATTCGCGGGTGCCGCGCTCGTCGGCATGGCCCTCGATGGTGAAGCTGTAACGGTTATAAGTCTGCAGCCATTGCGCCTGCTTCTCCAGTGTGGCGATCGCTTGCGGCGACAAATCGGTCTGGTCGCTATCGAAGAACACGCGGTCGCCGACATTGACCACGAAATCCTGCTGGCTGCCCGGCGTGGCGGAGCTCGCCATCGCACCGTCGGTAAGCGTGTTCTTGGCGCAGGCGCTCATCGACAGCGCCGCCGCGAGAACCGCGGCAAACTTCAATCCCTGGAGGATACGCATAGGATGTTTCATTCCGGAGCCTCCACGCTCACGTTTTCGACTGCTATCCGGTCTACAGGGCGTTGGTTAAGCGAACGTTCCGTCAACCTTGATGGAAGATTGCCCAACCCCCTCAAATGCCACCAAGCTTTCGAAAAGCACCCGCGATAGTTAATGAGTTGTAAATGTGGCACGAGGGTGAAAGCAAGCGGCCCGCACATGATTATGACTGCTTTCAGGATGATTCGGGCAGTTTTTCCCTGAAAAATCGCAAAAGTGTGAGGCAGACCGAGGCGATCCGCCTTCGGCAAGAATCTTCCGCCGTCTGGTTCTAGCTAGGGACGGGGTGCGACGGAGGCGCGCTCGCACGAGAACTCCGGCATGCTTATCGCCGGAGGCAGGCGTTCGGAGCTTCGCTCAAACAGCATACGCCGCTCGAAGTAGCTCGAACGCAGGAAAGGATACCGGCTAAAGACCTTTTCGCGCATTCTTGGGAAATCGATCGCCATCAGGCAAATCGGTTTGGTCAGCGCCGGGTAGTTGCGCGGCGGCGAAATGGTGTGAAGAAAAACGCGCTTGTAGAAGGCCTGATGTTCCGCCCGCACCGAAGCGAGGCCGAGATCGGCGTGAAAATATTCGCATGCGACATAAGCAAGCCGCAACGTCATATAGGGCAATTCCGGTATCCGTCTCGCTCGCGCCGGATCGGCGACGAACCGCGTGGGATCGATCATGATCTTGCCCTTGGCCAATTCCGCGCGGAGGATTTCCGGAAAAACGCTGACCGAGGGACTGTCGGGCCATTCGGGAGAGGCAACGCTGATCCGCAGCGAACTGGCGAGCATGCCGTCGAGGTAGACGCCGAAGATCCAGGTGTTCGGCAGATCGTCAAAGCGATCGGAGATCTTGCGCTCGCGATTGGGTTCAATTGCGCCTTCGTTGAGATAGGCGCGATAGCGCAGCCGATAGATCTCGTCTTTCTCTTCTTCGGTCTCTGCGAGGCGGTAATCGACTTGGTCCAGTACTTCGATTTTGCGTTCAAAAAATCCGTTTCTTGTTTCCTGTAATGAACTCAAAGATGCCTCCTACGCAGCAATGACCTGCGCGGCCCCCAAAAGACGATGCAAGGTTAATTCTTTCCTAACGAAGGTGCAAAGCAATCGAACAATTAGGGTTAATCGCAAACAGTAAATAAGATTTGCTTTTTTTCGGCGGGAATAAATTTTCGTGCGAGCGAATTCGTGCGCGTGAAATTGATCTTCAGGCGATCGATCGAGAGGGAAGAATTTCCTGGTCGGCATGTCGGCCGTGAGAAGCATTCAACAACTGACGCGCGCGTGCGGCCGGCACCGGACGGCTGAACAGATAACCCTGGGCTTCGGTCACCGTACCATCGGCATTGACCAGTTCGAGCTGCTCGTTGGTCTCGATGCCTTCGACTACGACCGACATTCCAAGGTCCGCGCTCAGCCGCGCCACACCGCGCAACAGCCTCAAGGGCCGGTCGGTGTCGATTCCCTCCAGGAACGAGCGGTCGATCTTGACCTTCTGCAGCGGGAAATTGTGCAAATAGCTGAGACTCGAATAGCCGGTTCCGAAATCGTCCAGCGAGATGCGCACGCCGAGCGAGCGCAATTGCGCCAGCACGTCATGCGTCAATTGCGTATTGCGCATCAGGGACGATTCGGTGATCTCGATCTCCAGCCGGTTGGCGGGCAAGCCGGAAACCTCGAGCGCGTAACGGACTTCGTGGAGCACGTCGCGCTGATGGAATTGCTGCGGAGAGAAGTTGACCGCGACGCTGACGCCTCCCGGCCATTGCATGCATTCCATGCACGCCTTGCGCAGGATCCAGCGGCCAAGATCGACGATCATCCCCATGTCCTCGGCCACCGGAATGATGTCGATCGGCGAAACCGTGCCGCGCACCGGATGATTCCAGCGCAGCAGGGCTTCGCAGGTCGATATTTTCCCCGACCGCAGGTTGACCAGCGGCTGATAGAACAGCTCGAACTCTTCGTTCGCCAACGCCTTGCGCAGGTCGAGCTCGAGGATACGCCGCGCCTCCATGGTTTGCGCCATTTCGTCCCGGAAGAAGCAGAATGTGCCGCGACCGTCCGCCTTTGCGCGATAGAGCGCCATGTCGGCGTTCTTCAACAGCGTATCGGCGCTGACGCCTGCCGGCATCGTGATTGCGATGCCGACGCTGGCGCCGATCTCGACCAGGTGATTGTCGATCTTGTAGCGCTCGCTCAACTGGTCGACGATGCGTCGGGCAAGAGCGGCGGCCTCGTCCGGCGATTTGATGTTCTGCTGGAACACCACGAACTCATCGCCGCCGAACCGCGCCACGAAGTCCTCCGGCCGCAGCATCGTCCGCAGCCGTTCGGCGACCGCGCACAGCAACTGATCGCCGCAGGGATGGCCGAGCGTGTCGTTGACCTGTTTGAATTGATCGAGGTCGATGAACAGCAGCGCCGAAAGTTGCTCGGCGCTATGCGGGGCGGCCAGGAGGTTTTCGATCTCATCGCGAAAATTCACCCGGTTGGGCAGTCCGGTCAGCTCGTCGAAGCGCGCCAGATGCGTGATCCTGGCTTCCGCGTTGCGGCGTTCGGTGATGTCCTCCAGCAGTACGACCGCACCGCCGCCGGCCATCGGCTGGAAGGTCCACGACAGTGATCGTCCTCTTTGGACATCGGGATCGGTGGTGATGATGTCCTTGGCCTGCGAGTTCTCGATCTCGGCCAAAATGATCTTGCCGCTTGCCGCCGATACCGAGCCGGCCTTGACGCACGCATCGACGATCTCGGACGCGCTGGCGCGGCTGCGCATCAGCTCGTCCGGCAACTCCATCATCGAACTGAAACGATGGTTCATCACTGCCAGGCGCTCGTCGGCCGTGAACATGCACAAGCCGTGCGGCATGTTGTTCAGCGCGGTATCGAATTGGCCGGCGAGCGCGGCCTCGCGCTCCCTGGCGATCCAGGCGTTGATGTAGATGCGCTGAAGACTTGTGGTGATGCTGCGCAGCGCGACGAAGAACACCAGGCTCAGAAGCGCCAGCGCAAAATGATAGATCCCGCCGACGAACATCAGCGTCGCAATCAAGGGCCCGCAGGCCAGAACCAGCATCACGTGGAAAATTCGCGGCCGGCCGAAGGTGCGCCCCACACCGGCCGACGTGTAGGCCACGACCGTGGTGATGCAGAGCATGTGCGCGGCCGGGTCGGAGGTGCGCAGCAGCACGACGCAGACCCACAGACCCAAAACGATGCCGTAGGCGAACGCGCCGAGCTTGTAGCGTTCCTCCCAGATTACGGCTTCGGTGGTGGTGAGCGGAGAATTGCGCTGCTTGTAACGATACATTTGCAGCGCGCGGGCCATGCCGACCACGATGAACAGCGGCACGCAGAGCCAGTTCAGGATATCGCCGCTGACGCCGGCGATGACGGAGCCCGCAATGGCCGGCCCGAAGGCGCCGAAAACCATCGGCGCCGGATTCATGAACAGCGAATCCACCAGCGCCGCGTTGATTGCCGGCGACATCTTCTTTTTCGTCTCGGTTGGGTGGTTCGCCAACTGCATCGAGCGCGCGCGTCCTGTGCCGGCGAAAGTTTTAACCCGCCGCTGATGAAGTCTTTCTGAGGGAACATCGTTACCGGGCCGTTTTCTTTGGCCCGGAAAAACGCGAATCTGGAAGCTGAATCAGCAAGCTGGGCAAGGTTTGCCGACCGGCCAACCACCCTGTCCGCAAATGGGACGCAAGCGTCAGGAAAGCAGCGGCGACCACGCCGGATCGGAGGCGAATCCGGGGGTAGGAACCCGCTGTTCGTTGCGCCCCGATATATCCACGGTGAACAACGAAGGCCCGGCACTGCCGCCCGGATCGCGGAAGAACATCACCACGCGGCCGTTGGGTGCGAAGGTCGGCCCTTCATTGTGGAATCCTGACGTAAGAATCCGCTCGCCCGCCCCATCCGGCTTCATGATGCCGATGGCGAATTGTCCGCTGCCCTGCTTGGTGAAGGCGATGTAGTCACCGCGCGGCGACCACACCGGCGTGGAGTAGCTGCCATCGCCGAACGAAATGCGTTGCGCAGCCCCACCGGCCGCCGGCATGACATAGATCTGCGGCTTTCCGCCGCGATCGGATTCGAAGCAGATGCGGCTTCCGTCGGGCGCATAGGATGGCGAGGTATCGATCGCCGGCGTATCGGTGAGGCGGGTGGTCGATTTGGACCTCAAATCCATTACGAACAGGTTCGAATTGCCGCCCTGCTGCAGGCTCATGATCACGCGCTGCCCGTCCGGCGAAAAGCGCGGCGAAAATGTCATGCCGGGGAAATTGCCGACGATCTCACGCTGTCCGGTCTCGATATTGAGCAGATAGACGCGCGGATCACCCTGGCCGAATTCCATGTAGGTGATTTCCTGGGTCGAGGGCGAGAAGCGAGGCGTCAGCACCAGATCGCTGCCGCGCGTCAGGTAGCGGACATTGGCGCCGTCCTGATCCATCAAAGCGAGCCGTTTGACTCGCCGCTCCTTGGCACCGGTCTCGTCGACGAACACCACGCGGCTGTCGAAATAGCCCTTCTCGCCGGTCAGGCGTTCATAGATCTGATCGGAGATGATGTGCGCGATCCGCCGCCAATATTCGGGCGAGGTGAAATATTGCTGGCCGGCGAGCTGCCCGCCGGTAGCGACGTCCCAAAGGCGGAATTCGGCTTTGAGCCGACCGTCCGCCTGACGGGTCATGCGTCCGGTCACCAGCGCCTGCGCGCTGATGGTTTTCCAGTTGGCAAATTGCGGCGCTACGTCGATGTTGACGATCTTCTCGATATAGGCGGCCTGGTCAATCGGCGCGAACAGGCCGCTGCGCTTGAGGTTGTTGGTGATGACCTGGGTCACGCCGACGGCGACCTCGCTATCGGACGGCCCGCCGGCGACAAAATTGGGAATCGCGATCGGCAGCGGAACGAAATCCCCCTCGGGAATGATCAGACGCTTCTGCGCGAGCGCGCGACGAAGCGGAATGCCTGTGAGCGCTCCGAGCGAAGCCGCGCCGGAAAGGAGCTGCCGGCGGGTCAACCCAAACCTTATATTCCGCGATTGAACTTTGTCGGTCATGTGCAGAGTTTCATTTTGTGTGCTGGAATCGCGGTCGATGGCCGCCTTTAGATTTTTCGTTCGGTAAATACCGGTGTAAAATATTTCCATTCGTCGAAATAAGCCGCCGGCAGGTTATACGGCTGGCATTCGATGATCGCGCGCAGTGCGCTCTCCTGGTAGACGCGCAGATAGGGCGTTGCGGGCGTGCCTTCCGGCACCGGCATTCCCTCCAGCGTGCCGTCACGTTTCAGCCTGATCGTGAAGGCGGCTTCGGGGTTCTGGCTCTCGATCCCGCCATAAGGTTTCTTCCAGCAGCGCTCGACCTGGGACTGGAACATAGAGCCCCAGGTTGCGGAATTGTCGGCGGACTTACCCTTGGAGAGGCCAAGTGCTGCGTTCGAATTGAGCGTTTCGCCCGTCGTGGCCTGCCGCGCCGGATCGCGCTTGTCGAGCAGTGCTGCGATCTTCGATTGGTCGAAGGTGCGTTCTTTGGGCTTTTGCGGCTGGGGCGGCGCAGCCGCCTGGACTTGCGGTTTGGGCGGCGGCTTCTTCTCTTCCTTCTTCAAGGCTTCCGCAATCGGGTCGACCGTCGGTGGCTCCGGTTTCTTCTCGACCGGTTTTGGCTCTTCCTTGGGCTTGGTCTCGGCAACCGGCTTCGGCGGATCCGGCTTTTTCTCCACCGGCTTGTCCATGGGCTTGGGTTGCGGCGGCGGCGCTGATTCGGTGATGACGGCCGTCTTCTCCGTAATCTTACCGACGGCGTCTTCGACGGGCTTGGCCTCGGCAACTTTCTCGACCAGCGGCTTTGGATTTTCCTTTTTGCCGGTCTTCATGCCGGCCACGACGTGAGCGAGCTGGTCTGAGGAGATGATATCGACGGGCAAGGATTCTTCCGGAACCGACTCGAACACTTTCGACGAAAACGACACCAGTCCCCACCCGATCACGACAACGTGCAGGACCGCAGACGCCACAAGTGACTTGTCGATCTTCACGCTCCTAGGACCCTTGCTCCACTTCGGTGACCAGTGCCAGCCGCTTGAATCCGGCTCCCGACAGCCGCCCCATAACCCGCGCCACGGTGCCGTAATCCGCCTTCTTGTCCGCCCGCATGAATATACGTTCGTCAAGGCCGCCGCGGGCATCGGTGATCGCCTTCAGTTTCGGCACCAGATCATTCATCGCGACTTCGGTGTCGTTGATGAATATGCGTCCCTTGATATCCACCGAAAGCTGCAACGGCGTCTTGTCCTGTTCCAGACTCTTGGCCTGGGTCTGGGGCAAATCGAGCGGGACCCCGACCGTCAGCAAAGGCGCCGAGACCATGAAGATGATCAGCAACACCAGCATCACGTCGACCATCGGCGTGACATTGATTTCGGCCATCACGGCGCGGCGCCGGCCGCGTCGTCCGCCGCCCGGCTCGCCTGCCATGTTCATCGCCATGTTTCGATGCTCACAATGCGCTCATCTATATAGCCCCGTTGACCTTTACGCACGCTCGTCGATCTGACGTGACAGGATAGCGGAGAACTCGTCGGCAAATCCCTCCAATCGCTGGGCCTGCCGGTTCACCTCGGAGGTGAACTTATTATAGAAGATAGTCGCCGGAATGGCGGCGATAAGGCCGATGGCGGTGGCGAAAAGCGCCTCCGCAATGCCCGGCGCCACCACCGCCAGCGACGTATTCTTCGAGGCGGCGATCGACTGGAAGCTCGACATGATGCCCCACACGGTTCCAAACAGCCCGACGAAGGGGCCCGCCGAACCTACCGTGGCCAGCACCAGCAGCCTGCGTTCCAGCCGTTCGATTTCCCGTGCAATCGAAACATTCATGACCTTTTCGATCCGCATCTGAAGACCCGCAAAGGATCGCGCGTGGCTTTCGAACGATCGTTTCCATTCGCGCATGGCCGCGACAAAGCAGGCTGCCATCGATTGCGTTGGTTTGGCCGAAAGCGCGCGGTAAAGCTCTTCGATCGACTGCCCGGACCAGAACGCCTGCTCGAAGCGATCCATCGCGCGCTTGGTGCGTGAATAGAGAATGATCTTGTCGATCGCGATCGCCCAGACCCAGATCGAACAGGAGAGCAGACCCAGCATTACGGCTTTCACGATCCAGTGAGCCTGCCAGAACAAGGCGATCAGCGAGACGTCAGCAGATGGGAGCGGCAAGGCAGCCTGCGCTACGTCAGCCGGATTCATAGGCGATGTCCTCTCACTGCAGGTGTCCCAAATCCTCTGGGAGCCAAGTGCTTTGCTTGCAATGGCTGCCGGTTCCACAGCCGATACGAGAGGCGCGGCGACAAGCGCCGGCGCGAGGGCCGTGGTGTCGCATGGGAGGCCCGTCCAAAAGCCAAAGCCTGCTTCCCCTGCCAACGTGTCAAAACGAGGGCTAATACCGCGCCCCTAAGTCACCAACCAGACGCCAATCGTGGTTAACGTCCGGTTACCACGTGAATATTTGGGACCGGAAATGGCTCCGTAGAGGGCCTGAAAAGCGCCCGGAATGGGCCATTTTAAGGCCGAAAACAACAAACCGCCCGTTGCTTTCGCAAACGGGCGGCGCTGCCGTCGTTATTTCACCGGAACATTACGCCTCAAACCAGGCTGTTCACTTCGCCCCGGGAAACCGAAGCTCGTTCAACTTAGGCCTGAGGCTGGCCGTCGGATGAGGGGTTCGGGCGAGAGCGGTGTTGCGCCATGAACAGGTCGAACTCTTCTTTGTCCTTGGCATGACGCAGGCGATCAAGGAATTCGCGAAACTCCTTCTGCTCTTCCTCGAGCCGCCGCAGTGTTTCCATGCGGTACTCATCGAATGCGCGGTTGCCGCTCGATGACGGGCCGAACGGAAAACCACCTCGCTCCATGCGGTTGCGCATCCGCTCCATCTTGTACTGCATCCGCTCCATCTTGTTCGCCCAACGGTCCTGATTCCAGCAACCCATTTTTCTGCTCCCAAGTGTGAATAAGAGAAGGGCAAGCCCGATCGGCCACCAGATCAGGAAACCAAGCACGGTGACGGCAATCCAGCCGGGGTGCCATGGCGATTCGAGCATGTGGGGGCGGTAGGTATATTCGGTGGGGCCGCGCCATCGATTGACATCTGCGGTGTAGGCCATTTCCCTCTCCATCACGGCATCGCCGTTGTGAATGTAAATAACATTTACATACGTAAACCATCCCGGATTTTTGTCAAGGCGGGCGCGGCCGGCGGCCGCCGATTTATTTTGGGCTACCCCAAGGACCGGCGGGTTTGCCGGGCTGCCTATCCGCCTCCTGTGCCGCGGACCGACGGTCGGTCGAAAAGCCGAGCCCGCGCAGATAGATCAGCACTTCGGCCTCGAGCAGGTCCTCCGCCGACATCGGCAATTTGCGGCGCGCGGCATCGCCGCGCCCAAACAGCGAGGCCACGCCATGCGACATCGACCAGATATGCAGCGCCATCATCAGCGCCGGCGGTCGCGGCACGCCAGGCGGCGCCAGCGCAGCAAGCCGCTCCGCTGCCGCTCTGATCACGGCAAAGGCGCGCTCGGCCGCCGTCTGCAGCGTCGGACTGACGTCGGTCGGAAGCCCGGATTCGAACATCGCCGAATAGAAAGCAGGCTCCTCGCGCGCAAAGGCGAGATACGCTTTGCCGACGCGCTCGAACGCCGTGACGGTGTCGGGCCGGCCATCGTCCCACGCCAGCGACAGCGCCTGCTCGAACTGCTCGAAGCCGCGTTGGGCTATGCTCGAAAGCAGTTCGTCACGGTCGCGAAAATGCCGATACGGCGCCGCCGGGCTGACGCCGGCCATGCGCGCGGCATCGGCGAAGGTGAAACCGGCCGCGCCTTTTTCCGCAATGAGGTCGAGCGCTGCCTGCAGCAGCGCCTCCTTCAGATTGCCGTGATGATAGCCGCGCTCGGCGCGGCGCTGCTCCTTGCGCCAGCTCATGTGAAAGGTTTTTACATGAACCGGCCGGGTCTGTCATGCCCGGCTTTTCACCGCCGATTTCCGCGCCGGCCAACCAGGTAAGGTTAATCAGGCACCCCGGGGCAGGGATCGGTGCCCATTTTTTTCCGAAGTTCGAAACCATCTCGGCAAGCACCGCTTTGGCGAACTTCGGAAAGCTATGGGCACACCTCGCAACTGCAAAATTGCAGTACCGCCTATCGATCCGAGGCACTGATTCCCGATCATGCTTTGGTTTAGCCGCCCGGTATCGGCAGAACCGGCATGATCTCGATGGCCTCGCCCGGAAAGATGGAAAAGTGCGGGTGAGCCTCGAACATCTTCGCTGCAGCCTCGTGCGATGCAGCGCGAACCACCGTAAACGCGGTCAGCAGGTTGGTGACCTCGGCAACACCGCGGGAGTCGACTTTCCTGGTCTTGCCGAGCGGCCCGCCCATCTGGACGATGGCCGATTGATGCTTGTCAATCCACGCCTTCCAGGCCGCCATGCCCTGTTGCATCTTGGCGTTACGCTCGGCCTCGGGAAGCGCGTCCCATGCAGCTCGTTTGGCGCTGTTCGTGCCACCGCCCAGGAAGACAGCGAGATAGGTGTCATTCGTGCTCATCCAATATTTCCTCTCGTTTGCGTTTGGGGAGTTGGAGACGATCGGTCAGCGCGCCGAGCCGCGCTGCAGTTCGTTAAAGCCGGCGGCGGCCTGCTGAACATCGGCAGGAAAGTCGGCCATCTCCTGCACCTGCCGGATTTCGATGATCTCGTTGTTGGAAGCGGGACAACGCTTGGCCCAGGCGATCGCCTCCTCCTTCGATTTGACGTCGATCATCCAGTAGCCGCCCAGCACCTCCTTCGATTCGGTGAAGGGG
>Ga0163163_10006413_pt1 | contig 10280 bp, 4 predicted proteins | sample S65metaG_FD_119766 | JGI IMG/M metagenome (GOLD analysis project Ga0163163, IMG submission 119766) | Switchgrass rhizosphere microbial communities from Kellogg Biological Station, Michigan, USA - S6-5 metaG | ecosystem: Host-associated > Plants > Roots > Rhizosphere > Soil | place: USA: Michigan... | reverse complement strand
CGCATGTTCGGGCGACAGGAATAACGCGGCGCTCGTGTTCGCACGCTTGCGCTCGATGCACTGCGGTTCAGTTTCATCGGCGAACCGGTTCGCCGCGACGCTGCACATCGTGATCTCGGCCGTCCAGTGGTCCCAGCCGGGAATGTCCGGTTCACGTCCGAGGAAGTCTTTGTACTGCCAGCGCACAAACTCGCGCGCATCATCGAGCGGATTTGGCGGCGGCGCCGTCGCACTGACTGTGAAACTCAACGTCTTCACCGTCGTGCCGGAGTTCTTGAAAGCAAACGTGTAGTCTCCGGCATTGAGCGCTCCGAGATCCCAGATCTGCGCCGTGTTGCTGATTACCTGCGCCGAGGCGCCATTGAAGCGCTCAACCGCGCTGTTTACTGAAAAGTCGGTTCCGGTATGCGTGGGCGCACCCCAGTCGACGACACGGAAGCCCGCATCGGGAAAGGTCAACTTCGCATAAACAAACGTGTGGCCGTTCTGGGTCCAACTCTTCAACTCAACCTGATTCGCATTAAGGACCGTCGAACTCCACTGCGACAGCGGCGTAAAAGTGATCTGACTCGCGTTCGTCAGATTGGTCGTACCTTCCAGCACCGAATGGGAGGCAACAACGTAACCTTCCTGGTTGCCGCCACCGATACCGACTGTCGACTGTATCGCCGTATTGCCGTCGCCATATCTGGTTCTGATGACGCCGTTCGTGTTCAGTTCGATTTCAAAATCCACCGGCGTACACGGAAGCTGACAGCCAAACTTCGTAGCCCTCCAGCGATAAATAATCTGCGTTGCGCTGGTCTGCTTCATATATATGCCCGCGTCACCGCGCTTCGTGGTGTTGATTTCGAGATCCGACCAGAGTCCCGCAATCATTTGATAGCCACCGAGGAATTTAGGTGAACCCGGTGGATCATCCGCATCGTTGTTTGCGAGCGCGAGACTTTGTCTGCGCGGCGGATCGGAAAAGAAAATATTGCCGTTGGTGGAGAGGGTCAACTCCGTAAAGGTTGAACCAAAGAACGGAAACAGAAAGCCGTTGGGCAGCGCTTCTTCGCTGTATCGATCGTCTCCCTGAAGCGCCAGGAGCGTGCCGTCATTGATGAGCGGCGGCGCGACATTGTCCGGAGTGACCACGTAAGGATCGCCGAAGAGTGGCGGAATGAAGACTGAGAGGTCCGTCACTGGACCTTCGTTTCCTTTATTGTCGAACGGTCGCACTCGAATCGTCCCGGCTGTATGGCGATACGGAATGGTGACAAACGTCGATTGACTCGTGTTCGGCGTGGCCGGAACAACGCCCTTCAAAAGAACGCCCGGGCCCGCGCTGCCGGCATCGATGAAACTAAGTTCATAAAGCGCCGCCGGTCCGCCGCCTGGTCCATCGTCACCCGCGGCGGCCCAACCCAGATTGAGCGTGCGGCCGTTTTGAGTGTTGAGGTGAAGGTTACTGACTGCTCCTGGTGGCGTTGAATCCGCCTCCTGCATCGACTGAAAACTCTTGAACACATTCAAACGACGCCCGCTCAGAGTCGTGTCGACGAGACTCGGTTGAGGGTCGCCATTCAACATCAATAACTGCTTCACCTGCTGCACAGTCAGGTTCGGGTTCTGCGCCCAAAGCAATGCTGCGGCTCCCGAAACATGAGGCGCCGCCATGGAGGTGCCTTCTAAAATGCTGTACGTATCCTGCGTCGGTGTCGGATTAGCTGGAAAGAAAGGCGTGCAGGGATGAGTGGCTGGATCTCCAGGGTTCTTGCAAGGCGGCGTGGTGCTGAGAACACCCTCGCCCGGCGCGCCAAGATGAACGCTGGTTGCGCCAAAATGTGAAAACCGCGTCACCAGTTGATCGAGGTTGTCAGTCGCGGCTACCGCGATCATGTTCGGCGTGTTGAAGCTCGCGGGATATTGTGGCACGAGATCGTTATTTGGCTCTCGTGTTCCATCCTCGATGTTTCCTGCGGCAGCAACGAACAGAACTCCCTGATCATTCAAACTGTTCAGCGCGGCGATGAACGACTGCGAATACTGCGAGGCTCCGAAACTCGCATTGATGACGCGAACATTCGCGCCCTTTGTGCCGCCGGAGCTCTGCCATAGTTGGCGCATCGTCGCTGCGTAGTTGCAGGCTAAGATCGCGCCACCCGTGTCGCCTTCGAGATTGTTCGGATCGAGAAACTTGAGCGACATCAAACGCGTGGTCCAGGCGACGCCCGAGACGCCTTTACCGTTGTTGCCTACCGCACCGATGATTCCAGCGACGTGAGTGGCGTGGAGTTCCTCATCGGCGCCGCTGAATATATTGCCGTTGGCCGTAGCGGGAATGAAGTTGCAACCGTGGATGTCGTCGACGCAAAGGTTGCCGTCATCATCGGCGCCGTTCGCGGTCTCGCCCGGGTTGGTCCAAATGTTTGCCGCCAGATCTTCGTGGTTGAAATCAATCCCCTGATCGATTACCGCGACGACCACGCTAGTGTTGCCAGTGAAGTTGAAGTTGCTCCAGAGCTGATCTGCGCCGATGTTGCGCAGCCCGTACTGATCGACGTAATGCGGATCATTCGGCGGACCAGCGAGCCCGCGCAAGATGTAATTCGGTTCCGCGTAAAGAACGTCGGGACGTTTATTGAAAGCGGCGACGGCGTCCAATGTGGCTTCAGGAGCGACGTGCACTTTTCGCAAACCGCGGACGAGCTTGGAAGCTTCGAAATGTTCGACGCGGGCTAGCATTAACGCGCCGTTAGGGGCGGGAATATCGACCGTGCCTTCGTTCGCGTCCGCCACCGCCTCACTCTTGTAGCGAACCAGAACTTCGCCGGGGACAAAAATTCGTCTCTTACTGCTCGCCGTTTGCGCGGTGCGCTGCACTGCCTGCGAACGTCCTGGTAACTGAATGATAGCGACAGCTAATAACGCGAAGATTGCAAAGCCGGTGATGGCGAGCCGCACACGAGCGCGGTTCTTCACCAACTTCGAGGGGACAAAAAAAGCGTTCATAAAAATGCAAACCTATTGAAGGATTATTTTTCTTCCGGCAAGACCGGTGTGGGAGCAGAGACTATATACTATGACCAACAATTTTTACAGCCTGCTTCTCTGTGCAACCTCTTGCACAGAGAAACCAAATTAGCGGGGGCGCTGGCCGAAGGTCTCAGTACCGAAACTGCCGATTCCGTTGAGCCTGAAGCTGAAAACGATGCGGTTCTCTTTGCGCAGACCAACGTTGAAGGACGAGAACTGGACCGCCGCCGCACAGCAATCCCAGCTATGTCCGAGTGTGACCGTCGAACTAATTAAGGAACTGTCCTTTCTGCCAGGCCGCTTCTGGAAGTCAAAGAAGAACGAGGCGCCGCCGAACCAACCCTGATCGCGCTTCCCGAGAAACACCGAAGGGCTCCATTGCGAGCCACGCACAGTGCCCGCTTCAAAACCACGCGCGTCTAAAAATTGCGCAAACTCCGGCCCCAACTCGATCGCGCGGGTGTAATAGAAACTCTGAAACACCTGAATCGCCGAACGAGAGAGTCCGAATGTCGTCGAAATCGAACGCATGCCGCCGCCGTTGGTATCGAGATCGGTTCTGAAATCGACGAACAGGTCGCGTCGTGGCCGGTAGCGCGTGTCGACATTGATGGGTGAAAAGCGTCGCGGCCGGCCGCCGTAAACAAAGCCGGAAAGCGTGTTGATTGGATAGAACTGGTTGCGCTGGTTTGTAATCAACGCTCCTCCGAAGAATGGATCGAAAAAGTATTTACCGCGCAACGTGATGGTGAGTGCTTCATAAGGCTGGGTCGATAACAACGGCCGGGTCTCGTCGCCGGTTTCTTTCACGCGCTCGTCGCTGACGTTTTCCGTCGAACGTCGCGTGAAGAAACGGTTGGCGATACCAAACTCGAATTCGTTGGTGTCGGCGATAGCGTCGATGTAGTCAAAGCGAATGATGCGATCGAAGTTGTTAATACCGGAAAGCTTGCGATAGATGACGTACGGCTCGATCACGTGCCGGAAAAAGAAACCGCCGCCGCGATGAAAATCTTTCGCGAACGCGGGCGGGCGCACGTCCAGTTCAAACTCGCCGTAACTCCTCGTCAGGTTGCGACTCAGCACGTCGCGCGTGTTTGGATCCAACGAGTTTGAGTAGAAAGTGACGCGTCCATTACCCGACGCCGTGATGGACCAGCCGGCAAAGTTCAGCGGCAACTCAAAGCGCGGGTTCACATCGAGTCGCTGCACGATGGACGGCGTGATGATTGGATTGCGCCCGACGTCGTTTACAAACTGCACTGCGTCTTCAACCGTCTCTTTGCGACTCACACCATCCGCGCTGCCACTGAACGAGAAGTAAAGCGGCAGGCTCTTCAGGAAACTCACAATCGTCGGCCGCTTATCGATGCTGATACTCGGCAACTGCCGAATACGAATGCGCGCATTCGTCAACGACGTGACCTGTGTGCGCGCGAGGAAGTTGAAACTGTATTCGTTGTGGTCCTTGTTTATAAAAACCTGCGACGTCTCTTCCGGTGAGATGGCTTGTTGAATGTTGTCGGAGAACACCTGCCGGAAAGCGAGGTTCGACGTGATGTTGACGTCGGCCACTGCAGTGAAACCATTCTTGAAGTAGTGTACGCCGTCGACGTAAAGACTCGAGCCGCCCTGGTCCGGATTTGCCTCGGACGCCTTTGGTCCAAAGATTCGATCTTTGACTGCGTAGAAACCGACGTTGAGATAAGAGCGGGAGTTTGCGCGCGTGCGCAGATCGCCACCTACGCCGAGGCCGCGCTGCGTGTAGATGTCGCTGCGAAAAGTGAAATCGGCGGAACGACCGAGTGTTTGATAGTAAGCGGCCGAGAGACGAAAACCTTTTGAGCCCGAGCCGCCAAACGTCGGCGTCAAAAAACCGGAAGCACGATCGCGAGTCTTGATCGACACTGAGGCGTACGGCAAATAAAAGATTGGGACATCTTTCAACTTCAACTTCGGCGAATAGACGTAAACGCGATCGCCGGTTTTTATGCGCGCCTTGCTCGCGTGAAAACTCCACTTCGGAACGTCTTCGTCACAGGCAGTGACCTGCACGTTCATGGCTTCGATCGTATCCAGACTGACTTTCTCCACGCGATCGGCGGTGAAATAGATGCGCGTGCCGTCCTGGGTTTGGTTTGTGTAGCCGGTGGAGTCGACGAAGTAACCAGTCTTCGTGCGGTAGTTCCACTCGCCTCTTGAACCAGTGATGCGTTGCTGATCAGCCTGATCAAAAACGACGCTGCCTTCCGCGACTACACGGTTCTCCGCTTCGTAAACGGTCACCTTGTCAGCTTGCAGGCGATAAGTGCCGATGCGGATGTCGACGTTTCCCTCGTAGTGCGCGATACGCGCGTTTTCAGGTCCTTCCGCGCTTTGCTTAATCGCCACGACAGTGATCCTGTCGGTGGGCGCGCCCTGCACCGGAGTTGCCGTCGAGGGGCGACGCTGCACTGGTTGATCGTTATTGAGTGGATTGACGTTGGGAGTGTCGGTCATCGGATTGGAAACTTTCCGATCGACCGGGTTCGTCTGCTGCGCGAATACAAACTGGCAGGCAAAGACAATGATTATGGTTGCCAGTACGAGGCGAATCATAGGGGCGCGTGGATGCTAGCACGAATCTGTGTAATCTGTGGATGGCGTTCTCGCGTCTGCTATTATCCGCGCCGTGCCGAAGCGCCACAAATTAATGGTCGTTGCGGGTGAGCCGTCCGGTGATGCTCACGGCGCGGCGCTCGTTAGGGCGCTTCAGGAACGCGCGGACCTTGATTTCTTCGGCGCCACCGGTCCGTTGATGCGCGATGCGGGCGTCGAAACGATCGTCAACTCCGACGAACTGGCGATCATGGGCATCGTCGAGGTCGGGCTCGTTTTTCGAAAGTTCATCAGTGCCTTTCGCAAGCTGAAAGCTGCCGCGATTGAAAGATCGCCAGACGCGGTGGTGCTGGTTGACTGGCCCGAGTTCAATCTACGTCTCGCTTCATCGTTACACCGGCGCGGGCTGAAAGTGATCTATTACATCAGCCCGCAGTTGTGGGCGTGGCGTGCGGGCCGGGTAAAGAAAATCGAGCGCGACGTTGATCTCTTGCTCTCAATTCTTCCCTTCGAAGTTGAATGGTATAAAGCGCAACACGTGGATCACGTTGAATTCGTGGGCCATCCGTTGTCGGGCGAGGTCGAGGCGCGCTTTGGGCGTGAAGAGTTCTGCCGGCGCAACGATCTCGATCCGGCGCGGCCGATCGTCTCTTTTCTTCCTGGCAGCCGCATAAAAGAGCTGCAGCGAATTCTGCCGCCGATGCTGGACGCGATCGAGCAACTGCGGGACGCGCGGCCCGAAGTGCAATCGATCGTCGTGGTCGCGCCGAGTCGCACCGTCGACGAAATTCGCGAAATCACTGCAACCAGCGTCAAACTAATCGAACAACAAACTCGCGAAGCTCTCAACGCATCCGCTGCTGCGGCAGTTGCGAGTGGGACTGCGACGCTCGAAGCAGCTTTGCTCGAAACGCCGATGGTAATTGTTTACAAGGAGTCGCCGATCAACTGGCACACCCTCGGGCGGTTAATCACGGTGCCGCACTACGGGTTGGTGAATCTCGTCGCAGAAAAAGAGATTGCAAAGGAACTGATGCAGGATGAACTAACGGGGGAGAATATTGTTACCGAGTTGATGAAGCTGCTCGATGCGGGAACTAATGAAAGAATGAGAGAGCAGTTGCGAGAGGTGAAACAGAAACTGGGAGCGCCTGGCGCCTCGCAACGCGCCGCAGAGTCGATCCTGAAGTTTTTGAGCCACGGATGAATCCGTGTTCATCCGTGGCTCAACTTTTCTCTTAACTCCTCAAGCTCTTCTTGGAGGCGCTTGAGATCTTTCCTCATCTGCGGCAAGCGATTGAGGTGCGCGTTCATCACCTTGTATTGATCGAGCGGTTGCACCGGTATTCCCCACCACACCCCGGGTCGCACAATTTTTCCCGGCAGGATTCCCGCTTTCGATCCGATAATCGCGCCCTTCTGCACGCGCGTGTGATCACCAAAACCCACTTGACCACCGATCACCGCGTCATCCTCGATCACTACGCTGCCGCTGATCCCGGTTTGAGCGGCGATGACTACGCGCTCGCCGATGTCGCAGTTGTGGCCCACGTGGACCATGTTGTCGAGCTTCGTCCCGCGACCGATGCGCGTGCGGCCCAGCGCCGCACGATCGACGCACGTGTGCGCGCCAATCTCAACCTCGTCTTCAATCACCACCGTGCCAACCTGCGGAAACTTCTGATAGCCGAGATCGTGTCGCACGTAGCCAAAGCCATCAGCGCCGAGACACACACCAGCGTGCAATATCACCTGATTTCCGATGGAGACCCCGTCGTACAAAACAACATTCGGATGCAACACGCAATCATCACCGACGCTGACACCGTTACCCAGAACCACGCCGGCTTCCAGTCGCGTGTTGGCGCCGACGTGCGCGTACTCGCCCACGCAAACATTTGGACCAACGTACGCCGTGAGCGCCACGTCGGCAGTTTCAGCGACGACTGCTGTCTCGTGTATTCCCGGTTCGCGATGAACAGGTGGATTGAGTGCAGCACCAATTAACGAGAACGCCAGCTTCGGATTATCAGCTTCGATTAGCGCCAGACTCGCCAGTTTCCCAGCGCCCTGCTTCACAATCAAACAAGACGCTTTACTCGCCGCGGCTGCCGCAAACATCTTCTCATTCTCGACGTATGCAATCTCGCCTTCCCCGGCATGGTCCAGGTCAGCAATGCGCTCGATCTCCGTCTCGCCGTTGCCCACGACGCGACCATTCACGAGCTCAGCAAGTTCCTGCACCTTCATCTTCATGCTCTTACGAATCCGCGTTTCGAACCACGAATGAAACTCACGAGATGCGCGACGTGTTCGTTGTCAACTTGTTCGAGCTGCTGCAAAACATCCGCAATCGGTAACGACGATCTAAACAGCATCCGGTACGCTTCTTTCAATGCTTGCCGCCCTTCTTCAGTAAACCCGGCGCGCCGCAACCCAACACTGTTCACACCACGCACGCTCGCCGGATTGCCGTCAGTGACAAAGAACGGTAACACATCCTGCACGATCTTCGACTTCCCCCCAATCATCGCGTAACGGCCCATACGTACAAACTGGTGCGCGCCAACGTTATTAGAAAGAAAGACGTGGTCCTCGATTGCGATATGACCCGCGAGGGCAACCTCGTTGGCAAAGATGTTGTCGTCGCCGATCACACAGTTGTGTGCGACGTGTACGCCGACCATGAAGAAGTTGCGCGAGCCTATGCTCGTGGTTAGTCCCTGGCCGTTAGCACGATGAAACGTGCAGAACTCGCGAATGATATTGTCGTCGCCAATCTCGAGATAACTGGTCTCGCCTTTGAACTTCACATCCTGCGGCTCACCGCCAATCACGGCGTGCTCAAAGATGCGATTACGGGCTCCGATGCGCGTGAATCGCTTGATGACGGCATAGGCGCCGATCTCGCAATCTGGGGCAATTTCGACGTTATCCTCGATGATGGCTGTGGGATGGATGGGCATTTTTGACGGAATTTAGCGTATTTACAACATTTTGAGGATAATCGCGTCTTGTGGATCGTGCAAATCCTGTTTATGATGCTGGACTGTTGTAGGGTTTTAGTTAGTGAGGGAGACGGAAAAGCCTTTGTTTAGTGATCAGTTTCGTCGCGGGGAATCAGAAAAAAGCAAGTTGTCGGGAGTGAAGAGTTCCCGCCTGATTTCCGGTCTCTCCGATGTTGCGTGGAGAGCGTTTCAGTCCGTTAATCAGCGACTGCCGGAGGGCGAAGCGATTCGTCCGAACTGGGCGCCTGGTCCTCTGCTTAAATCCTACGAACGCAGCGCCCCGCCACTCGGTTTTCCGCGTGAGACTGACAGCCTTTGTCCAACCTGCGTTAAAGAAGTTCGCAATGCTGTGATCAGTGGCGCGGTTCCGCTCGAGACGTTGATGCACGAGCACCCGGGTGAGATTAAGGCGGAGATCGTCGAAGCTGACGGCCAGGTCGTGATGCGAAAGAATTGTCCCAAGCACGGACAGTTCGAAGATGTGATGGCGACGGATCCGGCGTTTCTCGAACGTATCGAGTCGCTCTTCTTTGGCCGCGACTTCCGCGCTGCCGAAGACAAAGACGTGCATCATCACGGCACTTCGAATATTAAGTTTGGACGCGGCGCTGTTTTGACTGTCGACCTGACCAACCGCTGCAACATGATGTGCAATCCCTGCTTCATGGATGCGAATCAGGTTGGTTACGTGCATGAGCCGACATTTGAAGACACGAAAGCCATTCTCGATCGCGCCGTCTCTTTCAAACCACGACGACAGGTAATCATTCTCTTCTCCGGCGGCGAGCCAACGCTTTCGCCTTACTATCTCGATGCCGTCGCTTACGCAAAGAAGATCGGCTTCTATCGTATTCTCGCGGCGACCAACGGCATTCGCTTCGCCGAAGATCTGGAATTTTGTAAAGCTGCGAAGGCTGCGGGACAGCACGGCGTCTATCTACAGTTTGACGGCGTCAGCGAAGAGAAGAACAAGCATCGGGGCGTCGGCAACTTGTTCGACGTCAAGTTGCGCGCGATTGAAAACCTTGCAGCAGCCGGTATCAAAGTGACGCTCGTCGTGACCATCGTCAACAACTTGAACAACGATGGCATCGGACAGATCGTCGACTTCGCTGCGCAGAACATCGACAAGGTCCAAACGATCGCTTTCCAACCAGTTTCATTTACCGGGCGTGACGAAGACATTTCCGACGAGTTACGCAAGAAGTGGCGTTACACGCTCGCCGGCATGACTCACGATCTCAAGAACCAACTGCGCGGAAACATTCAGCCGCTGCGCGACTGGTTCCCGCTTTCGTCCTACTCCGCGTTCACGAGCGTGATGGACATGTTGCAGGGTGCTGACGCGCCGTGGGGTTGGTCGTCCTGTAATTGTCACCCAAACTGCGGCATCTTCACGTTGCTGGTTGTCAACCGGCACACCGGAGAGTTCAAGTCGTTGTTTGAATTCTTCAACTACGAACAATTCATGAAAGACGTGGCGGTGATTACCGACACGGCGCGTGGACGTAAACTCTCTTACGCGCAGCTTGGCATGGCAATCATGCGCAACTTCGACGCCGCCAAAGCGCCAGAAGGATTTCCGATTTCGCAGATCGTTAACCTGTTCAAGCCTTCGTCAACCAATTCGAATTCCGATCGCAACGATCGCAT
>Ga0163163_10006412_pt1 | contig 10280 bp, 9 predicted proteins | sample S65metaG_FD_119766 | JGI IMG/M metagenome (GOLD analysis project Ga0163163, IMG submission 119766) | Switchgrass rhizosphere microbial communities from Kellogg Biological Station, Michigan, USA - S6-5 metaG | ecosystem: Host-associated > Plants > Roots > Rhizosphere > Soil | place: USA: Michigan... | reverse complement strand
CCGTCTTGCAGCAGCCGGAAATCCTGCTTGTGCAACCCCTCCACAGGGCGGCCGTAAGAATCCGTCACCGTCGTGGAAATGAACACCCGATTCGCGTCTGCTCGAATCACGCCAGACCGTAATGCTTTAGCCTCCGGCATCGTGGAGACACGCGGCGTGATGGAGACTTTGGCGTCGCTATTCTGTTGCTGTGCGCAGACAGGACTCGTGAGAGCGGAGCAAGCCAGGACGATCCAACCAGCTGCCATCGCAGCGCGTCGGACCCTCCTGGCTCGCCTCCACAGCGGGAGGTAAGTTAGTTGCATTTGATACTCGGCGCATCCTTTCGCCGAGTATCATAACACACGCCTCGCTATAGGGCCGGGGCGATTGCCAGACCCGCCACCCACATACGGGCGTCAAACCTTATTGATTACTACTGTCCGCCAAACTTAAGTACGATGCCTCCTAGGTAGCGGAAACTGTTTTGATTGTTCGTATCTGTGAGCGGGTTGGTATAGCGCGTGAGCACCCAATCCAATTCACCTAGCCGCAGCGCGACGTGCTTATTAAGATTCAGATCGAGTCCGCCGCCGAAGGCCATCGTAAAGGGGTGTTGGGACCCAACCGCGTTAATCGTCCCGCCGCCCGCGATGATCGAGTTCGATAGCTGCCCGTATAAGTTGCTCGCGGATCCACCCAACAGATATTCTCCATAGACGTAGAATCTCTTGGCATGAAATCCAACTACGGGTCCGAATAAGTAAGTGAACATGTTGCCGTTTGACTTGAACGTTCCAACGGGAACCGTGCCGTGAGGCGTCACGATCGGCGCGCTGGTCGTCAACGTCCACTGAGTGCTTCCGTAACCCTGGAAATCGCCCTTGATCGCGAAGACCCGGCCGAAGTTGAATTGGACCCCGCCGCCGCCGCCGTTAAACGCGCGGCTCTGCAGCCCCGAAAGTGTGGGATTGAACTGCAGGTAGGAATAGTCGCCATAGACCTCAAATCTCGCGGCGTCTTGCGCGCACGCGATCGCCGCAAATATCATCGTGGTGAAGATCAGAACTAAATTCTTGGTTCTCATTTTTTCCTCATTTCCTTCCTGTTTTCCTTCTCGATAAATGTTTATTGCCAGATGTACCCACGAAACAATTTGCAACCTTTGCTCGCTTTGGGAATAAGGCCACCCGGAGCAAGTTCGGTTAACGACTTCGTCATGTTGTTAAGTTCTCCATTTCCTCGCCGGGCTTGTTGTCACTGTCGCAGGCTGCCTCTCTAACCCCTGCTCTCAGGATGAGACGCAAGCGAAGAAGGTTTTTTTTTTTGAGCGGATGCCAGGATATGCCAGTCACCGTGACTTGGGCCGAACTACCCCTTTCCTTGCAAGGTGTTAGGGCCTCAGCCCTCGCGATAATTCAGGAGCAGGGCGCCGATCGAGATCAAGCAAACCGGCCAGGTCCACTGCAGGGTCCGCTTGCGATCCTGGGCAAGACGAACTTCGAGCCACCGCGCGCATCCGGCGACCACGGCGAGAATCGCGAGCGGCGCGTGACTCAACTCCGCCAGAAACTCCTCCCTTACGTTGCCTAGCGAATGCGAGTGCGTCAGCAGTAAAGCGCCGCCAACAGCACATACCAAGGGAAACACCAGGCCGCTGGGCTCCGCGGGGATGCGTGCGGTTCGCACCGCCCATTCGAACATTCCGAACGCGACAATCAACACAACAAAGAAGCGATGCTGAGCCACTTCAGCAACCAGAAAGCTTTCCCAGAATCCACGCGGACCAAGCGGCCAATTCTCAGCGTCCGCCCGCAGGAACAGGAAAGCAGCCAGGCCAAGAAAGAGCAGCGGCCAGTGCCTGGCCCATGAAAATCGCCGCGCCAAGACCGACAGGACTCCAGCCGCAAGTACGATCAATCCAGCCCAGTGGTGGTTGTATTCGGACCACGCGATATCGGCCGGCGTGTTGGGTTGCGTTAATTGGCCGGGTACGAAGGAGCCGGTCACGGAGCCTATGAGCGCCCCCTCCAACGGTGTAGCGCGCGACAGCTCCTGCACAGGAGGCGTCCGCATTCGAGGCCATTCCGGCTTCATTCGTTCTACGATTTCCGTTATCGTGACGCGGCCCAACGTTACATCAATCGCCGGAGGCGCGGAGGTAAGGGAAGCGGCCGCCAATAGGACCGTGAAGCCGATGCCCACCTCCGCTTCTCCGAATCGGCGTAAGGGAAGAAGGTCTGCTGAAGCTCCGGCACGAACCGCGCGAACGATTCTCAGATTCAATGCCCCGAGCAAGATGAGCAAAGCTGTCAGCGTCACTTTCGACGACAACATAATGCCGTAGGTGGTGCCCGTCAATGCGCCGAGGTTTCCGACATACAGCAACGCCATCGCCGCGCCCGCGCTGATAAGGACCGGCACCGCGATCATTGCCATTCGCGAAAACCGGCTGGTAATCGAGCGGGCTGTTTCCTGGTCAGGAACCTTTCTCAGCGTCCAAAGTAGATAGGGCAAGCCTCCTATCCAAGCGGCGCCGGCGGCGTGGTGTACCAATGTCAGGAAGGCAAGCCCTCCCCGATATTCCAGACGCGCCGCCGAGTGGCTGGTCATCACCGTGCCAAACAGGATCAGTATGCAGCCTACCGGCCACGCAAACTTCGTCCAGCGGGCGCGCGCGAATCCTCCAACGAAGGACGCCCCCACGACGATCAACGCACCGGCGGTACAATAATTCGCGCCTCTCACTTCCGCCCAGGTTAGGTGCGCCGAATTCATCAGAATGGCTGAATTGGCGCTCACGAAGAGCACTTGAGTAACTGCCAGTAGAGCTGAAAACACGATCGTGAACCGCGTAATTCCCCGTGCCAGCGCGCTGTTCGATGTCTGCCGCGCAATAGCCAGTACGAAGATTACGCCGCCCACGGTCAACGCTTCAAAGGCCAGCGTCATTCCGCGGAGCAAGACCGAGACGAATGCAAAAATATCGAGAAATTGCGCCACGAGCGATCACTGCGCGCGGAACGGTAATTGGCCGCGCGTAATGTGGCCATCCTCGGCGAGAACCTGCCATCGCAGAATGTAGGAACCCGGCGCCAGCCCCGATACATCTGACGTGAGTATGCCCGGCGAAGGCTGATCCGCAGCGAGCTGCCGATCCCCGCCTCCCGGCAAAGTCAGGATCAGCCTGGACCGTCCTGCATCAATTCTTGCGTTGAAGCGGAGTTGCACTTGCGCCGCCCCTGCGTGAATCGTCTCATTTGACGCCGGTACCGTTGATAGCAGAATCGCATGACCGTCGAGGGGCGGCACGGGATAAACCAACAGCAATCCGCCCAGCGCCAGCGTGGCACCAAGAGTATTTCTCATATTCATCCTAAAACCGGAACACCGGCCCTACAGTGAACTCAAACTGATTCATCAAGCCACCCCCCAGTGCAACCACACAGCCCCCGGCACAGATCAATCGCTGAACTTCGGCATTCATCACCATCGGTAAGTACTCCACCTGAAGCCGAACCCCCCAGTGCCGTTGCGGAAACACCTTAACGCCGGCTCCAAGGCCAAATGTGAATCTCGTGCTGCCACTCGCCGGAGTCGACAGGTGAGCCGCACCCAAGGTTCCCAGGACGAAGGGCCTTACGGCCTTGGCCCCTTGGATATCCCACTCGTACGTGAAGTCGGCCAAGTAGTGGTCCAAGTTCACAGGAATCCGGCCGAAGGCGGCTAAGGGTGTAGGGACAGGAGTCGTTTCTTTGAACCCAAGGTTGGTGTTCTCCCTCATCCAGCGGAACTCGATCACCGAACAGTCCTCGCATCCATCCTCAGAGAAGAAGCGCACTCCCGCGGCCACTCCGAAAGTGAGACTGTCTCCGAGTTGGGCGCGAGCTTGCGGAGTCTGGCCTTCCTGCTGCAAGTCAACGGAACCGCCGGTCCGCATGCCAACCAGCGGAGTAATGTCAAAGTGCTGAGCATGGGCTGGCGCGACACTGGCGAGCAAGGTCGCCAGTAGCCAGCAGACCGTCCCGATTCCCTTCCGCGCACACACCGCCTGAAATAGATTCATATCTTTCCTTCTGCCCTGCCGACGTTGAGCGTGAGCCACGATCCACTTGCAGCTTAAGGATGCATTCGGAAGCTTGCAGCGGTAAAATTTGTTCCACTCAAAAGCGATCGCGCCTAATTGTCCCGCGCTGAGCCGGTTATCCCTGAAATAGGTAACTGTTGTCGGATTCCGGTTCGCCCATGGCTACGCTCTCAATCCGGTCCCAGGGAAACGTTCTGAGGACCGCGCGGGTCCTAAGATCCTCTACCGTAAGCTGCGCGGCGTCGATCCGAAAGGCAACTCCGTCGTGAGAAGCAAAGCGAAGCACTGTTCGTGCACCCACAAGTTTCACGAACAGAACCGCCTTAGTGCATGGGAGACAAAATAGGTCCTGCCCCTTCTTCATCAACGTCCCGCTCAATTGCGCCATCGCGTCTTTCACGCTCGTATACCTTGCCCAATGACGCGTCGCGCCACTTATTGGGGCAGATGAAATTGCAGCGCGCTCGATTCAGAAGATCATGCACATGCAGGCCTGGCCCGGACCCATTGGCCCTTCTGGGCCGATCAGGCGGGCACCTGTGCCGCACGGGCCAGCTAGATGCGGGCGAAACGGTTCACATTGGTGCCTCAGTTGTGCAAACAGAGGGCTTACCTCAGGCCCAATACGCGGCCAGACAAGTGCAAATGTCCGCCCCAAGACCTGCAACAAAACTCTAGAAAGAAGTGGCAAACTATGAACGCTGTTTTCTATGACATATCCAAGTTGACAGACGACCAACTTGTTGGCTTGGCGAAACAAGGCGATCGAGATGCGTTTGGCGAGTTGATTCAACGTCATCGCCGCAGATGCGCAAATTTGGCTACTTCTATTCTTCGCCATCGGGGCGAAGCCGAAGAAGAAACGCAGACTGCGTGCTGGAAAGCATTCCGGCATATCGACCAGTTCCAGGGAAACGCCCAATTCTCAACCTGGTTACTGAGGATAGTCGAGAACCAGTGCCTGATGCTGATCCGCCAGAGGCGCCTGGCACAATTCGTCCATTTGGATGATCTCGACTCCGAGCGTGGGAAGGTACCTACCCAACTGCCTGCTCCGGACGGCGATCCCGAGGGTAAACTCGGCAGGTTGGAAGTACTCCAGGTGTTGCAAGCGGAGATCCGTAGCATTCCGCCGTTGTTGCGTAAAGTACTGGTAATGCGCGACGTAGAAGAAATGCCCGTAAATGATCTGGCCGCTGTTTTGGGGATCACCGTAGCCGCTGTAAAGTCCCGTCTCCTGCGAGCGCGAACGGAACTGCGCCGACGCATGTTGCGGCACTGCACACGGACGGGTTCGTGGGCCCTGATGACGAGCGTGGCCGCTCCCGCCGATAGAGTTTTTCATCAACAGGGTGCCAAGCATCCGGCAGCATAATGCGGCCTCTGTGCCTACTGGTTACCGCGCTCGGTTGCTTCTGCCAGCAGCTGCCCCCCGCCATTGGCCGTCCGAAAATCGGAGTGGTTCTCGAAGGTGGCGGGGCACTCGGTTTCGCCCACATCGGAGTGCTGCAATGGTTTGAAGACCACCGGATTCCGATCGATTATCTGGCCGGTACCAGTATGGGTGGTCTCGTGGGAGGGATGTACGCCACGGGCATGCGAGCGGCGGACATTCGCGACCTCGTCTCCAAGATAGATTGGCAGGAAGCGTTGGACGGGCAAACCGCCTATCAAGCCCTGGCCTTTCGTCGCAAAGAGGACAAGCGCGCCTTTCAGAACAATCTCGAATTCGGTCTTCGCACCGGCTTCAGCGCGCCAGGAGGATTGAGCTCGGGTCAAAGGATCACGTACCTTCTTGACCGGGCGGCGCTTCCTTATTCCGATCTAAGGAGCTTTGATGACCTGCCGATCCCTTTCCGCTGCGTCGCGACAGACCTGAACTCCGGGAAACAACAGGTCTTTGAAAAAGGGCCGCTTGGCGAGGCTCTCCGCGCAACCATGTCTTTGCCTGCAATCTTCACCCCAGTTACCAATAAACCGAACATCTGGGTAGACGGCGGGCTGCTGAATAACTTACCCGTCGACGTGGCGAAAAAAATGGGTGCGGACATTGTCATCGCGGTCTACCTCAATCCATCCCCATTCCGCCCGGAGACCAAGCAATCGCTGTTTACGATTATGAACCGGTCAATTAGCGTGATGATCGAGGCCAACGAGCTCCACAGTCTGGAAACCGCGGATCTGGTAGTGTCCGTCGACCTGTCCGGCTATTCGAGCACCAACTACGCTGCCAGCACCCAGATCATTGCCAGGGGATTCGAGGGGGCGGGCAAGAAGTCGCAGCTGCTTGCCAAGTTGGCCCTCGATGAAGTCGCATGGCAACAACACCTGAGGTTCCGCGAGTCCCGCATACGTTCGACGTCCGCTCCGGCTTTCATCCAAGTGAGCGGCACTGACCCGCGCTTGTCTGCCGCGATCCAGCAGGAACTCGCCAACCACACCGGAAAAACGCTGGACCTCGACCGGCTTGAAAAAGACATTGATGTGATCTCCGGAGGCGGCCGCTTCACAAGTTTCTCGTACAACATGACCGGTCTCGAAGGACGCTCCGGCCTCCAGATTCGAGCTGACGAGAAGGATTATGCGCCGCCGCTGTTGAATATCGGCCTCTTAGTCGACGGATCGGACCTCAACAACGTCCGCTGGACCATGAACGCGCGCATCACTGCCTTGGATGTGGGCGGATTCCGCTCCGAATGGCGGACAGACGTTTCGGTCGGTTCCAGGTGGGGGCTATCGAGCGAATATTACCGGCCCGTCTCCGCAACGAGCAAATGGTTTGTGGCCCCGCGCGCGCTTGTTATGAGTACCCCGTTCGACCTGTATGATCGCTCGACGCAATTGGCGCAATACAGAATCCGCCGCTACGCCGCCGGAGTCGACTGGGGATACGCGATCAATCGCTTCAGCGAATTCCGCCTTGGGTACGAAGTTGGATGTCTCGACCCCTCACTGAGTATTGGTTCGCCCGTATTGCCAGAGCCTCGCGGCCAAACCGGCATTTCTTCCATTCGCTATAACTTAGACCAACTCGACAGCCCCCTCGTCCCTCGCACCGGACAAATCGTGCGGTTTCGTGCGGCGTGGATCGACGCCGCGCCAGGCGCCAGTCAGGGCTTCCCTTTGTCCGAGGTATCTGCTGGAGTCATTCGACCAGTCAGCAAGCGCGGCTCCGCCTACTTGCAAGCATTCGGTGGCACCACTTTCGGTCACGACGATACCGGCATACCTCAATTCTTCTTGGGTGGACCAAGCCAGTGGAACGCTTACGGAACAAACGAGCTGCGGACGAACCAATATTGGCTCGCCCGCGTCGGCTATGTTCATGAATTGTTCAGTCTGCCTCCGCTTTTAGGCTATAAGACGTACTTCACTTCTGCTTATGAATTGGGGCAGGCACAACGGGCTCCCGGAGTGTCTAGGCTTCCGAATGACGGCAGCCTCGGCCTGGTGGCGGAGACTCTCATCGGTCCCCTATTCGTTGGGGGAAGCGTGGGAGACAGCGGACATCGTCGGGTGTATTTCAGCTTGGGTAGGTTCTTTTAGATTCGAGGCATGCGCACCACCCGCCATGAGGATGAACGGCATCTTGCTAACCGCGCTTGTTTGTCTTGCGTATCCAGCACTTTCACGCGACAAGACCGATGTGATTGTGATGAGGAACGGAGACCGCTTCACTTGTGAAGTGAAAAGGATCGAGGGCGGAGTGCTCCAGGCCGATCTCGACTACGTGGATGGCACGGTTTCCATCGACTGGCTAAAGGTGGCTCGGCTGGAAAGCACTGCCTTGTTCCTCGTACAACTTCAGGATGGCTCCATCTACTCGGGCAAGGTGATCACTCCGGAGACCTTGAGTGGTATTCCTGTAAAGATAGAAATCCAGCCGAACCACGCTCAAGAATCTGTCACGATTGACAAGTCCCAAGTCGTGCGCATGACGCAGACTTCCGAAAGCCTTCTGCGGCGCTTTAGTGGCAACCTCACAATAGGAGCACTTTATTCCAAGGGCAACAGTGCTACTCAATACAACGTTGGTTCGGAACTTGACTATCAACAAACCCGCTGGGGCTCGCGACTCAAGTACAATTCCAACCTATCGTCCAGCACAGGTGCCGCAACGGCTACACGCAACCAGGTAGACTTGAGTGCATACCGCTTGTTTCCTTGGAAGAATTACTTTTACGGTGGGAGTTGGGCCCTTCTCCAGAGTTCGGTACAAGGGATTCAGGCCCAAACGAATCTCGCACTAGGTGTGGGCCGGTACCTAAAAAACACGAACCGTGCCCGCTTCACGGCTTTCGGAGGCCTCGGGTGGCAGAGAACCAGATACGTGCCGTCCGTTGCGACCCAACAGGCGCAAGATGTCGGCGTGGCCTTGGTTTCACTGAATCTGGAAGCCTTCACCTTCAAGAAGACACGACTCGATGCCGACGCCAGTGTGATCCCCGCCCTGACAGATCCGGGACGTCTGTTTTATAGAACCAATCTGGCCTACTACCTTAAGCTGTTCCGCAAAATCGACTGGAACCTCTCGTTCTATGGGAACTGGGACACCCGACCGCCGCCGCATTTCCAAGGCAGCGACTACGGATCCAGTACTGGTTTGAGTTGGACATTTGGAAACAAGTGAACCGTTCGGGAACCTCCAAGTGTTCGTACGCGATGAGATGCCGTCATGATTTTCGAAGAATGGCGAGAGCGGCCGTTCTGTTGACGCTGGCGGGCACTTTGCTGCGCGCCCAGGAAGTTGTATCCGCAGATACAGCCATCTCCGCCGATGCTGCGTCAAGCGTCGCTTTAGTTGATGCCACTTCGCAGGGTGCCCAGTCGCCGGACCCACCTTCACCGGCCTCCTCGAATCAAGATGAAACCGCGAAAAACCCCGTAGTTCCGTGCCTGGAGCCGCCGCCGGTTCTCAGATGGCAAGACTACCAAGGTCCCTTCCAGAAGGTAGTGGGAGCCTTTGCCCGGAAGCTGGAGCTCAAATCAGCGCATCCCCCGCGCTACAAACCCGGAACCGTACTGTGCTCTCTCGAGGTGAAAGACAAGTTCACCCTGTTCGTTCAGGATACGTTTGATCCAATCTCATTTCTTTCGGCCGCCTTCTTCGCGGGTTTGGACCAGTCGGCAAACCGGGACCCCATGTTCGGACAAGGCGCCGAGGGATATGGGAAACGCTTCGGCGCCGCCTTCGCCGACCAGACAACCTGGAGGTTTTTTACGGATTTCGCATACCCGACGATCTTTGCAGAGGATCCTCGGTACTACCGCATGATTAATGGCAGTAGCAAGCGGCGTTTTTTCCATGCAATCGAGCATACCTTTGTGGCGCAGCACGACAGCGGCAAGCCCATGTTCAATGTTTCAAAATGGCTTGGAACTGCGAGCGCTGTCGTTCTTAGCGACGTTTATCATCCGGGGAACGAACGCGGCTTTACTCCCGCTCTGAGGGAAGGTGCCTATTCCCTCGCCATTGGCATGGGTTTCGACGTGCTCCGGGAATTTTGGCCGGAGATCGCCCGCAAGTTGAAGATGCCATTCCGGGACCCGCTGGGAACCACCACAACCAAGCCTACCCATTGAGGCTCCGCAGCGCCTGTGTCTGAACGCTGTTAAAACCCCAGCAACATCCTGGCCATCTTTTTTGCGCCGTACGGCTCTCCTAGTCCAAGAGGCGCGTCCGCCGGAACCTTGGCGGGATCGCAGTAAGTGCCAAACATCCTGTCCCAAAGGCTGAACGTCGTGCCGAAATTCCTCCGGTTGTGCTCAACCGAATGATGTACGCGATGGTAGGCAGGCGTGATAAAGAGATATTGCAAAGGACCGATATCAATGTTCAGATTGGTGTGTTCCCAAAACTGGATCAGTAGGGCGACGCCATAAGCAATGCTGATTTCGACAGGAGAAAGGTTAAACACGAGGATTGGAATCGCCGCTTCCGGAATATTGTAAATGAAAGTGTGCAGGAAGCTAACGCGGAACCCCGAGAACCAATACAGTTGTTCCGTGGAGTGATGCCATCGGTGCGTATGCCACAGCGGGCCGAACGCGTGCTGAGCGCGATGAATCCAGTAAATAACCAAGTCGGCCAGCATAATAGCCAGGAAAATCCGCGCTGAGCCCGGCAGCCCTTGCAAGGTGAACCAACCGCCGAGGAGAGCTGCTGGCGCGTGCGCCTTGAGGAACCCGGTGATCGAATACTGCGAAATGCGAT
>Ga0163163_10006409_pt1 | contig 10284 bp, 9 predicted proteins | sample S65metaG_FD_119766 | JGI IMG/M metagenome (GOLD analysis project Ga0163163, IMG submission 119766) | Switchgrass rhizosphere microbial communities from Kellogg Biological Station, Michigan, USA - S6-5 metaG | ecosystem: Host-associated > Plants > Roots > Rhizosphere > Soil | place: USA: Michigan... | reverse complement strand
CGCCACCTCGATGATGTCGCCCACCGCAAACAGCTCCGCCGCGTTCGTCTTCCGGGTCCACGCGAACGCCGCGCGCGACAGATCGAGCTCGCTTGAGTTGATGCGGATCCGCGCGCTGCCCGAGGGCGCCTTCGGCAGCGACATGACCACGGCGGGCACGATGTCGCCGGCGCCGATCGGCTGGCTCCAGCGCGGCGCCGTGTAGGTCTGTGGCGTCGCTTTGGCCCCCGCGACGTTCTGCGTGACCTTGCGGTAGCCGCTGCGCCGCTTGTCGATGCGCCGCAGCCCGCGGTCCACGGCGCGCTCGGCGGCGCGCTGCAGATCGACGTCGAGCGTGGTCTGCACCTGCAGCCCGGTCTCGTAGAGCGCCGCTGCGCCGAAGCGCTGCTCGAGGTTCTTGCGGATGTCCTCGACGAAGTAGGGCGCCATCGTCCGCTGCTCGGCGCCGGCGTTCTGGCCGCGAATCACGATCGGCTTCTTGGCGGCGTCCTCGGCGGCCTGGCGCGTGACGAAGCCTTCTTCCGCCATGCGCGGCAGCACGTAGTTGTTGCGTCGCGCGAGCGTGCGCTCCGGGTTGACGAAGGGGCTCAGGCGCGCCGGCGTCTGGATGATCGAGGCGATGGTCGCCGCTTCGTCCAAGGTGACGTCCTTGGCCGACTTGTTGAAGTACATCCGCGCGCCCGCCTCGACGCCGTAGGCGCCGTGGAGCGGCACCTGGTTGGCGTAGAGCGTGAAGATCTCGCGCTTGGTGTAGCGGCGCTCGATCTGGACCGCGAGGAGCGCCTCCTTGATCTTCCGCTCGAGCCCCTCGCGGCCGCTGCGCGCGTAGACACCGCCGCGCATGTATTCGGCCTGCAGGAACAGGTTGCGCGCGAGCTGCTGCGTGATGGTGCTGGCCCCGGCCCGCTGTCCAGTGAAGACGTCCTTCACCGCCGTCATGAGGATGCGCGAGAAGCTCAGGCCGAAATGCTGCTCGAAGTCGGCGTCCTCGGTGGCGATGATCGCCTGCCGCAGCACCGGCGCGATGTCGTCGTAGCCCACGACGACGCGCCGCTCGGTGGCGAACTCGCCGATCACGTCGCCGTTGCTCGCCAGGATGCGCGTGATGGTGTTGGGGCGGTAGTCGTCGAGGGCGGTGATCTCGGGAAGGTCGTCGCCGTAGGCGAAGAGCACGCCGCCGACGGTTCCAAGCAGCGCGAAAGTGAGGAAGAGCAGGGCCACGATCGCCCGCGTGGCGAGCTTGATGACGATTCTCGTACCGGTGGGGCGCTCGCCCGTGTCCTGGGCCATGAAAACCAGTATATCGGTGCGGATCTACGCCCGACATTGACTGTCAGACACTCAGATTTGATAATAGATGCTACCTAAAGAGTAGAGAGGCCTCGAGACTTTCATGAGCAAAATCATCGGAATCGACCTGGGCACGACCAACTCCGTCGTCGCCGTCATCGAAGGCGGGGAGCCCGTCGTCATCACCAATCCCGAAGGCGGCCGGCTGACTCCGTCGGTCGTCGCGTTCACCAAGTCGGGCGAACGCCTGGTGGGGCAGGTCGCGAAACGGCAGGCCGTCACGAATCCGGAGAACACGGTGTTCTCCATCAAGCGGTTCATGGGCCGCCGCTTCAACGAGGTCAGCGAGGAAATGAAGATGGTCCCGTACACGGTCGTCGCCGCGTCGAACGGCGACGTGCGCGTGAAGATCGTGGACCAGGACTACGCCCCGCCGCAGATCTCGGCGATGGTGCTCCAGAAGCTCAAACAGGCGGCCGAGGAATATCTGGGCCAGTCAGTGACGCGCGCCGTCATCACGGTGCCCGCCTACTTCAATGACGCGCAGCGCCAGGCCACCAAGGAGGCGGGCGCGATTGCCGGCCTCGAGGTGATGCGCATCGTCAACGAGCCCACGGCCGCGGCGCTGGCCTACGGGCTCGACAAGAAGAAGGACGAGACGATCGCCGTCTACGATTTCGGCGGCGGCACCTTCGACATCTCGATCCTCGAAGTGGGCGAGGGCGTGGTGGAAGTGAAGTCCACCAACGGCGACACGCACCTGGGCGGCGACAACCTCGATCAGCGCATCATCGAGTGGATCGTCGCGGAGTTCAAGAAGAGCGAAGGCATCGACCTCTCGAAGGACCGCATGGCGCTGCAGCGCCTCCGCGAGGCGGCGGAGAAGGCCAAGATGGAGCTCTCCACGGTGATGGAGACCGACATCAACCTGCCCTTCATCAGCGCCGACGCCACCGGCCCGAAGCACCTGCAGATGAAGCTCACGCGGGCGAAGTTCGAGCAGCTCGTGGACGACCTGCTGCAGAAGACGGTCGGCCCCACGAAGCAGGCGCTCTCCGACGCGGGCGTCGACCCCTCGAAGATCGACGAAGTCGTGCTGGTCGGCGGCTCCACGCGCATTCCGAAAGTCCAGCAGATCGTCAAGGACCTGTTCGGCAAGGAGCCGCACAAGGGCGTCAACCCGGATGAAGTCGTCGCGATCGGCGCCGCCATCCAGGCCGGCGTGCTTGCCGGCGAAGTGAAGGACCTGCTGCTGCTCGACGTCACGCCGCTCTCGCTCGGCATCGAGACGCTCGGCGGCGTGATGACCGCGCTGATCCAGCGCAACACCACGATTCCGACGCGCAAGAGCGAGACGTTCTCCACCGCGGCCGACAGCCAGACCAGCGTCGAGGTGCACGTCCTGCAGGGCGAGCGGCAGCTCGCGCGCGACAACCGCACGCTGGGCCGGTTCCAGCTGGTGGGCATCCCGCCGGCGCCGCGTGGCGTACCGCAGATCGAAGTGACCTTCGACATCGACGCCAACGGCATCGTGAACGTGTCGGCGAAGGATCAGGGCACCGGCAAGGAGCAGAAGATCACCATCACCGCGTCGAGCGGCCTGAGCAAGGACGAAGTCGACCGGATGATGAGGGACGCCGAGGCGCACGCCGAGGAGGACAAGAAACGCCGCGAGGAGATCGAGACGCGCAACCGCGCCGACCAGGCGGTGTATGCCGCCGAGAAGTTCGTCCAGGAGTCGGGCGACAAGCTCGGGTCCGAGAAGGCGGCGGTGGAGAGTGCGATCGCGGCGTTGAAGAGCGCGCTCGAATCGAACGACGCCGAAGCGATGAACCGCGCGATGGAGCAGCTCACCCAGGCGCAGCACAAGGCCGCCGAGGCGCTCTACAAACAGGCGGGGCCGGCCCCAGGTGGCGCCGGTCCTGGCGCGGGCGGTCCATCGGCGGCGCCGGGCGGCAGCGGCGGCGGTGCGCCGGGCGGCGCCGGCGACGTGATCGACGCCGAAGTGGTCGAGGACGACAAGAGGTAACCCTGGTCGAAGACGAGAAGGGGTAGCGAGGGGCGAGGATGGACCTCTACGTGGTCCTCGGCGTGCGGCAGGACGCCAGCGAGTCCGAGATCAAGCGGGCCTACCGCCGTCTCGCGCGCCGGTTCCATCCCGACATCAATCCCGGCGATCAGGCGGCCGCGGAGCACTTCCAGCAGGTGCTCGAAGCCTACGAGACGCTGATCGATCGCGAGCGCCGCGGACGCTACGACTCCGGCGAGGCGGCCGTACCGCCCGAGGCGCGCCGCGCCGGCGGGTTCGAAGGCTTCGACTTTTCGTCGCGCGGTCCGGACTACTCGGCCACTTTTGGTGATCTCGTGGCGGAAGTGCTGATCGAGCACGGCGCCAGGAGGCCGGCCGCCGCGCGTGGCGCCGACCTCCATCATGAGGCGTCGATCTCGTTTGCCGAGAGCTTTGCCGGTTGCGAACGGCCGCTGGCGGTGACGCGTCGCGAGACGTGCCGCATGTGCCGCGGCGCCGGCGTGGCACACACACCGGCCGGTCCGTGTGCGGCGTGCCAGGGGCAAGGTGCCGTGCGAACGGTGCGCGGGCACATGGTGTTCACGCGCAGCTGCAACGCGTGCGGCGGCACCGGCCAGCAGCCGCCCCGAGCCTGCCCGACGTGCGCGGGCGCGGGGCACGGCGTGCGCGCGGAGCAGGTGACCGTGCGCCTGCCGGCGGGGATCGCCGACGGCGAGCGCGTGCGTGTGGCAGGGAAGGGCGACTCCGGGCCGCGCGGCGGACCAGCCGGGGACCTCTACGTCACGGTACATGTGGCCGCCGACCCCGACTTCCGCCGGGAAGGCGACGATCTGCACGTGGTGGTCCCAGTGGGCGTGCACGAGGCGGCGCTCGGCGCGCGTGTCGAGATTGCCGGTCTCGACGGGCCGGTGAAGGTGCGGATTCCGCCCGGCACCCAGTCAGGCCAGCGCTTCCGGATCAGTGAGCGCGGCATGGCGTCGCCGCGCGGCGGCCCGAGGGGCGACCTGGTCGTGGAAGCGCGGCTCATGCTGCCGGCGGTGCTCGACGAGCGGTCCAAGGCGCTGCTGCGCGAGTTCGGCGAGATCAACGGCGAGTTCCGTCCGCGCCCGGCGGCCGCCAGCAACGGGCCAGACGAGTAGGGAGTAGGGGAACTGACCATGGCAAAGAAGACCGAGCGTGGCAAGGCCTACTTCATGATCAGCGCGGTGTCGCAGAAGTACGACATCCATCCGCAGACGCTGCGCCTCTACGAGCGCGAGGGGTTGCTGACGCCCTCACGCACCGAAGGCAACACGCGCCTCTACTCGGAAGAGGATCTCGAACAGCTCGAGACGATTCTGTCACTTACCCGCGAGCTCGGCGTCAACCTGGCCGGCGTCGAGATCATCCTCAACATGCGCCGCAAGATCGAGCGCATGCAGGGAGAAGTGAACGAGTTCATGGACTACGTGAAGCGCGAGCTCGCGCGTGGCATCGACGATTGGGAACAGCGACTCAGCACCGCAATGGTCAAGAGTGGGCCAACCGATCTCGTGCGTCGCGCACCGGCAAAAGAGGAGCCAGACGCAAAGACGAAAGACGCGCCGCAGTCAGCGCACCAGCCGCCCGCGCGGAGCGCGGGCAATTGAACACTGCTCTAGCGAGGCAGAGCCTACTCGAAGACTGCGAGGCGGAGCCTCGCTAGTGATACGATCCGCTCGTGACCTGCGCGCTGTGCGACGACACCGGCTGGAAGACGATCGAGGTCGACGGTGTCGAGCGGGTCACGCGCTGCGACTGCATCCGTTCCACCGCGGGTGAACGGCTCGTCGCCGATTCGCATATCCCGAAGCGCTATCAACACTGCAACTTCGACAACTACCGCGCCTACAACGAACAGCTGCGCTCGGCCTCCGACTACTGCCGGCGGCTCGCCGATCGATTTCCGGTGGTCGACAAGGGCGTGTTCCTGATGGGACCGCCCGGCGTCGGAAAAACACACCTGGCCGTCGCGGTCCTGCTGCAGACGATGCGCACGCGCGGCGCCCGCGGCATGTTCTACGACACGCGCGATCTGCTCCGGGTGATCCGCTCCACGTACGACCCGGTCAACCGCACTGCGGAAATGGACGTGCTCGGGCCGGTGATGCGCGCGGACGTGCTCGTGCTCGACGACCTTGGCGCCGAGAAGACGTCGGAGTGGGTCGAGGAGACGCTCAACCTGATCGTCAACACGCGGTACAGCGAGAAACGCACCACGATCTTCACCACCAACTACGACGACAACCCCGACAGCACCGACCCGGATTCGCTGGTGTTCCGCATCGGCATCCGCATGCGGTCGCGGCTGCACGAGATGTGCGAGTTCCTCTATCTCGATGGCGCGGACTACCGGGAACTGCCGCCCAACGGCGGGGTGGAAGAGCTGATGACGCTGTGGAAGATGCGCCCCAAGGCGGCGCGGCGCCCGTCGCTGCCCGGCCGGACGGCAGGGCAGGCGCGCGCACAGCTGCGCGAGCGCGACGGCCGCGCCGATCTGAAGTGGTCCGGCGGCCGGGCCGGTTCGTAGATACGATCACGGCGTGCTGGGGCTTTACGTTCACGTCCCGTTCTGCGCGGCCATCTGCAACTACTGCAACTTCAATCGCGGTCTCTATCAGGCCGAGCTGAAGGACCGCTACGTGGACGCGGTGTGCCGGGAGATTCGTCTGCGCGCGCGCGGCGTCCCGGCCGACACCATCTTCTTCGGCGGCGGCACGCCCTCCATCCTCGAAGCGGCCGAGATCGGCGCCATCATCCGGACGTGCCGTGACTCGTTCGATCTCACGGCCGATGCCGAGATCACGCTCGAAGCCAACCCCGAAGGCGTCACCGAAGAGCGGCTCGCCGCGTTTCGCAGTGCGGGGGTGACGCGTCTCAGCTTCGGCGTCCAGTCGTTCCGCGACGAGGAACTGACGCGGTTGACGCGCCTGCACTCGTCGGGACGGGCCGTCGCCGCGTTTCGCGAGGCGCGTGCCGCCGGGTTCGACAACGTGTCGCTGGATCTGATGATGTGGTTGCCTCAGCAGACCGTGAGCGAGTGGCTCGAATCGGTTGAGGCGCTGATCGAGCTGGGACCGGATCATGCATCGCTCTACATGCTGGAGGTCTATCCCAACTCACCGCTGCGCGAGCAGATGGCACGTGCCGAGTGGTCCGTGGCGCCCGACGACGACGTGGCGGACATGTACCTGCAGTCGATGGAGCGGCTCGAGGGGGCCGGATACGCGCAATACGAGATCTCGAACGTCGCGAAGCCGGGCTGCCGGTCACGTCACAACTTGAAGTATTGGACCGACGGCGAGTGGCTCGGATTCGGGCCAGGGGCGCACTCGACCATCGACGGCATGCGGACCAGAAACGTCAGCGCCACGTCGGAATATGTGGAGGCGGTGACCCCGGGTGGCCCGCTGGTGGCCGAGACGCGGCGCCTCTCCCCCCGGGACCGGATGGAAGAAGCGCTCTTTACCGGTCTACGCTTGTCGGAAGGGCTCTCGACCGACGCCGTCCGGGCTCGGTACGGAATCGATCTCTGGGCGGAGTTCGGGGGCGAGTTGCAGCCGTTCCGGGATCTCGGCTGGCTGATCTATGATGAGGGCCGCTTGCGGCTCACCAGGGCCGGCATGCTGTTGGCCCACGAGATTATGGCCGTGTTCATCCGGTCGACCCAGGAGGGGTGACGATGCGACGACTGTCCGGAGTGCTACTGGCTGGCGCGATCCTGATGCTGCCGGCGTTTTCGCAGAACGCGGGCGTGCTGCAGGCGCAGGCCCCTCAGAAGTTGACGATGGAGGGGGACCTCGCGCTGTGGAGCGTGGCCATCCGTCCGGACAAGACCGGCGACTTCGAGAAGATCATGGGCAAGATCAAGGACGCCCTCAGCAAGTCTGAGGCGCCGGAGGCCAAGCAGCAGCTGGCCGGCTGGAAGGTGATGAAGATGTCGAAGCCGATGCCGGACGGCAACATCATCTACACCCACGTCATCACGCCGGTCGCCGGCGCGGACTACAACATCCTGCAGGTGCTCTACGCGACGTTCAAGGATCCCGCTGAACAGAAAGAGCTCTACGACATGTACCGCGGAGCGTTTGCCGCCAACCTCGGCATCTCCAGCGGGTCGATCGCGGCGGATCTGTCCAAGTAGGGCCGCTGCGGCGGCGCAGTGTCGAGCCACGAGCGGGCATCCGTTCGTGGCTCGTGCTATTTGTGGAGTATGAAAGTCAGGAGAGACGTGATGAAGGTGACTCTGGCGGCGCTGATGCTCGCGGCCATGGCAACGCGGGCGCGCGCGCAGGTGCCAGCGGCCGGCCAGCAACAGCCCGCGGTGCCCGGACAAACGCCGGGCGCGCCAGGACAGCCGGCGGTCCCTGGACAGCCGCTGCCCGGCGCGAAGCCCGTGGCCGCGCCACCGGCGTCGACGTCGACGGCGATGCGCACGTTCGCCGCCCCGGTCGGTCTGCTCTTCAACACGGTGCGGACCGACAAGGCGGCGGATTTCGAGCGGCTGGTCGCGAACGTGCGGAAGACGCTGGAGTCGAGCACCGACGCGAAGCTGCAGGCCATGGCCAAGGGGTGGCGCTTCTTCAAGGCCACCGAGCCGGGGCCCGGCAACTCCGTGCTCTACGTGGCGATCATTGATCCCACGGTGCCCGGTGAAGACTACGGGCTCGGGCGCGTGCTGTCGTCCGGCTCCACCGACACGGCCGCGCTGCAGGAGATCTGGAAGCTCTATACGAACTCGGTGACCGCCGGCGGCAGCCTGCTCAACTTGTCCCCGATTCCGCAGCCTCCACCCGCTCCGGCAGCGGGCGAGAAGCCCGCTCCCGCCAAACCTTGAGGCAGAGAGAGCAGAGAGGGCAGAGATGGGAGTGCTCTCCCTTCTCCGCTTTCTCCGCCCTCTCTGCCTTCTCCGCCCCTAGAACGACAGATTCGCGCCCACGTAGACCCGGTGCACCACCTCGTTCAGCGGGGCGCCGCGCAGCCGGAACACCCGGTAGTCGAAGCGCGCGCGCAGCGGCCCGGCGAGGCGCATCTTCAGGCCGCCGCCGACATTCCCACCCAGCTGCGTTTCGCTCTCTCCGCCCAGCGACTCGCGGTACGCGCCCGCGCCCGTCGTGAAGTACGGCTGAAAGCCGTGAATCGAGATTGGCGTCTGCAGCAGGATGTTGCCCATGCCGGTGCGGAGAGAAGGCGCCGCGTCGGCAGGATCCTCGCGCGTGTCGGAATACTCGAACTCGAATCCGAGCACGAGGATGCCGCCGCCCACGGCAAAGCCGCGGGCCTGCCGCGCGGAGGGGGTGGTGGTGCTGCCGAGGAAGAGCGTGAAGTCGGCAAAGGCGTGGGGTGCGGCCGCCAGCAAAAGGCCGGCGGCAAGGACGAGGGTACGGGCGACACGCATACCCCGATGATACGATCGGCTCCGGCATGGACTTCCGGCTCACGGACGAGCAGGAGCTGCTCAAGCGCAGCGTGCGCGAGTTTGCCGAGGCCGAGCTTCGGCCGCACGTGCGCGAATGGGACGAAGCGCAGCACTATCCGCGCGAGCTGCTGACCAAGTGCGCGGACCTGGGGCTGATGGGCATTCAGTTCCCGGAGGCGTACGGCGGGGCGGCCATGTCGTCGGTCGACTACTGCATCTGCATCGAAGAGCTGGCGCGCGTGGATCCGGCCGTCTGCCTGTCCATCGCCGCGCACAACGGCCTGGGCTCCGCCCACATCTTCATGTTCGGCACCGAGGAGCAGAAGCAGCGCTACCTCGTGCCGCTGGCGCGCGGCGAACGGCTGGCGGCCTGGGGGCTCACCGAGGCGTCCTCGGGCAGCGACGCCGCGTCGATGCGCACGGCGGCCGTGCGCGACGGCGACCACTGGGTGATCAACGGCACCAAGCAGTTCATCACCCACGGCCGCGACGGCGACCTCATCGTGGTGATGGCGGTGACCACACGCGGCAAGGGATCGCGCGGGATCTCGACGTTCATCGTCGAGCGCGGCACGCCCGGCTTTCGCGCTGGCAAGAAGGAAGACAAGCTCGGCATGCGCGCCAGCGAGACGAGCGAGGTCATCTTCGAGAACTGCCGCATGCCGGCGAGCCAGCTGCTGGGCACTGAAGGGCAGGGGTTCATCAACGCCCTGCAGGTGCTCGACGCGGGGCGCATCGGCATCGCCGCGCTGGCGGTGGGGCTCGCGCAGGGCGCCTACGAGGCTGCGCGCGGCTACGCGTTCACGCGCGTACAGTTCGGTCAGAAGATCGGCACCTTCCAGAGCATCCGCGCGCGTCTGGTGGAGACGGCCACCCGTATCGAGGCGGCACGGCTGCTGACGTATCGCGCCGCCGCGCTCAAGGACGCCGGCGCGCGCACCACCATCGAGGCCGCGATGGCCAAGCTCTATTCGAGCGAGATCGCCGTGCGCGCTGCCGAGGACGGGGTGCAGATCCACGGTGGCTACGGATTCGTGAAGGATTACCCGGCCGAGAAATTCTTCCGCGACGTGAAGCTCACGACGATCGGCGAGGGCACGAGCGAGATCCAGCGCCTGGTGATCGCCCGTCACCTCATGGCGGGCGACCGCGACACCGGTGGCCGCGCCGCCTGACGCGCTCGCCGAGCGCGTGCGTGCCGGCGACGCGCGGGCCATCGCGCGCGCCATTTCTGCGATCGAGGATGCCGAGCACGGGGACGGCGCCGCGCTCGTGGGCGCGCTCTTTCCGCAGACGGGGCGTGCCTACCTGGTGGGGGTGACCGGTGTGCCCGGCGGCGGCAAGAGCACGCTGGTCGACCAGCTGATTGCGACCATCCGGAGTGCGGGACTGAAGGTGGCGGTGCTGGCCGTGGATCCCACGAGCCCCTTCAGCGGCGGCGCGGTGCTCGGCGATCGCGTGCGCATGAATCGGCACGCTGCAGACGCCGGCGTGTTCGTGCGCAGCATGGCGACGCGCGGACATCTGG